>Ga0268359_11298_pt1 | contig 112239 bp, 117 predicted proteins | sample BioMet11_FD_194416 | JGI IMG/M metagenome (GOLD analysis project Ga0268359, IMG submission 194416) | Sewage microbial communities from Oakland, California, United States - Biofuel 11 (PacBio Assembly) | ecosystem: Engineered > Wastewater > Sewage > Unclassified | place: USA: California...
TTCACTACTTCCACTTTTTCCATAACAACATCTTTTAACGGCCTGTCTCCGCCGTCAGTAGAAGTCTTGCCAATTTTCTTTACTATATCCATACCTTCTACTACCTTGCCAAAAATAGCATGGTGGCCATTGAGCCAGGGAGTCGGCACCAAGGTAATGAAGAATTGGCTGCCACCGGTATTAGGGCCTGCGTTAGCCATGGAGAAATAACCCTCACCATCATGTTTCAGGCCTGGCCCAAATTCGTCGTCAATGGTATAGCCGGGACCACCCATGCCTGTACCGGTAGGATCGCCGCCCTGAATCATAAAACCATCGATGACTCTGTGGAAAATCAGGCCATCGTAAAAACCTTTTTCTACCAAGTCAATAAATTCTTGGTAGTCTTGGGGGCTTTGTCTTCAAACATTTCAGCTACGATGTCCCCAAAATTCGTTGTCATTTTAATCTTTCTGTTTGTACTCATAATGTTTCTCCTTTGTATTTTATATTTTTTTATCTTTAACCTTAGTCTTATAAATATGCAAGCCTGTCAGCATAAGGATGAGTCCCGTCAAGCCCATGATATTACCCAAGCTGGTGAAGGTTCCCAAAAAGCCACCTACAAATGGCCCGCAGGCTCCGCCCAACTGATCTGCAGCAGTGCTAAGTCCAAAAGCTTTACCTCTTTCTTCTACTTTAGTAGAATCCACTAAATAAGAAAACAAGTTAGGAGAAGCTCCGGCTAGGAACAAACCATAAACAAAATAAACAACGGCAAAAATCCAAACGTTTTCTACCACAATCTGGAACATATGACCAACCCTGCACAGATCATTATGATGGCCAATACTTTCACATAGCCATAATCATGGCCTCTGTTCCCCCAGAAGGGAGCACCCATGATACCGGCAATACCTGCCAGCGATAAAATAAAACCGGAAATAGTTACAGCTGAAGGCGCGCCTTGCAAGGCATCATTAACATAGATAGCCAAAAGCGGCTGGATGACCATGGTGCAAGCTTTAACAGTAGCAAAAAGAATCAAGATATAAACAACAACAGGGTTTTGCAAGATTTCTCGCAAATCTGCCAGCATGGCTTTGCCGCCACGATGACTATTGGTTTCCGCAGTAACCTTGGGCTTTACTTCTTCCGCATAAAAAAGATTAACAAGGTAGCAATACCCAAAAGAAAGGAAGAACCTACGAAAGACATTCTCATGCCAAAAGCCTGGCTTAAAACACCACCTAAGAGCGGTCCTGTAATACTGCCACTAGCATTGGCCGCCTGAATAAGTCCCATACCCCAGCCCATTTTTTCTTCCGGTAAAATTCCTGAAGCAAGAGCCAGGCAAGCCGGCACAAAACCGCTGATAATGCCCATTACTGCTCTGATACCCAATAGCTCCCAGGTACTATGTACTATGGAGCAGCCAAAATAACACAAGGTTAGGCCTACGCCTGCTCTTAACGCATTCTTTTTCTGACCGGAAACATCTCCTCTGGCACCCCAAATCGGTGCCATAAGTCCTGCAAAAACAAAGGTAATGGAAAGGATAACGCCTGACCACATCTTTGCAGAAAACATCAGGAAGATGAAGTTCCTTCACTAAAAACAAGGGCAAAAAGGGAACTGCCATACTATAACTTGCACAAACCATAAAGACGCAGGCCCAAATAACCCAAAAGGTCTTTTGCCAATTGGCTTTTTTTATTTCCTTCATACAATCACCCTTCAAATTAAAAATACTTCGTTACCAAAGAGGAAAGCTTGACTCTTTTTCTATCCCACTCCGGTCCTTGCTGTTCAACCAGCACAGTAAGTTGTTTCTGGTCTTCCACATAAAAATTCTCTTTGTCCAGATGCAGGTGGTTGCCCTCCGCTGCCAGCAACTCATCTACCTTACCTTGACTGTTATTGCCCATGAAATGATCTATGGTAAGACGCTTCCCCGTTGTTAAGTCAAAGGTCATGGCATATTGTAAATCATTAACTTCTGCCGTAAGCCCAGTTTCCGCAATAACAGAATTCAAAGGAGAAACCCGGCAATACTTGCAAACCTCTGCCCATTTTTCCCTGTTCTGAACAGTCTTAGTATCATAGGTACGATAATAAATTTTAGGAGTAGTAAACAAGATGCTAAGAATATTATTTTTGTTGTAGGTTACCCGGCATTGTAAATAGCCGCCTACCGGTCCTGTCACATAAGAGAAAATATCCAGATATTTTTTTATTTCAGCATTAATATTTTGGGCTGCCTCTTCCTTGATGCCACTAATTTGTGGATAAGAAATCTGGTAATTTTTATTATCAGTATGCAAAGACTGATCGGCATTCTTTCTTTCACATCACTGGCAGTATACCAGCCCGTATAACCTTCTCTAGTCGTTACCTTGGCCCATTCTTTGCCGTTGATTTTACGCTTGCCATACAGCATACCCTGGGTACCCTTAAGCAAAGGGTAAATAGTATTAGACGAGTTAATCTCAGGCTCACTACGCAAAAATCCGCCATTAAAGGTAACCCGTTCCATAACATGATCAGTATTAATAAAATCTATCTTAGCCTTCTTAGCCGGCATAATATTATTAGGTACAGAACAGCCTGCCAAACTAAGTAGCAATAAAACTCCTAAACATAAAGCTATAAATTTTTTCAATATGTATCTATCTCCACATCATTTACCACTTAACTTATCCACATAACTAACTGCACTGAGCACTGCTTCCTGCCCCTGACCACAAGCTCTGGAAATCTGCCAGGGCGTACCGGTACAGTCTCCGGCTGCAAAAATACCTGGAATGTTGGTCTTCATTTGTAAATCTACCTGAATAAAATTGCCATTCATGGCCAAATCTGGCAAAATGTTGCTAACCGGATCTGTTTCTCTGAAAATAAAAACTCCATCCGCTTCCAAGATTCCTTGATCCGTAACCACTGCCTCAGCTTTGGTCTCACCTTTTATTTCCTTGGGCTTGGCATCAATAACCTTAATGTTGCTGTGCTGCCAAGGTTCGGTCGGCTTATAGGTAAGCATAGCTGTAACTTCGCTGCATAATTCGCCTAAGAATTCAATATCTTCCTTAGCAGAAGGTAGAGCGGCAATAACTGCTACCTTTTTGCCTTTATAAAAAGAACCATCACAAGTAGCACAGTAGCTTACGCCCTTGCCAAGTAAAGCATTTTCTCCCGGTAATTGATGAGAATGAGAAGTACCCAAAGCCAAGACAACGCTTTTGGCTTCATAAACATTCTCCGCTGCTGCCAGCATAAAACCAGGGTCCATAGGCATAATGCTTAGTACCTTGTGCTTTATGATGGTAGGATTAAAGCTTTCCGCCTGAGCTAAAAATTTATTCATCAGGTCATTACCACTAATATCAGGCAAACCTATATAATTTTTTATCAAAGTGCTTTTTCTGAGGGCCAGGCCAAAATCCCCGGCATCAAAAAGAGCCACATTTTTATGTCTTACACCTGCCGTAGCCACAGCTGCAAGTCCTGCCGGGCCTCCGCCTACAATAGCAATATCAAACATAAGTCTTTCCTCCCGCTAAAATATTGTTATTAGAATATTATACTACATCTTAGCTAATTTACCTAAAAACAAAGGAGACAAGCTTAGCTTGTCTCCTTGCTTTATTTTGTTTTCTTGGGAACAGCATAATTTAACGGATTGACCTGTTCGCCATTTTGCAGTACTTCGAAATGAACATGGGGTCCTGTACTAGCTCCGCTATTACCTACATAACCGATGACATCGCCCTTTTTAACCACCTGACCAACCTGAGCAACAATAGCGCTCATATGTCCATACGCAGTTTCTAAGCCACCACCGTGATTAATACGTACATAACGACCATAGCCGCCATTCCAGTCAGCCATTTCTACCACACCGGAATTGGAGGCTTTAATAGGCGTGCCATAATTCTCTGCTATATCAAGACCGGGATGATAATCTCCACCGCCACCAAAGGGATTAACTCTATAGCCAAAGTAGGAGCTTATTTCGCCACCATCTAAGGGCCAAATATAGCTACCATCACCTACATTGTTCAACTCATTTAACATATTAAACAAGTTTTCCTTCTTATAGGCTAACCGTTTAACCATGATTTCATCTTGTACTTCCAAGACATCCAGCTTGTCTACTGTCTTATTGCTGCCTTGGCCAGCCTTATCCAAGTTTTGAGATTCCTTATCGATCTCACCCTTAGCAACGCCATCGCCATCTTGAGCCAGCTTCTTACGCACCGCTGCCTCCAGAGCTGCTACCTGAGCCAGTTCTTTCTGCATCTTTTCATTGTCATCAATAAGCTTCTGCAATCTTTCAGTGTAGACGCCATATTCTTCCCTGTAGTTTGCCAGCTCCTGGCGCTCTTGTAAGGAAGAGTACCAATAAAGTCCACCGGCTACTACCCCAGAAAAGCAAGCAAAGAAAAAGAGTGCGCAAAAAATAACCGTTACTTTCCCAAGCTTAAAGGTTTTAGACCCTGTAGCAGTTGGCCAAGTAAAGGTGATACCTGTAGCTTCTTTTGTTGTATTTTGTGCTTGCTCTTTTTTGTCCATTTTACAGACCTTCCAGTCAGTTTCACTGGTTGTAATTATGTCACAACATACAGCAAAATACAAGCTTTATGGCAATTTTGCCACAAAAAAATCACATCTCAAAATCAAGTGTGGGTTTCTCTTGCTTTTCTTTTTCTACCTCGTTTTAGTGGCTTCAACCCAGCTATGCCTTCCGTCATATATTTTCGTTCCCACTTACAGATTATGCCGGAATTTGGTATCTTAAAATGCATGGCAGTTTGCATGAAGGATGCGCCATTTTGCCATCTATAATCTATGACCATTTTCTTAAAGTTCTGCGAATAGGTTTTCTTATTTACCTGTATTAATTGCTCCATGCCACCATTTTTGTACCTAGCTACCCACTCTCTTACTGTTTTATGTCCAACCCCATGTTCCTTATAAATGGCAGCATAGGTTTTACCGGACATTCTTTCCTCAACCATGTTTTTTCTAAATTCGAAAGTAAATTTTGTCATACGAAAATGACACCTCCGCAGATGATTTACAGGTTCAACATTAACTTATTTTCCTCAAAAATGGAATACTTTTTGCAAAAGTGGTCGTTTTTTGTCAAAAGTGGTCGAAAAAAAGGAATTTTATGCTTAAGAAAAATGTTATAATTATTTTGTTATTAGGGAGGTTTAACCATGTATGTTGCCATAGTCGATGATAGTAAAGCTGATGCTACCCAGACAAAAGAACTTGTAGAAAAGTATTTGACCGAACTCTTGCCAAAAGGAATAAAGGTTTTTTACGAATTTTTTGCCAGTGGAGAGGAATTCCTGCAACATTTTTCGCCAGGCCATTACGCTTTTATAATCCTAGATATCTATATGTATGAATTAAATGGTATGGAAGTTGCCAAAAATGTTGCTGCTCAAGACAAAAATTGCAACATTATTTTCTTAACTACCAGCACAGAACATGTGCTAAGTGGCTACTCTGTCCATGCTGCCGGTTATGTTCTCAAACCGTTAGCAGAAAATAATCAGCAATTGTGTCAGGCCATAAAATATTGTTTAGGCAAAGTACAACTATCTGAGGCTTTGCTTATCGTCCATATGGATAATGTAACAGTAACTATTCATTTGGATGAAATTTATTACTTAGATTGCCAAAAAAATCGTTTCGTCCTATTACATATGGCTAACCATTCCCTGAAAACCTCCAGCAGCTACCAAGAATGTTTAGACCAGTTGCAAGATGACCGTTTTTTGGAATGCTACCACAGGCTTTTGGTAAACATGGATTGCATTACAGCTATGCGGGAAGATACCTTCCTCTTAAAAAACGGTGATGCTATTCCTATTAGCAGACGTAAAAAGAGTGAAGTAAAACAGGCTTATCTAAATTATCTTTCTGAACATTGAGGTGTCCTATGCAAGAATTTGTAATTGCCGCTTTGCTAGACGTCTTACTTTTACCCAGCCTTTTGTTGCGCTATTTACCATTTAAACAGTTTATCACCGCAACACAAAAAAAACACCTGGTCTATGCCTATGGTGTTTGGTTTGTGTTGCTATTGGTCATTGATTATTATTTTCTTGTTAATTATGGTATAAATATCCAGTTCTATAAACTTACCACAATGATAAGCTGGTTGCCTTACCTGTGTATAAACATCCTGCTTATTCCCCATCATCTTGAGCACCATATCTTCGTAGCTGGCATGCAATGTATTTACGTCATGCTTGTACATGGTTTAGCCATCTTTTTATTGGTAGGAATTTTCCCCAATTTTGACATGATACAGTTTTGCTACTATCAAACAGGCTTGTACATGCTCATCTTTGCGCTCACTTATTCCTTTATTAAAAATTTCTTCAACAAGGTGTTTTTGGCAAGACATGCCATTAATAATCGCGCTTACTGGCGTTCTGCTTGCCTCTTACCTTTTTTGATTGTTGCAGATATTATGTATCTTTCCTATAGCGATACCATCTTAGCTAACCAGCTGGCTATTCCAAGATTAATTCTCCTACCTACTTTCATCTGTTTAGTATATGCCTTCTCCTACGATGTTCGTAGTCTGGAAGATAGAGCCAGCTTACATGCCACTAACAAATTTCTGAGCATGCAGCTTACTTCTTTAAAAGAATATTCTCACTTCATAGAAGGTGCTAATCAGAAAATGGCTGTAATTCGCCATGATATCCGCCATTACAATCGCTTATTAATTAAGCTTATCCAAGATGGCGAATTTGATGCTGCTTTGAAACTTATCACAGCTAACGATGAACATATGGAAGAAACTGCCATCAAATCCTTCTGTCCCAGTCCCATCATCAACGCAGCCTTGTCTTTGTATATTAGTAAAGCTGACAAGAACAAATTCCTCTCTCCCATAAAATCATCCTGACTTCCTTACTCCATGTAGACGAAAATGAATTAGCCATGTTGATCTGCAATCTGCTGGAAAATGCCATTACAGGCCAATTACAAACAACCTGAAGAAGCACGAGGCATTGCCATTACTGCTAAAGCAGAAAAGAACCAGCTTATCTTGGCTGTATCCAACCGCTTTGACGGCGATGTTCCTCTCAGCGACGACGGCTTGCCCTTTAGCAATAAAGCCGGTCATGGCCTCGGTACACGTGCCTTGGCAGATTTTAAGGAAAAATATCATGCTACTGTACTGTGTAGCCAAAAAAACGGCTGGTTTAAGATAATGATTTATACCGCCAATGAAGGCAATTAAAAAGAGCTGCTAACGCAGCTCTTTTATTTTTATTCTTATTTTTATGTTTTATGCCCTATCCTTAAACATGCCTAGTTTCTTCCCGGCATTAAGTAGTTTCCTGCCAACTAAAGGTAGCTCTTCCAAGTCCTGGCGGGTTACGCCGCCTAAGGCCATCAGCACGCCGGCATAAACAGGAACGGCCAAAATCATGGAACCTAAAATATTCCAGGCACCCCAAGAAGTCGTTACTCGTAAGAAACCTACCACGGCAACACCCATGATTCCTGCTGCTACAACTGTCTTCAGCAGTTCTTTAAGAGGCAGAGAGAACTGGGTATATTTATAAATAAAGAACAAATTCAAAATAGCAGCCACACCAATATCTGCTACTGTAGCCCAAGAGGAACCCATGATTCCCAGACTGGGCTGAGCGGTTAAGGTCCAATTCAAGATAACCTTACAGCCAGCTGCAATAATCATATTCACTACCGGAATGGTAGTATGCTCCAAGCCTTGTAAAATACCTGTGCTTACCTGATGAAGTCCCAAAAGGAAAATAGCCACGCTCATGATTTCAATGGCAGGTGCAGCTCCCGGTGCATTATAAATAATACCGGCAACCTTTTCTCCTAGTACAAAAAGTCCTACACTACAGGGAATGGTAATCATGGCAGCCACTCTAAAAGCCGTCTTAACTTTTTCTTTAATACCGACAAAATCCTGCAAAACCCTGGATTCGGAAATAGCCGGTACCAGGCTAATGGCCAGTGCTGCCGTTAAGATGGTGGATAGATTAACCAAAGGCACTGCCATACCTGTTAAATAGCCAAATAAGGTAGTAGCCTGAGATACAGTATAGCCTGCTACTTCCAAACGAGCCGGAACGATCAAAAGATCTAAGTTGGAAACAATGGGTAGCATCAAGCTGGACATGGAAACCGGCAAAGCCAGTACCACCACTCTCTTAATGATAGCCATAGCAGGCTTCAACGGTTGCTTCCACGTTTTGCTTCAATGCTTCTAAGTGAAATTTTTTCTTCAATCTATGATAGAAGAAAAACAAGACCAAAAGGCCACAAAATGCACCGGCACCCGCACCCATACTTGCTCCTGCTGCTGCATAGCAAGACCTCTGGGCAAAAGCAAATAGGAGAAAACAATCATGGTAACTACCCTGATAGCCTGTTCGGTGATTTCAGAACAAGCAGTAGGTGTCATAATTTGCCAGCCTTGGAAGTAACCACGGAAACTGGCCAGGAAAGTAACAAAAAAAACAGCCGGAGCCAAAGCTATGATATAGAATAGTAGCTTCTGGCATCACGAATCCAGTGATAATCAATCAAGAAACGAGCCCCGAACAAGAGACACAAAGAAAAAAATACGCCGGTACAGAAAAGTAACCTTAAGGTTACATGGAATACTCTTTGGGCACCCCAATAGTCCTGTTTGGCCAATTTTTCCGCCGTAATGATGGAAATAGCTACAGGAATGCCGGCAGAAGATACGGTAATGGCCATCAAATAGATGGGAAAGCCCATTTGGTACAGTCCTATTCCCTCGCCGCCCATGACTCTGGACAAAATAACCCAATTAAGGGCCCCGATAACCTTAACCACTATACTGGAAATGGTTAAAATCATGGTTCCCTTGAGAAATTTATGATTATTATTGGAAGAATTTACGTCATTTGTCATTTAATTCCGCCTTTGTAAAAATACCATTATTATTTTAGCATAACAGCGCCAAATAAAATAGTGTTTTTCCAACATTCGAAAGTTACGCATTTATGTGGTGTTTTAACTATTTTGTGCTATAATGGTTGGTACAAAGGGGTGCATTATGTCTACATATAATGTCGGTTTAGACATTGGTTCTACCACTGTCAAAATCGTTGTGATTGATAACAAAAACAATTTAATATTCTCTCGCTATAAGCGTCACCAGGCAAACATCGTCAATGTTCTCCTGGAATTTTTTACTGCCTTGCGTTCTCAAGTCGGTTCCAGCAATCTTAGGCTGACTATTACCGGCTCTGTAGGTATGGGTTTTGCTGAGAAATTTAATCTGCCATTTGTGCAGGAAGTTATTGCTTCCACCAAATGTGTAAGAACCATGTATCCTGACATCTCCACCATTATCGATATTGGCGGTGAGGATGCTAAGATAGTTTACTTAAAACCGGATGGGTCTGCAGACCTAAGAATGAACGGCAACTGTGCAGGCGGTACAGGTGCCTTCATTGACCAAATGGCCATTTTATTAAATGAGCCTGTAGAGAACATGAACACCTTGGCAGAAGCAGCAACACACACTTATGCTATTGCTTCCCGGTGTGGTGTTTTCTCTAAAACTGATATTCAAAATCTCTTAAGCAAAAACGTAAGCAAGCCTGATATTGCTGCTTCTATTTTCCACGCCGTAGCCATTCAGACTATTTCCACTTTATCCCATGGCTGTACTATTACGCCCAAGGTCCTTTTCTGTGGCGGACCTTTAACGTTTATGCCTGCTTTGCGCAAAGCCTTAATGGATTATTTGGAATTACCTTATGCAGATTTCTTTGTTCCGGAAAAAGCCAATTTATTACCTGCCTGGGGCACTGCTTTAAGTGCAGACAACGCTCCCAGCTTAACAGTAGATAAAATTTTGGCTTTGTTAAATGATCCTGTAAAGCCAAATGTTCGGTCAGAAGAAATTCTTCCTGCCATTTTCACTTCTCAGGAAGATTATGCTGCTTGGCGTAAGGCTAAAGAAGCAGACTATATTCATAAGGTTTCTTTGAGCAAGGATACCGGCACTGTTTTCCTCGGTATAGATTCCGGTTCCACTACTACGAAATTAGTAGTTATTGATAGTGAAGAAAATATTCTCTTTACTTATTACCTGCCTAACAACGGTAATCCTATTGCCGCAGTACGTAAGGCTTTGGATGCTTTCCACGCTGAATGCATAAAGCATAATGCTAATCCCATTATCATGGGCAGTTGTTCTACCGGTTATGGCGAAGATTTAATCAAGGCTGCTTTTAATTTAAATACCGGCATTATCGAAACCATTGCTCACTATTTGGCTGCGAAAAAAATTAATCCTAAGGTTTCCTTTATCTTGGATATTGGCGGACAAGATATGAAAGCTATTTTCGTAGATAATGGTATTCTGTCCAGAACAGAAATTAACGAAGCTTGTTCTTCCGGCTGCGGTACTTTCATTGAAACTTTTGCCAAGAGCTTAAATTACGCTGTAGAAGATTTTGCCCGCATTGCCTGCCTGGCTAAAGAGCCTTGCGACTTAGGTACACGCTGCACAGTCTTCATGAACTCCAAGGTTAAGCAAGTACTTAGAGAAGGCGTTACCACCAGCGACATTGCTGCCGGTTTATCTTATTCTGTAATTAAGAACTGTTTATATAAAGTGTTAAAGTTAAAAGATGGTAGCGAGCTAGGTACTGAAATAGTACTTCAAGGCGGTACCATGAAAAATGATGCCGTAGTACGTGCCTTCGAACTCTTAACCAACACCACCGTGCACAGAAGTAATGTTCCGGAAATCATGGGTGCATATGGCTGTGCTCTGCATGCTAAAGGAAATGCTCAGATGAGTACTTCCTTAGATGCTTTGCTCAAAGTAGCTGATTACACTACTACAACCTTAAATTGCAAGGGTTGTGAGAATTGCTGCTACATTCAAAAATATGCTTTCTCTAATGGCAACATTTATTATTCCGGCAACAAGTGCGAAAAGATATTTACCAACGAGGGCAAGGATATAGTCCCTGGCACCAATATCTATGACTATAAATATGATTTGCTCTTTAACAGACCTGCTAAGGAAGATGCTAAGCGTGTCATCGGTATTCCTCGTTGCTTAAACATGTATGAGAACTATCCCTTCTGGCATGCTCTCTTTACCTTCTGTGGACTAAAAGTACTTTTGTCCGAACCTTCCAATTTATCTGCTTACGAGCATTCTGTGCATAGCGTCATGTCAGATAATATTTGTTTCCCTGCTAAATTAGCTCATAGCCACATCAATTATTTAATTGAGAAAAAAGTTGATAGAATCTTCATGCCTTATGTGGTTTATGAAAAACAGGAAGACAGCAGGCAAATCAATAGCTTTAATTGTCCTATCATTACCGGTTACCCTGATGTCATCAGAAGCGTAACACCTACGGAAATTCCTATTGATGCTCCTGTCATTACCTTTAAGGATGAAAAGAAACTTAAGAAACAACTTACCAAGTATCTTGGTTATATCGGTGTCGATCTGCTTACTATTAAAGGTGCTATTGCCTCTGCTTACAAAGCCCAGGCAAGTTATGAAGCTACCATGAAAGCCAAAGCTAAAGAAATTTTGGCAGACAGCGTAGCTAATCATAAGATTACCATTGTCTTAGCCGGCCGTCCCTATCATGCTGATCCTTTGGTACAGCATAAGCTATCTTCTGTTATCAGTGCTATGGGTATCAATGTCATAAGTGAAGATCTTGTACGTAATGATGAGCTGGTTGAAATTCATGATGCTTATCTCACTCGTCAGTGGGCTTACATCAACCGCATTATTAAAGCTGCAGACTGGGTAGCTCGTCAAGATGCCAGTGTGCATTTCATGCAGATGACCTCCTTCGGTTGCGGCCCTGATGCTTTCTTGCTAGATGAAGTACGTGGTATTCTTCACAGACATGGCAAAGCTCTTACTATTTTAAAAATTGATGATGTAAACAACATCGGTTCCTTAAAACTGAGAGTACGTTCCGTAATCGAAAGCATAAAATATAACAATACTTCTACTAAAGTAGATGAGCCCTTTATCTCTACCAAAGTTTTTGGCAACGATTGTCAGGGCTACACTCTACTGGTTCCTTACTTTACTGATTTTATTTCGCCCTTAATCCCTTCCATCTTTAAACTCATTGGTTATAATTTAGTAACCTTGCCCAAGAGTGATCTGGTTTCTGCAGATATGGGATTAAAATATGCTAACAACGAAGTATGTTATCCTGCTACCTTGGTAGTTGGTGATTTCCTGAGAGCTTTAGGTACCGGCAAATACGATTTAAAGAAGACTGCTGTAGTGCTCACCCAGACAGGTGGTCAATGCCGTGCTACCAACTACTTAGGCTTGGTAAAACAGGCTCTGGTGTCTGCAGGCTATAAAGATGTCCCGGTTATCTCTGTAAACAACGATAGCAGATTGGGCAACCTACAACCTGGTTTTAAGATTAACTGGCTAAAGATTGGCCGACTAGCTGTAGTTTCCATTCTCTTTAGCGACTGCCTATCTAAGTTCTACCACGCAGCCGTAGTCAGAGAAACCAGCAAAGGACAAGCTGCTGCCTTAAGAGATAAATATTTAGGCCTGGCAGTAAAAGCCATTGAGAAAAATAGTTTAAGTGATCTCTTTAAGCTATTAAAGGATGCTGCCTTGGAATTTAATACCATCAGCAAGCCTGACCTTAAATTGCCGCAGGTAGGCATTGTGGGAGAAATTTACTTAAAGTTTAATGCTTTCGCTCATAAGAATGTAACCACCTGGTTAATGGATCACGATATTGAAGTTATGCCACCTATGCTGAGCAACTTCTTCCTTCAATTTTTCGTAAACAGGCTAACCAACAAGAAACTTTTCCTGGATACTGATAACATGCCTACTATTTTAGTTGATTTTGTTTATTCTTGGATTACCAAGCAAATAAATAAAATTAACAAGATTGGTCAAAGCTTTACCTACTTTACACCTTTCGATGATATCTTCGATGAGGCCGGCAACGGCAGAGATGTCATCAGCATGGCCGCCCAGTTCGGTGAAGGTTGGCTCCTGCCGGCAGAGATTGTCAGCTTTGCCAAGGAAGGCATTTATAATGTCATCAGCTTACAGCCTTTCGGTTGCATTGCTAACCATATCATCTCCAAGGGTATAGAAAAGAGAATCAAGGATCTCTATCCTCAAATGAATCTTCTCTCCCTAGATTTTGATAGCGGCGTCAGCGATGTCAATGTCATGAACAGACTCTTGCTCTTTGTTACCAACATCAAAGTTACTGATTTAGCAGTCAGAGCTAAGAATCAAGAACTAAAAAAGCTTGGCAAAAAGCCTAAAGAAGAAATAATGCTTTAAAAAAAGACATAAAAAAAGTGCGATGCATTTGCATCGCACTTTTTATTTGTCTTAAGCTTCGGTAGGTTTATCAGCCAAATCAATTTGACCGTTCTTAATCTTCTTTGCTCTTACCCAGAACAGGCAGAAGCAAATGATAGCGAACACAATACCAACAGGATAAGAGAAGCTAGCACTTAATTTCAAACCTTCCTTAGCCATCAAGATGTATGTGCAGCTTACAGCACTCATGAAGGTTGCAGGAATAATAGCAATCCAGTAGTTACCTTTGTTAGCATATAGGTAAATACCACCAGCCCAAAGAACCATCATAGCCAGGGTTTGGTTGGTCCAAGAGAAATATCTCCAAATAATGGAGAAGTCGATTTGGGTCAATGCAGCGCCAATGCCAATGATAGGAACGGACAGAGCCAAACGTTTTTGCCAGTTGCTTTGGTCAATCTTGAACCAGTCGCAAACGGTATAACGAGCACTACGGAATGCAGTATCAGCAGAAGTAACAGGGCAAGCAATAACGCCCAACATAGCAATAACGGTACCAACAGGTCCCATCAAGCCTTTGCAAATATCATATACAACGCCGCCGGCACCTTTGTAGGTAGCCATAGCAGTTTGTAAACCAGCAGCATCGCCATAGAAGCAAGTACCAGCTGCTGCCCAAATCAAGGCAATGATACCTTCGCAAACCATTGCACCATAGAATACCTTGTGTGCATCTCTTTCAGTCTTAATGCAACGAGCCATCAAAGGAGACTGGGTTGCATGGAATCCGGAAATAGCGCCGCAAGCAACGGTGATAAACATAATAGGCCAAATAGGAGTATGTTGAGGATGTAAGTTAGTGAAAGCGATTTCAGGAATATGATAACCGTTCACGAACAACATAGTGCCAACACCTAAAGCCATGAATATCAAGCAGAAACCAAAGAAAGGATAAATTCTACCAATTACTTGGTCAATAGGAACGAATGTTGCGATAAAATAATAAGCCAATAGAATTACTAACCAGAAATTGAAGTTCATCCATTCCGGAGTAATCTTAGTGAGCAGGCCAGCAGGGCCGGTAGTAAATACAACGCCTACCAGGATTAACAATACTACTGAGAAACCACGCATGATGCTCTTCATGATGTCGCCTAAGTATTTACCAACGATTTCGGAAATACTGCCACCATCATTACGCTCGGACAATAGACCGGAGCAGAAGTCATGCACACCACCTGCAAATATGGTACCGAAAGTAATCCAGAGGAATACTACAGGTCCCCATAAAGCACCAGACAAAGCACCGAAAATAGGACCTAAACCGGCGATGTTCAATAGTTGAACCAGGAATACTCTAGGAGTAGCCATAGGCACATAGTCTACGTCATCTTCCAGTCTGTAAGCCGGTGTCTTCCTATCGTCGATAGGGGGTTGGAAGCAGCTCTCAACGTAGCCACCGTAAACAAAATAACCAATAATTAAAATTGCTAGACACACTAAAAAGCTAATCATTGTTGTTACCTCCTTGTAACTTTTTTTCTTTAATGCATTGCTATAATTCCGTTATCCTCTCCCTTCGTAATTTTAATTATAGTACGCATTTCACAAAAAAGCTACAAATTTGCTTTTTTTAGACCTAATATACTAGTTTCATTCCCCCAAATTTAACATCTTTACATCAAAACATTAAAAATGCGCTTATTGTTGTAAACATTATTAATTAGGTTCTTTTATCTGTTAACTCGTGCAGCAAAAATATATTTATAGTAAAAATAACAGAACCGTTTCCTTATGACAAAGAAATTGTTCTGTTATATTGATCAACATATTTTCAAAAATATATTTATAACAAAAAACAGAACAGTTTCCTTATGACAAAGAAACCGTTCTGTTATATTGATCAACATATTTTCAAAGATATAGATTGTTGTAGATTATGTCTACTATAGAAGACATTAATTAATCGTCTACATATTCCACGCCAATTTGCTCCAAAACCTTATCTACAAAAGGACGATTAAAACCTTTACCGGAATTAATATCTGCCAATTGACCTTCTTCTTTCTTATGTACGGCAGCGGCTTCCTTTGCTAATTTTTCTGCTTCTTCCGGACGAATAACTATAACGCTGTCTCCATCTCCTACTAAAATATCACCGGGATTGATTACGATATTACCAATGGCTACAGGGAAATTAATTTCGCCGGGGCCATTCTTATAAGGTCCGTTAGGAGTTACGCCGCGAGCATATACAGAGAAGTCTGTAAAAGCAGAGAGCTCGTCATAATCACGGATACAACCATCAACAATAAAGCCTGCAATACCACGGCTCTTAGCGTAAGTAGACATAATCTCACCACATAAGGAACGACTCATGCTACCACGGGTAGCAATAACCAAGATATCTCCGGGTTGGGCTAAATCTAATGCTTTATGGAACATTAGATTATCTCCGGCAGGAGCCATGACCGTAAATGCCACACCCAGCAAGGGTGTATGATTAATAGGTCTGATGCCGGCATCCAATGCTGCAGTACGGCCCATACAATCATCAATGTTTGCTACGGGAATTCCGCGGAAAGCCTCAATTAATTTTTTGTCAGGACGAACAATATTTTTTCTAATACGACAACCAATAGACATAGTTTATACTTCCCTTCTAATTTTATTTACCTTGTAATTTTTCAATAGCTTTTTTCATACGTTTCATACCTTCTACGATGCGTTCATAACTGCAAGCATAGGAGAGACGAATATAACCTTCGCCATTTTTACCAAAAGCAGAACCCGGTACAGTTGCAAGCTTAGCTTCTTCTAATAAATAGTTGACAACTTCAGAGGAAGTTTTGCCCAAAGATTTTACATTCATGAAAATGTAGAAGGCTCCTCCCGGATTCTTGCAACTAACACCAGCAATGGAGTTGATGGCTTTAACTGTATAATCTCTTCTTCTCTTGTATTCCTTTACCATCTCCTGAACCTCAGGTTCAGCTTCCTGTAAAGCAACAACGCCGGCATCCTGCACGAAAGAAGAAGCACAGGTGCATAAGTACATATGAGCACGTACTAAAACTTTAATTAATTCTACAGGTGCAGCAATATAACCTAACCGCCAGCCTGTCATGGAATAACATTTGGAAAAACCATTCAGAGTTATGGTACGCTCTTTCATGCCAGGTAAAGAAGCAATACTGATATGCTTGGCTTCGCCATAAATAATCTTTTCATAAATTTCATCTGAAAGAATAAGTAAGTCATGTTTCTTAGCAATGTCTGCCAATTTTTCCAAAGTTTCTTTACTTTGCACTACTCCTGTAGGATTACAAGGAGAGTTGATGACCATCATTTTAGTTTTGGGCGTAATTAACTTTTCAATTTCTCCTAAATCAATTTGGTAGTCATTTTCTTCTAGCAGAGAATAACTAACAGGTTTGGCACCAAAAAAATTAGGTACGTGAATGTAATTCAACCACACAGGATCAGGAACCAATACCTCATCACCAGGATTTAAGAATGATGCAATAGCAGCATACGTAGCTTCTGTAACACCGATAGTCACTATGATTTCATCTGCTGAATAATTTACATGATTTTCCTTTGTTAGTTTCTCGGCAATAGCTTTGCGTAAACTTGGTGTGCCATAATTTGATGTATAAAAAACATGACCTTCTTTTAAACTCTCTGTGGCAGCATCTTTAATAACTTGAGGAGTATCAAAATCAGGACGGCCAATCTCCATATGAATAACATCAATGCCCTCCTTTTGCATTGGTTGGCTCTTTCCATCATGAGGCGAATACCTGAAAAAGGTAAGGCTTCTGTGCGTTCTGCAGCTTTAAACATATCTATTCTCCTTCCAATTCTTTACCAGAATAACTTCTAAATCAAGTTCATCCTGTTTTTTTTCAACTTTATTTTTATTATACTTAGGCTATATTTATTGTAAAATGAATAATATCTATCTTTTTTATTAACAATCTTAATATATCGCTTCACAAAAAATAACTCCGTACAAATGGAGTTATTTTTTAGTTTCTACAATACACCTATTTTTTACAATTACCAATGTAATATCTGCCAAAAGGTATTTGAAACTTTCTCTCAGCAATAAATTTATCTAGCATCTCTTCAACATATTTTATAGATTTATTTATTTTTGGATCTCTACTTTTGTGTGTAACTTATAACATATCCTATCAGGAGGTTATTTCTCTATCTTACTTATATAGAAAGGTCTAGTTTTACCAAAATTCTTGAATAACTGAAACAGGAGCAATCATCCAATAATTTCTTTGCATCCAGAGTCTAGAAGACCAGTGATATGGTGTCAATACTAATACGGGGTCTCGGCATTCTTGTAATCCATTGATCGTGCCATTATCTGATAGTTATTGTCCCAACTAAGAAATATTTCTTGATTAGGGTCTACTCTTTTGTATGTATTTTTTCCTTATTTATCACTGGTGGATCGGATTGAATCAATATAGTTCTTCTCTAAATATTTCTTCCGTTATAAACATTTTTATAGTGTAAATTATGATATACGAACGCCATATCAATTTCATGATTCTCCAGTAAATTATATAGTTCTGAGGAATGGTGCGTTTGAATTCTAATATCCAAAGGTAGCGAACCCTCTAAAAGTCTAGAATAAAATGGTGCCAAAAAAGCAACATTAAGACTATCTGTAACACCAAGAGTAACATAAAGCTTTCTTGATTTTCTTTTAATGCCTTGGTTTCTTTCATTAAAGCAATCCATCGTTGAGCAATAGCTACAAATTCTCTCCCTTGTTCGTAAGTTGTATGGTCTTATGTCCTTTCTTACGTATTACAAGAGGAACTTCCAAGCTATTTTCTAACAAATTTAACCTGTGGCTAACAGTAGGTTGTGATAAAACAATATATCCGCTGCTTTAGTAATACTCTTTGTCGCAACAATTGTTAGAAATATTTCTATGTCCTGATAATCCATGTTTTCCTCCTTTAACAATGCACACCTAAAACAAAATATTTACCAATGTTTTGTTTACTAAAAGTATAATCATATATTTATTTTATAAATATTATATAATCTTATAATCAATTTTACAAATGTTATTGACCTATCTATAATGACATATAGATATAAAAGTATAGGAAAAGAAGGAAGAAAAAAACTTAGGGGGAAGACAAAAATGAAATCGTTATCAAAATTCCAATGTGGGCACAAATTATCGGCGGTATTGTTTATCGGTATCGGTATTGGCTTTATTTCTCCAACAGCAGCGAAATTTCTTTCGCCACTGGGCACAGTATTTTTGAATCTGTTTAAAAATGCTTATTGTGCCATTAGTATTTTTCAGTATCACCAATGGAATCTGCAAGATGAGTGATGCTAAACAATTACGTACAGTTGGTGGTCGTATTGTTCTTTACTACTTATTATCTTCAGCAAGCAGCTGCTGTTGCCGGTGTTGTAGCAGGCCTTCTTATTAAACCAGGTTCTAACGTAACTGATTTTGCTAAGTTGGCTAATTGGTACTGGAAAAGCTGTAAATTCAGTTTTATAGATAACGTTGTATCATGGTTTCCTACTAATATTGTTCACTCTATGGACACAGCTAATATGCTTCAAATCATTGTATTTTGTGTATTTTTAGGCGTAGCTATGCTCGCTCTTGGTGACAGAGTTGCAAGCATTGCCAAGATTTTTGATTGAAGGCACTGAATAATGCTTAAGATTACTGAATATGTAATTGACTTTTCACCTATTGGTATTATGTCTCTTATGGCTTCCATGGTTTCCAGTATGTCTGCTGCTATGATGAAGGGAAATTATTACTTTCATCGTAACGATTGATGTTACTATTGTTCTTTTTATTCTTATCTTTTATCCTCTGGCTCTCAAACTACTATCTCGTTTAAATATCATAACGTTCTTTAGAAACATATCTGCCAGTATGTTGGTTGCTTTCAGCACTACATCTTCTGCTGCAACATTACCTGTTTCCATCAGCGTGGCAAAAGAAAAATTGGGAATTCCAGAAAAAATTTATGGCTTTACTTTACCACTGGGAAACACTTGTAACATGGATGGTGCAGCAATACAATACGGTGTTATCGCTGTTTTCGCTTGTAATCTTTTCGGATTGCCATTAACCATGGATCGTTTGTTGCAATTTATGTTTTTGGCATTAGTCCTGTCCATCGGTGCTGCTGGTGTTAAAGGTGCTGGTATTGTTATGTCAACCATTATCATTTCTACTATCATTGGTGATGAAGGTTTAACATTAATTCCTATCCTTGCGGCTGTGTGGCCTACTCTGGATCCATTTGCGACAACAGCAAATAATGTTGGTGACCTGTGCGGTACCACCATTGTAGCAAAAAGCCTAAATCAATTAGACGAAAATGTTTTCTACGGAAAAACAATTAAAGAAAATTAAGTTTTATAGCATAACTAGAAGTATTTAAGGGAGGCAAAACATGAAAATCGTAATACTAGATGGTTATACCGAAAATCCCGGTGATTTAAGCTGGGAACCGTTAAAGAAGCTTGGTGAAACTACTATTTATGATCGTACTGCTCTTGACAATGAAGATGAGGTAATTAAACGGATTGGCGATGCTGAAATGGTTTACACCAATAAGACTCCCATCAGCAAAAAGGTTATTGATGCTTGTCCTAACATGAAATTCATCAGCATGCTGGCTACCGGTTACAATGTAGTAGACTACAAATATGCTAAGGAAAAAGGTATTCCCGTTACTAACGTTCCTACTTATGGTACTGCTAGCGTAAGTCAATATTCTATAGCTTTGCTTTTGGAAATCTGTCATCATATCGGTCATCACAGTGATTCTGTTCATGCCGGAAACTGGGCCAAATGCATTGATTGGTGCTATTGGGATTACCCCCTAATTGAACTGGATGGAAAAACCATTGGCATCATTGGTTTTGGTCGCATAGGCCAAAAGGAAGGCCAAATTGCTAAAGCACTTGGCATGAAAGTATTAGCCTATGATCTTTACCCTAATCCCCACGGCAAAGAAATTGCTGAGTATGTAGATATGGATACCCTGCTAGCTAAGTCTGATGTCATCACACTGCATTGCAACTTGACCCCTGAAAACACCGGCTTTATCAACAAAGCCGCAATTGCTAAAATGAAAGACGGCGCAATTTTAATTAATAACGCCCGTGGTCAATTAATCAATGAACAAGACGTTGCCGATGCTTTAAATAGTGGTAAATTAGCTGCAGCAGGTCTGGACGTTGTTTATACAGAGCCTATTAGAAGCGATAATCCTCTTCTGAAGGCCAAGAACTGCATCATAACACCACATATCTCCTGGGCACCAAAAGAAAGCCGTCAACGTATTATGGATTGTGCTGTTGAAAACGCTAAAGCTTTCTTAGCCGGTAAACCAATTAATGTGGTAAACAAATAACTATTACCCATTAAATTGCTGATTTTAAACTTGCATTAAAAAAGTAAAAAATAAAGAGCGGCAAGATTTACTCAGATACGCAATAGAGTAAATCTTGTCGCTCTTATTTAAATACGTTATTTGCTATTTCCAGAAGTCCAAGTTCTCTGTGCTCAAGCCAATATTAGCAGCCTTGAAAACAGGCATCTTGCCTTCTGCTTTTTGTTTAGCATAATCTTCTGTGGTAGCCAAAGCTACTCCGCCTAAAGCTATGCAAGACGGGATGTTAATAAGACACATGAAAGCCATCAGGATATCTGCTATATCCCAAGCTGCTGCCATGGACATGCCGGCACCAACAAAGATTACTACTGCACCAAGGAATCTGATGACTTGCATTACGCCACGAGAAGGCATTCTGCCACCATTTAAATATGCTACGCAGTTTTCTACATAGAAGAAGTTACCAATCAAAGTAGTAAAAGCAAACAATACCATGGCAAGAGTAATCAAGACTGGTCCTAATGTACCAAAGTCTACAGTAGTAGCTTGCTGTACGTACGGTGCTCCGGCCAAAGCTTTAGTCGGAACGATTCCGGAGAATAAGCACATGCATGCTGTTGCTGTGCAAAGCACGGTATCAATGATAACAGATAGCATTTGTACCAAACCTTGTTGTACAGGATGGGCAACATCAGCAGCTGCTGCTGCGTTAGGAGCACTACCAACACCGGCTTCGTTAGAATAAAGACCTCTCTTTACGCCGAACATTAAGCAGGAACCACTGACACCGGCCATGATCTTATTCCAGTTGAAGGCATCACTTAAAACGCCTTGCAGTACTGTACCAATAGAATTTAAGTGCAAAACAATTACCGCAATAGCAAGAAGCACGTAAAGCACACCCATGAAAGGTACCAAAACTTCAGTAAACTTTACGATACGTTTGCCGCCGCCCAAGAGGCAATAGCCAACAATAACGCCCAAAACTGCTCCAATCAACCAAGGAGTCATAGCCTTATCATAAAAGCCGTAGGAAGAGAAAGTGGATTGTAAGTTGTAGGAAGCCAACATATTAAAACCAATACCATAAGTTACAATTAAGAACAAAGCAAAAGCAGAAGCTAAGGTTTTATTATGCAGAGCATGCTCGATATAATAAGCAGGTCCGCCATAGCTGTCGCCATTAGCATCCTTACGTTTATAAACCTGAGCCAGAGTACTTTCAATAAAAGCAGTAGCACAGCCTATCATAGCAATAACCCATAACCAGAATAGAGCACCGGGACCGCCTAAGCACAAAGCAGTAGATACACCTACAATGTTACCGGTACCTACACGAGAAGCAGTGGAAACCATCAGAGCCTGGAAGGAAGAAACAGCACCTTCCTTGGTCGGTTTTTCCATGATTACCTTAATGCTCTCACCAAACCAACGAAATTGCACAAAATTTGTTTTAAAAGAAAAATATAAACCTGCAGCTACAAGAACAATAACCAAGATGGGATAATATAAAACACCATCTAAATAGTCCAAAAATGCCATCATAATAATTTTCGCTCCTTTTTTACTAGAAATTTCTTACTACAAAGCGTTATCGTATATTCATACAGCTTATTGAGTGGAAATTAGAATACCGGCCTCCCGTCTCCCCCCTGGATTTCTTGCTTAACATTCAAACTACACGCCTTACCGGCGTGTAGTTTGAAAGCTTTATATTATTACTTTTTTAAGTTTTTCAAGGTAAACTTGCTTTGCACCAACATACCTGTCTCTTGAGGAACCAAATCTACGAATCTTACCAAATCAAGAACATTCTTGCCTTGATCTGAGTTTGTAAATAAGTATTCTTCTTAATCAGGTTGGTAAAATCTACGGACAAAAGATTGTCGGCATAAACACAGGTAAACTCATCTTTCTCTACTACCTTGTTACTGAAAATAGAGTTAACGATAGAAGTAATGAGTTTAGTGCCCAAGGCTTTGATAACAAATTGCGCCAAGGAGTTTTCCAAAACGCTGAAATCTTTTACTCTAAATTTTACAGAACCTTCTTCATTGTTAATATCAAAGCTTTCCACGCCCAAAACTAAGCGGAGAATGCCATACTTAACATGTTCAACGTCTACCTCTACATCAGAGGGTGCATGATAACGGCAAGCCACAAACTTAAACTCGCCATCTGCGCCTGCATCAGCCATCTTCTTCTCAATCTCAGAGAAAGGAACTATAATACCGCCCTTGCGCAGTGCCTCAATATTTTGTGCGGTAAGCCAACGTTGACCTTTTTCCTTGTAAGGAGTTAGGAAAGCAGTAGCATCTGCCAAAGCTGCTTCCACCTTAACAGCGGTACCATCAGCATGATCCTTAAACTTATCAATGATAGGAGCTGCTTGCTCTTTTAAATTTTTAATATCAAATTTTTTCTTTTCGTCGCCTAAAGGATTATTCTTCTCTGCTAGGTTGGAAAGCTCTTTAAATTTTGCTAAGCCTTCTTTGCGAGCTTGTTCATAAATTTCTTTGAATTGAGCCAAATCATTGGGATTGCCTGCTTTTAGCCAAGCATGAGCGGCCTTGCCTACGCCGTAGGTAATGCTGATTGCAGCAGGAATTTGCAGTGGTGGGAAGGGAACAATGGTAAAGAGGGTTTGTCCCACAAAAGAAGCTCCCAGAGAACCTACTAAACCTGCAATGGCACCTTCGGTTAATTCTACGCCATACAAATCGCTGAGGCGTACTACCATATAAACTTCGTTAGCCATTAAAGCAATAGAGCCCAAAAGCGGAGTGATAACAATAGCACCGGCTCTGGCAGCGCCCCAACGGCAAATCTTCTCTGCTTCCTCTTCAATGTCGTAATCAGGTAGTACTTTTTCTATTTCTTTGGTAGTGGCAGTAGTTTCAGTTGCTTCTTTAGCAGCTTCTTCTGCAGTGCCGGCAGCTTGAGCAGCTTCTTCTTTGCCTGCTTCTTCTGCCTTAGCCTCTTGAGCCTTTACTTCTTCTTTAATTTCTTCTACCTTAGCGGTATCTTCAATTTTTGTATCTTTGTTTTCTTCGGTCATGATAATTGCTCCTTTCCTTGCATCTGACAAAACCTTTAGTTATTGATAGTATAACATAAATTACCGCAAACAAAAAGAAAATACCCGCGGAGGTCGCCACGGGTATTTCCTTTTAGCTATTTGCTTGCTACCATATTATTTTCTATTCTTACCGGTACTACTATCAATTGTCCAGGTTGTAAATAATCCTTAGTGCTTAAGTTATTTTCCTGTTCGATACGATAAATAACTTCTCTCACATCTTCGCCCGGCTTGGTCCAATTGCCGGCAATCTTCCAAAGAGAATCGCCATTATGTACAACTACCTGCTCTTTATGCATATTGGCAGTGGATGCTTCCATATTCAGCACGCCATAGCAAGAGAATATAATCAAAGTGGACAAAAGAGCAAATAAAAATTTTTTCATTTTCCTTACCGCCTTTCCGCAAACTGTTGTTCGGTATTTGTATATTAGCACGAACAAAGCGAAAATGCAAGCTAAAAAACGAAAATTTGTTTGTTTTATGGGCTAGAAAAAGGACATCCTACTTTGAGGATGTCCTTTTGGCTCTTTTCTTATTCCGTACCTCTTACAATATAAGCAGCCAGCTCTTTATTCCATTCTATGGTAACTAAGGTGTTAGCCTTGTCTCTAAACAGTACCGCCTGAGTATTACGGATCTGCAAGGGACTATTAAAAACAGCTACGGGGCTAAAACCACGCATAGGCAATGGAGCTAAACTGTGGCTATTGTCCTCACCAATGACGGCAATGCCCTGCAGCTCTGTTTTACCTGTCCCTCTGGGACCATAGCTAATGATTAGCAAATCCTCATTGCCATCCCGGAAGGTGATTTTATATAAATCATACTCATAACCATTGTTGATAACATTAAGGAAAACATCTGTGCCCAAGGAACAAGCCAAAGTCAAAATATTGGTTTTAGGGTTCAAGGGAGAAATTTTCGCAGCAATATTCTTCTCTCCTAAAGTTTTAAACTTCATGGTAAGAGGTGCTGTCAGCTCTCCTTGATTGGTAAAAGCATACTTTTTAGCAAAGTATTGCGCCGCATTAGCTTCTTGTTGCCCACAAATCATACAACCTGCGGTCAAACAACACAGCATTAAGATTTTAAACTTCCTTAGCATTACTTTCACTCCCTAACGCCATTCCTGATGGAGTAATTATACAAATTTTTGGCATTAATTACAAGCCAAGGCAAAATGTCTATGTGTCATATAACCGATTACCTTGCCTTTGCTTCATGTAAAACACGATTAAAGGCCGACAAGTCTATGGGTTTAGACAAATGCCCATTCATGCCTGCTGCCAAAGCCGCTGCCACATCCTCATTAAAAGCATTGGCTGTCATGGCAACAATAGGAACTTGCTTGGCATCAGGATGTTCAGAGGTACGTATCCGTCTGGTTGCTTCATAGCCATCCATAAGAGGCATCTGAATATCCATCAAGATTAATTGAATGTCACCATGTTTAGTGGCAAGAAATTTATCTACAGCTTCTCGTCCATTGTCAGCAGTTGTTACCACTGCCCCAACTTTAGACAAAAGCTTTTTGGCAATTTCCTTGTTTATCGCATTATCTTCAACCAAGAGAACTCTTATTCCCTCTAGGTCACTTTGCGTATCAAAGAAGCTCTCCTGTTCCGCCCCCTCCGAAACCTTAGCCAACCGTTCTCCTCTGGGCATGGTCAAAACAACGGTAAAGGTACTACCCTTTCCCGGTGCACTGATAACATCTAATGAACCTTGCATCATATTAACTAAATTTTTGGTAATTGATAAGCCTAAGCCTGAACCGCCATATTTTTGGGCAGTAGTAGCACTGGCTTGGTTAAATGGCTCAAACAGATGTTGCAAAAAAGCAGGTTCCATGCCAACACCATTATCTTGGATTGCAAATTTCACTTGTACTTTATTATCAGAAGCATTAGAGAAACTAACCTTTAGTTCTACTTTGCCTCCTCGGCCTGTAAATTTAACTGCATTAGACAAAAGATTAACCAGGATTTGTTTAAGTCGCAATTGATCTCCAACCACAATTAAATTTTTTACCTGGTCAGTGTAGACGCTAAAAGATACCCCTTTACTCCGCGCCTGACTGTCAAACAAATTTTCTACTTCTTTAAGTAGAACAGACATATTATAGGACTCCTCAGCCAAACGCATCTTACCTCTTTCAATGGCTGACATGTCCAATACATCGTTAATGATAGCCAATAATTGCTTAGCCGCAACCATACATTTATTCACATATTCATTTACCAGCTGCGGAGATGTCTGCTCCATTTTAGCCAGATCAAGAAATCCCAAAACAGCATGCAAAGGAGTTCTGATTTCGTGGCTCATTCTGGAAAGAAAGGCCCCTTTTGTCTCGCTGGCTTGTTCTGCAGTAGATAGAGCATCTTGTAAAATCTTGTTCTTAGCTTCATCCACTTCCTTAGCCTGCTCAGCCAAGCGTTTTTCTTGTTCCATGCTTTTACTATGCTGCACAGCCAAGATAAATCCTGCTGCCAAAATAACCAACGCTGCTACAATGGCTACCGCTACTAAAGGTTGGTCATAAATAAAGCTAAGCACAGTATTGCTTTCACGTAAAGAAGTTATTTCTTCTATTATGATATTATCAATATCCCCCTGAAACATGCTCTGAACGCCTTTGTTCAAAACATTGTTCAGTAAATAGCTCTGGTGCTTATCCACGGCCAGGGCAAACCTCATAGGAGAAACAGGTAGGATAGTTACCTTCAAGGCATTACGTTCATCTTCTGCCAAAGCTTTCTGGGCTGAATAGGCGAAGATGAATACCTCATCTACAAGCTCATTATTAAGTGCCTCCACGGCATTTTTAACGGTAGGATAAACTATTGGCTTTTGCTTAAATTGTTTCCCTACAAGCTGCTGCGTATAATAGTCATTTTCCGTTAATAAGCCTATCCGTTTAGACTGGTTATCTTTTTCCTGAACATTCTTACGCGACAAAACACCCCACGCTGTTTCCAAATACGGCTGAGTTAATCTAAAATGATATTTTTCTGCCCAATAAAAATCATAAGGACTATCCAAAACTATATCTACATCATCTGATTCAGACAGTTTCACATATTCTTGTCTGGACTTCGTTTCTATGAATTTATATTGTATGCCAACCCGCTTGGCAATTTCCTTAAATATTCTAGGAACAATACCTTTGGCTTCACCATTTTCAAAATAAGAATAAGGTGCTCTGTCAGGATTAACCAATACAGAAAAGATCTTATGCTGTTGTTGCAATTCTTGTAGGTAATCGTTCTCTGCTTTGTTAAAAGACAGATTATCCCCGTTTTTTACTGAATAGTATTTACTGGCTAAATCAGTACGCCAGCCTGGCAGGTCTAGATCCATTCTGTTTAAAGCAGCATTAACCTCTTTTAACAGTTCAGTATCTTCCTTGCGAACCAACGCATAGAAAGGCGCCGGATCAAAGCGCTCCAGTACCCATTCGTTAGCTACCTTACGCAAGTTACTGCTAACAATGGCATCAATATTCTTACCTGCCTGCAAGTCAGCAATCATCGTTATTATGTCATCATAGTAAACAGCAGTATAAGTAAATCCATGCTCAGCAGCAAATTTGGCAAAGCTGATATTACGGCTGTTATCCTTCAGCAGGCCTACCCGCATCTTATTATAAGATGGGTAATTACCTTGCACAAAACGCTTATCCCCGTCCTTAACGGTCAAAATCGTATAGCTTGTTCCTACGCTTGTATTAGAGAACGCATACTTGTTTAGGCGGTTAGGCGTCTTTTGGGCAGAAGTTAAAAGATCCAACTCCCCGTCGGATAGCATTTGCTGCACTTGTGACCAACTTTTATCATAGCCCAAGTACACATATTCCCAATCATTGTAACGATTCATAACTGCAATAATTCATACCCATAGCCGGTACGTTCCTGATCAGCCGTTATATCGTGATAACCCTGAAAGTGGAAAAAACCCACCCGCACTTTCTTGGCTGAGCAAAAGTCACAGAAACCAAAGTTAGCAACACCACAAACATAAAAAAAAATATTCGTTTGCTATTAATGCTTCCCCGTTTCATTTTCTTCTCCTCGAAATATCTATAATAAAACATTCCTTTAAAAAAGCGAATATTCTGTCAACATTATTATACCACATACTAATGACAAAAATTCATATCTTATGGCTTCTGCGCAAAAAAATCACTCGGCTTCGTAAGCCGAGTGATTTTCACTAATAATATTTAGTCAAGCTTACGGTTTGGATACCTGCTGCATAAGGGCCAACTTCGTAAGGATTGAAGATACCATAAATATCAAGACCAAACTTACCACTCATATAGAAATCGGGAAGAGTGGTGATACCTTTGAAATCAGAAAGCAAGGTAACCTTGCCTTCTTTAGCTTGTTTCTTCAAGGTAGCATTAATCTTATCAACGGTGAATTCAGGTGCTACATCAAATTTCTTACCAATCTTATCCAGCTCCGTCAAAGTAATTTTTTGGCCGGTCAGATAATTGTAGTTAATGCCCTTCATTGTTTTGAAAGCATGAGCTGCACCTTTGTCCTGTCCTTCTTCCAGAATGGTCAAGCTCAGGATGCTGTCCTTATTAAATCTTACTTGATAGGAAACCTTAATATTGGTAGTGCCATCTTCAATTTGTTTTTGCCTTTCTTCAATAAACTTAGCAGTAGTATCAATGATATCTCTGTTAATGATGTGTCTGGCTGCTACATTTTGTAAGTTTTCAACTTGAGGATAGGACAATTCCATCCTTTGTACTTGTCTGTAACAGTCTTAATAGTGGCAGGTTTAATGTCGTCTTTAACGACAGTCTTTGCTGCTGCTCCTGCCACCATAGGCATAGCAATTAAGCCCAGTAGTGCTAAGCCGGCAATAATTTTACGTAGTTTCATACTAAAAACCTCCCTTATATTTTGATACACATTTATTATAACACCTTTTCCCTCCTCTGGCCTAATCTTGCGTAAAATAATTAAGATGTTATACTAATACTGTGTACCAATATTTTAACTCTTTTTGCAAAAACAAGGAGTACAGTTATGGCTACAACCTTCAACTTTTATCGTAAACCAGGAGCCGGGCCAATCTATCAACAGGTAGCCGCTTATTTTCGCGAGGAAATTACTTTAGAGCATCTTCCTGCTCTGGCTCTTTTGCCATCTATCCGTAAGCTCATGGCAGATTTAAAAATCAGCCGTACTACAGCGGAATCTGCTTATCAAGTATTAATTAGCGAAGGATACATTAGCAGTATGCCCGGCAAAGGCTATCGGGTTGAACAATTTCTGCCTCATACCCGGCAAAAAGAAACAAAAACAATTTCTCCTATTGCAGCAGCATCTACAGTTCTTTACGATTTTTCCAACAACTACATAGACACATCTACTTTCGACACCGCCCTGTGGCGTCGTTGTTTAAACTCTGCCTTGAGAAATCCTCGTAGCATTGCAGGCTATGGCGACTACCAGGGCGAAGCTGTTTTGCGTAAAGTACTGGCTCAATATAGCTATAGTTCCCGTGGTGTAGTTACTACTCCTGAGCAAATTATCGTCGGTGCCGGCTTACAAAGCTTACTAGCTATTTTATTACCACTATTACCCGTAAAAGGAAAAAACTATTGGCATGGAAGCACCCGGGTTCCCCCAAGCCGAAGAAATTTGTGAGAATTATGGCTGGCAGGTAAAACTTTTGATCCGGCTGAGCCTAGTGATACCTGGCCTCAGCTGCTTATGATCAGTCCGGCCAATCCCTACAAAGGCAGAAGTTTATCTGATAAAGAAAAAAACCAACTTAATTGTAGCTTCCAAGTTATCCCATGTTTATATTCTGGAAGATGATTACAACGGCGAATTTAGGTATCTTAATACGCCCACTCCTGCTCTCCACAGCTTTGGCAATAGTGAGCAAATTATTTATCTTGCCTCTTTTTCCCGTACCCTTTTGCCCTCCCTGCGGATCAGCTATTTAGTTTTACCTAAAAAACTTTTGTCTGCCTATCGCCAAAAAGCCAAGTTCTTTAACCAAACCTCTTCCACCATAGAGCAACTAGCCTTAGCAGAATATATTGAGCAAGGCTATTTAGCACGCCATGTGAAAAAACTACGCTCTTTATATAATGAAAAAAATCTTATCTTGCAACAAACTCTATTAAAAACCTTTGGCAAAAAAGTAACAATTTTAGACTACGCTTCCGGTTTGCATTTGCGTATTGCTCTGCATTATTCACTTTCCGCCCAAGCTTTAGCAAAAAAGCTTTACAGCATGGCATCCGTGTTATTCCTATTTTAGGCACTACTTCTCGGCATGGGCCGGAGGTGCTCCTTTCCTTTGCCGGTATTGCCAAGAAGCTATTCCCAAGGGAATTGCAGCTTTGCAAAAAGCTTTAGAAAATTGAGGTACGCTGTGCAGTGTGCTATAATAAGGCAAATTCGTAATATTGTTGTTGAATTGAGGGTATGATTATGGTAAAAAAAACAGAACCTTGGTTACAGGGTCAAAGTATATTTGCATATGTACAGGACAATATAGGCAAAGACGGCTTCTTTCAGGCCACCTCTTTGCCTGATAGAGCTATGGCAACTACAGATTCCGTACTTTCCCTGGAGCTGGGTGCTGCCGATGCCTATCTTGCCACCACTGAAGAAATAGAAGATAATCCTTTGGGTGAGAACATCTATGAAGCCTTAATGTCCTACAGCAGTACTCCTACTCAGGAAAATGCGGTCATGCTTTATTTAGGTGTATGTGGTTCTCCCTGCATCATCTATCATGAATCCCTGGTCGCTCATTTACAAACAGAAAAACTAAATCCCGCCCTGCAGAAGCTGGCCTTAAGCTGGTTATATAATGCCCCTCAACGGGAAGCAGTGAAGTTTGCCATCGTCATTGCCGGTTTAATTTTGCTTAATCCTAAGAACAAAAAGTTTGCGGAAAAACTAAAACAAGATTTATTAATGTTAGCAAAATGCGAAGAATTTACTTGCTATGTACTTTTTGCTTTGGTCTTAAGCTCCTCTCTTTCCGACGAGGAAGCTTGGGATATCATGCAGCATACCACCGGCTGGGGAAAAATTTGCTGCATGGAAGAATATGACTTTGCGACTCCCAAAGAAAAAGAATGGTTGCTCTGTCATGGTGCAGACCTAACAGTTCCTTATCCCGGTATTGCTATTTTGATATTAAAACAAGGTCAGCTACAAGAAGCCCTGGCACGCCCTCAGCTTAGCCACAACCTGTACAGCGGCATCTTATCCACCATTCACAACTATTTGCTTTTTCTGCTTAATTATGAAAATGGTGATAATCTGGATTTGGAAGAAGAAATTCCTGCCTTTGACTTATATACTGCCATTAAACAACTGCTACATCACGCTACCAAATATACTTCCACCCTGGAAGATATTGCCGGTCTCTTTAATTTGGCAGAATTATTAACAGCTATGGCAGACAATCAGCACTGGCAGCAAATAAGCTCTAATCAATGTCATCTCTTAATTAGTGAAACAGAAAAATTAATCTTCAAAAAAAATTGGTTGCCCGTCATCATGTCCCAGCTTTTGCGCAAGGATGGTTCCGTGAATAACTTGGCAGTAAGCCTGGCTCTGGCTCTACATATGGACATCCATTTGAAATTAATGAAACTATTAAGAGAAGATCCGGCCAGAACGGAATTGTATTTCTTCTTGCTCCAGACTGATGATAAACGTCGCTTCCATGCAGTTCTTAACTTTGCTAAAAAACATTTGGCAGAGTATGCCACTTCCCAGGAAGCTTTAAAGCCTATTCTTACCGCTTTAAGTAACAAACCACAGGAAGGCACAGAGTTCATTATCGCCGGCTTAACCTCCATCTACGATGAAATCAGAGCCTATGCCTTAAATGTTTTAGAGAGTTGGCCTCAAACAGCCATCACTTCCGAAATTAAGGTAGCACTCATCAAGGCCAAAGCCATGAGCCAGCACCCACTCCTGGCCTTGCGCGTAGATTTGCTGTTAAAGAAAAAGACTATCAATCTTGATAACTTCATAGAAATCTTGGACGACATTAAAGAATAACAGAGCCATTTGGGGACGATTCCAAATTGGCTCGCCAAGCAAAAAAATCCCGACACCATAGGTGTCGGGATTTTTGCATTTTACTTCTTTTAAGCTTCCGGAGCTGGCGTTGTTTCAGCTACTACTGTTGCTTCTGTTGCAGCCGGTTCTTGAATATTTGTGCCATTTAAAATAGCCATGAATTCTTCACCGGTAATGGTTTCTTTCTCTAGCAAGTAAGCAGCCAATTCATCCAGCTTAGCTCTGTTTTCTTCCAAAATCTTTTTGGCAATACCATGAGCTTTCTTAACTGTTGCCAAAACTTCTTCATCAATCTTAGCAGACATCTCTGGTGAACAGGCCAAGGTAGCATCACCGCTTAAATAAGCATTGTTCACGGTTTCCAAGGCTACCATATCAAAGTCTTCACTCATACCGAATCTGGTAATCATCGCTCTGGCTAGCTTAGTAGCTTGCTCTATATCATTAGCAGCACCGCTGGTAATGGTATTGAAGACCACTTCTTCGGCAGAACGTCCACCGGTAAAGGTGACAATCTTATTAAACAATTCTTCTTTGGTCATGAGCACATTTTCCTGCTCAGCCACTTGCATGGTGTAGCCTAGCGCACCGGAGGTACGAGGAATAATAGTTATCTTGTGTACAGGAGCCGTGTTCTTTTGTTTTGCTACTACAAGTGCGTGACCAATTTCGTGATAGGCAATTATTTTCTTCTCTTCAGGAGAAATCACTGCACCCTTGCGTTGCGCACCGGCAATAACTACTTCGACAGATTCTTCCAAATCTTCCTGCTTAACTATGCTTCTGCCCATACGTACAGCACGTAAGGCCGCTTCATTCACAATGTTAGCCAAGTCCGCACCTGAAGCACCGCTGGTTGCTAAAGCCACGGAATGGAAATCAATAGCTTCATCCATTCTAACATCATGGGAATGTACTTTTAGAATTGCTTCTCTTCCTTGCAAATCAGGTAACTCTACAGGAATTCTTCTATCGAAACGACCGGGCCTTAAGAGAGCCTTATCCAAAACTTCCGGACGGTTAGTAGCTGCTAGGATGATAACACCCTTGCTACCATCAAAGCCATCCATTTCAGCCAACAATTGATTCAAGGTTTGCTCTCTTTCATCATTGCCGCCGAATTGACCGCTGTCACGTTTCTTGCCAATAGCATCAATTTCATCTATGAACACGATGCAAGGAGCTTTTTCCTGAGCTTGTTTAAACAAGTCTCTTACTCTGGCCGCACCCATGCCAACAAACATTTCAATAAATTCAGAACCGGAAATGGAGAAGAAAGGAACCTTAGCTTCTCCGGCTACAGCTTTTGCCAACAAGGTTTTACCTGTACCCGGAGGCCCTACTAAAAGAGCACCCTTAGGCATGGTAGCACCAATAGCCTGGTATCTGGAAGGATCATGTAAGAAATCTACCAGCTCTCGCAAAGCTTCTTTGGCTTCATCCTGTCCTGCTACATCATTAAAGGTTTTACCGCTTTGTGCCTCTACATAAATTTTGGCATTGCTTTTGCCAAAGCTCATGAAGTTGCCTGCGCCACCGCCACCCATCTTGGGCATAACATAACGCATGAACAATTGCCCTAACACAAAGAAGAACAAAATAGGCAGAACCCAGTTGTTAATAAATTTGCTAAAACCGGATTCTTCTTTAGGAACAACCTGAGAGAACTCTACCTTAGACTTCATCAGCCTATTAACTAGATCAGGATCTTCCACTCTACCGGTAACATAAATCATTTCTTTGTTGTCTTCCTTACACAACAAAGCTATTTTGTTAGAAGTTATTTCTACTCTGGTACCCTTGCCTTCATCTACCATCTTCAAGAAGCTGGTATAAGAAACTTCCTTGACTTGAGGACTGAAAAACATAGGTATGACAATGGTGTTAATGATAAAGATGATAGCCAAGGCCACAAAATAATAATACAGCAATGATTTTTTGGGTCTTTTTTCATTATCAATATTCATATTTCCTCCTGTTACAAATTCTATTTTTAGCAAAATTTGCCTAAATACCAAGTTTTACTGATTATACACCTAAAACCCAATAAAACATAGTTGATAATTAGTACAAATTTGTGAAAAAACCTGTAAAGTTAAACTGAATCAAAGCGCGGCTAGAGTGTAGTGCAGACTTACATCACTTACCTAAGGCCGTTGAAAAGGCAAACCAAAATCCAAAGCGCGGCTAGAGTGCAGTGCAGACTTACATCACTTACTTAAGGCCGCTGAAAAGGCAACAGAGGCTAGGCGTAACAAACAAGGCAGGTTGAGATAGGACTTTCTCGGTCCATCTCAACCTGCCTTGTGCAGTTACAACGACGCATATGCTGCCTTAGCGGCGGCCTATTTCTTTATAATGTCGCAGCCCATATAAGGACGTAAAGCTTCAGGTACTACTACGCTTCCATCTTCCTGCTGATAGTTTTCTATGATAGCAGCTACCGTACGACCTACTGCTAAGCCTGAACCATTTAAAGTATGTACATATTCAGGTTTATCTTTAGGTCCACGACGGAATTTAATATCGGCACGGCGTGCCTGGAAATCTAAGAAGTTGGAGCAGGAAGAAATTTCTCTGTAGCAATTAGAACCGGGAAGCCAAACTTCCAGATCATAAGTAGTAGCAGAGCTAAAGCCTAAATCACCGGTGCACAAACGTACCACATGATAAGGGAGCTTTAACAATTGCAAAATTTCTTCTGCATCATGAGTCAGCTTGTCCAGCTCAGCCCAGGATTCTTCCGGTTTGGTAAATTTTACCAATTCAACCTTATTGAATTGATGCTGACGAATCAGACCTCTGGTATCACGACCGGCACTACCTGCTTCTGCTCTAAAGCAAGCACTGTAAGCACAATATTTAATAGGCAGATCAGCACCATTTAAAATCTCACCACGATGGTAGTTGGTAACAGGAACTTCGGCAGTAGGAATCAGATACATATCCTGCTTTTCAATCTTAAACATATCTTCCGCAAACTTAGGCAGTTGGCCTGTGCCAATCATGCTGGCAGCATTAACAATGTAAGGCGGGAATATTTCGGTATAACCATGTTTAGCAGTATGAGTATCTAGCATGAAGTTATAGACACTACGCTCTAAACGGGAACCTAAACCTCTATAGAAGGTGAAACGAGCACCGGAAACTTTAGCGGCTCTTTCAAAATCCAAAATATTCAAGTTTTCGCCAATATCCCAGTGATTGAGAGGTTTGAAGGAAAACTTAGTTGGTTCACTCCAAGTACGAACTACAGGGTTGTCCTGGTCGCCTTTGCCTAGAGGAACATCAGCAGCAGGCATATTAGGAATATTGTACAAAATAGCTTGTAGCTTATCTTGCACATCCTTTAATTCCTTATCGCTCTTGGCAATCTCATCGCCTAAAGCACGCATGGCAGCAATTTGAGCATCGGCATTTCGCCGGCCTTCTTCATTTTGCTGATTTCAGCACTGGCAGCATTCCTCTTGCTTTTATCTGCTTCAACCTGTTGAAGAATATCTCTGCGTTTTTGCTCCAAAGCACTGAATTCATCCAAATTCATGTCCATGTTTCTATTTTTCATAGCTTGAACAACTTCAGCAGTATGTTCACGTACAAACTTCATATCTAACATAGTAATACCCCCAAATAATTTTTCTCACATTTGCTATTATAACACACCTTGCTTATCTTTCCTAGATTTGGCTCATTACCGCACCAATACTATCGGCAATGACCAAATCTGCTGAACTGTCGGCTGAGGTGCTGCCTTTATTGATGAGCACCAGCTTGTGTCCCTTATAATAATTGATCAGTCCTGCTGCCGGATATACTACCAAAGAGGTGCCGCCTATAATCAGCATATCTGCTTCGGAAATATATTTGACAGCCCTTTCCATAACATCCATGTCCAAACTTTCTTCATACAAGACCACAGCCGGTTTTATATCGCCGCCACAGGCATCACATTTAGGAACGCCCTCATAATCCCGCATATATTTGACATCGAAGAACTTGCCGCATTTCTGGCAGTAGTTACGATGAACAGTGCCATGTAATTCCAAAACATTTTTACTACCGGCTGCCTGATGTAAGCCATCAATGTTTTGTGTAATAACAGCCTTTAGCTTGCCTTCTTTTTCCAACTGAGCCAATTTTAAATGGGCTGCATTAGGTTTGGCATCGTGGTTCAATATTTTATCGCGATAGAATTTATAAAATTCCTCAGGATTATTCATATAAAAACTATGACTTAAAATTGTTTCCGGCGGGAATTTATATTTTTGGTTATAGAGTCCGTCTACGCTTCTAAAATCAGGAATACCGCTTTCTGTAGAGACACCTGCTCCACCAAAAAACACTATATTATTTGAGTCTTGTACCATTTCCTTGAATTTCTTAATTGTTTCTGCACTAGCTGCCATGATAATCACTCCTTTGTATCTTTTCATTATACTCCTTAAATAATAAAAATGTACACGAGGAAGTGGGACACAGGGACGCGTCCGCTGTCCCACACAAAAATAGCCTGTAGTTTTATTGCCTCGGGCACCGATAGTCTAGTAATGGTGCCGCGAGGCAAATAAAACCTACAGGCTTATTTTATTCTATGAAACCATTTTGGAACTGTCCCCGAATGGCTCACTTTTTAGCCATCATTTCTTTGGCTTTCATTAAACGTACAGTGCTGGCGCGCTCGTTCTCGCTTAGCTTCATGGTGATGAATTTAATATTAGTTTGCATTTCAGGAATCATCACATATTCCAGAGCATTAACACGACGACGGGTCTTTTCAATTTCATCAGCCAACATATTACAGGTCTTCTCTACTTCTGCCAATTCCAATAACTCCGGCAGATTCTGTGCTAAAGCCAACACTGCATTATCAAGAGCTGTGGTGGTAAAAGCAAAAGCATAAGGAACGCTGGAGGTATCTCCCTCTTCGCCGCCTGTATACTTGATAGTAGGGACATCAACGCTCATCACGTTTTTAGAACCTACTTCAAATTGAGCAGACCGGGCAGGATAGAGCAAGGCTTCTGACATACTTAAAGTACCCATCTGTGCCTTGGCCAAAATGAAATGTTCAGAAACGCCCAGTAAGGCGCGTTCCATTTTTTGTCTCAGCTCATGATTACGTTTTACGTAAATCATGAACTGACGAACCATTTCATCCCTCTTGTCTTTCAAGAGCTTATGACCACGGACAGCTGTGCCTAACCGTCTTTTTAAGTTAGTTAGTTCCATCCTGGTAGGATTTATTGTCTTAGCCATAGGTTATTCCCCCTTGGGTTCTTCTAATGGCTTGTAATATTTATCCAAGAATTCATCATGAATACGTTTTAGTTCGCTGCGAGGCAAAATACCCAATAGTTTCCAACCTAAATTCAAGGTTTCTTCAATACTGCGGTTGGTGTAATAGCCCTGAGAAACATATTGCTTCTCAAATTCTTCAGCAAACTTAGCATATAGTTTATCCACCTTGCTCAATGCTGCGTCGCCCAAGATAGTAGCTAATTCCTTAGCTTGCTTACCACGGGAATAAGCGGCAAAAAGCTGGTTCATGGTATCAGCATGATCTTCTCTGGTCTTACCCTTACCAACACCTTTATCCTTCAAACGAGACAAGGAAGGCAATACATCAATAGGCGGTGTAAGGCCTCTGCGATATAGTTCACGAGAAAGGATAATCTGACCTTCGGTAATATAGCCGGTTAAGTCAGGAATGGGGTGAGTCTTGTCGTCTTCAGGCATGGACAAAATAGGAATCTGAGTAATAGAGCCCTTCTTGCCTCTGATACGTCCGGCTCTTTCATACATAGTTGCCAGGTCAGTATAGAGGTAGCCGGGATAACCACGACGACCGGGAACTTCCTTACGTGCGGCAGAAATTTCACGGAGAGCATCAGCGTAGTTGGTAATATCAGTGATGATAACCAAAACATGCATGCCTAATTCATATGCCAAATACTCAGCTGCGGTAATGGCCATACGAGGTGTGGAAATACGCTCTACAGCCGGATCGTTAGCCAGGTTGATAAACATAACGGCACGTTCCAAAGCACCGGTACGGTTAAAGTCGTTCATGAAGAAGTTAGCTTCTTCAAAGGTAATACCAACAGCAGCAAATACTACGGCGAAAGTTTCGCCGGTACCCAGCACCTTAGCCTGACGGGCAATCTGGGCAGCCAGTTGAGCATGGGGTAAGCCGGAGCCGGAGAACACAGGCAGCTTCTGACCACGTACCAGTGTGTTTAATCCATCGATGGCACTAACACCTGTTTGAATGAATTCAGCAGGATAGTCACGAGCAGCCGGATTCATAGGAGTACCATTAATATCTTCGTATTTATCAGGAATGATTTCTGCACCGCCATCAATAGGACGTCCCATACCATCAAATACACGTCCCAGCATGGAAGGCGCTACACCTAATTGAATACTATGTCCCAAGAAACGCACTTTAGAATCAGAAAGCTTAAGTCCCTGAGAGCTTTCGAAAAGCTGTACCAAAGCCTTATCGCCATCTACAGTTAAAACCTTGCCGCGACGAATTTCACCATTAGCCTGCTGAATTTCTACCAGCTCATCATACTTAACACCTTCTACATGATCAACCATCATCAGAGGGCCAACAACTTCGCGAATCGTTTTATAATCCTTACGCATCTAAGTCACCCTCCTCAGTTAAATCGTTAAAGGCTTTCTCCATTTCCTTGTTGATAGCAGCAAATCTCTCGTCTACATCTTTTTCCGGAATGGCTTTTGCTCTGCCTATTTGTTCACGAATAGGCATATCAATTAATTTATCCAGCATAACGTGTTTATTCAAAGCTTCTAAGGCTTGGTTATACCAGCCTAGGATAAGCTTTAGCATAGCATACTGTTTCTTTAAGGAAGTATAGGTATCAATATCATCAAAAGAATTCTGATGCAAGAAATCTTCACGGATTGAACGTGCACATTCCATGGTAATACGATCCTTAAAGCCTAAGGCATCAATACCTACCAATTGTACGATTTCATTTAAGCTGGCTTCTTCTTGCAGAATACCCATAGTCTTAGCAACTAAGCTTGACCAGTCAGGTGCCACAGAGGAATCGTAGTAAGTACGAAGTCTGTCGGAATACAAGGAATAGCTTTGCAACCAATCAATAGCAGGGAAGTGACGCGCATAAGCAAGAGAAGCGGACAGGCACCAGAAAACCTTTACTATACGCAGCGTTGCCTGGCTGACAGGTTCAGAAATATCGCCACCCGGAGGAGATACGGCACCAATGGCGCTGACAGCTCCGATTCTACCTTCTGCACCAATGCATTTCACTTCGCCGGCTCTTTCATAGAATTCTGCCAGGCGAGATGCCAGATAAGCAGGATAGCCTTCTTCACCGGGCATTTCTTCCAAGCGAGAAGACATTTCGCGCAGTGCTTCTGCCCAACGGGAAGTAGAGTCAGCCATGATGGCTACTTTGTAACCCATATCACGGAAATACTCTGCAATGGTAATACCTGTATAAATAGAAGCTTCACGAGCTGCTACCGGCATATCAGAAGTATTAGCAATAAGTACGGTACGTTTCATCAAAGGAAGTCCTGTTCTAGGATCTTTTAGAGCAGGGAATTCATTCAGTACATCGGTCATTTCGTTACCACGTTCACCACAACCAACGTAGATAATGATATCTGCATCAGCCCACTTAGCCAACTGATGCTGAATAACGGTTTTGCCGCTACCGAAAGGACCAGGTACGGCAGCTACGCCACCCTTAGCAATAGGGAACAAGGTATCAATAACTCTTTGTCCTGTAACCATTGGTTCATCAGGAGGCAGCTTATCCAGATAAGGACGAGCTCTACGTACCGGCCAAGTTTGCAGCATAGGATACTCAGTAATGTTGCCTTCCTCGTCCTTGAGCTTATAAATAGCCTCGGTAATATTGGCCTCCCCGGAAAATACCCAGTCCAGGGTACCTTTCTTACCGGGAGGAACCATAATCTTATGCAAAACAGCAGGTGTTTCCTGCACTGTACCAATAACATCGCCGCCGCTTACCTTGTCTCCTACCTTAGCCACAGGAGTGAAGGTCCACTTCTTTTCACGATTAAGCTTAGGTACGGAGATACCACGAGTAATACGGTCACCGGCAATTTTATAAATTTCCGTTAAAGGTCTTTGAATACCATCAAAAATACTTTCTATCAGGCCAGGAGCTAATTCTACAGAAAGTGCTGCACCTGTGGTTTCTACAATTTCGCCGGGGCCTAAGCCTGCGGTTTCCTCATAAACCTGAATGGAGGCCTTATCGTCTCTTAATTCAATTACCTCGCCAATTAAGTGCTTATCACTTACTTGTACAACATCATAAAGTTGAACATCGCTCATGCCTTCAGCCACAATCAGCGGTCCGGATACTTTTACAATAGTTCCACTCATTGGTTTAATCACTGTCCTTCCTTAAATAGAATATCTGCACCCACCGCTTTTTCTACGTTGGATTTAATACGTTTCATACCAAGTCCCTTGGACTCTGTTCCCACAGGAATCGGTATGATGGCCGGATAAGTGGCAGTTGCATAATAATTAATCACATCCTGCACTTTTTCTGCCGCTTCTTCAGTAATATAAATAATGACATAATTTTGATCGGCTAATTTGTGAATGCGCCTTTCAATTTTTTCTTTTTCTGTTTCATAGAAAACATCGAAGCCTACCGCCTTAAAAATCATTACGGAATTGGCATCTCCGATGACTGCTATCTTTTTCTCTTTCATACCCTACCTCCCGGCCAAGGTTTTTAAATAAATAGTTGCGGCAAGGGAGCTTCAAATCCACCTTGCTTGGAACCAAAAATAACTCTTAAAGCCTGGGCTTCAGCATCGCGTGCTTTCAAGTAACCAATGATAGGACCTAAATTATCGGTATCCCATCTGACTTTGCGTAAAATATCCATCAGCATTTTGCGCATAACATCCGCAATCGCTGCAATATCTTGTCTTTGTACATAATCATTAAGAGCTGCTGCCAAAGCTATGCCATGACTGCCGTGATTTAAGCGGGCACCCAGTTGTTCAAAGGGAGTATCCATGCTTTCCAAATAATACTTCTTGTCTATTTCTCCGCAATCTAAAAGAAGCATTCTAAGCTTATCCGGTCCCCAGTGTAACAATCTGGCACGAACCAAGCTTAAAGCATTTTGGAAATCAGCACGTAAATTAAAATATTCCCGAATAAAACCGTGCTCTTCTTTTTCATCCAGTATTTCTTGTGCATAGGTAAACAGGGCACAATCTATCATGGCGCTAAACCGCATGGGGTCAATGGTCTTTCTGGCAATATCTGCTTCAATGCTATTGAAAGCATTTCTATAAACCTTGGGTAAGGAATCATATTTTCTGGTGGCAATACAGGTCTTAACCAGCTCAAGAGGAAAGAACCCGCCATCTCTCAAATATTTTTCGCCATCAGTTTTCAAAAGCCTTGCCTTAAGCAAAGTTTTTAAGTTATGATTGTCCACATTTAAAAGAAAGAGTCCGGTAAGCTCTACATCAGGAGTAAGCTCCAGAATTCTTTTTCTGGTTAAATTCATTTGCTCTCTTATCATGAGATCTAATTCGCCGTAAGCAATTTCTTCTTCAGTAATATTACCCTCGCCATAACCTGCCTCTATTAAGATGGCGGTTGCTTCTTTAACAGTAGGAGCCTCGGCAATTCGTCTCAGTTGATTTTGCTTAAGCATTTTGGTGGACATAACACTAACTCTGCCAATAGCATATTCATAACTTTCTTGAGGCATATTACTTCACCTCCGTACCAAAAAGAATATTTGCTATCTGACGTTCTTCCTTTTGTCTCACTTCTCTTAAAATAGATGCAAAAGAGCCATCATAATCAGTAGTAATGCCTTCCAGCTCCACACCGCCTTTAAATTTAGCCGGCTTATCGCTTAAGGTTAAGGAGCCTTTCTTTCCGGCTGCTTGTAGGGCGGTATTTAATTTTGCCAAAAAGCCATTTTGATACTTAGCTACATCATCTGCCGGCACATGTAATTTTTCTTCGCCTGTTTCGCTGGCAGCTACCACAATTGAAGTAATCAGTTTTTCCCATTTATCTTGAGGCAGCTTATTTAAGGCGTCCTCTACCTTGGCAAATACCGTTTCCAATATTTTCCTTTGGCTGTTTAAGGTTTTTTTACGGCTTTCCAATTCGGCAATAAGAACCTGCCTGCGTCCCGCTTCTTCAGCACTATTCTTAGCTTGAGCTTTGATGCTCTCTAAAGAAGTTTGAGCAGATGCGAGGACTTTGTCACGAACAGCAGTTGCTTTTTTCTCAGCATCTGCCAAAATATTCGTTTTTTCTATGGAAGCCTCTTCTTCTATTTTAGAAATTATCTTATTTGCTGCCACTGCTTTTCACTCCTCGCTTAAAGCTTAATGCCGTTGATCATAATGAAGGAAAGCAATAAGGACAATACAGCGTAGGTTTCTACCATGGCTGCCAAAATAATACCTTTACCTGTTTCTTCAGGACGCTTAGCGCTCAGGCAAATACCTGCAGCAGCAACCTTACCCTGATACCAGCCGGAAAGCAAACCACCGATACCCATAGGGAAACCTGCCGCCAAGAAGGCTATGCCCTGCGGTGTAGTCAATTCCTTAACTTCACCGCTAACTGCGCCTAAATTTAAAAGAATAATGAAAGCAATCAAAAGTCCATAAATACCCTGGGTACCAGGAATAGCTTGCAAAACCAAAACGTTACCAAACTTATCCGGATCCTCAGAAACAACACCTGCACCGGCTTGACCGGCAATACCAACGCCTAAAGAGCTACCACCAGCTGATAGACCTGCTGCAATGGCAGCACCTCCAAATGCTAAAGCTGTTCCAAGAGTAATCATAATGTAAAGCCTCCTTAACCTTTTATTTTATTTAGTAATATCTGTATATTTAGTTCTCAAAGCCAGAGGAAGGAATGCTCTGCCTCCTGACTCATAAAACTTGCCAAAGAATTCAATGTACTGCAAACGACTGCTGTGTACGAAAGCACCTAAGATATTGATGACGATGTTAAAGGAATGTCCTGCAAAGACAACTATCACAGCCGCCACCATACCAACAGGTCCCATGGTCATAAGAAGTTTGGCAATGGTATTGATTACCATGGCAATAACACCGGTAGCCAGTCCCAAAGCAAAGATTCTGGAATAGCTAAGAATATCACTAAGATAACCACTAATACTGTAGAGTGTAAACAAGCCGCTTAACAATCTATTGATGATTCCCTTTTTAGACCTACCACCAAAGAGCACGATGATTGCTGCTCCAATAATTGCCAAGTATTTGCCGATTGGTCCTGGCACAAAAGCCATGCACAAGAAACCTGCAAACATGGTAAGCCAGGATAGCTCATCAAATACAACGCCTGCCCAATCTCCCTCTCTGGCCAATAAATAAATTTTGAAAAGCATACCGGAAAGGATGTGCAGAGCGCCTAAGACATAACACAAAACCAACATCTTAAGAGGTTCGTTTAAAGGTACAAACCAAAGTGGATGCCACTCTAAACCAAACCAACCACCGAAAAGTGCTCCCCAGATAATTGTGGAAATACCACCAAACAAAATAACCATGGCCAGTTTTCCGGAAAAATCTTTAGGTTTAAATAATTTCAAAGCAATTAAGAGTAGAATGGTTATAACCAAGCCGTATCCGGCATCTGATAACATCATGCCAAAAAAGATAAAATGGAATGGTGCCATTACCCAGTCCGGATCAACCGAACCTGCTTTAGGTTTGGAATACAAATCGATTACAGATTCGTAAGGTCTTACCAAAGGATTATTCTCCAATACCGTAGGAGGAATCTCATCTTCTTTGGGATCTAGAAAATCTAATTGGTAAGCATCTGTCACGGCAGCAATAGTTTTTTCTACTTCTGCCGTCTTATCGTGCCGTACCCAACCTTCCATATAAAAGGCCTTACCTGTTTCTTCACCGCTAATAGCCATACGATCTGCTTTCGTAGCTAACTGATCGTAATATAATTCTACTTTGCCTTTCTCTGCACCCAAGCTTTTGGCTTTGGCTGCCAGCTCATCTGCTTCCTTATCCTTCTGAGCCGCTTCGTCATTAAAAGCCGCCATAGCTTCTTTAGGCAAGCCATCTTTCTTTGGCAAAATCGCTTCCGTAAAATCATGTTCCTTAAGGAAGTGTTTTACTTTTTCTGCTGCGCTTTTATAAGCAATGACCAAAAAGGCCTTGCCCTCCGCAGCATCGCCTAAAATATTTGTATCTACCAGAAGCTCTGACATCTCCTTGCTTAAAACAGCCATCTCTTCAGGTGGAACATAACCTACAAAGCAGGCTGTTTGAGCAGTGTCTTTTAAATCCTGCAAAGGTATGTCCAATTTTTCCCAAGGTGCCAAGGCCTCAGCCTGAGACCTTAGACCAATAGCTTCATTGCGCAAGGAAGAAACCTTATTAGACAATTGATCCAGTTCAGCAGTAACCTCAGCCCCACTGTTTTCTGTCTCCAAAAATTGTTTATAAGGAAGTTGACTTCTAGGCGCTAGCAAAGATTTCTTAATACCGCTACGTGCCAAAAATCGTAACGCTTCTGCCGCCTTTTCCTTCTCTTCGCCTACTGCCTCTGCTCCGGCTAAAGGTTTCTTATCCCCCTCCTGCAAAAGCATCACATCGCCGCTCTTTTGGAGAGCCAGCAAGATGGCATCGCGGTCTTCTTTTAAGGCATATAAAGTTAGTTTCTTAACAGGCACTAACATTTAGACCACTACCTTTTCCATAATATAGGCAACTGCTTCATCTACATGAGTTAAGCCGCCTGGGCTGCTTTAGCATCCTCAGCTGTTCTGGATGCCACTAGCTCAGCAGCTTTTGCCTTGCCTTCCTCCTCTGCCTTGGCTACAGTGTTCTTTGCTTCTTGCCTAGCTCCTGCAACTAAAGCATTTGCTTCTGTTTCCGCTTTTTCTTGGGCATCATGCACAAGATTTTTTGCTTCATTAATTGCTGCTTTTCTTGTTTCTTCCGCTGCTTTTTCCGCAGCTTTGATGTCTTCCATTAATGACACTGTTCTCACCACCTTTATTTTTTAAAAGGTTCTATTTTAAAGTGACATTCTTGTAAGTTGCTTTTAGGCCCGGCATTATGTACTGAGCCAACCGTTGTCCACGTTCAACATCCTTGGTAAAACCAATGGTCAAATTACCGGTTCCGGATAGTTTCAAAAGACCTTCTTCAATAAGTCTGTGTTGAGCATTTGTTGCTGTTTGCTCAGCAGGATCAATAACGGTTATGGCCGTACCCAGGATTTTTTGAATTTCTCCCTGTAAAAATGGGAAATGGGTGCAGGAGAGAATAACCGTGTCTGCTCCGGCTTGCTTAGCAGTATTGGCATATTCCGTAATCGCCTCTGTAACCTCATTAGAACCGAACTTTTCTCCTTCGATGAGAGGTACAAACTTGGGACAGCCAATTCCGGTAACCTTTGCTCTGGCATCAAGTTCATGAATAGCTTTTTCGTGGGCATGGGTACTAATGGTAAATTCTGTAGCAAAAACCGCAATATTTTTCTTAGCGCTGGCAGCTAAAACCAGTTTTGCACCTTTAGACATTCCTATTAATTGATATTTATGCAACTTTTGCAAAGTATCCGGTCCCAAAACCGTAATGGTATTGCAAGCAATAACTACCAGTTTTACATTTTGCGTGTCAAAAAAGTTAAGCATTTGTTCTACAAAACCTCTTATTTCTTCTTCACTACGAGAACCATAAGGGGTTCTGGCTGTATCTCCCAGATAAATAAAATCCTCCGCAGGCATTTTTTCTCTTAAAGTTTTAAAACTGTTAAGCCGCCTACCCCACTATCTATTACGCCAATTGGCATATCTTTTGTTAACATTACGGAACCAAGCTCCTTTTCTATAATTTTAATTTATTATGTTATAACAGTATTATTATACTATAAATTCAGGACATGGGCACATTTTTTGCTCTTTTGAAAAAATAAAAGCAGGCCAACCCTCAAGAGTGGCCCACTTCATCCTAAAACATTTTATGCCACCAAGGGTAGCAACTCATCAATACGATCAGCATTAAAACAACATAATCCAGAAGTCCCAAGCTTTGTGGCGCCATGTTTTTATAAGTATTGGCACCAAAACCCTTAAGCTCCATGGACAAAGCCAGAGTGTCAGATTTAGCTACAGCTCTCATAACCAAGGTTTAACCACAGCTAAATAAGAATACAATCTTTTCAGAACATTGCCTCGGTTAGAATAGCCACGGCAGGATTGTGCGTCCAGAGTAGTCTGACTGTCTGTCAAGAAATCAGGCACAAAGCGCAAGGCCGTAGTCAGCATAAAAGCATATTCACAGGGCAAATGAAATTTTTCTACCAAAGCCTGAGCGATATCTTGTATTTTGGTTGCTGCCAAAAGGCACAGGAAGGCAGTTGTCATAACAAACATTCTCAGGCCACCGGTCAAAGAAACATACAGGCTGGAACCAAAGAGCAACTGCAAAACAATCATCATACCGGTAAACACAGTTAAAGCACCAATGGCAGCCATGGTCATTCTGTCATGCTTAATATAAAGAAGCAAAACTAATTCCAAAGCAAGAATAGTAGCTACCATGGGAACAGGCAGCAAAAATACCCAAGCAGTAACAGCTAAAACTAAAATTAATTGTGTAAAGGCAGTTATTCTCATTTGCTGTCACCTGCTTTCAGTTCTACCTTTTGGCAGAATTCTTCAGGAGTTAAAGCTTCCAAACCAAGTTGTGCTCCCAGCTTAGATAATACCGGCTGCTTCAGGCCCCATTGTTCAATATTGTTTTTGCCATCAAACAAGTCATGGGTTGCTCCATCAAAAACCAAATTGCCATCATTAAGCACCAAAACTCTCTTGGTAAACTTTCTGGCAATATTCATATCATGTGTAATAAGAATGATGGTAATTTTCTTTTCTTCGTTAAGCTTACGCAAATAAGCCATCATGTCTTCTTTTTCCTGCTCGTCCTGACCATTGGTAATTTCGTCCAGAATCAAGGTTCGTGGCTGCAAGGCTAAAGCCGCCGCTACACCCAGACGTCTTTTTTGACCAAAGGAAAGTGCTCTGGGATATGCATCCACCAAGTCTTCTAAGCCCATGGCAGTAAGAGCATCGGCAACTTGTTTCTTAATTATTCCTTCTGTCATTTTCTTGCATTTTAAACCATATGCTACTTCATCAAAAACAGTATCTTCCAAAATTTGCAAATCCGGATTTTGGAACACATAACCTACTTTAACAGAAAGATCAGCCGGTTCCAGTTTAGCAATATCATTACCATCTACCAGCACTTGGCCACTACGGGGATGGTCCAAAGCCATGAACAATCTGCTTAAGGTAGTTTTGCCACTGCCGTTATGGCCTAAGAGGGCAACAAATTCACCATCTTGAATAGTACAGCTAATATCAAAAATTACCGGTTCGCCACGGCGATAAGCGAAATTGACTGCTTGTGCTTCTATCATGACCGTTGGCCCCCTTTAAATTTCTCGGTAAGTTCGCTGACAGCATCAGCTTCCTGCCGCCACTCTCCCAAAGTAATACCAAAACGTTCTTCCAAATTAAATTTAATCTGCCATAGTTCAGGCAAATTTTCCCTCAGGTTAGGATAGCCATAGGTAATCTTGGCAGCCTGAGCAAACGGGCCTTTGGCTACTATCTTGCCTTTATCCAAAATAACCAGGTCTGTAGCATATTGGAGCACGCTGTTTAAATCATGCTCTACTATGATAACGGTCATATTATGTTCTTTGTAAATTTTATGAATAAGCTCATAAAGTGACTTGGCTCCATCGGGATCTAAGGCAGAAACAGGTTCATCCAAAATCAAAACCTCAGGATGAATGGCTAGGACAGAAGCCAAAAGCAATCTTTGTCTTTGTCCGCCGGATAATTCATCCAGCTGATAATTCTCCCTGCCCGGTAACCCTACGTCAGACAATGCTTTTTGGGTTCTGGCTTCCACCTCGGAAGGAGCAAAACCATGATTTAATAAGCTAAAGGCAACTTCTTCACCAGCCGTTAAAGATACCAGCTGGCTTTCGTAGTCATCTAACATAATGCCTACCCGCATAGCAAGGTCGGAAACCTTTTTTCCTTTAACATCTTCGCCTAAGGCTTCTACAGTACCGGCATATCTGCCTCCGTAGTAAGCAGGCACAATACCTGCCATAGCCTTGCACATAGTAGTTTTACCTGCACCACTGGGTCCGGCAATAACAGTAAAGGAGCCTTGTTCAACAGTAAGGTTGATGTCCTGCAAAATCAAATCGCTATTTAGATAACCATAGTAAAAATTGGTAAATTTAATCACAGGATTACTCATTCTTTTTACCTCCTTGCATAAAGAACAATTTCTCTACAGGAGCAAAAAGCACATAAGTAATGACGCCGTTCAAAACACCTACAGCAGCCACCAGCGGTAACATGGCATGAATCCAAACAGTAAGAGGCAGTCCTAAAACTAATTTCAAAATGAAAGTAAAGACGCCGCCACTTACCATGGTAGATAGGCCGCCAATAATAAATGGTTTAAATTTAAATTTATCCAGCTTAGCCATGAAAAATGCTTTGGTCAAAAGACAAGCCATGGTAGCACCACAAATTTCGCTGGCGATATTTCCCAGCGGGAAGGCCGACTTAGAAGAAGGCACAATGGTAAGACCGGCCACAAAGCCAATTCCTATGGCACGAGTTAGGCTGGGTCTGGTAAGTCCAATGGTAATAGAATACATGGCAATGGTCCAATTAGGGGTTATGCCACCTACGTTAGGACTAATGGTATGCAAAATTACACCAATGGCTAATAATAAGGCTGTGATGGCCACCCAACGATGACTATCCTTGGTTGCCTGTACTTCAATTAACTGCGGAATCGGTTTTTCCATGACTACACCCCTTGTTTACAAACTATAAAGTAAATTCTATGATTTTTCTCGCTTTATGTCAACCATTATTGTGCTTTTTTAGTATTGCCATACTACCTTTACAATTTAAATGTTTTTCTTTTTTCTAAAAAAAAGAATGTAAGCACTTACAAATTTTACTTGCGAATTACTCAGAAATGTGTACAATAAAGATAAAGATATCAGTATTATCAAAAAATTGGATAATAAAAGGGGGTTAGGCGCAGTTCAAAACTGCGCGAAAAATTATGGCTAAGATTATTACTTTTGGTGAAGTTATGTTGAGATTGGCTCCGTTCGGGTATTACAGATTCATCCAAACCGATGCATTTGAAGCTACTTACGGTGGTGCTGAAGCCAACGTGGCAGTCTCCTTGGCAAACTATGGTGAGAATGTGGCTTTTGTTACCAAATTACCTCAAAACCTTATTGGCCAAGCAGCTGTAAACTCCCTACGTCGTTATGGCGTAGACACAGATTTAATCGTCCGTGGTGGCGAACGTGTTGGTATTTATTATTGTGAAAAAGGTGCCAGCCAACGTGGTTCCATGGTTATTTATGATCGCAAATATTCTTCTATTCAACAAGCTAAACCAGGCGACTTCGACTGGAAAAAGATTTTTAAAGGCGCTAAATGGTTCCACTTTACCGGCATTACTCCGGCTTTAGGACCTGATGTAGCTGCTTTGTGCTTAGAGGCTTGCAAAGCTGCAAAGGCTAATAAGATGACCGTAAGCACTGACCTGAACTATCGTGGCAAGCTATGGACCAAAGATGAAGCTAAAGCTACCATGACCAAGCTCTTAAAATATGTAGATGTAGTTATTGCCAACGAAGATGATTGCGCAGATGTATTAGGCATCCGTGCTGCTAATACCGATACTACCAAAGGCGCTTTGGACGAAAAAGGTTACGAAAGCGTAGCTAAACAAGTTCAACAAGCTTTCAAGCTAAAGATGGTTGCCATCACCTTGCGTACCAGCATCAGTGCCAGCGACAATAAATGGGCAGCAATGCTTTATGATGGCAAGAAATTCTATCATAGCAAAGAATATTTAATCCATATTACTGACCGTGTAGGCGGTGGCGATTCCTTCGGTGCCGGCTTGATTTATGGCATGACACACAAGTTTGATGCTCAAAAGACTTTGGAATTTGCTGTAGCAGCCAGCTGCTTAAAGCAAACCATTTGAAGGCGACTACAACCATGTTTCCGTAGACGAAGTTTTGAAATTGGCCGGTGGTAATGCCAGCGGTCGTATCAGCAGATAAAAGAGATATACAAAGGAGAGATAGTATGGAGAAAGAAAAAGTATTAGCAAAGATTAAAGAACAAGGTATTGTAGCAGTAGTACGCGGCAAGGATGAAGCAGACGGTGTCAAGATTGCCGAAGCTTGTATTGCCGGTGGCGTAAAAATCATTGAATTGGCTTTTACCACTCCTCGTGCTCATGAGTGCATCAAAGCCTTGGCAGATAAATACAAGGATGATAAAGACGTGATTATCGGTGCAGGCACCGTATTGGATGCTATCACCGCCCGCATTGCTATTTTGGAAGGCGCTCAATTCATCGTATCTCCCGCTTTTGATTTAGATACCATAAAATTGTGCAACAAATATCGTGTTGCTTCTATGCCTGGTACCAGCACCTTGGCTGGCGTTCTGGAAGCTTTGGAAGCAGGCGCAGATGTTATTAAGATTTTCCCGGGCGAAATCATGGGCGTTAAGATGATTAAAGCCGTACATGGACCTATTCCTCAAGCACAAATGATGCCTACCGGCGGTGTAAACCTGGAAAATGTAGGCGAATGGTTAAAGGCTGGTTGCATTGCTGTAGGTACCGGTGGTTCCTTAACCGCTCCTGCTAAGAAGGGCGATTATGCCGGCGTAACCAAAAACGCTGAAGCATTCGTAAAGGCTGTAGCAGCTGCCAGAGCTAAATAACAAGAGGAGACTCTTATGCAATTAAACGAAAAAACAATATTAGAAACAAACCCTTGGCAGGAGAAAAACATTCTCCTGCCTCACTTTAACAGGGCACAGGTAAAAGAAAAAACTTACCATGAACCCATTTGGCTCCATATGGGGCCCGGCAATATTTTTCGTGCTTTCATTGCCAGATTACAACAACAATTGTTAAATACCGGTGCGGCAGAACGCGGCATCATTGCTGTTGCGCCTAATTCTCGCACCATTATAGATCAGGTTTATGCACCTTTTGATAATCTTAGTCTTTTGGTTACCATGTATCCTGATGGTACCATGGAAAAAGAAATCATCGGCAGCGTAACCGAAGCCTTGGCTCTTTTGCCTAACACTGCAGACTGGCAACGTCTGGAAAAAGTCATTGCTGCACCGACCTTACAAATACTCAGCTTTACCATTACGGAAAAGGGCTATGCCGTCAAAGATGCAGAGGGAAAATTACTACCGCCGGTGGAGGCTGATGCAGCAAACGGTCCAGCTCGTGCCCAAAGTTTTGCCGGTAAATTAGTGGCACTTCTCCTGGTACGGTTTAAGGCAGGCGCTACTCCGTTAACCCTGCTTAGCTTGGATAACTGCTCCCACAACGGAGCTATTTTGCAAACAACCGTAGTTACCATGGCTAAGGCTTGGGCAGAACAAGGCTTAGTGCCCAAAGAGTTTTTAGATTACGTGCAAAATGTCCTTACCTATCCTTGGAGCATGATTGATAAAATCACCCCTCGTCCTGCACCTAACGTGCAAAACGCTTTGCAAGCAGATGGTTTAACAGATATGAAAATTACTTCCAGTGCCAGAGGTGGTGTTTATGCACCCTTTGTTAATGCCGAATCTACCGGTTATCTGGTTATTGAAGATAAGTTTTGTAACGGTAGACCACCTCTAGAAAAAGCAGGCGTAATTTTTACCAACCAGGAAACCGTAGCCAAGGTAGAGCAGATGAAAGTATCTGCCTGCTTAAATCCTTTGCACACCTCCTTGGCTGTGTATGGTTGCCTGCTAGGTTATACCCTTATTGCTGATGAAATGCAGGATAAAGAGCTTAACAAGCTGGTACATTGTATCGGCGAAGAAGCCATTCAGGTAGTGGAAGATCCTAAGGTCTTATCACCTCGTGCCTTTCTACAAGAATGTCTGACCAAGCGTTTTCCCAATAAAGCTATTCCTGATACGCCCCAACGTATCGCTTGTGATACTTCTAAAAAAGTGGGTCCTCGCTTTGGCGGTACCATTAAAGCTTTTGGACCCAAAGCTGCCAGCCTGAAATTCATACCACTTGCTATTGCCGGCTGGTGTCGTTATCTGCTAGCCGTAGATGACGAGGGCAAGGCCATGGAACTTAGTCCTGATCCTGAGTTACCCAAATTAACAGAAACTCTGCAAGGTATAGCGCTGGGCGATACCTCTGTAGATGTACATGCTCATTTGGAAAAGCTCTTAAGCTCTGAGCGTATTTTTGGCAGTAACCTCTATGCTACAGATTTTGGTAGCCATGTAGAGGAATATTTCGCTCAAATGTTGCAGGGCCCCGGCGCTGTACGCCGTACCTTGCAAAAATATTTGGCCTAGGAGGCTATTATGAAGTATTTCATTAAGAATGCTGAACCAAAGATTCAAAAGCCGGAACCTGGCGTAGAGCGCAAGATCATGGCCTATTGCGATAAGCTGATGATGTGCGAATTAACCTTTGTAAAAGGAACTACCTCAGCAATCCACAAACATCCCCATGAACAAATTACCTATGTGCTAAGCGGTGCTTTGAAGTTTAGCGTAGGCGGCGAAGAACAAATTGTCCACGCAGGCGACGCCATCTATATGCCTGCCAATGTGGAACACGGCGTTCTGGAGGCCTTGGAAGATTCTAAAATCATTGATAATTTTGCTCCCAAACGGGATGACTTTTTGAAATAATTGCAAGACAATAGCATAAAAAGATAAGGGTTAAAAGCATTTTTGCTTTTAACCCTTATCTTTTTATGCTCAAGGGGAAAACCCTGGTATTTCTTTACTTTTCTGTAAAACTATCCCGAAAACACAGGAACGGCTCAAAGGTTGTGACAGATGGTGTCATGGCTCCCTTGCCATCCAAGACCTGCAAAAGCACATTCACCGCAGCAGGACACAGGGCATCCAGCCGATTATCCAAACTGGTAAGAGCCGGTGTAGAGCATTGGGCCAAAGATAGAATTATTACAACCGATAACCGGCATCGATAATCCGTGGTTGACCAAGGCTTTCTGGGCGCCAACCGCTAAGATATCTTCCTGTAGCCATAATAGCATCAAAGCGTATTTTCTTCGCCAAACCGCTGCTCTACAATATTACCGGCATTAGCCATGGTACGTTCGATAAGTATTTCCAGCTCAGGATCAGCGGTAAGATTGGCCTTCTTTAAGCCCTCCCGGAAGCCTTTTAATTTTTGCTGTCCGCTATAAGTTACTCTATCGTATAAGAAGAGTATGGATTTATAACCCCGTTTAGCCAGGAGCTGGACACTTTCCGAGAAACCTGCCGCTTCATCACAGACCACACAGTAAAAGTTAGCATATTTCACATTGCAGTTAATAGTAATAACAGGAACCTTACCCATAGTTTTAGCAAAACGAGCATCTATGGCCTCCTCGGAAGGAAGATCCTATCAGAATTAAGGCATCAACATGTCTTTCCTTCAGCAGCTGCATATATTTTCTTTTATCTTCCGGCTTATTGCCGGTACACCCCAGTACCTACATCAAAACCACGTGCCCGTAAGTTGGGTTCAACTAAGGAAACTGCCTTGGCAAAGAAATTATCTGCAATATCCGTACACAGAATACCTACGGTCTTCATGGAATCTAAGCCTAGGACCTCGGGCAAAAGGATTAGGTGAATATCCTTGGTCTTTCATAGCCGCCAAAATTTTCTCTCTAGTGTCAGGACGTACCTTGGCACTACCGTTTAATACTCTGGAAACTGTTGCTATGGAAACTCCGCAGGATTTAGCAACATCGTAAATTGTCATTGTACGCCTCCCCTAGCGACGACTTTTATCCCTAAACAGAAAGCAAAATGTAAGGGCTTTCTGAATATTTACTTAACTTTACTTTTTAGTATACACAAATTTTACCAAAGTGCAAGTACTTGTTAAAATAGGCTAAATCGTCAAAAAACAAGATAAATACTGAACGAAACAACAAAAGGTCAATATTTTTGTAATTAATTAAAGTGCGAATTGTTAAAAAATTCATTATTTTCTGTTGCCGATTCTTGTAGAAATGCTATAATTTAAATGTAAGCGATTACATCGGAAAATGTAAATCCAAAAAAATTTTTATCAAGGGGGATAAGATTATGATGTTTGGAAAAAAGAAGTTAATGGCAGCAATCGCATTGGCTATGGTTAGCAGCTTCGCACTTAGTGGTTGCGGCGGCGATGCTAAGAAAGATGCCGGTAAAGCAGCAGCTCCTGCAGCAAGCGATGGTAAAAAAATCGTTTTGCGTTATGCAGAAAACCAACCTAAGGATTATCCGACCACTGCAGCAGCTCGTAAATTTGCTGACATTGTTAAGGAGAAAACAAAAGGCCGTATTACCGTTGAGGTTTATGATAGTGCTCAATTAGGCGATGAAAAATCCGTTATTGAACAAATCCAATTTGGTAGTATTGATATGTCCCGTGTTAGCTTGTCTCCGTTGTCCGAATTTGCTAAACAACTGAACGTATTGCAATTACCTTACTTATATCGTGATGGCGCTCATATGTGGAAGGTTTTGGATGGCAAGATTGGTCAAGATTTGCTAGCTACCTTGGACAAATCCGGTATTGTTGGTTTGACCTGGTTTGATGCCGGCGCTCGTAACTTCTATACCAAGAACCCTGCTAAGAGCATGAAAGACTTAGCTGGCCTAAAGATTCGTGTACAAGAGTCCTCTATGATGATGGATATGGTTAAGGCTGTTGGTGCTAACCCCACTCCTATGGCATATGGCGAAGTTTATTCCGCATTACAAACCGGCGTTATTGATGGTGCTGAAAACAACTGGCCTTCTTATGAAAGTACCAGACACTTCGAAGTTGCTAAGAACTATATGCTGGATGAACACAACCGTGTTCCTGAACCAATGATTATTTCCAAGAAGACTATGGATAAATTAAGTGCTGACGATCAAAAGGTTATCCGTGCAGCTGCTATTGAAGCTGGCAAGGTTGAACGTCAATTGTGGGCTGATCGTGAAAAAGCTTCTGAGAAGAAAGTACGCGATGGTGGCAGCACAATCGTAAAGCTTACTCCTGAGCAACACCAAGAATTCGTAAATGCTGTAAAGCCTTTGTATGACAAGTATGGTGGAGACAACAAAAACTTGATCAAACAAATTCAAGATGTTAAATAAGCAAAGAGAAGATAAAAAATAATTCTAAAGTGGTAATTTAAGGAGGGTGCTATCCAATCTTTTCTTAGTGAGAAGGTTTCGGTAGCGCCCTTTTCCTCTTCTAGAAGCGTTTTAGCAAAGGAGGGATTGTTTTGGATAAACAAGAAAAACTGAATCCTGTATTATCCGGTATCACGTATGTTATCGATTTACTCTACTCTTTGCTGCTGAGATATTCCCAGATAGTATTGATAGTTATTGTAATCGTAGTTTCTGTACAGGTTATCAGTCGTAAATTCCTCGGTACCAGTATTCGCTGGTCTGAAGAAGTAGCTTTGTTCTTTATGATTTGGATGGCTTTTATTTCTATGTCCATCGGCGTGCAAAAGGTCTGCACATAGCAGTAGGCTTTTTCTTCAACATTTTGCCTGCGCCTGTGGCCAAGATTATTGATAAAATAGACAATCTAATCGTTCTAAGTTTTGGTGCTTTCTTGCTTTACTATGGTGCTCTCTTGGTGCAATCTACCATGAGTTCTACTTTACCGGCTACCCAATGGCCTGCCGGTATGGAATATTTGATGATTCCCGTCGGTGGTTTCTTCATTGTTTATTTCAGTCTTATAAACCTGTTTAATTTACAAAGATATCAACATTTTAAGCTCTATGAGGATCCTAATCCTTTTGATATTGATGCCATTACGAAAGAAGGTGCCAAATAATGTTTGATACTAATATTGCAATTGGTATATTACTTGGTTCCTTCCTTATTCTCACCCTTATCAGAGTGCCTATTTGTTTTGTGCTTGCCTTTTCTACCGCCCTTACCATGTTGTATTGCAACATTCCCCTTATGGCTATGGCTCAGCAAATGAGTAAAGCTATTAACAGTTTCTCCCTTATGGCTATTCCTTTCTTCATTTTAGCCGGTGAAATTATGGGTGTAGGCGGTATCGCCGATCGGCTACTTTCTTTTGCTAATATTCTAGTTGGCAGTTTCCGTGGCGGCTTGTCCCACGTTAATATTTAGCCAGTATGTTCTTCGGTGGTATTTCCGGTTCCGCTGTTGCCGATGTTTCCTCCCTGGGTTCCTTGGAAATTCCTATGATGGTAAAGGCTGGTTTCCCTGCAGATTTTTCTACAGCTGTTACCGTAGCCAGTGCTTGTCAGGGCGTTCTAATTCCCCCCAGCCATAACATGATTATTTATTCCTTGGCTGCCGGTGGTGTTTCTGTAGGTGCCTTGTTCATGGCCGGCGTTGTTCCCGGTGTCACCCTTGGCCTATGCTTGTTAGTAATCTCTGTTATCTGGTCTACTAAAAACAATTATCCCAAAGGTGAAAGAGTTTCCCTAAAGCAAGCCTTTTTGATTACCAAAGATGCCATTATGGCTTTAGGTACTGCTTTTATTATCATGTTCGGCGTATCCTTTGGCTGGTTTACTGCTACTGAATCCGCTGCTATTGCCTGTTTGTATGCCTTCTTCGTTTCTTGGTTATATTACAAAGAATTAAAGATGAGCATGATGCCTAAGGTACTTTTAAATACTGTTAAAACACTAGCCATGGTATTTAGCTTAATCGCTGCTGCCGGTGCTTTCGGTTGGATGCTGGCATTCCTAAGAGTACCTACTTACATTACTAACTTCGTACTAAGCGTTAGTACCAATACTTACCTCATCCTGTTATTCATGAACCTATTGCTTTTGTTCTTAGGCTGCATTATGGATATGGCTCCTCTAATTGTTATCATGACCCCTATCCTGCTACCGGTTGCTAAAGCCTGCGGTATGGATCCGGTACATTTTGGTATCGTCTTAATATTCAACCTGGCTATTGGCTTGTGCACTCCTCCTGTAGGTTCTGCTCTATTCGTAGGCTGTGGCATTGCCAAATTACCTATTGAAAAAGTAACTAAAGCAATGTTACCTATGTACGCAGCTATGTTTACAGGTTTATTGTTGGTTACTTATATTCCGGCCCTAACTATGTGGCTGCCTCATTTCATGGGCGTCATGAAATAAAATTTCCATCGCCTAAACCCGCCCTTTTAGGGCTTGGTTTGGGCGCTTTTTGTAAAAAAACACGGAGGCGTTTAAAACAATGAAAAAATTTATGGATAAAAACTTTCTATTGGAAACCAAAACTGCTCAAAAATTATTTTTGAACATGCTGCTAAAATGCCTATTATAGATTATCATTGCCATATTAATCCTCAGGAAATTGCTGATGATAAAAAGTTTTAAAAACATCACTGAAGCCTGGTTAGGCGGAGACCACTATAAATGGCGTCTCATTCGCTTCTAACGGTACTGAAGAAAAAGATATTACCGGTACAGAATCCAGCGACAGGGTAAAGTTCCAAAAATTTGCAGAAGCCTAGCTAAGTCTCTTGGCAATCCTCTTTATCATTGGACTCACCTGGAATTACAACGTTATTTTGGCGTAAAGAAACCTCTCAATGGTGCTACTGCTGAAGAAATCTGGAAAACCTGTAATGCTAAGTTGAAAACCAAGTCCATGTCCTGTACAAGGCATTATTAAACAATCCAATGTTAAAGTTATTTGCACTACTGATGATCCTGTTTCTGATTTGGCATGGCACAAGAAAATTGTTGCTGATGGAAAATGTGCTGCCAAGGTTGTTCCTGCTCTGCGTCCTGATAAGGCCCTGCATATCGCTCAACCCGGCTGGAACACCTACATCAAGGAATTAGGCAAAGTAGCCGGTGTAAAATCCATTGCTACTATTGGAGATATTCGCAAGGCTCTGAAACAACGTCTGGATTATTTCGAATCCATGGGTTGCCGTGCTACCGATCACGCTTTGGAATACGCTTTCTATCGTCCGGCTACCGATGCTAAGGTTAATGCTGTAATTAAAAAGGCTCTGGCCGGGAAAACCTTGTCTGCAGAAGAAACCGAGACTTATGAAACTGCTCTTCTGCTCTTCTTAGGTGAAGAGTACGCTACCAGAGGCTGGGCTATGGAGGTTCATTTCTCTGCTTTGCGCAATACCAACAGTGCTATGTACAAGGCTTCTGGGACCTGATACCGGCTTTGACTGCATCTCTGCTGCACCTGAGTACAACGCTAAAGGCCTGGCAGGCTACATGGATGCCCTTAACGCTAAAAATAAATTGCCTAAGATGATTCTTTTCTCTTTAAATCCTAATGATAATGCCATGATAGGTACCATTATCGGTTGCTTCCAAAGTTCTGAAGTAGCCGGCAAAATTCAACAAGGTGCCGCTTGGTGGTTTAACGATACCAAGCGTGGCATGATTGCTCAGCTGGACAGCATTGCCGAATTATCTGTTGTAGGCAATATTCTTAGGCATGCTGACAGATTCCCGTTCCTTCCTATCCTATACCAGACATGAGTATTATCGCCGCATTCTGTGCAACTGGATCGGCAACAAAGTTGAAAACGGTGAATATCCTGCCGATATGAAGGTTTTGGGACAAATGGTTGAAGATATTTGTTATAACAATGCCGCCAAATATTTTGGCTTTGCTAAATAATTAATTTAACAGGCTCCGGAGCAAAGTCCTGAGCCTGTTATCTTGAAGCTTATGAGGAGATATTGCTATGAAAAATGTAAGCGAATTATATACACTTAAAGAACGTCCTATCAAGGTTTTACAATTTGGTGAAGGCAACTTCTTAAGAGCTTTTGTGGACTATGCTATTGATGTAGCCAATGAAGAATTAGGCTTTGATGGCAACGTGGCTATCGTTATTCCTCGCAGTAAAAAGCCTGCTCGTTTACTAAGCAGAACAACATTTACACTGTATGCCTACGTGGTAAAAAGAATGCTAAGCCTTATGAGGAAAACAGAGTAATAACCTGTATAAGTAAGGTAGTAGAAGCCAATGGTGAGTATGAAGATTTTATGAAATTGGCCCAGCTTGATTCCTTGGAGTTTGTAGTTTCCAACACCACCGAGGCAGGTATTGTTTTTGCAGATAATAATCATTTAGAGGATTGTCCGCCTAGCACCTTCCCCGGCAAACTAACTAAGTTTTTATATGAACGTTTTAAGTTCTTCAAGGGTGATGCTACCAAGGCCTTAACCATGCTACCGGTAGAGCTCATTGACCACAATGGAGAAACTCTGAAGAAATGCGTCATGGAATATATTGATTTATGGCATTTGGAAGCTGCTTTTAAAAACTGGATTGATAAGGACTGTATTTTTGCCGATACCTTGGTAGACCGTATTGTTGCCGGCTATCCCAAAGATGAAGCAGCTGTTATTACCAAAGACTTGGGCTATAAGGATGAGCTTTTAGACAAGGCAGAACCTTTTGGCCTGTGGGTCATAGGCGATGACAGAGTAAAGGTAAACTAAATATTTCTACCGATAAATTGCCTATTGTCTTTACCCAATAAGCTTCCCATCTACAAAGAACGTAAGGTTAGAATCTTAATGTGCTCATACTTCTATGGTATTAGGTGCCTATCTGGCCGGCTTTGACTATGTAGGCCAATGCATGGCAGACAATGATATACACAAAGAACTTACTCAATGCGTCTTTGAGGAAATCGTACCCACTGTACATTGCCTAAGGCAGAAGCAGAAGAATTTGCCAAAGCTGTCTTTGAACGTTTTGAAAATCCTTTTGTGCATCATGCTTTGCTTTCTATTCTCTAAATTCCATTGCTAAATGGCGGGCTCGTATTTGGCCTACCCTTAAGGACAGCATCGCCAACAACAAGGCAAGCTGCCTAAAATGGCTTACCTATTCCATGGCCGCTCTCTTGGCCTTTTATCATACTACCAAAGCCGGAGACAAGTGCCTGATTGGTTCTCGTATGCTACCGAATATAAGATTGTGACGATCAGGACAAACTGGACTTCATTAGAGAAAAATCAGCTTTGTCCCTAGCTGAGTATGGCTCAGAAATTTTAAAACGAGCTGACTGGTGGGGCGAGGATTTAACTGCTATTCCCGGTTTTGCTGATGAAGTTATCAAGGATTTGGAACAAATAAATAAGCTTGGTGCCAAAGCCTATATTTCTGAGCTTGGCAAGCTGGAGTAAAATCATGGAAAAATTTTATAGGAATTCATCCCCAGGATAATGTAGCAGTAGCCATTGAACCTTTAGCTGAAGGTGCAGTTTTAAATTTGACGGTAAAAGGATTACGGTGAAAACCGCCATCCCTGCCGGTCATAAAATTGCTCTGGTAGATATTGCTAAGGGTGCTAATGTTATAAATATGGTTTCCCCATTGGTACCGCTACTACCGCCATTCCCGCCGGGGCCTGGGTACACACTCACAACGTGCACAGCAAATTGGGCAACCTCTTGGAATATACCTACAAGCCGGTGGCAGAAGTAAATAAGAAAGCTGCCGCAGATCTAAATTTGCCTAATACTTTTTTAGGTTATGCCAGAGAAGATGGCCGGGTAGGCATTCGCAACGAGGTTTGGATTATTCCCACCGTTGGCTGCGTAAATTCCATAGCACGTGCCATTGAACAACAATCCCAAAAATTTCTACAACCTAATATCGACGGCATCTATGCTTACAGTCATCCCTTTGGTTGTTCTCAATTGGGAGACGATCATCTCCACACTCAAAAGATTTTAAGCGGTTTGGTTCACAATCACAATGCCGGTGCTGTATTAGTCTTAGGTCTGGGCTGCGAAAACAACCAAATTTCCCAGATGAAGGAAATCATTGGTTCCTGCCCGGAAGGAAGAGTCCGTTATTTAATCTGTCAGGACGAAGAAGACGAAATCGCTTCCGGTGTTGCCATAGTTAAGGAACTATGCCAGTATGCCGCTCAGTTTAAACGTACAGAGCAAAGCGTAGCTAAGTTAGTCTTAGGTCTTAAGTGTGGTGGCTCTGATGGTTTTTCCGGCATTACTGCCAACCCACTATTAGGCTGGGTAGCCGACAGCTTAATTGCCGCCGGCGGTACAGCTATCCTGTCAGAGGTTCCTGAAATGTTTGGTGCAGAAACCATGCTGATGAATCGTTGCCGCGATAAAGAAACCTTTGCTAAAACCGTAAATTTAATTAACAACTTCAAAAAATATTTTCAGAGCTACGGCGAAAAGATTAACGAAAATCCTTCTCCCGGTAACAAAGCCGGTGGCATTACAACCCTGGAAGATAAGTCTTTAGGTTGTGTGCAAAAAGGTGGTAAGGCCATCGTAGAAGATGTGCTTACCTATGGTGACCAAGTACACGAAAGCGGTTTGGTGCTACTGGAAGCCCCTGGTAATGATTTGGTTGCTGCTAACGCTGAAGCTGCAGCAGGTGCACAAATGGTCTTATTTACCACAGGTAGAGGTACTCCTTTTGCCTGCCCTGTTCCTACTTTAAAAATTTCCAGCAATTCTAAATTGGCTCAATTCAAGAAAAGCTGGATTGATTTTAATGCCGGCGTACTTTTAGAAGGACGTAGCATGGATGAAGTAGGTGCTGAGTTCTATAAGCTTATTTTGGATATTGCTTCCGGCAAACGCCAAGCTAAATCCGAAAAACTGGATAAACACGAAATTGCCATCTTCAAGAATGGCGTAACATTGTAACAACAGCAGAGAAAGCTTAAAATTTATCACTACTAAAACGACTATGAGAAATTTTTCTCATAGTCGTTTTTTCTAAGTAACTCTTGGCATTTTTAGAATTTTATAGTAAAATAGTAGGAAATAGAAATAAATTGAACCGAGGTAATTTTAATGAAAATTTCCACCAAAGGCAGATATGCCTTAAGACTCATGTTGGATTTGGCTTTGCAGGATCCCCAAGCCTTCATTAATATCAAGAGTATTTCCCAAAGACAGGAAATTTCCGAAAAATATTTAGAGCAAATTATTAATCAGCTCTCCAAAAACAATATGGTAATCAGTGCTCGTGGTGCACAAGGCGGCTATAAGCTAGCCAGAGAACCTAAGGATTATACCATAGGAGAAATTTTAAGAGCCACCGAAGGCTCCCTTGCTCCTGTAACCTGCCTGGAAAAAAATCACCCCATCTGTGACCGGGCTGCAGCTTGTGCAACACTGGATTTGTGGGTAGAAATTCAAAATGCCATCAACAAAGTAGTAGATAATAGAACGTTGCAGGATTTAGTTGACAGGCAAAAGAAAAAAGAAGAAATATTATCTTCGCTTGCTAAGAAATAGAAATATGACAGAGGAACATTTCCCCTGTCATATTTCTATTTTAGGCAGACAGAATTTTCTTATCACAGTTTAGTACAAAAATTCTACAAACCGTACCTTTTTTCCAGCTCGGTAATTTTCTATAATATAAATGTTATTAAAAAGAGATGAGGCGAAGATGATGAATAAAATGTATAAAGCCATGACCATTGCCGGCAGTGATACCAGCGGTGGCGCAGGCATGGAAGCAGACTTAAAGACTATGGAAGAGCTTGGCGTATACGGTATGGTAGCATTAACCTGTATTGTAGCCCAGAATCCTGCCAACAATTGGTCCCATGACATTAGCGGTATCGAGCTACCCGTTATTGAGAAACAACTTCACACCATTTTAGATGGTATTGGCATAGATGCTATGAAAACCGGTATGTTAGGCAGTGCCGAATTAGTAGAATTAGTAGCTCACACCATTGATAAATATCAATTAAAGAATGTAGTTATTGATCCCGTCATGGTTTGCAAAGGCGTAGATGCCATCATGGTTCCTGAAGCAGCCAAAGCCATCAAGGCCCTGCTGGTGCAAAGATCGGATGTTATTACTCCTAACCTTTTGGAAGCAGCTTATTTAACAGACATGGAAAAAGTCAGCAATCTGGAAGAAATGAAGGAAGCTGCTACCAGACTACATGACAAGGGTGCTAAAAACATTCTTATTAAGGCTGGAGCTAGGTTTGCCGGTAATGAAGCTATCGATTTGCTGTTTGATGGCAAAGATTTCAAAATCGTCAGAACTCCTAAATTTCCTGATGCCTTTAACAACGGTGCAGGTTGCACCTTCTCTGCCGGCATTACGGCAGGACTGGCTAAAGGTCTTACTGTAGAACAAGCCTTCGAGGAAACGAAGGCCTTCATTACAGCTGCCCTAAAAAATTCCTTTAGGATTAATCAATGGGCCGGCGCTCTCATGCATTGCGCCCACAGAAAATAGTGTTCTCTAGATAAAAAAATTCCGAATTCACTTAGTGAATTCGGAATTTTATTTTTATGGCTTATTTCTTCCAAAGACCATGTAGGTTGCAATATTCATAAGCAGCAACGAACTTATCACCTGCAGTTAATTCAAAGACAGCTTCCGGTTTATCACCAGGTTTGAAAGCCTTGCGTTGACCACCTTGCTCGGTTTGAATATAAATCCATTGAATGAAATGTTTTTCTTCCATAGGATGACCAACCTTAACTGTAACTGTATTGCCGGAGATTTCTACCACTGGAACGTGCTTTTCTTGAGCAGCATCAGTAGTATTAGCCTTCAACTCGGTCATTGGATCGTCACAGCAAACCAATTGTCCGCCGCCTTCATGAATTAATCCAACCAAATTACCACAATGTTTGCAAATAAAAAATTTTACTTCTGCCATAATAAAACCTCGCTTTCGTCTAGAACTAATAGTTGCTTCTGTTTCTATATTGTAGCATAAATACAGTGACTAAACAAATAATCATTATCGGTTAACTTACTTTGTTTTTTTATGTAGCTTGGCCTTCAGCTCATTACCAATATATTCGCCATAACTGTCACCTGCTACGCCCCAATTATCTATGTCGGACTTAGCACTAAGCAGCTCACCTTGAGCATTGTAATTACAAGTATATAAGGTAGTAGCTGTTTCTTTCGCTACATTATAACTAACAAAGGTCACAATGGTTTTAGTCTGATTAGTTATTTTATTTAATTCCAGCTTCTCCCACACCTCTAAAACATTGTTTTTGACTTCCTTAAGGGTAGAAGGGTTGTAAAACTTTACTGCCGTATTGCCAATGGTCTTTACCTGCTCCCAAGGTCCTTGCAAACGACTGGAGGCCAACAAGAACTCCATTTTAGCCGCCAAAGTACTTTGGGGTGAAACAGTTTGCCACGGCTCTATCTTTTTATTGGTTACCAGTGTTTTGCCTTGAGCATTATACAACTGTTTGCCAATAGTACGATATTGCTTCTTTTTAACATTATATTCTCTGCTCAGTATTTCTCCCTTGATGCCTTTGGTATCAGCCTTGCTTTTCTCTTCTTTTTCCTGTACGGTAAGCAAGTCATTAGTTCTCTGCAAGGTATTAAGGTCAAAATATAGCTTACCTTCGCCCTTATCACCCCACAATTGCCAATGACGCGGGGCAGCACCTGCTATAGCACAGCTACCTAAAGCTGTTACAACCAATAAAGTTGCTAAAATTTTACGTAACATATCGTCTCCACCCTTCTATGTTAGTAGTTTGATATTAATTGTAACATTTTGCTCTAAAAAAAGAAATAATGGTTACTCTGTTCTTGCTATTTTTTATACCTAGGGCATATAATTAAGGAGATAAAATCGTGAAAAAATGACAAGAAGTGTCTACATAATAAGGAGGGAATTAACGTGGTAAAAGTATCTCGTAAAAATCTCTTAAAAACGGTGGCATTAAGTTTGTCACTGCTAGCTTTCGCAGGCTGTGGTGGCGGTGGTAGCACCGACAAAAAAGAAGCAGCAAAGAATGCTGCTCCTGCAACCGATAAAATAGTTCAGGTAAAAAGCGAAAAAGCCAGCGACCTGGAAGCCGCAGCTAAAAAAGAAGGCAAGCTAAAAGTTTATTCCATTACCAGCCGTGTAACCAAGGCCGGTGCAGCTTTTGAAAAGAAATATGGCATTAAGGTTGAAGCAACAGATATGAAAGATTTTGAACTTATTGATAAGATTACCAGTGAAGTAAAAGCCAAAGCAGATGGTGCTGACATGGTCATTGCTCAAGACTCCGGCCGTGTGTACGGCGAACTTCTCTCTACCGGTTATCTACAAAACTATGTACCTGCTGATCTAAAGGCAGATATTCCTGCTGCCAACCAAAGTCCTTTAGTTTTCGTTTATATGAATAAGGTCTTGTTCTATAACAACGAAAACGGCAAACCCTGCCCCATTACCAACCTGTGGCAATTAACAGAGCCTGCCAACAAAGGCAAATTCTTCTTCAAGAGTCCTATGCAGGAAGGCATCAACGCCAACTTCTTAACCATGCTTACTAAGCCGGAAATTGCTGACAAGCTGGCTAAGGCCTACAAAGACTTGTACAAGAAAGACTTAAAGCTAACCACTAAGAACGCCGGTTATGAATGGATTAAGATGGCCTTCTCCAATGGTCTAGTCATGGGCTCCAGTGATACTTCCATGACCGAAGCACTGGGCGTTAAAGGCCAAGGTATTAACAATGTGGGCCTTTTGAATTATTCCAAGATTCGTTATGCTGAAAAGAAAACCTGGCAATTGGTGTTGGCGACAAGGTTGCTCCTTTCTGCGGTTTCTATTATCCTGAATATACACTCTTAGTTAAGACTGCAAGCATCCTGCTGCAGCCAAGCTCTTTATCCAGTTCATCTTAACTCAAGAAGGTTATAAGTTCTGGCAGGATGATATGGGCTCTTATTCCGGTAACAGCAAGTTGGCTGTAGCAAAAGGAGATAAGCCCTTAACAGAATGGCAAAAAGTCATGGTTGGCGATGATCCTAAGTACATTTTCGAAAACCGTGCCGAAGTTGAAGAATTCATTAGCAAATTAATTTGATCCACCTGTACAAGGGGAGAAATTGAGCCGGCTACCCCTGGGTAGCCGGCTTTTTTGTGGAGGTCTTTTATGAACGTAACTCAACGGTTAAAGCTCTTTTTTCGCAAACCCCACAATGTAATTTTGGTGGTACTCTTTGTGTTATTAACTGTTTTAACCTTCTTGCCCATGCTTTCCATTATCATGGATACCTTTACGGTCCATACCAGTGAAGTAATGCGTATTCGTGGTACTCATGTCGGCGACTTTACCTTGTATCATTGGCGCAAGGTTCTGGCAGACGGTGAAAACAGCATGAGTATTTTCTACAAACCACTGCTGAACACTTTTGCCATCTCCTTTGCCACCTGTGCCATCGGCATCAGCGTAGGCGGAGGTTTTGCTTGGCTTATTACTCGTACTAACATTAAATTTAAAGCCTTATTGTCTGCTTTATTTGTCATTCCTTATATTATGCCGGCTTGGACCCTGGCCCTAGCTTGGCTAAACTTCTTCCGCAATTCTTTGGTAGGTGGTGTGCCCGGCTTGTTTACCGTACTTACCGGCATTACTACTCCCAACTGGTTTGCCTACGGCTTCTTTCCTATTTCTGTAGTGCAGGGTTTGCACTATGCTCCTTTTGCCTATATTTTGATAGGCGGAATTTTAAAAACATGGATGCCAATTTAGAAGAAGCTGCGCAGCTCCTGCATGCCACTCGCTTGCAAATCATCCAAAAAATTACTTTACCTATGGTTAAACCTGCTATTTTATCTACATTTCTTTTAGCTTTTTCCAGTTCCATGAGTGCTTTCGCCGTGCCAGCTTTCTTAGGCATGCCGGTGCGTTATCAGGTTTTAACTACCCAGATGTATCGTACTCTGCAGGGCCTCAACCCCGGATACGGTTACCTCATGGCTTTAATGCTTATTTTAATTGGTGTCAGCATCATGCTGATTAACCAAAAGGTTTTGGACAACAGGAAAGCTTATACCACCATTACCGGGAAAAGTTCCAATGTTTCTCTCTTTAATTTAAGAGGCCTGAAAAATCCTCTTTCCTATTTCCTGGTTGTTGGTTTACTCTGTATTACCATTGTTCCTCTTATTACCTTCGCCATCGAATCCTTTATCGTAGAACCAGGTAATTATGCTTTAAGTAATTTCAGCACCGTGTTCTGGACCGGCGAAGGCGCCGTAGATATTGCTAATGGCGAACCCGGTATATTAAGAAACCGCAGTGTTTTCAACGGCTTATATAACAGTGTAGTCTTATCCCTGGTTTGTGCGTTCTTTGCCGGTTCCCTGGGTATTTTAGGCGGTTATGCCATTGCCCGCAAAAAAGGAACTTGGCTAAGCGAAACCGTTAACCACCTGACCTTCTTCCCGTATTTATTACCCAGCATGGCCATGGGTGCCATTTACTTATCTGTATTTGCAGTTCCCCACGGACCCATTCCTGCCTTGTATGGAACCTTTGCAGTTTTAGTGTTAATTGGTACTGTAAAATACCTGCCCTTTGCTACCAAATCAGGCATTAACGCCATGCTGCAATTAGGCGGTCAGATTGAAGAAGCCGCTCTCATCATGGGCGTAGGTTGGTGGAAGCGCATGACCAGGATTATCATTCCCATTCAAAAGACTAGTTTTCTTTCCGGTTACTTGCTGCCCTATATTTCTTGTATGAGAGAATTGTCCTTGTTCATTTTGCTCATTTCTCCATCTACCGCAGTCTTGACCACCATGTTATTCCAATATAACGAAAAAGGCTGGAACCAGTACGCTAATGCTATTAACCTGCTTATCGTGGTAGTAGTGCTGCTCTCCAATTACATCATTAATAAACTAACCGGTGCCTCCATTGATAAGGGTATTGGTTGAGAGGTGAAAATATGCCAGAGATTATTTTAAAGAACGTCACAAAAATGTATGGCAAGTCTGCTGCCGTAAATCAGCTAAATTTAAATATCCCAGACCATTCCTTCATCACTCTCTTGGGTCCTTCCGGTTGCGGTAAAACCACAACCCTGCGCATGATTGCAGGACTGGAGACTCCCACCAGTGGCGAAATTTCCATTGGCGGACAAGTGGTTTTCTCTTCGGAGCAAGGCATTGATGTGCCGCCGGAGAAGCGCAATGTAGGATTTTTGTTTCAGAACTATGCCCTTTGGCCCCACATGACAGTTTTAGAAAACATCACCTTTGGTTTGGAAAATTTAAAATGGCCTAAGGATAAAATCAAAGAACGTGCTGATGTTTTAATGAAGATGTTGAAAATTACGGAATACGGTACACGTTATCCTGCTGAACTATCCGGCGGGCAACAACAGCGTGTAGCCATTGCCAGGACCTTAGCTACCGGTCCTAAGACACTGTTCATGGATGAGCCTTTATCTAACCTAGATGCCAAGCTACGTATGGAAATGCGGACAGAACTAAAGCGTCTGCATATGGAAACCGATTCTACTTTTGTCTATGTAACTCACGATCAGTTAGAAGCCATGACACTGTCCACTCGCATCTGTTTAATTAAAGAAGGACTCCTGCAACAATATGCACCTCCACTGACTGTATATAATGAACCAGCCAACACCTTCGTGGCAGACTTCATTGGCAGTCCTAATATTAATTTATTACATGTGAAAGTACAAAGTGTGAATGACAAAACAGCCACCCTGCAGCTGCATGATAAAACCATCCAATTTACTGCTACCGGAGAACTTCCTATTGCAGCAGGACAAGAAGTAGTACTGGGCATCAGACCGGAAAACGTGGTGTTAGACCAAAGCGGTGAATTGCTCGCCCAGATTTATTCCACTTTACCTTCCGGTATGGAAACAGTAGTAAGGCTAAAACTAAACGGTTTTAATCTAACAGAAGTTGTTTTTGGCAGTGTGGATTTTAAAGTTAATGAAGAAGTACATCTGAAAATTAAATCGGACAAGAATTTGTTATTTGCCGGTGATGCTGAAGGCAAATGCCTGGCACAAGGCAGTATCTACTAAAACAAAAAGTCCCGCAACCAACGGTTGCGGGACTTTTTAAGCTTAGCCTTCAATAGCTATGTACTTCTTTTGTTCAATTGCTTTTTGGTCCTTCTTGGGGATGGACAAGGTCAAAATTCCGTCTTGGTACTTAGCTTTAATATCTTCTTCCTTCAAAGCATCACCAACGTAGAAGCTGCGGGCGCATTGACCAGTATATCTTTCCTGACGAATATATCTGCCTTCTTTATCTTTCTCGTCCTTGTTAAGGCCTTTGGAAGCGCTGATAGTTAAATATCCATTTTCCAGTTTTGCCTGAATTTCATCTTTCTTGAAACCCGGCAGATCAACTGCTAGTTCATAGCCTTCCTTCATTTCCTTAATATCGGTTTTCATGAGATTCTTGGCACTCTTGCCATACAGTGGGTTGTGTCCGTTAAAGAAATCTCTCTGATCAAAATCGTCCATCCAATTGTCGAATAAATCTTCACCAAAAATACTAGGTAGTAACATAAGCCATTCCTCCATTCATCTTGACCTGTGGTCAGCTTTTTTGAACTACCGAAAAGATCTAACTCGGTAAATCTTTCTTCGTTCTGAATACACTATAGCACACTTTATTAGCACTGTCAAGTGTTGAGTGCTAATTTTATTTAAAAAGTTTGTCTTTTAGCTCTCCTTCTAGTTTCAGAATCATAAACATTTTTGTCTTTTAAATAAATTTGGGCCATTTTTACTAATTTTTAAGGGGGTGCTGAATTCTTCAGCGCCCCCTTTATTTTACTTTTGACGGTCCTTGCAAATAGCTTCCCAAAGACCATTTAAATAGGTCAAACCTAGAGCTCTGTCATATAAGCCATACCCCGGACGACCTACCTCATCCCAAATCATGCGGCCATGGTCAGGGCGAATATAAGTATCAGGACAGGTTTCATATACAGCTTTCATTATTTCATACATATCTAAATCACCGGCAGAAGACAAGTGGCTAGCTTCACGGAAACAACGATCACTGCCTAAATGTTTAACATTGCGTACATGCAAGCAGCCAATGCGATTAAGCTTGCCAAAATGACGAATAATGGCAGGTATGTCATTATGAACATTGCTGCCCAAACTGCCTGTGCACAGACAAACCGTATTGCACGGGCTATCATGCAGCTCCATGATCTTATCAAAGCCTTCCTGATCATGGGCAAGTCTTGGTAAGCCAAAAATCGGCCAACCCGGATCATCCGGATGGCAAGCCATCTTGATGCCTACTTCTTCGCAAACCGGAATGATGGCATCCAAGAAATATTTAAAGTTTTCCAAAAGCTTAGCATTGTCAATTTTCTTATACAAAGCCAAAACTTTTTCCAAATCTGCCAAGCGTTCAGGTTCCCACCCAGGCAGACTAAAGCCGTTGGAATTAGCTGCGGTCTTTTGCACTATTTCCGTAGGCGTCATGGCGCCAAGTTCTTTTTCATCAAAATATAAGCTGTTGCTGCCGTCTTCCGGAATAACTCTGGCCAAATCTGTTCTCAGCCAATCCAACACCGGCATAAAATTATACACAATAACCTTGATACCATATTTAGCTAAGTTACGAATGGTAGTTTTATAATTGGCGATATATTGATCTCTGGTTGGCAAACCTAGTTTAATATCCTCATGGACATTAACGCTTTCAATTACTTCGCATTCCAAACCGGCTGCGTGCACATGGTCCACATACTCTTTGATTTCCTGTTCTTCCCAAACTTCTCCTGCTGCTTTGGCATCCAGTACACCCATTAATCCTGAGCAACCGGGAATTTGTTTAATGAATTTTAGGGAAATTGCATCCCGGCCTTCTCCGTACCATCTAAACGTTAATTTCATTTTATCTTTATGTCCTCCCCCGTATTCATTAAAATATCATAGTTTAATTTTACACTATCACCTATGTTTTTTCAATTAACGAAAGAGGTTACTTCAGCATATATTTTAGGCTTTTAAGCTTTTGGGTTCATGACAAAACTTCCAATAAAAAACAGCTAGCACAATGGCAAAATAAAGCATAAAACCACCCAGCTCACCGGCAATATTCCAGAAACCACCGCCTCTGACTACGATATCTCTCACAAATTCAAATTCCCAACGCAAGGGAAATACATGACTAAGCACTTGTACCCAGGTAGACTGTATGGCTAATGGTCCTGAAGAGCCGCCAAAAATAAAACCTCCCGGAATAAACAGAATCATGCGTCCATTAGCAATACCAGGATTAGCTGCACTCCAGCCAAAAATTAAACTCATTATTCCTAAAACAGGAATATAAAATAACTGAGTTAGTAAAAACAAGAAAAAGCTACCGGAAAAATTCATGTCATTAATTACCCTGAGGATAGCCATACCTACAAAAAGTGCTGTTAAAAGACAAGCTCCGTAGGGAACCAGGCGAATTAGTATTTTCTCAGGCGTTCCTGTTGCAATGGCCTCTTGCAATTTGCCTTGCATCCTCAGACGGGGAATCATTCCAATGGTAGCAAAAACAAAAAACATGGAGGAAAAGAAAAATAAAAAGCCCTGTACTTCTGCGCCATTAGCCGGTGATTCCTGAGGATTAAACAAATTTCTTTCGTACAAGGTAACGCCGGGACTCTCGTCAGTAGCTCCGACAATCTTCAAGCTTTCCTGAGCAACCAGTTCATTAAGATACTGACGCATATTACCGGTGTTGGCACCACCATTAATATCGTCATACATAACCCCTATGCTACCCGCACTATTGCTATAACGGTTTTTTTCCAGGTCCTTGGGTAGAACAATAGCTGCCAAATATTTATCATTATAAAAAAGATTTTTGGCATCCATAGGCGTATAAAATACAGCTTTCACCTGCATAAAAGGTGAAGCATTAATGGCTTCTGTCAGCTCATGACTATATTTAGAGTTATCCAAATCAATTATTGCTACGGGAGCATCATGCACTACATTATTACCTAACGTAATAGTAAAAAAAACCGTGCAAAAAATTGCTATGATAAAGGCCAGCTTTTGGTAAGGGCTGGTTTTACCTGAACATAAAAATTCTATCTCATCTCTTAGTGAATTGATCATCTGACACCTCAATAGTCATGCCGGTCAAAAGGTTTTCCTGTGGCTCGGTATAAATACGTACTTGGAAGCTGCTTAAATCTGATTGGCCCTTTTCCCGGGAATTTTTCAAATCGGCAAAACCCGGTGCTTTGGTAATTAAGCGAATAATGCCGGGCACCTTCTTGTCTGTAGCTACTGTAGTACCTGTAATGGTACCACCTTCTTGCAGATTAGCAGCTTGGTTTTCGCTGATATAAATATCATAATAATCTCGTTTGCTTTCCAAGAGGATAACCGGCGTGTTGGCACTGACCATTTCGCCTTGCTTAGCTAAAATTTTAAGAACTTTGGCATCTTCCGGAGCACGTAGAATTAAACGCTCTTTTTGAATTTTAGCTTCTTTCAGCTGTACCTCTAAATATTTCTTTTGTTGCTCTAAGGCAGCAACATCATTCTTCTGATTCTCCAGAGTGCGACGCTCATTAGTAATGGTCGGCAGAGTATCGCCACTGCCGGCGCCGCCTCTTAATTTAGCCAACAGATTTCTTTGTTGGGCAACATCAGCTGCTGCCACCTGAATGGTCATACGAGCAGCATCTAAGGTAGACCTGGCAATAGCACCTTGTTTTTCCAAGGTTACCTTACGATCATAATCTAACTTAGCATTTTCATAGGTTGCCACAGAAGCATTAACCGCTGCTTCTTGTTGGTCTACCTGACGAAGAGTTTGTATTTCTTCTGTATCTGTTTTAGCGAAACCAACATTAATGCTACCATTGCCCGATTTAATCTGAGCCTCCAATTGCCCAATTTGAGCTTGCAATTTCTCAATATTTAAATCTACGTCAGTACTATCCAAAACTAAAAGTACATCGCCCTTTTTTACTTCTTGTGCTTCCTGCACCGCTTCCTGAGCTAAATTGCCACCCACCGAATTGAAAGAAACCTTAACCTGCTCAGCAGTTAAGATACCAGCTTTCTTTTTGGTAGCCAGAGCTATAGCATCATGTCCGTTAAAGCACAGAAAAATTCCTGATAAAACTAAAAGTGCTAGAAAAAATAAACCGATTTTTATGGAACGTTGTTGAATATTCATATTTTTCTCCCCGTCTTAAAACAGATTAGCTGACTAACTATATTGGTGAAAATAATACTTGCGCCGCTAAGACGCAAGTAGTTTTGTTTTACTCGTTGGGTACTAGTTTTTGCAAAAGCAGAATTAATTGTTCCTGTTCGCTTTGTTTTAGCCGTCCCATTACCTTAGAAATACGTAAAAAATGATCCGGTAAAATCTCATCCAGCAGCTTATGGCCCTTGTGAGAAAGGTACACCACCTTGCCCCTAGCATCCTCGCTGTCGGCACCTGTGACAATCAGGTTATCCCTTATCATCCTAGTCAGCATGACGCTGATGGTAGCCCGTGAAACACCGGCGTTTTCTGCCAGCATAGAAGGAGCTACTCCTTCCGGATGTTCATATAACACCATCATAACACTAAGCTTGCCTTCGGATAATTGGTACTTCTGTTCCAGAACATCATAAATTTGGTCATGAATGGCAGCATCAGTTTGCAGAATATGTAACATTGCTACTACAGAAGCCGGATTTACCTCTGGCATTTTAGTCTGAATGCTTTCCAGTTCTTTTCTAATTGGGAAAACCCCGAATTTCATTATAACCCTCCAAATAAATTAATTAACTAGCTAACTAATATTAAATCAAATTTTCTTCTCTGTCAATAATTTTTAAAATTTTAGTTTTCGTCTTTTCGACGCGGACAGTTGTTAAGTGCGTCCACGGCCAATGCTACTAAGCTAGCCTAAAAGTCCTTATTTAATACACAGCCTAAAATATTCTTTGCACTATTTCGACTTTTTAAGATTGTATTTTTCAATTTTGTTTATTTTTTTGTCTAAAACTCTGGTTGTAAAGGTATTTTAGCCATGGTATAATAATACGTATTCTGAAATTTTATATTCTTATTATTATTGAAAGAAAAGGGGTAATTCGTAATGAAATTAAAAAAGATTTTAGCAGTGACTTTAGCTTCCGCTTTTGCCATCGGTTCCTTGGCAGGTTGCGGCGGTGGTGACAAAAAGGGTGCCGACAGTAAAGGTGGCAACACAGTAAAAGTCGGTGTATTCCTTCCCTTGACCGGTGATAACGCAGCCGGCGGCGAATTGGAATTGCGTGGTATTAAATTGGCTAACAAATTGCATCCTGAAGTTAACGGCAAAAAAATTGAATTGGTAGTTGCCGATAACAAGTCCGATAAGGCTGAAGCTGCTAACGTAGCAGCCCGCTTGATTGAAAAAGATAAAGTAAAGGTTATTTTAGGTACTTATGGTTCTTCCCTGGCTATGGCAGCAGGAAACATTGTTAAGGAAGCTAAGGTTCCGGCTATCGGTACCAGCTGCACTAACCCTCAAGTTACCTTGAACAACGACTACTATTTCCGTGCTTGCTTCATTGATCCGTTCCAGGGCACTGTTATGGCTAACTACGCTTTCAAGAAAGGTGCTAAGAAAGTTGCCATTGTACAAGAAGTTTCCAACGACTATGCTGTTGGCTTGGCTAAGTTCTTCAAGGATGCTTTTGAAAAATTAGGTGGCCAGGTTATTGATGTTGCTAACTATCAAACCGGTGATAAAGATTTCACTGCTGTTTTGACCAACATCAAAGCTAAGAATCCTGATGCTATTTTCGCACCCGGCAACTTTACCGAATCTGCTTTGTTAATTAAACAAGCTCGTCAATTAGGCATTAAAGCTCCTTTCATGGGCGGCGATACTTGGGAAACTCAAGAGTTCATTGATGTAGGTGGTAAAGATGTTGAAGGTATTGCCTTCTCCAGTGCTTTCGATCGTGAAAAAGCTACTACCGCTGAAGCTAAGAAATTCATGGAAGAATACGTTAAGGAATACAAAGGCGAGCCTTCCGCTTTCAACGCTTTGGGCTATGATGCTTACATGATTGCTTATGATGCCATGAAACGTGGTGGCACTGATGATAGCACCAAGATTCGTGATGCTATTGCAGCTACTAAGGGTCTGGAACTGGTAACCGGCAAGACTGAATTTGATAAGAACGGCGATCCTTTAAAGGGCGCAGTTATCAAAACTGTTAAAGACAGCAAATTCAAGTATATCGATTTCGTTGACGTAAAGAGGTAATTAACAATTTTATCCGTGCAGCGGACCTAAATCCGCTGCCGGATTTATTATGTAATCCGGTAATAAAGTCTGCTTCCTTCTTCTAAGGGAGCTCTTCTTTTTTACTATTTCTGAGGTGGACACATGGATTTCTTTCAAGCTTTTGCTAATATGACAGCAGCAAGCTTTGCTCAACATATGGTAAACGGTATTTCCTTAGGCAGCTTATATGCCATGATTGCCATTGGCTACACCATGGTTTATGGCATTCTTTTAATGATTAACTTTGCCCACGGCGATATTGTTATGATGGCCTGCTACTTTGCTTTCTTTGGCATCACATTATTTCATATGCCATGGTTTGTATCTTTCATTTTTACTATCGTAGCTACCGCACTACTAGGGGCCTTAATTGAGCGTACAGCTTATCGCCCTCTGCGGGATGCTCCTAAAAATTCCGTTTTGATTTCCGCTATTGGTGCTTCTTTCCTGTTGGAAAACTTGGCTAACTACTTATTCAGTGGCAGACCAATGCGTTTCCCTAACATTCCGGTGCTAGCTCAAAACGTTTCCATTGGTTCTGTACAGATTCAAGTTATCAGCTTTGTAATTCCTATTTTGACTATCATTTGTTTGTTCATTCTACTTCACATCGTTAATCACACTAAAGTTGGTATGGCCATGCGGGCAGTTTCCAAAGACTATGAAATTGCCAGGGTAATGGGCATTAACATTGATAATGTTATTTCCATGACCTTCATTATTGGCAGTGCCTTAGCTGCTGTAGGTGGTTTTATGTGGGGTATTAAATATCCCGGCATCACTCCTATGTTAGGTGTAATGCCAGGACTAAAGTGTTTCGTTGCCGCCGTTATTGGTGGCATTGGCAACATCAAGGGCGCAGTACTAGGCGGTTTCATCCTAGGCCTTGGTGAAATTCTTATTGTGGCCTTTTTCCCACAGTTGTCCGGTTATCGTGATGCTTTTGCCTTTATCGTACTAATCATCATCCTGTACTATAAACCTACCGGCCTCTTAGGTGAAACCACCACGGAGAAGGTGTAACCATGCTGACAAAAAAACGTAAATTATTTCTTTCCATTGTTGCAATCATTTTCTTATTTGCCGTGGCCAATTTCATACAAGTGGAAATGGACTCCTATATACGCCGCATTGTTAACTTGTGCTTGATTTATGCTATTATCGGTTTGTCCATGAACATTACCAACGGTTTCGTTGGACAGTTCGCTTTAGGACAGGCTGGCTTTATGGCTATTGGTGCTTATGCTGTCGGTATCTTTACCGTACCTGTGGCTATGCGTCCCAGCGTCTTCTATGCTACTCCTATGAACCCGGCCATCATTAACATTTATATGCCTTTAGGCGTAGCTTTAATTTTCGGTGGTCTGGTGGCAGCTCTGGTTGCCTTTGTCATTGGTACTCCGGTACTAAGACTACGGGGTGACTATTTGGCTATTGCTACTTTAGGTTTCTCAGAAATCATTCGTATCGTCATTACCAATGCTTCTTCCATTACCAACGGAGCTTTGGGCATTAAAAACATTCCACCTCTTAATGATGTACGAATTATTTTCTTGGTAACCGTTATCACCTTCGTCTTCATTACTTTGTTGATTAACAGTTCTTACGGCAGAGCTTTTAAGGCTATTCGTGAAGACGAAATTGCTGCTGAAGCTATGGGTATTAACCTGTTTTTCCACAAGAATTTAGCCTTCATGATCAGCGCTTTCTTTGCTGGCATCGGCGGTGGTCTCTATGGTGCTTTACTAGGCACTGTTGACCCTAAGAACTTCTTGTTTACTTTGACTTACAACTTCTTGCTCATCATCGTCTTAGGCGGCATGGGCAGTATCACCGGCAGTATGCTGGGCGCCATTATTGTTACCGGTGGCCTGGAATACCTCCGTGTCTTCGATGAACCTTTGGAAATCCTGGGTTTGGCCATTCCCTTGTTCAGACCTGGTTTTCGTATGGTAATGTTCTCCGTTCTCTTAATGCTGTGCGTGCTGTTCTGGCGCAAGGGCATCATGGGTACGGAAGAATTTACCTGGGAGAAGTTTGTGTACTTCTGCCACCATCCTCTGGCTTACTTTAAGAAGGGGGTGCAAGCAAAATGAGTGTTGTGCTACATACTGATCCTATGACAATGCAATTCGGTGGTGTTACCGCCGTAAGCAATCTGCAATTAGATGTTGAAGAAGGCAAAATCGTTGCGCTAATCGGCCCTAATGGTGCCGGTAAGACTACGGCCTTCAATATGATTACCGGTGTGTACAAACCTACCAAAGGCAATGTGTTTTTCACAGATGCCAATGGCAAGGAAATAAACATCACCGCTCAAAAGCCCAGTACCATTGCTAAGCTTGGTATTGCCCGTACTTTCCAGAATATCCGTTTATTCAAGGATTTAACTGTTTATGAAAACGTCATCATCGCTAAACATTTACATTTAAAGTCCGACTTCATGTCTGCTACCTTGCATCTGCCTTGGTACAACAAGGAAGAAGCTCAAGCTGAAGCAGAAGTAGAAGAATTATTAAAGAGCGTTAACCTATGGAATATGAGAGAAGAAAAAGCTTCTGCTCTTCCCTATGGCCAGCAACGTCGTTTGGAAATCATTCGTGCCCTAGCCACTCATCCTCGTCTGCTTCTTCTTAGACTGAACCTGCAGCAGGTATGAATCCCTAACGAAACCGATGATTTAACTGCTTTCATTAAAGAAATTCGTGATAAATACAAGCTTACCGTTTTCATGATTGAGCACCATATGGACCTAGTCATGGAAATCAGCTGATAAGATTTACGTTCTTGATTTTGGTGAAACCATTGCCAAGGGTACTGCTGAAGAAGTACAAAATAACCAACGCGTAATTACCGCTTACTTGGGGGAGGATGAAGATGCTTAAAGTTGATAACTTAGTCGTATCCTATGGTGGCATTGAAGCCCTCAAAGGTATCTCCCTGGAAGTTGCCGATGGCAAGATTTGTACCTTGATTGGTGCTAACGGCGCCGGTAAAAGTACTCTGCTTCGTACCATTATCGGACTGGTAAAGTCAGACTCCGGTATCATTACCTACAACGACAAACCTATTACCGGTCTTAATTCTCAAAAGATTGTAGAAAACGGTATTACTCTTGTGCCGGAAGGCCGTCGCGTATTTCCTAACCTGACCGTGGCAGAAAATCTACGTATCGGTGCTTATATGCGAAAAGATGCAGATGACATAAAAAAAGACATTCAAGGTGTTTATGATCTATTCCCCCGTTTGGGAGAACGTAGCTGGCAAATGGCCGGCACCTTATCCGGTGGCGAGCAACAGATGCTTGCTGTAGGCAGAGCTTTGATGTGCAGACCTAAGCTAATGATGATGGATGAGCCTTCTCTAGGCTTAGCTCCCTTAGTCATTAAGGATATTTTCAAGATCATCCAAGAAATCAACAAACAAGGCGTTACCATTTTGTTAATTGAACAGAATGCTAATATGGCCTTAAAGGTTGCTGATAAAGCTTATGTGCTGGAAACCGGCAAGATTGCCATGGAAGGCACCGGAACCGAGCTACTGGAGAATCCGGAAATCAAAGCTGCTTATTTAGGCAAAAAGAAAAAGAAATAATAATCAAAAACCTGTCGGTTGAAAACCGACAGGTTTTTGTTCAATTCTGTTAGCGTATATATTACTGCAAATATTTAAGAATGGTTTCGTAAAGAGCTGTTGGATTAAGCGGCTTACCTACATGGTCATTCATGCCAGCTTCTAAACAAGCGGCTATGTCTTCAGGGAAGGTATTAGCAGTAATCGCTATAATAGGTACAGTTTTGGCATCAGCACGAGGCAGCGCCCTGATGCAAGTAGTTGCCTCCATGCCATCCATTACCGGCATTCTTACATCCATGAGAATAAACGCAAATTCATTCTCGCTGCTGTTCTTAAAAGTTTCCACGCCTTTTTGACCATTTTCGGCAGTTACCAAATTTACACCCTTACGTTTTAAAACAGCAACGGCAATCTGCCTGTTAATCTCATTGTCCTCACACAGCAAACCTTTTTTGCCTTGCAATTTTTCCAGGCTGACTTCTTCTGCTGCCTGTTCCTGAACACCATCATCCAGCTTAGCTTCTTGCATAGGAAGGCTGACTGTAAAAGTGGTGCCCTTGCCTTTAACGCTTTGTACTGTAATAGTTCCTTGCATTAAATCCACAAGATGCTTAACAATGGACATGCCCAAACCTGTTCCCTGACCATTTACGTCTTCTTGGGAGAAGGTATCATAAAGATGAGGCAGAAACTCCTTGCTCATGCCTATACCATCATCTTGAACAGTAATAAGCATGTTGTTCATATCAGGAACTGCTGTTGTTTCTTTCCGTACGGAGAATTTAATATGTCCACCTTGTGGTGTATATTTAACCGCATTGGTTAAAAGATTAAGCAAAATTTTTTCCAGATTCAACTTATCTGCCATTATGGCTTTACATCTTACTTGGCTTTTGTCTGCCACAAATTCAATATTCTTGGCATCAGCTGCTTCCTTGATGGGAACCACTACATCGTTAAATATTTCTTCACAAGGTACCGGTTCTAATTTCAGTTCCACTTTGCCACTATTAAGTTTGGAAATATTTAAAGTATCATTAATCAGACTCTTCAGCAAATCTCCGGAAGACTGTATCTTGCTCAAATAATCTTTTATTACATCTTTATCTTGCTCTTCTCCGGCCAAGGAAGACAAACCAATAATAGCATTAAGTGGTGTTCGCATATCATGACTAATATTGGCAAAAAATTGGTTCTTTTCCTCAGCGCTCTTTTCCAGTGCTTCAACCTTCAGCCTTTCCTGCTCGGTAGCAGCAGCCTGCTTCATAAGTACCATTCTCTCGCGAGAATGTTTGCTTAATCTGATAAGAGCAATAATTAGGCCTAACACCAAAGCTAACAGGAAAATACCAAAAGCCGCCAAATAAGAAACCGGCAACCTTTCCAAAAGTCCTCTTATTGTTGTGGCCCGCTCTAAGCGACTTTGGGTAAACATCTCGTCAATTTCTTTGCCGTCCACACATCTAAGACTCTTATCCAAAATAGTGGCCAAGGCAGGATCTGTCTTCTCTCCTACACCCAAAGTAAAATTATAACTATAGGGCTGTAGAGCTTGGACATCGAATTTAATATTTTTCTGCTTTTCCGTAAAATGTTCAGCAGTAATAGAATCACAAAAGATGGCATCTATCTTGCCATTAACCAAAGCGGCAAACATATCCGCCGCCGTAGGAAAAAGTTCAATATCCGATGTAGCATTATTGCCATCTTGCGATTGCCCCAAGCATTCCTGATCATGGATAGTATCCATCTGACAGTGTTCCTGCATACCTATCTTATGAATAACTTTAGTATCCTCTTTAGACACCTGCACCAAGGGAATATTTGTGTACGGTGTAGTTAATCGCAATTGCTTTTGTTTGGCAAAAAATAAATTGTTGGTAATGCGTCCTACTATATCAGCCCGGCCTTCATGCACAGCCTTGATAGCCGCTTCCGGATTATTCACTTCTACTAAGCTGAACTTTAAGCCTGACAACTCTGTAAGCCTAGCCAGTAATTTAATAAGCACACCCTGCTCTTTGCCATCACTATCCAAATAAGAAAAAGGTGGAGCCTGTTTTAAAAAAGTAACCCGTATAGGTTTAGCCTTCTGAATGAAATTTTGTTCCTTCATACTAAAGATAGGTGAAGGGTTGGTCTCTTGCCCAGTTAATTGCTCCATCGCCCTGGTATAAAAAGCCGGATTCAAAACGCCAATCTGGCCTAACGCAAAGTCCAGCTGAAATTTAAGATCAGGCCTTTGGGGCGCAATTGCAAAATACATTTCCTGAGGAGCAAACTCCATGACAGTACGATATTTTCTAGCCAGACCAATGTAGCTTAATCCCGCTGCATCAATCTTGCCTGCATCAAGAGCATCTAATAATTCTTTGTTGTTATCATAGGTAGACAGCTCATAGTGAAGCCCTGCTTCCTTAGCCCATTGTTGCACATCGGCACCATCTTTGGTTTGCCTTCTAACACCAATACGGATGCCCTGCAAAGAAGTTATATCGCCATAAAAATGTTTCCTATCATCCTTAGGAACGACTAAGGCTACGTGAATCATGCCCATCCAATGATTGCCAAAAAGCATGGTGTTTTCTCTATCCGGAGTTTTGAGCACCGTTGGCAGCAAATCAATCTTGCCATTTTCCAAATCGGTCATAGCTACGCTCCAGGATTTATAGGGAACGTATTCGTATTGCCAGTTGGTATATTTAGCAATCTCATATAAGAACTCTACATTGTAGCCGCGAAAATTACCATCTGCATCTTTACGAGTAAGCACGCCGGAAATATCATAACCAACCTTAATTGTTTTAGACTGCGCGGCAGCACTAGCTTGACCGGTATAAAACAAGCACAAAAATAGGCATAGAAAAATAAAAACCTTTTCTATGCCTAGCCATTTATCGCATATAATTCGTTGTACTTTGGTCACGGTACTCTCCCCAATCAACTGTAATATACAACTACATTTTTTATACCCCTTAACAACTATAATATGTACAGTTTAATTATATACCTTTTTTAAGCAAATGGGTATTTCTCCTTTGCGAAAATAACATACTCTTATTTAATAATTTAAGGCCGTTCAGAAGTGGCGCAGACAAGGCACAACAAAAAAGGCAAGTGAGGATAGGACTTTTAGGGTCCATCTCAACCTGCCTTTTGCAGTTACAACAAAGCATATGCCGCCTTAGCGGTTGCCGTTTTATTTGTGCTCGTATACATCTACACGACGGTTAGCAGCTCTGCCAGCCTCAGTGTCATTAGTTTGGGTAGGATCAGCCTTGCCCTTGTATTGAGTAACAACTTGAGAAGCAGGAACTCCGTGAGCCTTTACATAAGCAGCAACATTGTCTACACGACGTTTAGAAAGATCATCGTTGTAAGCATTGTCACCGATGGCATCAGTATTACCAACCAGTTTGAATACATGACCGGTTTGTTTAGCAGCACTAACAACGCTATCAGCATTAGCAACTTGATCGGCTCTGATATTATCTCTATCAAAGTCAAAGTGGATGCTATTGAAATAATAATCGTTAGCAACGGCAGGAGCTACAGGTTCAGCAACTGCAGGAACTGTGTTAGAAGTAACGGTAGTGGGTTTTTCCACTTCTCTGTAAGCCATGCCGTCATCTTTATGGCTGGTGCCAAAGCGACCGGACAGACCTACGAAGAAGCCTTTCCAAGAACAATCAGCATCACTGATAGAGGTCTTCAAATATCTATAGCCGGCGTTAAGGTCAAGATTCTTAGCGATGTTATAGCCAAGACCAGCTTCGCCCATGAATGTACTCTTAGTACCAACGGCAAAATTGCCATATAGATCAAGTTTGTTAGCTAAAGCAGTTTTAGCAACAATACCTAATTGAGCAATGTTATTAGTCTTGCTACCATCACCGGTAGTAGTTTCTCCGGTAATATTATTATAAGCGCTGCCGGAAGCATTGATATGAATTTGGTTCCAGCCAACATAAGCTGCAGCATGAGGATCAAAGCTATACAAAACGTTTACTTCATTTTGATAACCACCAACATGCAAATTACTTAAACCTTTATCCAAATCACCGGTAGTTAAATCATGGTAGCCATATTGTAGGCCCCATTTGTTAGCAATAGCATAAGTTGCAGTGCCAACGAAGCCAATCTTACTGTCTCCGGAAAGTTTAGGGCCGTTGCCATCAAATTTGCCGCCATGTTGCCAGCCGGCAATATCGATTTGGCCTTCGCCTTTATTAATTCTGTCATTGGGGTAGCACCTGCTACAGAGGCAACAACCATGCTTGCTAAAACGACTGCTGTTAATAATTTCTTGTTCATTTAAAATCACCCTCCCAAAATAAAATATTGCAGTAAAAACCTTGCTACACTAAGTATAGCACAAATTTTTACTGCAATAACAAAATGCTTAAAATATTTTGTTAACTTCCAGAGAAGGACACAATATTTTGTGGCTCTCGCAACTAGTATATACTATTTTTGCAAAATTAGAACAATTCTTTTAGTACAATTGTTTGAGCACGGTTAGGTCCTACGGAAACAATGCCTATTTTAACCCCAACCACTTCGCTAAGTCTTTCAACATATTTTCTGGCAGCAGCAGGAAGTTCGTCATAAGTTTTAATACCGCTGATGTCTTGTTGCCAGCCGGTGAACTCTTCATAAACTGGTTTTGCTTTAGCGAGGATTTTTAGATCAGCAGGAATGTTGGCGATGGGTTTGCCGTCAATCTCATAGCCTACGCACATTTTAATTTTAGCCATCTTATCCAAAATATCCAGGCGGGTAATAGCCAAATAATCCATGCTGTTAAGGCGAGCAGAATATCTTACCATAAAAGCATCCAGCCAACCGCAACGACGAGGACGACCGGTAACGGTACCATACTCATGTCCTGTTTCTCTCAGGTAGTTGCCATCCTTATCAAACAACTCGCAAACAAAAGGTCCCTCACCCACTCTGGTAGTATAAGCTTTAACTACGCCCACTACGTGAGAAATATTTCTGGGGCCAACGCCTGCACCGGTAGCAGCGTTGCCGGCGGTAGGATTAGAACTGGTTACGTATGGATAAGTACCATAGTCGATATCCAAGAAGGTAGCTTGCGCACCTTCGAATAAAACTTTTTTACCGGCATCAAAAACATCATTGATTGCTACGCTAACATCAGTAACATAAGGACGCAACTTGTCAGCATAGCCTAAATAATCTTTCAGCATTGGTTCATAAGCCAAGGGCTCTGCACCATACACTTTAGTAAACAAAGTATTTTTAGCATCTAATTGTATTTTCAATTTTTCTGCCAATGTTTCAGGATCAATTAAATCACACATTCTAATACCGGTACGAGCGGCTTTATCCATATAGCAAGGTCCAATACCGCCCTTGGTTGTACCGATTTTATTTTTGCCCAAGGCAATTTCCTGAAGCTCATCCAGCTTCTCATGATAAGGAAAAACAACATGAGCTCTGTCACTGATTTTCAAATGATTGGTGTCGATACCCTTAGCCTTCATGTCTTCAATCTCGGCCAATACTACTCTGGGGTTAATAACAACACCGTTGCCTAAGAAGCAGGTTTTATCCTTGTACAAAATACCACTGGGCAAAAGTCTCAGCTTATAAGCAACATCATTTACCACTACGGTATGACCGGCATTGGAGCCGCCGGAATAACGTACTACTACATCGGCCTTTTGTGCCAAGTAATCTACGATTTTACCTTTACCTTCATCGCCCCATTGGGCACCAATTACAACAACAGATGACATAACATTACCTCCTTATAGTCCAAAACGTGCCATAATCAAATCAATATTTTTCAACATCGGTTTAGGATCAAAGCAATGTTCAATTTCTTCTTTGGTTAAATACTTTTTAATGTCTTCATCAAGTTCTACGTTAGTTTTAAAATCAGCGCCTTGCAGCCAACGAGCCATGGCATTTCTTTGTACCCACTTGTAAGCGTCTTCTCTTAAAACACCTTTAGTTACCAAAGCAATTAAAAGGTTCTGGCTGAAAATCAAACCGCCGGTCTTGTTCAAATTGGCTAGCATAGCATCAGGATAAACTAACAGCTTGGTAACGATATTGGTAAACTTACGAAGCATGTGGTCTAAGGCAATGGTGCTATCAGGAAGAATAACTCTCTCCACAGAAGAATGGGAAATGTCTCTTTCATGCCAAAGTGCTACATTCTCCAAAGCTGCAATGGCATTGCCGCGGAGCAGTCTTGCCATACCGCAAATCTTCTCACAAGTAATAGGATTACGTTTATGAGGCATAGCAGAAGAACCCTTTTGGCCGGGAGCAAAATATTCTTCGGCTTCTCTGATATCAGTTCTTTGCAGGTTACGAATTTCAGTAGCCATCTTCTCCAAAGAAGCGCCGCAGACAGCAATGGTTGTCAAATAGAAAGCATGTCTGTCTCTTTGGATAACTTGAGTAGCAAGTTTAGCAGGAGCAATTTCCAGCTTTTCGCAAACATATTTTTCTACAAATGGATCAATGTTGGAATAAGTACCAACTGCACCACTTAACTTACCAACGGAAACATATTTCTTGGCTAATTCCAATCTTTCAATGTTACGCTCAGTTTCATCCATCCACAAAGCAAACTTCAAGCCAAAGGTCATAGGCTCAGCATGAATACCATGAGTACGACCAATACAAACAGTGTGCTTATATTTAGCAGCCTGTATTTTCAGGGCTTCATGAAGTTTTTTCTCCAAATCAATAAGGATTTCAGCAGAGTGTTTCATCTGCACACCTAGAGCAGTATCGTTAACATCGCTGGAGGTTAAACCCTTATGGATATATTTAGAAGCATCGCCTACATACTCAGCTACGCTGGTTAGAAAAGAAATGACATCATGGTTAGTAACTTTTTCAATTTCGTGCATTCTTTCTATATTGAAATCGGCTTTTTCCTGAATGTCTTTCAAGGCATCATTAGGTACCACACCTAACTTGTTCATAGCCTCACAAGCCAAAATTTCTACTTTTAACATAGTACGGAATTTATTCTCTTCCGTCCAAATTGAACCCATTTCCTTACTGGTATAACGTGGAATCACAATACTTCCCCCTATCTAATTTCTATGGCTTAACAGCCTTTTAACAACAGGAATATTTTAACATTTTAGCCTATAGTTAGCAATCATTTAGAATATTTTTTCTTGTTATTCACAAATTGTTCGGATTTTATGTTCATTTTTGCCTATTTTTAGCTTATTTTACCTTAAAACTAAAGGGAACTCCGGCTTTTAGGTAGGATAATAAGAACAATTCCTCTTGAGGAATCTGTCCGATAACGTTGACGCTTTTAGCTGCTTCCAAAGGATTTTTGATAATTTCCAGCTCGCCCTTATAGCGTCCTGCCAGATTATTGTCCATGGTCACCGCTCCTACCTGTCTGGCCGTAGCATTGTGAGGGACAATGTCCCAGTTTTTAGCCAATCGTCTGGTTTCTAAAGCTCTGATTACATCTCTTGCTTCATCAGGACGAACATGGAGGGTTTGTCCAACTAAGTCTTGTAGGTACGGTGCCGTTTCTTTGGTTTCTATGGTTAAATCTACCTGGCCCGGCTTTACAGCTCCCAAGGCCTCCATTTCTTCTTCGCTAGGATTGTTATCACCAATAAAAATTGCGTCCAGATTTAACGCCGCCAAGTGGCGGGCTCCTAAATCTGTACTGCTTTGGCGATCTGCTTCCAAAGAAGGCAAGCCTTCGTAAACAGGTCCTCTTTTACCGCTTTGGCTGGGAACAAAAGCTCCCACCTTCAGGCCATGAGCTTTAAGCATGGTATTTTGTTTCACAAAAAATTCTTCTCCCATGCCGGTGTGGGGCCTAGGATAGAAATTATGCAAAGCCTCCAGGCAATCAGCCGGAATCTTTAATTCTACCAGCTTATCCATAAAATCAGCTGAAACGGTGGAAGCATTTAATACTACTTTATGATCAGGATGTTCCCGCAAATAATCTGCAATCATTTGAGGAGAAAAACCGTCGTCCAATCTTATCTGAGAAATGCCACCTTCAACTTTGGTGGTAGCAGTAATGTCTGCCAGCAAATCCATATGAAGCTTATTGGCCAAAACCGTAATTTCTCCTAATTCCTGATGAATGGCTTGTTCCTTAGCCTCAGGAATATGTAAGGACAAGAAAGCTTTGGTAAAACCATAAGCACGCGCCTTGAGCATTAGGGCCTTATTTTGCTCCAGAGTATTTTCCATCCCCAAATAAATTGAAATACCTTTAAGCATCAGTTTCTCCCTCCTCTTTCGGATCATCAAAACCTAAGAGCCAAGTTGCTAAAAATCCCCCCACATAAGAAACCAGAAGTCCCACAAGATAAACAGGTATATTATTGGCACTAGCTGCCAATGGTAACCCAGACAAGCCCAGACCGGAAGCACCAACTACGCCATACGCCTGCACAGCACCACCTAAGGCACCACCTATGCAAGCTCCTATAAAAGGTTTTCCCAATGGAAGGGTAACGCCATAAATCAGTGGTTCCCCGACTCCCATAATCCCAACCGGTAAAGCAGAAGCAACCGTCTTCTTTACTTGGGAACTTTTTGTCTTACAGTATACTGCTACCGCTGCTCCCACCTGGCCGCCGCCTGCCATGGCCAGAATCGGTAATAAAATAGTGACGCCATAACGAGATAACAGCTCAGCATGAATAGGCGTCATACCCTGATGAATGCCTAGCATAACCATGGGCAACCAAATGCCGCCTAAAATAAAACCGGTAAAAGCTCCGCCTTTTTCTACTGCGGTAGTAGCCAAAAAACCAATTTGTTCAGAAATCATTCCGCCCACCGGTTGCAGAACACAAATTGCAATTAAGGCAGAAATACCAATAGTCAAAAAAGGTGTTAAAAATAAATCTAGCATAACCGGTACAAGCTTGTGCAAGCGTTTTTCTAAATAGGAAGCAAAAATTACCACCAAAATAACTGCAATAATACCGCCTCTGCCCGGCAAAAGCTTGCTGCCAAACAATGTAATAGTGCTAAGGCCGGGATGGGTGACAACAACACCCATCACGCCGCCAATAATAGGTGAACCACCAAATTCCTTGGCAGTATTAATACCAACAAACAAATTCATTCCCCAAAAAACAGCATTGCCGGCAATGGCCAACATTTGTATTATGGCGTTTTGGGCTAAAGCAGGATCTATTTTAATAACGATGTTCAATAAACCGGTAAGCAAACCACAACCAATGAAGCCCGGTACCAAAGGCATGAAGATATTGGCAATTTTCTTTAACGCTAATTTAAAAGGTGTAGCATTTTTGGCCTTAATGGAAGCATGCAGTGCCTTACCATCCCCTACCCCGTAAGCAGCAGGGTCAACCTTGGTAGTTGTGTTGGCCACAGGAGCTCCTTCCATTATATTTATAAATTCTTCCGTAACAGCGCGCACTACGCCGGGACCTAGGACAATTTGTACTTCAGGTCCTTCATTGTTGACGCCTTTTACGCCGTCAATTTTTTTCAATTGTTCATCTGTGCATTCCTTGTTTACCAGTTGTAGTCTTAATCTGGTCATACAATTTTGCACATCAAGAATATTTTCTTTGGGCCCCACCAACTGATAAATGGCAGCGGCAATCTCTTTATTGGTCATGATGTTCTCCTAATAGTAAGTCTATGGCTTCTCTTACGTTACCACCCACTTTAAGCAAAGCTTTGTGAGCTGTTTCTTTATCACAATCAGCCAGTATCATTACAATACGTCTGGCTCTTTCCTTTAATTTTAAATTAGTAGGCTTCACATCCACCATAAGATTGCTATAAACTTTGCCTAGTTTAATCATGGTTCCTGTTGATAACATATTAAGGATCAGCTTCTGAGCTGTGCCCGCCTTCATGCGTGTAGAGCCTGTTACGACCTCAGGGCCTACCAATGCTACCAAGCTAATATCCGCAAACTCACCTACCACAGGGTGCTGAGAACAAGCAATGCTAATAGTAGTAACTCCTAATGTTTTGGCATAACGCAACCCGCCCAGCACATAGGGCGTCCGTCCTGAAGCAGTAAGCCCTACTACCACATCGTTTGTCGTAAGAGCTTTACTTTGTAAATCTTCCCTGCCTAATTGCTCAGAATCTTCTGCCCCTTCTTGAGCAATAAACATGGCCTTACTGCCACCGGCAATAAGGCCCTGAACAAGCTCCGGAGCAGTACTATAGGTAGGAGGACATTCTGCCGCATCCAATACTCCCAAGCGTCCGGAAGTGCCGCTGCCCAGATAAAAGAGACGACCACCCTTACTTAATCGTTCACTTATTACATCTACCGCCTTAGCTATTTCCGGCAAAATCTTACTAACCGCAGCCGGAACCTTCTTGTCCTCATTGTTTATGATAGTCACCATCTCTAAGGTAGAGACTTTATCAATATGAACACTGGCAGCATTACGCTGTTCAGTTGATATCTTGTCTAAATCAACCACGTTTTTCCTCTCCCTACTTAAATATGCTATAATTGAGCCAAACAAAACCCGGAGGCAAATCATGAAAGTAATTACTAACGGTAAGTTTATTTTACCACAACAAGTAGTGGAAAAGCATCACCTTATCTTCACAGAGGTGATTGCTGCTCTGGAACCCGATAGCACTCCTGTGCCGGAAGGTGCCCAGCTTATTGATGCCCAAGGTTGTTATGTATCTGCCGGTTTTATTAACATCCACATACATGGCACTAATGGTAGCGACACCATGGACGGAACTGCCGATGCCTTAGCTACCATGTCTGCTGCTCTAACCAAAACCGGTGTAACCAGTTTCTTACCCACTACCATGACCGCCAGTTGGGAGAGCATCAACCAGGCTTTGGCTAACATTAAAATTTGTCAGCACAAATATCCCGGTGCCAAAATCCTCGGTGCTAATCTAGAAGGTCCCTTTATTAACCAACAATATAAAGGAGCCCAAAAAGAAGAATATATAGAGCAGGCTGCTTTTACCAAAATAGCACCCTACCAAGACCTCATTAAACTACTTACCCTTGCGCCGGAAACACTCAAGGAAAAATCTTTTATCTCTCAATGTGTTAAAGCAGGCATTATTGTATCTTTGGGTCACAGCGCCGCTACCTACGAAGAAGCATTAGGCACTATCAGTGCCGGTGCCAGTCACATTACGCATTTGTTTAACGCCATGAGCGGCCTGCATCATAGAAAGCCCGGTCTAGTTGGTGCCGCCCTAGATAGTCCTGCCACTGTAGAACTAATTTGTGACAACATCCATGTTCATCCCATGCTACAACGCCTAGTTTATCAAATAAAGGGACCTCATAAAATCATTCTGATTACCGATGCCATGCGGGCCGCCGGGTTAGGCGACGGAGAAAGCGAGCTAGGTGGCCAAAAGGTTTTTGTACACAGCGGGAAAGCCACTTTAGCTGATGGTACCATTGCCGGTAGCGTTCTTACCATGAATATGGCCGTACATAATTTTCTGACCAATACCGGTGCTTCTTTGCCGGAAGTCATTAATATGGTAACCTTAAATCCAGCTAAAGAATTAGGTTTAAGTTCTTCTCTGGGTTCTTTGGAGGCTGGCAAATATGCTGACCTCACCATATTTGACGAAGCTTTTCAAATTAAGCAAACTTTCGTTAATGGTGTTCTCTGCAAATAAAGCAATGTTATGCAAAACGGACCTTCTAAGAAGGTCCGTTTTATTTTTTATAAACTTCTGATTAAAGCTCTTAAGGCCAAAACCTTAGTAGGTGCTACTGATAATTCATCAATACCCATATTAATAAAGGTTTCAGTTAACGAGAAATCTCCGGCTGCTTCGCCGCAGATACCAACCCAGATGCCTGCTTTGTGCCCTTCCTCAATAATTTTCTTAATGAGACGAAGTACGGCAGGATGATTGGGTCTGATCAGATAGCTTAATTCGCCGCTACCTCTATCAGCTGCCAACACATATTGGATTAAATCATTGGTACCAATACTAAAGAAATCTACTTCTTTGGCCAACTCATCTGCCAGAACTGCCGCAGAAGGAGTTTCTATCATAATACCTGTTTCCAGGTTCTTATCAAAAGGAATATTCTTGTCCGCCAATTCTTTCTTGGCTTCCGCTAAGAAGTTCTTGGCAGCTCTTACTTCTCCCTGATCCGTAATCATAGGGAACATAATAGCAATCTTACCAAAAGCAGAAGCTCTTAAAATAGCCCTTAACTGAGTTTTAAAAACATCAGGCCGTTGGAGACAAATCCTTATGGCTCTAAAACCTAAAGCAGGATTTTCTTCCGGACTTAATTCAAAATATTTTTCGGTTTTGTCCGCACCAATATCCATGGTACGAATAATTACCCTTTTACCTTTAAGTCCTTCTGCTACTGCTTTATAAGCATTAAATTGCTCGTCTTCTGTTGGGTAGGTTTCTCTGCCTAAATAAAGGAACTCACTACGCATTAAACCAATGGACTCACAATCACTAGCCACCGCTGCCGGCAAATCACTTACCTGGCCTATGTTAGCGCCTAATTCAATCTTGCGGCCCTTCGTGGTTATCGTAGGCTGACCAATTAGCTTGCTATAGCTTGCCTTCAGCTCTGCTTCATCAGCAACCTGAGCCTTAAGTTTAGCTAAAGTTTCTGCTTGTGGTTCTAAATAAACAATACCTTTATTGCCGTCTACAGCTACTATCTTGCCATTATCTGCTTCCGAAAAATCATACCCCAAGTCTACAACAGCAGGAACACCCATGGCTTTTGCCAAAATAGAGCCATGAGAATTGCTACTACCTTTAGTAGTAACAAAGCCCAATATCTTATTCTTATCCAATTGCAAAGCCATGCTGGGCGTAATATCCTCTGCTGCCACAATAAATTTCCCTTCCGGCATAACCAAAGGTTTCTTGCCCTGCAAATCAGACAATAATTGTTGCACGATATCCTTAATATCTGCAGCTCTGGCTTTCATATAGTCATCGTTTAAATCCAGGAAGGTTTTAGTCAGCTCGTTGCCCACTTGACTAACGGCTTGTTCCGCAGCAGTTTTACCTCTGCGGATGAGTTCTTCGATGTTACCGGAGAATTCCGGGTCTTCCAAAAGCATTTGATGTACTTCAAAAATAGCTGCCTTCTTTTCTCCAACCTTTTCCATGGCAGCACCATACATCTTTTTCAGCTGCTCTTTGACATTGCGCTTGGAGCCTTGAAACCTACTAAGCTCCTGCTCAACATCCACAAAGGCCTGCACCTCCAAAGGTCCACGTCTTTCACACAACCAAAGTGGACCAATGGCCGTCCCGGCGGATATTTTTTCTCCTCTTAAAACGTTCATGCGCATACCTCCATTGCTTACAAGTTGCTACTTAGCACCTTTGCTAAAGCTTCTGTTGCTTCCTTCTCGTCTTCTCCCTCAAAGGTCACAACTACTTTCATGCCCTGTTTGACTCCTAAGGTCATCAAAGCAATCAGTCTTGTTAAATCAGCTTCCTTATTATTACAGCTAAGCTTACCCTTAGCTTTATATGTCATCGCAGTTTTTACCAATAGAGCTGCCGGTCTGGCATGCATGCCAACCGGATCCTTGATGGTATATGTAAACTTCTGCACCTTGCTCCCCCTTTGCACATCTAAACCCACTGTCACATATATACTTTAGCTAATTTTAAGCCTCTTGGCAAGTGTTTTCTGTCTTTCTAGCACTTCTAGACGCTGTGCCACTCTAAAAAAAAAGAAGTTAGGTCTTAACCCAACTTCTTTTGTGCCTAGCCAGTTATTATATTTAAGCTAATTCTTCTAAAAGTAATCTGTTGTTGATGATTCCCGCCAGCATTTCTACTACCGGCCTATTGCACTCTCCGGCAATGGCTGCCCTTCTAAGTGCGATAAGGGCATCTGAAGTATTGCCCTTGTGTTCCTTATAGAGCTGACCATATCGCTTCAGTGCCAGGAAAACCAGGGCAACTTTCATTACTGTCGTATTGTCCTGTTCCTCTAAGGCTTTGCAAAACAGTTGTTTTTAGATTGCTGCCATAGGTTAAGATTGGTATTAACCAATTTCCCTAACTCTAGTTCAGCCAAAGCTTGTTGCATATTACTATTGTAAGGTGAAAGAAAATATTCTTCCATATCTTGCAGCCTAAGTGCTGCAGCAAGGTATTTTTCGGTATAAGGAGCTAAATTCATCTCTTGAAGAAGTTTTTTACCATATTTCTCTTCCACAGCAATTATTTCTTTATTATCCTGCCTTTTTATACTCTTATCTGGCAAGAAATGTGTTAAAAAATTGATTACTTTTTCCCTTGGTTCCACCTCGGAAGCAAGCCTTTTTTCCTCTTGAGCAGGTTCTGCAAAAGCGACCTTAAGCTCCTGATAGTTAACCGGTTTTGTAATGAACATGTCTGCTCCTACATTATAGCCATGAATACGGTCTTCAACCTCACCCAAAGCAGTAAGTAGTATAATTGACAGCTTGTTGCCAAAAGGTAAACGTCTTAGCTGCTGGCAAACCTCATAGCCATTTAAGCCCGGCATCATCACATCTAATAAAACAACATCAGGCATTTCCTGTGCCAAACAGGCCATGACTTTATCTCCGGAGGCTGTCACCACAACCTTATACCCCCAGCTTTCCAATACATCTTTTAAAATATTGCTGTTTTGCTCATTGTCGTCAGCAACTAAAATCGTTCCCATTATCTACTCCTTTTCTTGTTGTTTGTTTATAAACTCCCGTGCATTTAACGGCAAAAATACCGTTACCTTGCACCCCTTGCCTTCTTCACTTTCTAAATAAACTGTCCCACCTTGTAATTCCACCAGACGTTTTACCAAGGGCAGTCCTAGGCCTGTACCATCGTAGCTGGTTGCGATGCCTTGCTTGCCTTGCCCAAATTCTTGAAATACCTTAGACAAATCCTCTTGGGCAATACCTACGCCATTATCTTCAACAACAATACGTAGCATTTCTCCTTCACGATTTGTTTTTATTTCAATCTTACCTCCCGCCGGCGTAAACTTCACTGCATTAGACATAAGATTGTAAATTATTTGCCGCAATTTTTGTTGGTCACCGATAAGCAAAATATTACCGGCAGTAAAAGCAGCTGTAATACTGAGTTTTTTGGTAGGATCAAACTTTCTTACATTACGAATTACTTCTTCAATAACATCTTGTAAGCAAAAGTCCGTTAATTGCAAGGTTTGCTTACCAAATTCCAACTTGGAAAGGCTCAAAAGATTATTAATAAGCGAAAGCAAGTGACTGCCCGAGCTATAAATGCCTTGGGCGTAATTTTTTTGTTTGACATTAAGCTTACCAAAAATCTCATCCTGCAAAACCTCTGCAGAACTCATAACAATATTTAACGGCGTTCTAAGCTCATGACTTAGGTTGGCTAAGAATCTGGTTTTAACAGCATTAGCCTGCTGCAACTCTTCAATAACAGCTCCTAAGTACTGGGTTCGTTCTTCTACCTGTTTTTCCAGATTACCATTAAGGTAGCGAAGCTCATTGGTCAGATAGGTTTGCCGATTAAATTCTTCTTTATATTTTTTACTATATTTTTCTTTCTCTTTTTCCAGCACTGCAATTTTAGTAATACAACGAGCAAAGCCCTGTTCTAATGCTTCTGCCTCAAAGCAAGAATTTGTTATTACCTGCTCACCGGCACGGTGCTCCTCTTCGTATGATCTTACTTTATTACTCAAAATAGCAAATGGTCCGGCAATATGTTGCTTATATATAACCAGCCGGCTAGTAAAAGTAAGCCATATAACCCTAAAGCAAAAAAGATAAAGTAGTCACTGGCAGCTGTCCAGGTATAATAATTACGCATCGGCAGGCCAACACCAATAAGCCCTACCGGTTTCCTGCAACTATCTAATATTTCTTCATTTAACACCTTGTATTCCATATCATGAATCTTTAGGATACTGAAGTATTGAGGAGAGAGAGCTTGAGTATTACGATGTACCTCTATTTTAGCTATTTTAGTACCAAGCAAATTTTCGCCATTTTCCGTAGCAAAGTTTGCCGCTACCCTGACACCATCCATACTAGCTAAAACAACAGCATCGTTGGAATAGGTACTAACATAACTGGGAAAACCTCGATCATTATTAAATACATCACATACTATGATTGCTCCAATTGTTTCATTGTGATCTTGACCTTGATAAATGGGTATAACTGCCAACGAGGTTAAGGCATTGGTTTCTGAAGAAGATTTTTCCTGGGTAGACTGTTTCTTTTCCACTACAAATTTGTCGTAGTCAAAACTGTGTGGCACGAATAAATCCTGCAAAGGAAAACTTTCTTCCGAGAAAGCCACTTGTCTTTTGCTCATGGCCCTGGCAACTAATCTGCCAAGCTTATTATTACTGTCGTAACACATATCATCGCTAAGCTTGGCCAACTGGTCTATTTAGGGCATCAACAACAACCACATAATCCTACATACTCGAAATACCGCTTTAAACCTGCTAAGCGAGACGTAAGATAGGCTCTGTTGTTTTGCACAACAGCTTGTTGTGTAAGGGTAGAATCAGCAAAGTAATTACATACTCTTCTCATGCCGTTTTTTCTTTCCAGCATCTCGCCTCTCACTACTTTCAGCCCGGCTTCCAAAGTATTGGTTAAACTTTATCTTGCTTCCTATTTTGCCTGTTTTATTCGTCACAATGGTTAGCAACAAAATAGGTAAAATAAGTAAGATTGCTAAAAACACCATAAGTCTTTTTTCTAAAATCATTTCCCTTCACCTTCTGGAACCTTAAACTATTGCACAACTCTCCCATGTAAATAGTACAGTACTACCTGCATCCTATCCCTGAGCCCTAGCTTATTTAAAATGTTACTAATATGGGGACTTAACAGGTTTTTTCACTAATAACCAGATTTTCACTAATTTGCTTGTTGTTAAACCCTTCACACAAAAGGCCTACAACTTGTTGCTCTCTATTACTTAGTCTGGCATCATCTACTACGGTACTTTTGGGCATTCTTTCTGACAGCCCTGCTTCGTACGCTTTCTTGTAATTGATATTTAGCAGCTTAATAATCCTGATCAACAAATCTCCAATAGCCTTGATATCTTTAGTCGGAAAAACCGGAATGTTAAATTCCTTAATATATTTTTCCGGCAAAGTACTTTCTTCCGAAATAAAACAACCAACTTGCGCATAGGCTACAATTTCTTCGCCCCAAAAAACCGGGCACAACAAATAAGACACGCCAATATTACAAGAAAAAAACTGCGCTTCCTTGGTAGAAGCTACTTTTTCTCTGGCCATTTGATGTTCAGCACTACAATGTTTATCGTTTTTTAATTGAATTTTATGGCACAGCAAGGATGTCTGAGCTGAAACCGTTAAAGGTTCACCCTTGGTGTCCAAAAAGCTTAGGCCTATATTATGATTTTGAGCAAAGGTATCCTGAAAGGTTTGTAATTTTTCTTTGCCGACAATTTCTAACCAGTTTTTACCGGTATAATGTTTCGTCATGATCTTTCCTCCGTATTTAAAAAAAGCAAAATGAAGCTTGAGGCAAAAGCATTTGCCCCACAAGCCAAAACAAGGTGACAATATTTAGGAAGGGAGCCAGTGGAACCGCTTTTGCCCAGGACAATTTTTTTGTTAGGTGAAGGGGAACCAGGCTAAATATTACTAGGAGAGAAAATAAAACTGCCCATTGGGCAAAAGCTTTTCTTCCCACTATGCTCCCAAGAAAAAGAAACAGAGTAACATCTCCACTGCCAAAAGCATCTTGCCCGTACCGCCATTTTGCCAAGCAGTACACTATACCTGCACAAGCACCACCTAAGAGCATGCCGGTTACGCTATTAAGCAAAGCGTGACGCATTGCATGCATAGCCAAAGACGGGATAGTTCCCAACAAAATATCTTTATCAGCAATGTAATGATATTTATAATCTAAATAGGCAATTTTTAGCAGCATGGCTACAACAGTACAAATAAAAATTATTTCCATAAGCTATCTCCTTAATTTAGCTGCATGAATTAACCTAGTTTTCTTTTACAGCTTTATTTCTGATGATTTGCAAAGATAATGTTAGTGGCAGAACCTTCTGCCACTAACATTGGTATACTTAGAAGCTCTTAACAATTTGTGCCATGCTATTGCCGTTGGCATCTTTAGGAGTACAAGTAATGGTTCTTTGAGCTTGAGAATAACCATAAGCTTGATCCCAAGGATCTTTAATGGAAGCAGAAGCATTTGTTCCTGAACCGCTAGAAGTAGTTTTACCTGCTTGAATAAAGCCTGTGTGTTTTACACCATCAATAGATTGTGCAGCAGTAAGACCGGTATTCAAGTCTGCCAGTGTGGCAGGTAAGGTGCCTGCTTTATTCAAGGATTCATAGGTTAAGCAAGCTGAAGAAATGGCATCCATATCAGTTGTTACCTGTGCCATTTTACGCATTTGTTGTACATGCCCATATGCAAAAAAAGCTGCAGCACCTAACAAAATAACAATGGACATTGCTACCATCAGTTCTACCAAAGTAAAGCCTTTACGTCTTCTACCTGTTGCATCATTTCTCTTTAAAAAATTTCTCATTTTAACTAACATATTTTAATACCTCTTCTTTTCTATTTTTATTTTTTATATATTAACAATCCATATCCATACTATGGAAGCCTGAGCTACGAGTCAACAACGCTATGGTCTAGTAAATTTTGTCCTCCTTTCCGGTGTTCTCGTAAGCTGTCTGGACCAAACTGTAAGCATATCGATTATTAGCCAAACTTAATTTTTACTTTTGAAGCTATTACTTGATTAACTTATCGAAATAAGAAATCATAGGTACCAAAGACATTAAATACATACCAACCATACATAAACCCATAGGTGTAATAACTAAAATGGTTAGCTTGGTAGACACCTTATCTACCACGGAATTAAGCAGTGTCTTATGAATCTCTGCCGCATCCTCCAACATTTCTACGATGCTGCCGGCTTTTTCGCCGGAATCAATAAAACCTAAGACTAAAGGATCAATGATTTTATTTTTATCAGCTTTTTGCAAAGATTGATGAATGGATGCACCGGTTTGCATAACCAAAGAAGCCTTATAAACGGCTTGTTCCAAGAGGGCATTATCTATTACCCGTGAGGTTTGCTGGCAAGCTACCACAACATTTAAACCGCTGTTTAACATCAAAGCTAAATTAGAAGCAAACTGATAATTAATCAGGGAATAATGCAAAGGTTTATAAATAGGCATTTTCAACTTTATTTTTGCCACCAAAAAAGGATGAGTGTGAAAAAACCATTTTAGGCCCCGATACAACCCATAGAAAATCACTAAAAAAATTAACAGGTTATTAAAGAAACCATTAACCGTGTTGACAAAAGCATTGCAAATCCACGGCATGGCAATACCACTTTCCTTAAACATCTTTTCATATTGGGGAATCATAATTTTAGCAAAGCCTGTTAACAGCAGTGCCATAAGTACACCTGCTATCTTAGGTGTTAAAAGAGCTGAATTTATTTTGGAATACAAGGTAGTGCGTAACCACATTTGTTCAGCCAGCTTATTAAAAATCTCTTCCAGCTCAGAAGCTTTTTCTCCGGATTCAATAGTAGGAGCAAAAATATTAGGAAACTGTTTTTGCTTGGCAAAAGCTTCTGCTGCCGACATGCCAACATCCATATCGGCAATAATTGTCTTGAGCATTTTTTGCAGTTGCATATTTTTTTGATGAGGTGCAATTTGTTCTAAAGCTTGATTAAGGGGTAAGCCCGCTCTTAAAAAAGCACTGACCTGAACACAAAGCACATAAAAGTCCATAGCTGTTGGCTGCGAAAATTTAGCCAAGGCTGTTTCTAAAAATTTCATTTTCATCTTTGTATTATTTCTACCTTTTCTTTAATTTCATCATCAGGCACCAAAGTAGCTAAAAGTTCTTTTAAGCTAATATCGCCTTTGGCTACATAGTCCATACCCATGGACCACATGGTACGAAAACCCTTTCTGCGCAAAAATATGCCTGTTTCCACCAAACCTCTCTGCACGGAAAAGTAATCACGCAGTTCATTATCAAACGTTAGTATTTCAATAACAGGTACTCTGCCCAGAATGCCTTGGTAATTACACTTGGGACAACCGGCCGCTTCGTAAGAATACTTTCCTTCTTCCAAGACAGCTAAGTCTCTGTCCGATAGCTTCTCGTTAAGGGGTGAAATAATTTTCTTGCGACAAAAAGGACAAGTTTTGGCTACCAAACGCTGAGAAATAATGCAGGCCATTTCTCCCAAAAAGCTATTACGGTCAATGCCCATATCCACAATACGTTGCACGGAATGAATAGCACTGCGACAATGCAAGGTAGCAAAAAGCAAGTGTCCGGTTTGGGAGGCTTGTACAGCAGTTACCCCTGTTTCCATATCTCGTATTTCACCTACGAAAATAATATCCGGGTCTTGCCGCAGAGAAGCTCTGAGCGCCTTAGCAAAGGTAAAGCTTACTGCTTCGTTATCCTGCAACTGGCTTCATGGCAGCTTGCGCCGCTCCTTCGATAGCGTTGCTCTACAGGATCTTCAGCAGACAAAATAACATTTTCTTCTGTACTTCTTTCTCTCATGCAGGCGTAAAGCGTAGTAGATTTGCCTTGGCCGGTAGGGACCGGTCATAAGAATAATGCCATAAGGCTTCTGTACTATTTCCTTCAGCAGTGTTTCTTCCCTTATAGGAAAATGCATATCAGCCAGTCTAAGCAGCTGCGCATTACCATTTAAAATACGCATATTTACTTTTTCGTCATACACGGTAGGGTAGGTATTTACTCTTAGCTCAATACCATGAAAAACAAAAGCACCATCCTGAGGAACCAGTTTATTGGCCGGATCTAGCTTGGCCATGGCCTTAATAATATTGATGATGTAGCTTCTATCCCTAACCGTTATATTGAAATCGCCACGGTGCAGCCTGCCATCAATACGGTATTGAATGATAGCGCCGGCTTTGCAAGGCGTAATATGGATATCGGAAGCATTTTCTGCAATGCCATAATCAAGTATTTTCTCTACCTGCTCCGTTTGCCTGGTAATAATACTGGTAGCCTTATTGCCTAGATTTGTATCAGCCGGAATATAGGGTAAATTTTTGGCATAAGCTTTTTTAAAACCCTTTTGCAAATTTTCTCCATCACAATAAAGCAGCTTAATAGCCTTGATGCCATGATGAGAACTATTTTGCAGAGCAGATAAGATATTCACCTGACTGCTAAAGTTTTCCAGGTTAGAAGTAACCAAGGTTAAGCAACCATTGGTAAAAGATAAGGGCAAAAGCTTGCCATTAATGGCATCATTTTCACCTAACAGTTCTAATACTGCCGGATCAAAAGCATATTCACCCAGATCCCCGCCATAAAAAGCTTTGGTGGTACGTAGCAGATTGCCATATTCAGTTTCTTCTACCGGATTAACCTTTTCTTCTGTCATTTACTCCTGCTCTCTACGCCACTCGGTTTTAGTTGCTTATGCCTTAAAACCGTGGTAGTATTAGTATTTTTTTCCTCTTGTTTCTGTATTGCTTTGGGTTTACTTACTTTTTTCGTAAGTGGTTTACTTTGCATTTCAGGAAGATTCTGTTCTTCCAATTTTGCTTTACGCTCTTGTGTATTTTTAAGCTTTGTATCCAGCACGCCTTGTCTTGGTCCTGTATAAATCTGGGGAGCACCACTAAGCTCCTTCACAATATGAGGCGTAATGGCAACAATGATTTCTGTTTTGTCTTTATTAGTAGTCCTTGTTTTGAAAAGCTCTCCTAAGATAGGCAGCTTAGATAAGAAAGGAATAGCTTTAATATTCTTGGTTTCCTGCTCTTGGAGCAAGCCACCTAAATAAATGGTTTCTCCATCCTTAACTCTAAGTTCAGTAGTGGCTTCTCTGGTAGAAATTTGAGGTGCCATGTTATTGCCGCTTGTTTTCCATTCACTAATGGTAGAGATGCTGGGTGCTATTTTTAAGGAAACTAGCCCTGTTTTAGGATCATTAACCCGCGGTGTAACTTCCAGCTTCACGCCCACGTCCTTATATTCCACGGTAACAGTAGTATCCGAGGTTGCAACATTGGTACTGGAAGCACTGCTGGTAAACACCGGAACCTTATCACCGATTAAAATGGAGGCTTTTTTGCCGTTGAACACTGTAATGGAAGGATTAGCTAAAACATTGCCAATGTTTTTAGTTTCTTCATGTTTCGCAGCAATTGCCCAACTAATACCACTATTGCCTTTTAAATAACTACTAGTAGAAAAATCCAGTCCCAGTTTTCTGGCTTTGCTCTGAGAAATCTCTACCACCGTAGCCTGCACATTGATTTGTTCTTGGGCTACATCGTTTTTTCTAAATGATCTTTTATTTTTTGCAATTGAGCAGATGTGCCATCTACAGTAACTGTAGATGTGTCTGCATTAATATTAATTTTGCTTTCCGGAACGAAAAGACTTAGTTGTTTTTTCAATGTTTCCAAGTCCAAATAGTTAACCCTAAAGGTCTCCATCCTGGACATTTTCTCTGCAGGAGATACCAACACCACATTGCCATTGATGATGTAGGAAAAACCGTTAACTGTTGCTAAATAATCCAATACCTGCGTGAAGGTGGTATTATCCAGATTCAGAGAAACCGTACCCGTTAACTCTCCATTAATTACAATGTTTTTATTGGCCCTAAGGCTAATAGCCTGCAACGCATCTACTACCGGTGTACCGGTCGCCAGATTAACGTTAAATTGTTCTTCTGCTGCATAGCTGAACCCGGTAATGCTGCACAGCAACATGCTGATGACGATAGCTTTTTTTATCCTGTACATTATCTTCCTCCACTTTTTAAGCCAAAAAATTGTTCTCCGATTACGATGCCATCGGTAGTAATTTCTGCAATCTTGCCCAGACTTGTTTCATCGCCAAGGCGGACAGTAACAGTCTTGCCACCATCTTGAATAATCGCTACGGAAGGTGGCAGAACTCCTAAAACTACGACTGCGTCAGTAGCAAAATCTTTCTTACCTACAAGTCCAGGTTGGGTTGGCAAAGTAGGTATGGATGGTGCTGTGGGTGGACTGGGAATCTCTCCCCTGCCTCCCGGAACTTGTGCCAGTACCCCACCTCCCTGCAACCCGCCAAAGGGGGAAACGGTTTGCTCCTGAGGTTCCTGGGTTGTTTGGTAAACAGCATTAGGTTTAGGTAGGTTAGCAATTTTAACAGAAGGCATGGTTAAAGAAATCCCGCCCCAAAAAGAACTATGGCCATAAGAAAAGCCCCACCAAAACATAAGAGCTTTGCTTTTATATTGATTTCTTGCAATTTTCTGCCTCCTAGCGATAATAAATTTTATAAGTAAGCCTGGTTTTTAAATTGCCGCCATCCTTACCATCTATAGTTACGCCTGTAATAGCGCTAACATTTTTCTCCGTAAACGCAGCCAAACAATTACACAGATTAGACCAGGCGCCTTCTAAATCGGCCGTACTTTCTACAGTCTTGAGTCCTTTGGTTGCAGTTGCATTACTAGTTTCTCCATTCATAATGCTGTCAATTTTAAGCTGATTCTTTTGAAACAGATTTGTTTTAGCTTGCCGAGCTGCTTCTAATTGTTCTTGTGTGGAAGGACGCTTGATGTTTTGCAAAATTCCTTCTTGCAAAACAGGCTGATATTTTTGCAACCACTGTTCCTTGGCTTTAATATCATTGTATTTATCGCTTAGGGCTTTAGTGCTGTCACTACGCATCAGCTGCATTCCCGCCACCAGCAGGAATAAAACAAAACAAAGCACAATGTGCAGCTTAAGTTTTTTTGAAATTTTTCATCATCCTCCCAGGGGAAATCATTGAGCATCAGTAGTGCCTCCTTCCGGTGCTTGAGCAGCTGCTTTAGCCTTTTGTTTAGCTGTTAGTACTAAAGTGAAAAATATTTTGTTGTCTTTTTCACTTAGACGTTCTATACGGGAAGGGCCAAAATTATCAGTTTTGAGCTGATCAGAAAAACTAGCTACCTGTTTTACATCCGTACTTTCTCCCAAGATCTGAATATTGTCCTTGGTCATATTTAATGAACGTAGTGATAAGGCTGCCGGCTTGCTTTTAGCTACTAAGGTAAGAAAGGAAAGAACCTTAAGGTTTTCTTCCTCCGCCTGTCTTAAATCAGCACCGGCTTCTTGAATTTTTTGGTTAATAGCCCGACTCTTTTTGTATTGTGTTTCTATTTGGCTAGCCTGAGGCAGGGAATATTTATAGAAGCAATAGCCCCAAGCTGTGCCTTCAACTAAAACACCGCAGAGCAAAAAGAACATAAACACCTGCAGGAAAAACAAGTAGGTCTTCCTAAAATATTTGTGCTTATTGACTACAATAAATTTATCGGCTAAAAAGTTGCCGTAATTTTTTGATTCCATAGCGTTCTTTAGCATCCTTTCCCGGTATTTTCATACCTCTCAAACCACTTCCCAAGCTACACAAGGTCAAATAATCCTTCTCTGCATCCTCGGTAACAATCCACTTTGGCATAAGCTGTAAATTATTTTTACTGACAACAGCAATTTTGTCCCAGGGAATATTGGCATCAAAAACTTTCTGTCGCATAGCCATTAAGACCTGATAATTGGTTGTTTCATCTTCTTCTACCGTATTTAAGCTAAAAATGTTTTCTTGATTAGTCCAGAAATAATTACTGCCCTGAGAAAAATGCAAGGCTGGGTAGGAAAATGTAGTCGTAAAATTCTTCTCAGGCCATTAAAATTTGGTTCAATGGCTAAAACTGCCATTTTATTCCTGGCAAAAGCACCTTGCAAAGCTTGTATGGTGGCCTTTAAAACATAGGCCACATTAATATAGGCAAATTCACCTAGCGTAGTGACACCCATAATTGCAACCTGATAGTTGTCTAATGGTTTTTTATCTGGATTTTCTTTTAAGCACAAAGCCTTAAATTCTTCTCTTTCTTCTTCCTGTTTAAAATTAGGAAGGTTAGCTACGTTTCTTTTAAAGCATTTGTAGATGACCAGAGAATCCGGAAGATTAACATAGCAAAACCGACCAGCCATTTCTTCATCTACCAGAAGCTCCTGCAGGCTCTGGGTTAAACAGTCTACTTCAGCATTTTTCAACATACCGTAAAAATCTTCATGTCTTTCCTTGCTGCTCCTTACCGTTAGTAAAGGTTTACTTGTATTTCTGTCCAGCAAAGTAACCTTCACTAAATTTTCTTCATTTTCTCCAAAGGCCAGAACCGCTAATTTTTCCACTTTTATCTTCCCTTCGTCTTAATTCCACAATTCCAACGGATCAACATAGTTGCCATTTTTCCAATATTCCACATGAAGGTGAGGACCTGTGGAATTTCCCGTGCTGCCCACTCTGGCAATCACTTGCCCTTGGGTAACCGGTTGTCCATAATAACAAAGCAACTCACTGCAATGGGCGTATAATTGATGATCACAAACTGCATCTTCAATGATTACGCAATTGCCATAGCCACCATAAGGTGCAGCATATACAACAGTGCCACTTCTTAAAGCCACAATGTCTGTGCCATATTCATAGCCGATATCTACACCACTATGAAAGGCCCATTGACCACTAATAGGATGAATACGCCAACCAAAGGGAGAGGTAATTGGTGCTGCCCAAACAAGCTGAGTAAAACCTGCAACCAAGAATAAAATAAACAGCACTATAATTTTTCTTTTCATTCACTCGCCTCTCTCATTTCGTCGTTGGCTTAATTCTAAAACACTAGAAAGGCAAAAAAATGAGCCTCAAGAAGTAACTCTAGCGATAATTTTTTTATATCTCGGTCGCTAGACCTACGACTTGAGGCTTATATTTAATTATTTATGGAACAACTATAAGAAACCTACCTATTTATTTTATCTTTTCGGCTAAAAGCTCGAAAAATTGACTTGGATTAATAGGCTTAGCCACATGAGCATTCATGCCTGCATCAAAACAGCGCTTAACATCTTCTTCAAAAGTATCTGCTGTCATAGCAATAATGGGAATTGTCTTAGCATCTGCTCTAGCCAGCTTTCTAATCTGCCTGGTAGCATCCAAACCGTTGAGAACAGGCATACGCACATCCATTAAGATGGCATTGTATTCACCGGGCTTGCTTTGCTCAAAGGCTTTCACGCCATCTGCTCCATTAACTGTCGCTTTGGCAGTCACACCTTTGCCTTTTAGCATAGCCAAAAGCATTTCAGTATTCAAAGTATTATCCTCGCAAATCAACAGATGTTTACCTTGTAGCTTACTTAAATCTACTTTCGTAGCTTTTTGTTGCTGTGCAAGCTCAGCTGTAGCATCCTGGAAAGGTAACTTAACAGTAAAGGTAGACCCTTTGTTTACAACACTGGTAACAGCAATCGTACCTTGCATCATATCCACCAATTGCTTCACAATGGAAAGACCCAGACCGGTACCTGCCGCTTTTACATCAGGTCTGTTTTCTTGAATGAAGGGTTCGTAAATATGGGGCAAAAAAGCAGGAGAAATGCCAACACCATCATCTTGGACAGTAAAAACAATGTTGCCATTTTCTGCATCCGCAATGGTAAAATTCACATGTCCGCCTTCCGGTGTATATTTAACCGCATTAGATAATATGTTAAGCAAAATCTTCTGCACATTCAACCTATCAGCTAAAATTGTTTTTCTAATTGAAGAATTTTGCATGGTAAAAGTTATATGCCTTTGTTCAGCAGCTTCTTTAATAGCCACGGTAATAGAAGAAAGAAGCTGAACAAAATCTTCTGCCCTGGCATTGAGCTTCAAAGTACCACTGCTAATCTTAGAAATTGTAAGAGTATCATTGATTAAATCTAGCAATAACTGTCCGGAAATTTGTATCTTCCCAAGATAGTTTTTTACTTCAGGAGAAATAACTTTCTGAGCAGCCATATAAGAAAAACCTAGAATGGCATTAAGTGGTGTACGCATGTCATGACTAATTGTAGAAAAGAATCTTTGTTGTTCTTGATTGTACTTGGTCATAGCAGCCATAGCAATCTTCTCTTTTTGGCTTCTTTGCTGAATGAAAAGTGCATAGGCCAAAGCACCTACTAACAAAAGCATGATAGCTGCAAAAGCTACAATCCCAGAGGGTGGCAATTTGGCTATGGAAGTACGCCAAGAATTTTCAGCCATGGTATTATTGGCTACTATAGCATTGAAGTCATCCGTAGAAACCGCAATAGCTTTATTTAAAATAGAACACAAAAGCAAGTCGTCACTCTTTAAGGCACAGCACAAATCAAACCGCATGGTGGTCAACGGCGTAACGCTGTAAATAGCATGGCTATTCTGATTCATTAACCAAGTAGAAGTAAATTGATCAGTAATAAACCCATCCACCCGACTATTTTCCATGGCTTCAAAACCTTTTGCCGTGCTTTAGTAGGGCTGTAGCTTAATCTTTTGAAATTGAGAAAGCAAGTTGGCTGCCACAGTATTTTCTTCCCGTCTCTTATCAGCAACACTTTGCAGACTATCCAAGGTTTTTCCGGAAAGGGTGATTAAGACACCATTTACAGTGGCAAAAGGACTAGTTAAAAGTAGTTGCTTGTTGTACCCAACAATTAAGCCATCACTAAAAATCCCTATCATGTCAGCTTGTCCCTTATATAAATCGGCCAGCATGTCCTCCTGAGAAGCATAGGGAACAAGAACAAATTTAATCCTGATTAGAGATGATAATTTAGCATAATAATCCGGAAGAATACCACCGAGTTTATCATCAACACCATCGCCGACACCATAATAGGGTAAATCATGTTGCAGTACCGCTACTCGCAAAGCCGGATGCTCAGCAATATAGTATTTCTCTTCCTCTGTAAACCCCTCAATATAGGTATTTCTGGAATTCACTACATATTTTTTAACCAAAGAGCCTTGTAAGTAGGATCTTCTGCCAAAATACGAGTCATGGCTTGGTCTATTTATCTTTTAAAGCACCGCTGTCTAAGCGAAAAATTGCATAGTATGGCAAAGGCTTCAAACTCTAAAATAGTACGAAAACCTTCTACTATATCTGTACCATAAACTCCGGCATCTATTTCTTTATTGGTTAGGGCCTTATCAACTAAGGTGCTATCGGCATAGAGCTTAATGGTGGGAGTAAAGCCATGTTTTTCACACCATTTGATAAAAACATTGGTTACTTCGCTATCTTTTTCTGAACCAAAAACCTTGTCCTTTAATTGTTCTACATTGCCGTAACTAAAACGATTATCGTTTTCCCGCACATAAACAGAATTAGGAGTGCTACCTGACTCGTGTTCTGCGTATAAATATTTATGAGTTCGCTCTTCTAGTTTTAATAGCATCAAAAAGTATATCAACGGAACCATTCTCCAAGGAAGAAAAATAAGTTTCCGCATCCTTAATCAAAACAATTTTCACCGGTAAGTTAGCATATTGCGCTATTTTATAAATGTATTCTACATCTGCCCCAGGTAGGCTCACCGCTTTGATCCAAATAAGCAAAATGGGGATATTCAGAAATGCCAACACGAATAGCTCTGTCTCTGGCAGCTTGCCCTACCTGTCCTGCACATAGACAAAGAACCATGCATAAAAAAGCTATGATATGGCATCCCCTCTTCATAGCATGCGCCCCCTTTTTTTATTATTATACTATATTTTTTAACTTTTAGTTTTAAAAAAGCCAGCATGTATGACAACCGGCAACTAGAAGTTGTATAGACAAGGCACAACAAAAAAGGCAAGTGGGGATAGGACTTTCTCGGTCCATCCACACTTGCCGTTTGCAGTTGTAACGCAGTATACGCGACTTCTAGTCGCCGGTCTATTGTTGCTGCTCGTTGCTAAGATTGTAAAAACGCGTGATTTCTCTCTGGAAGAAGAGTTTAACAACTCCTACCGGTCCGTTACGATGCTTAGCAATAATAAACTCTACAATGTTTTGATTTTCTGTTTCTTTATCATAGTAATCTTCTCTATAGATAAAGCTACGATATCAGCATCCTGTTCTAAGGCGCCTGATTCACGCAGGTCGCTAAGCATAGGACGCTTATTGGTACGGGCTTCTACGCCACGGGATAACTGAGAAAGAGCAATTACCGGAACGTTTAGTTCACGGGCCAGAGCCTTAAGAGATCTGGAAATATCGCTCATTTCCTGTTGCCGATTATCGCTACTACGTTGGGAAGCGCCTTGCATTAACTGCAAATAGTCCACGATGATTAAGTCCAGGCCATGCTCATTTTGCCAGCGACGGGCTTTGGCACGCATCTCTAAAGCAGTGATGCCCGGAGTATCATCTAGCAAGATGTCAGCATTGCTAAGACGATCTGCTGCATCAACAAGTTTAGGCCATTCTTCTTCCTTAAGCTGACCGATACGTAATCTGGAAGCATCAATTAATGCTTCAGAGCACAACATTCTCTGGGCCAACTGTTCCTTGCTCATTTCCAAGGAGAAGAAAGCTACAGACTTATGTCCCTTTAAGGCAACGTGTTGAGCAATATTTAAAACCAAGCTAGACTTACCCATACTGGGACGGGCTGCCACGATTATTAAATCAGATGGCTGTAAGCCGCTGGTCATTTTGTCAAAATCTACAAACCCTGTGGGCAGTCCTGTAAAAGCTTCTTTGGAATCGTAAAGCTTTTCGATACGCCCCATGGCGTCTTTAACAATATCCTTAATGGAGGTAACTGCTGTATTATTGCGTTTATTGGCAACAGAAAGAATTTTCTGTTCTGCTAAATCAATAGTAGTTTCAATATCTGCTTCATCTTCATAACCGGTAGCAGCTACTTCTGTAGCAGCACCAATTAATTGGCGACGAAGAGATTTCTCCGCTACGATATTAGCATGATAGGCTACGTTAGCAGCAGTTGGTACTGCATTACTTAAGGCTGTGATGGCACTAATACCACCTACCGCATCCAGCTTCCCCATTTTGCGTAATTCTTCTGTCACGGTAACCAGGTCCATGGCTTCATTTCTATTATGAAGATTTAACATGGCTTCAAAAATAATACGGTTATCCTGACGATAAAAATCTTCCGCCTTAATAATTCCGCTAATTTTTTCTATGGCATTCGCATCAATAAGCAGCGCCCCCAACACGCTTTGCTCTGCCTCTATATTCTGCGGAGGTATTCTATCAATCATAATTACTCTTCCTCTACTTCTACAGCAATCTTAGCTGTAATCTCCGGTGCCAGTTTAGCAATGGCTGTATAACGACCAGGATTTTTAATAGGTTCTGATAATTCAATCTTACGACGATCTACGCCTTCCAAGCCCGTCTGAGCAATTAAAGCTTCTGCCACATCCTTGGAAGCGATAGAACCAAATAGCTTACCATTTGCTCCTACCTTAACTTTCATTTTAATGACGACCTTCTCCAATTGAGCGGCCAGCATTACAGCTTCATCTTTCTTTTGCTGTGCTCTGTGCTTAGCGACTTCTTGACTTTGCTTAGCCTGATTAAGGTTCCTGGCATTAGCTTCTTGGGCCAGGCCACGCGGCATCAAGTAATTACGGCCATAGCCTTCTGCCGTTTCTATGATATCGCCCTTCTTACCTAATTTTTTAACGTCCTGTAGTAGTATTACTTTCATTTTTATCTATCTCCTCTAATTGTGCTTTAGCTAAGGCAATGACTTTAGGAATTAATTCATCGGCGGTAACATCTTTAATCTGTACGCCTGCTACAGTTTGGTGTCCGCCACCACCTAGTTCTTCCATCATGGTCTGTACATTGACAGAGCCATCACTTCTGGCACTCATGCTTACGCCATTTTTATTTTCACTCATAACAACGCTGACATTAATATCATCCATAGTGAGCAGTTCATCAGCAGCCTGAGCTACTACAGTGGAAACATCACTGTCTAAGGGAGCATTCTTATAGACGGAATAAGCAAGGCCTGGAATAGGCGTCTTCATGTCTGTAATTAACTGTGCTCTCTTTAAGATAGTTTCTTCGTCGTCCTTAAACAATTGAGATACTATCTTAGGATCTGCGCCATTACGTCTTAAGAAGGCTGCCGCCTCAAAGGTACGCTCACCGTTTGTACGGCAAAGTTTTTGGTGTCTACCAATATACCTGCATAGAGAGCTGTTGCTTCTACGCTGGTGAATTGCATTCTGTCATCAAAGTACTGCAAAATTTCCGTAACTAGTTCGCTAGTTGAAGAAGTCGATGGTTCCATATATTGTAAAATAACATCTTTAATAGCATCTTCTGCTCTTCTGTGATGGTCAATGATAACTCTTTTCTTAATAGCCTGGAAAACTTTAAGAGAAGCACATAACATGGTCCGATGATGGTCTACCATGATAAGCAAAGAGCCATCCTTCACATGTTTCAAGGCTTCCTCTTCTCCTACCACCACAGACAAGTATTGTTGGCTGTCAGCCTGAGATACTTCTTCCATTCTGGCCAAAGAAGAACCTTGACCGCTGCTCACAATATAGCACTCCTTGCCCAAAGACATGGCCATCTTAGCAATACCCAAAGAAGAACCCAAAGAATCATAATCTTCGTTAACATGTCCCATGATAAAAACATTCTCGGCGCTCATCATCAACTCGTGAATAGCTTGGGCTACAATTCTAGCTCTTACCCTGGTATTCTTAGCCTGCACAGAACCCTTGGCTCCAAAGAATTGTACTTCGCCACCACTTTGCGCAATTACAGCCTGGTCACCACCCCTGCCCAATGCCAAATCCAAATAGGATTGGGCTTTAGCACCTAGGCCTGCCAAGGTTTTCTCTTCTCCTGACATGCCAATACTAATGGTAGGAGCAATTTTATTACCAGCTTTAATTTCACGTACTGCATCCAAAACTTCAAACTTCTTAGCTACAGTATCAGACATACCCTTACGGCTCATCATGATCATATACAAATCATCAGCGTATTTAAGAAAACACGCCACTTTGTTCGTCTGCCCAATTGGCAATAGCTTTAGTAACTTCTACGGACAGGTTCGCCCGCTCGCTTTCGTTAAGTCCCTTCATAACATCACTGTAATTATCCAGCTGAATATAAGCAATACAGGAACGTTCTTCTTCGTAACGTTTCTTTTGTCTTTCTCTATCAGTAATGTCCATCATATAAACCACGATGCCGGTATCATCGGCTGAATTTTCCGTGGTTTGTACCCGACGAATTAGCATGCTAAAAGATCTGTCACCGATTTTATTTGTTTTTGCCCGTCTCGCACAGATAAAGTAGTAAAGTTGTTGTCCGGAGGAGGCATAACCTTATCCATGGGGTCACCATCTTCCACATAACGGCCGATGTATTCCATGAACAACTTATTCTTCCATTGCAGCTTGCCTTCCTTATCAAAAACAGCAATGCCTACAGGTATTCTTTGCACTGCATAATTGTTAGCCCGTTCAATATTTCTTACCACCGTATCCATATAGTGGTTAAACCAGGCTTCACGAAGTCTGGAATTTCTTTGACTAAAGTAGAAGGTAATGACCAAAACCAGGCAGCTAACAGCCGCAAGTAAAAGGTTACTGCTGAAAATACCAAACAAAATACCTGCTGCACCGATAACCGCCAGTGACAGCCTAACATATTGCCAGATATTTCTTTTAACCTTCTCCATCTTTCTCACTCCTTGCGACTAAAACGCTTCCTGAAATCAAACATTAAATCATAGATTCCTGCCATAATCATAATCTGGGCAAAGAACTGATTAAAAAATGTCAAAAACACGGCCAGTTTAAACCACATGCTAGCCTTACCCCGGTCCTGCACATACCACTTAACCACAGATAAAGCATCTATCATAAAGAAAAAACTAATGACAAACATCACATTAACGGCTGCCTTAAAGGTCATGGACTCAGGCTGTCCTTTGTAAAAGAACATTAAAGCTAACGCCACGGCCAGGGGAACTAATAATGACTTAGGCAATTTCCACTGGGAAAAAGGTGGAAAGGGAGGAAAATAATCTCCCATTCTAGCCAGTACCTTGATGGCAACCCAATAATTAATGAATACCGTAATAGGTGCGCTAAGGAAAAAAGCCGCCGGCAGCAACATTTTCAGTGCTTTCATAGTATTGGCCATCTGAGCTTGTACTATTTCCATCTGAGAAGCAGGCAAGCCAATTTTATTGTAGATATCCGTGGACATAGACATGCTTTGTTCCACGGCCTCTGTCAGCTGCTTAAAAACATTAATATCCAAAGATAAAAACCAGCAGCTATGCTAAGCGCCAAGGATACCAAGGTAGCCAAGGTGCCTACGCTAAGAACCTGCGCAGGAGACATTTGTCGCCGCATGGCTTCACCCATAACCAAGCCTACGATACCCAGAATCAGTACCTCAGTTAAGGCCATCACAGGACTTAAAAGCATGGCCACAATAATTCCGGCTACGATTAAGCTTAAAATGCTCCACTTTAGACCATTACGTCTGCCACAAAGAATTATAGGCAGTGGCCAGATAACATTAGCTATGAAACTTAAAATCGGTATGTAATTGCTAACAATAGTAAAAAGCACTGCTATGGCAGCGA
>Ga0268359_11619_pt1 | contig 105515 bp, 108 predicted proteins | sample BioMet11_FD_194416 | JGI IMG/M metagenome (GOLD analysis project Ga0268359, IMG submission 194416) | Sewage microbial communities from Oakland, California, United States - Biofuel 11 (PacBio Assembly) | ecosystem: Engineered > Wastewater > Sewage > Unclassified | place: USA: California...
CCCTTTTCCCCGGCATGAGGGTTCAAACCGCAGACGGCGATCGGCTTTTCGGCCACGCCCAGCCGCCGGACATGGTTCCAGGTCAGTTCCAGGCAGCGCATCACCCGGTCGTAGGTGACAAGCCCCGGCACCTTGGCCAGGGGCGGATGGGTGGTCACCAGGCTCACCCGCAAAATCGGACCGCACATGTGCATGCACACGCCGTTGCGCCCCACGCCCGACCGCTCAGCCAGAAACTCGGTATGGCCCGGAAAATCGAACCCGGCGGCGTTGAGGGCTTTCTTCGACAGGGGGGCCGGTGACCAAACTCCAATCGGGATGGGCGGTCAGGGCCTCCAGGGCAGCCTCCAGCGAGACGCCGGCGGCCACCCCCCCTTCCGGTGTCTCCTGCCCCGGGGACACGGGCAGGCCGACCAGACGCGGCGGCTCCACCAGATAGAACCCCGGTGCGGCCTCGGCCAAGGCCAGGGCCGAGGGAAGGCGCGTCCAGAACGGCGGAATACCCAGGCGTTCGGCATGCCAGGCCAAGGCGGCGCTGAGGCCGATCAAACCGACGGGGGCAGCCGGGGGCGGCACGGTGGCGAACAGGCGGCATACCAACTCCGGGCCCAAGCCGTTGGCATCGCCCAGGGTAACGAGCATCGGTTTCGTCGAGACCTTTTCCATAAGAATCCTTGTCGCGTTTCGTTGGAGGAGATCCGCCGTGTTGCGGTCACTTCCCGTCAGGGGGCAGCGGCGTCTGCTCGGGGATGAGGGCCACGGCGGCCAGGGGCGGCAAGGTCAGGGAAAGGTAGAAGGGCCATCCCCCGACGGTGGCCGGCCGGGCCATGACGCCACCGCTGTTGCCGGCGTTGGTACCGCCGAAAAGGGCCGCGTCCGAATTGTATATTTCCCGCCAGAAGCCAGGCACCCGGCAGCCCACGGCGTATCCCTCGCGGACCACCGGCGTAAAGTTGAAGGCCCACAAGATCTGGGAGCCGTCCGGAGCCTTGCGCAGGAAGGTGATGACCGACGAAGCGTAATCCGCGAGGTCCACCCACTCGAAGCCTGTCCAGTCGTTATCCCGGACAAAGAGGGCCGGCGAGGTGCGCAAAAGTTGATTGAGAGCGCGCACCAGGGACATGGCGCCCTGGTGGGGAGCGAAATCGAGCAAGGCCCAATCGAGCGGTTCCCGGGAGGACCACTCCTTCCACTGGCCGAACTCGCAGCCCATGAAAAGCAGTTTTTTGCCGGGATGGGCCCACATGTAGGACAAAAAGAGCCGCAAATTGGCCATTTGCTGCCACTGATCCCCCGGCATCTTGCCGATGAGCGAGCCCTTGCCGTGCGTCACCTCGTCGTGGGACAGCGGCAGGATGAAATTTTCGTGGAAGGCATAGAGCATGGAAAAGGTGAGCTGATTCTGGTGGTAGGAACGGAACACCGGGTCCTTGGTGAAATAATCCAGGGTATCGTTCATCCAGCCCATATTCCACTTGAAGGTGAAGCCCAGACCGCCGGTGTAGACGGGACGGGATACGCCGGCCCAGGAGGTGGATTCTTCGGCGATCATGGCCACGCCGGGAAAGTGCTCATGCACCACGGTGTTGCAGTCGCGCAGGAAATCGATGGCGTCGAGATTTTCCTTGCCCCCGTATTTGTTGGGAATCCACTGCCCCTCGTTTCGGGAATAGTCGAGATAGAGCATGCTGGCCACGGCGTCGATGCGCAGGCCGTCCACGTGAAATTCCTTGAACCAATAGAGGGCGTTGGCCAAGAGAAAATTGCGCACCTCATGCCGACCGTAATTGAAGATGTAGGTACCCCAGTCCGGATGCTCGCCCTGGCGCGGGTCCTCGTGCTCGTAGAGCCCCGTGCCGTCGAACCGACCCAGGCACCAGTCGTCCTTGGGAAAGTGGCCGGGCACCCAGTCCAGGATGACGCCCAGGCCGTTTTGATGACAGACATCAACCAAATACCGCAGATCGTCGGGACTGCCGTAGCGCGCGGTGGGCGCAAAATAATGCCCGGTCTGATAGCCCCAGGATTCATCCAGGGGATGTTCGGCCAGGGGCATGAATTCGATGTGGGTAAAGCCCAGATCGCGTACGTAGGGCACCAGTTCGTCGGCCAGGTCGCGGTAGGAGTAAAACGACCCGTAGTCGGCATTTTTCCAACGCCAGGAGCCGGCATGCACCTCATAGGTGGCGATGGCCTCGTTTATCGGCGTGCCCTTGCGCCGCCGAGCTTCCATCCACGGGGCGTCGTTCCAGACGTAGTCGTCCAAGGTCCATGTCAGCCCGGCCACGCCCGGGCGCTTTTCCGTGGCAAAGGCGAACGGATCGGCCTTGAAGACCGTATCGTCGTATTTGGTGACCACGGCGAATTTGTAGAGGACACCGCGCCGAAAGCCGGGAATAAAGCCGGCCCAGATGCCCGAGGCTGCGACCGGATAGAGTGTCTGGACGCCCGGTTTCCAATCGTTGGCGTCGCTCACCACCGAGACGGATCGGGCGTTGGGGGCCCAAACGGCGAAACGGTAGCCCGCCCCCTCCGGCCCCTCGTACGGATGGGCGCCGAGGATGCGATAGAGATCCCAGTGCTGGCCCTGGCCGAACAGATAGATGTCGAGTTCCCCGATGGTGACGGGCACACAAGGCGCATACGGCGTCGAGGCTACGCTCATGGAACCACTCCCTAGGATTTACCGGTCGGCAAGGCGTTCGGACTAGATGTCCGCGCCCAGCTCCCGGTACAGGTCGATATAGTTCTTGGCCGCTTTCTCCCAGGAATAGTCCGACCGCATGGCCCGGAGCATCATGGGACGCCATTCCTCGGGGCGGGACCAGAGTTCCAGGGCGTCGAGAATGGTCCGATAAAAGAGGTCGGCGTCGGGTTCTCCGAAGGTGAAGCCCGTGGACTGCGGATCGGGCCAGGACACGATGGTATCGCGCAGCCCGCCGACAGCCGTGGCCACGGGCAGCGTGCCGAAGCGCAAGGCGTACATCTGGGTCAGGCCGCAGGGCTCGTACCGCGAAGGCATGAGGAAGATATCGGCGCCGGCCTGGATGCGATGGGCCAGGTCTTCGGTGTAGCCGATGCGCACGGCCAGCTTGCCGGGATAGGTCTCCATCATGTCGAGCAGCACGGCTTCGTCGTCGAGACTGCCCTCGCCCAGGACCACCACGGCCACATCCTTGTCCAGGAGCCGGCCCATGATGGAAATCAGGAGATCGATGCCCTTCTGTTCCCGGATGCGTCCGATGAAGCCCAGAATGGGCCGCTTGAGGAAATGGCGGTCCAGCCCCAGCTCCGTCACCAGGTTGCGCTTGCACGTCGCCTTGCCGGACAGGTCGTCCACGCTGTAGGTGCTCGGTAGATAGTGGTCATGGGCGGGGTCCCAGACGCTGTAATCGGCCCCGTTGAGGATGCCGCGCAGATGCCCGGACCGGCGGGTCAGGATGCCTTCCAAGCCGCAGCCGCAATGGGGATAGAGAATTTCCTGGGCGTAGGTCGGACTGACCGTGGTGATGCTGTCGCTATAGGCAATGCCGGCCTTAAGCAGGTTGAAATCGCCCCAGAATTCGGCGCCGTCCATGTTCCAGGCGCTTTTGGGCAGGCCCGAATCCCAAAACAGCCGGGACGCGAACCGCCCCTGGAAGGCCAGATTGTGAATGGTGAGGACGGTTTTGGTGTTGCGCCAATAGGGGGCTTCCGGTCGCAGGAAGTGCAGGTAGGCCGGCACCAGGGCGGCCTGCCAATCCTGGGCGTGGACGATGGCCGGCGCCCCGTCCAGCCGGCTGGCCCAGGCCATGGTGGCCCGGCAGAAGAAGATGAAGCGCTCGCAGTTGTCGAAATAATCGCCGTCGTGGGTGTTGTAATAGTAGCGGCGATCGAAATACTCTCCCCGCTGGACGAAATAGACCGGCACGTCGTCGCAGGTGGCGGTATAGATGTCGGCGGTGATGGGCGCCCAGGGGTAGCCGACCCGGCATTTGGAATAGATAAGCCGGAGCTGATGTTCGCCGGCATTGAGCCGTCCGTAGTACGGCGAGATCAGCGCGACATTGACGCCTTGCCGTTTGAGCTCCTTGGGGAGCGCCCCCATGACGTCCCCAAGACCTCCGGTCTTGGAAAAGGGGTACATTTCCGAAGCGACAAAGAGGACCTGGTGATGGAACTTCATCGCGCTCCTCGGAGTGACCGATGGCGGCCCGCCCGGGAAACGGTCTCCCGGGCCGAGAAGGCTGTTTGGCCGCCGGCCATGCCGTTAGGGCTGATTGAACCGCAGGAACTGCCGGGCATAGTCGTCCAGGATACGGGCATGATCAAAGGCCAAGGGACTCGGCCAGCGCCCGACCGGAAAGACGTCCAGGGAACCGGCATCATCGCCGGCAGCCAGACGTTCGATATCCAGGGGGGAGGCCGTAAACACCACACTCATGGTATGCTGCCGGGGATCGCGCTTGGGATCGGAATAGACGCCCAGCAGGCCGGTCAACTCCACGGTCAGGCCGGTTTCCTCCTGGGCCTCGCGGATGGCGGCCGTTTCCACGGATTCGCCGTAGTCCACGAAACCGCCGGGAATCGCCCAACCCAGGGGTTCGTTCTTGCGTTTGATAAGCACCACGCCGCGTCCGGGAATGCCGATAATGATGTCTACGGTAGGCACCGGATTGCGGTAATGGACGACGGGGCCGCCGCAATGGGGACAAGGTTTGGTCAAGGGCATGTATCAGGCTCCATATCTTGTCGCCGTCTGTGCCCCAAAGGCGACCATCGGGCGGCAACAACTGGGAAAATCAGCGCAACAGACTATAAAGAAACGTCTTTTTTTCAACTGCAGAGTACGCCAAATGAACCCTCCTGACAAGATCGTTTTGGAACATGCCGGAGCACTTGGCGATTTTCTTTTGGCTTGGCCGGCGCTGGCGGCCGTGGCCCGGCATTTTGCCGGGCGGACAATTGTCGCGGCCGTGCGGCCGGCGCATAGCCTCTGGATGGCGCCGTTGGCCGGCCCCTGCCCTCCCGAGCTGCGCCGAGCCCTGGATGCCCGCTTCGCCGGCACGCTCTGGCCCGAGGCGCTGGAAGGCGTGCTGGTGGTCCGGCCCGGGCTGGCCAAGCGGCCGGACGTGCCGGACAGCCCATGGTTCTGGTTCCTGCGCGGTTTGCGGGAAGGGAGCGTGGCCTCGCCCAGAAAACTGTACGCCGATGCCCTGGCGGCCCATGGCGTGCCGTCCCTGGCCGATCCGGCCGCCCTCTTTCGAGAGCATTTCGGCGGTCACGCCCCCGACGGCAGGACCGCCCTGCTCTTCCCCGGCGCCGGCCATCCGGACAAGGCCTGGCCGCTCGCCAAGCTGGAGGCGCTGGCCCGGGCACTCGCCGACCGCGGCCTCAAGCCGCGCTTCGTCCTGGGGCCGGCCGAAACGGAACGGGGAACGGCACCGCGAACAGGCGATTGCCTGGTGCCGGAGAACCTTGCCGCATTGTCCGCCGCCATCCGGGCGGCTCGATTCGTGGTCGGCCCGGACTGCGGGCCCATGCATTTGGCCGCCCTGCACGGGGTCCCTGGTGTGGTCCTGTTTGGCCCAACCTCGCCGCGACAATGGGGGCCGCCGGGACTTCGCGTCGTCACGGCCGCCCGGCCGTGCGCGCCCTGCGTCGCCCTGACGTCTGGTCCCTTCGCCCCGGACTGTCCCCGGCCGCTGCCCTGCCTGGACGCCATCCGTGTGGAGGACGTGCTGCAGGCGCTCGCCCCCTGGCTTGTCTAGGCGGCCGGTTGGGCCTGGGCCGTCAGCACCACGCCGCGCAGGATATTGCCCGATCGGGTCCGGACCTGCGGCGTCTCCAAAAAGGAGATGCGAAAGCCGGCCGTCGTCAAAAGATCCGTCAATTCCGGGATGGTGAAATGGTGGGCGGCGTACAGCACCGTGTCGCCGTCGCGTACCAGAAAGCTCCCCGCCTCGCCCGTTTCGTCCACGCCCCGTTCGTACCGAGCGTGATAGAGCGGCAGGTCGCCATTGCGGAGAAAGTCGGCCACGGCCAGCACCCGGCGGGTCACCCGCCGCACTTCGCGCAGCAGGGCCAACCGCTTTTGGGCCGGCACGACACAGGTCAGCACGGCCTGGAGAAAACAGGCATCAACGGTGGCATCGGCCAACGGCAAGGGGGACAACACGTCGGCCTGAGCCACGGCCATCCCCTTCCCCCGGGCCAGGGCGAGACTCGGCAGGTTGATATCCAGGCCGCATTGCAGACGGCCGCAGCCCTTTTCGGTCAGTTCGGCCAGAATGCGGCCCGGGCCGCAGCCGAGGTCCAAGATGCGGTCATTCGGCCGCAACGCGGCCACGACCTGCGGCAGCAGGGGCAATGTCGAAGGAACGGCAGGCGTTTCGCGCCAATACACGGCATTCCTCAATCGAAAGGAAACCAAGCGAACGGGAAGGGTTCGCCCCTCCCGCCATGGGTTACTTTACGGCACCGGGCTCGAAGCCGATGGCATCGATGGCGGCCTTGATGGTATCGGGCGCGGCATCGCCCTCAAAGGAGGCCATGCCCTTTTCTAGGTCCACCGCGACGTCGGTCAGTCCCGGAATCGCCGACAGGGCCTTGGTCACGGACGCCACACACTTCGGGCAATGCATGCCCTTCACTTCCACGGTTCTCATTGTACCTCCCGGGGGTGCGAAGCAACAAGGGCCAGGGCCGCGGCAAAATCCAGCGTGCCGGCGTAAATGGCCCGGCCGGAAATGATCCCTTCCAAGCCGCGATCGGCCAGGGGCAGGACCGCCTTGACATCATCCAGGGTCGCGACGCCGCCGGCCGCCACAACGGGCAGTCCGGTCACGTCGAGCAACCGGGAAAGCGCCGGCAGATTGAGGCCGGACTGCATGCCGTCTCGGCTGATGTCCGTATAGACGAGGAAGGCCGCCCCCTGGTCGGCGAGGCGCGGCAACACGTCTTCCACGGTGAGCCCGGCGTCCTCGACCCAGCCCTTCACCTTGAGCCGACCGTTGACGGCATCGAGGGAGACGCCCACCCGATCGGGAAAGGCCCGGCAGACGGCGGCGAAGGTTTCGGGATCGGCCAGGGCCATGGTGCCGATGATGATCCGGCGTACGCCGGCCTCCAGATAGGCGCCGGCGGTATCGAGATCGCGGATGCCGCCGCCGAGTTGCACCGGAATGCCGATCCCCGAGCAGATGCCGGCAATCAGGTCGAAATTGCGGGGCTTGCCGCTAAACGCCCCGTCCAGATCCACCAAATGCAGCCAGCGCGCGCCGAGCCCGGCCCAATGCCGGGCCATGGCCTCGGGATCAGGGGAAAAGACCGTTACCGCGTCGGCCGCCCCCTGGCGCAACCGCACGCACTGTCCGTCCTTGATGTCGACCGCCGGAAATACGATCACAGGCCGAACTCCCGGACGCATTGAGCCAGGGCTTCCTGCGACAGTTCCGAAGCCGTCAGGAAGCGGCCGTGGCGGGCAAAGAACTTCTTGGCATTGAGCAGATTCTCGGACAGGGGCTGCTGGGTTTCCTCATAGTGGAAATGCCGGACGATCCCGCCCGTGCGCACGTCGAGCAGATAGATGCTGATATCCACGCTGGCCGGATTGGTGGCGCCGATGTCCGAGCCGTCCCGCTCCTGCCAATTCAGCGCCAGCGGCACCAGGATATAATCGGCGCCGGCGCACTTGCCGACGTTTTGCCAATAGCGGCGGGCGGCCAGCCGTCCCGATTCGTTGCCGCGCGACGCCGTCTTGGCACAGCTCGCCACCATGCCGGAAGGCGCGAAATGCTGATTGGAGTTGGCCAAGGACTCCTGCAGGATGGTGTCCAGCCGGGGTAGCGCCGTCTCGGGCACAATATGTTTGGACGGCAGATAGCCCGAAAGCAGATCCGCGTCGCTGCTCGGAATCGTAAACGGCGCCACGGCAAATGTCTTGCCCAGGAAGGCCACGGCCGAAATGGCGGCATCCGAGGCCACCGGCGGCTTGGACCGAGGGGCGGTCCGTCTGACGCAGCCGGCCGCGAGAAAAATTCCCGTCAGTGCCACAACTACCAGGAATGATAAAGATTTCTTACGCATCAGTCCAGGCTCCCCTTGGTGCTTGGCACCCTGGTCCCATCGGCGGTCATGGCCCGACGCAGGGCCAATCCCAACGCCTTGAAGGCCGCCTCCACCAGATGATGGCCGTTTTGTCCGTATTCGAAATGCACGTGCAGGTTCATGCGGCACCCCGTCGCCAGGGATTTGAAGAACTCCCGCCACACGTCCTTTTCCTCGCCGGCGATGACCGCAGGCAGCACCGCTTCACGATACACGAGATAGGGGCGTCCGGAAAGATCGATCACCACCTCGCACAGTGCTTCGTCCATGGGAACCTTGGCCTGGCCTACCCGGGCGATACCGGCCTTGTTGCCCAAGGCCTGGCGCACGGCCTCGCCGAGGCACAGCCCGATGTCCTCCAGGGAATGGTGGGCATCCACCTCCATGTCGCCCCGGCAGGTCAGCGTCACGTCGCAGCCGGACCAAAAGGCGAACAGCGTCAGCATGTGGTCGGCAAAGCCGAAGCCCGTTTGCACGGCAGCCTGCCCGGTCCCGTCGAGGCTGATTTCCACCGCCACGCGGGTTTCCTGGGTTTCCCGGGAAAAGGATGCGGATCGATTGGCCATATGCCTTTCTCCCGACCGGTTCAGACGGCCGGGCCCTCCTTGTCGGCGGAAGCCGGTTTACGTGTTTCGGGAGCGCCGTCGGCGGGGGGGGACCCGGATCCGGCGGCCGGCGTCTCGGCAGTGAGCGTCGTGTCCGTCTCGGCCTGCCGATGTTCCTTGTCGGCCCGTTCGACTTCGGCCTCCAGGGTCGATTTGACGTCATTGCTCATACGCCGGAATTCGGCCATCCCCTTGCCCAGCGTCCGCATGATATCCGGCAGCTTGGAAGGACCGATAACGATCAGGGCCACCACAAGGATGACCAGCAGTTCCGTGGAACCGATGCCAAACATAGACAGACTCGTTTCGCGCGCGTCATCGACGGCGGACGTTGGATCCGCCCGCGGCGGCTATTCCCATTCGATCGTGCTCGGCGGCTTGGACGAAACGTCGAACACCACCCGGTTGACGCCCTTGACCTCATTGATGATGCGGGCCGACATGGTGGCCAGGATCTCCGAGGGCAACCGCGTCCAATCCGCCGTCATGGCATCCAGGCTGTCCACCACTCGAATGGCGGCGACGTTTTCATACGTGCGGCCGTCGCCCATGACGCCGACGGTCTTGAGTGGTAACAGCACGGCAAACCCCTGCCACACTTTGCGATACCAACCGGAGGCCACCAGTTCGGCCTGAACGATTTTATCCGTTCGACGCAAAATCTCAAGGCGTTCCTCGGTCACTTCGCCAATGATGCGGATGGCCAGTCCCGGACCGGGGAAGGGATGGCGCCAGATGATGGCTTCGGGAAGCCCCAGTTCCAGGGCCACCTTGCGCACTTCGTCCTTGAAGAGCTCACGCAACGGCTCGATCAGGGAGAGCTTCATGACGTCCGGCAATCCGCCGACGTTGTGATGGCTCTTGATGACGGCCGAGGGCCCTTTGAAGGACACCGATTCGATGACGTCGGGATAGAGCGTCCCCTGGGCCAGGTACTTCACCTGCGGCAACTTGGCCGCTTCGGCCTCGAAGACCTCGATGAAGGTCGCGCCGATGATCTTGCGCTTCTGCTCCGGGTCGGTCACCCCGGCCAACCGATCGAGAAAGAGCTTCGATGACTTGGCATAGGTGAGGTTCAGGTCGAAGTGTTCGCGCAGATAGGCGGTGACTTCCTCACCCTCGCCCAGGCGCAGCAGACCGTTGTCCACGAAGATGCAGTGCAGCTTCTTGCCGATGGCCTTGTGCAGCAGCACGGCCACCACCGTGGAATCGACGCCGCCGGACAGGGCGCAGACCACATGACTGTCGCCGATCTTCTCCCGCAGGGAGACGAGCTGGGATTCGACAAAGCTGGACATGCTCCAGCCGGTGGCCAGGCCGGCCACGCCGAACAGGAAGTTGCGCAGGATGCGTTCGCCGTCGGCGGTATGGTGCACCTCGGGATGGAATTGCAGGGCGTAGATGCGGCGGTTCACGTCGGCCAACGCGGCGATGGCGACGTTTTTCGTCCGCGCCGCCACCACAAAGCCGTCGGGGGGCGAGACGACCTTATCGCCGTGGGACATCCAGACGGTATGGTCGGCATCTCCCGGCAAGCCGGCGAAGAGCGGAATGTCGGCCAGGATGGTCATTTCGGCCCGGCCGTATTCCCGATCCGTGGACGCGGCCACCTGGCCGCCCGGCTGGGTATGGGCCAGAAGCTGCATCCCATAGCAGATGCACAGCATCGGCAGGCCCCAGCCGAAGATTTCTGTGGCGAAGGGCGGCGCGTCGGGATCGGTGACACTGGACGGCCCCCCCGACAAGATGATCGCCTTGGGTTCAAGCGCCCGCAGGGCTTCGGGACTGATGGTGCACGGATGAATCTCCGAGTAGACCCCGGCCTCGCGAACGCGGCGGGCGATCAACTGGGTATACTGGGACCCGAAGTCGAGAATGACGACCTTGTCGGGATGGGACATTAGTAGTTCTCCACGCGGTAGTTGGGGGCTTCCTTGGTAATGATGACGTCATGGACATGGCTTTCGCGCAGCCCGGCCGGCGAAATCCGCACGAACTGGGCCTTGTCCCGCAAATCCGCCACGGTGGCGCAGCCGCAGTAGCCCATGCCGGAACGCAGACCGCCCACAAGCTGGTACAGGCTCTCGGTGACGGAGCCCTTGAACGGTACCCGGCCGACGATCCCCTCCGGCACCAGCTTGTTGGAGCCTTCCTGGAAGTAGCGGTCGGAGCTGCCGTCGCGCATGGCGTCGATGGAGCCCATGCCGCGATAAATCTTGTAGGTGCGCCCCTGGTAGAGCACGGTCTCGCCCGGGCTTTCCTCGGTGCCGGCGAACAGTCCGCCCAGCATGACCGTATCGCCGCCGGCCGCCAGGGCCTTAACGATATCGCCCGAGAACTTGATGCCGCCGTCGGCGATCAGGCATTTGTCGGCCTCGCGGCAGGCCTTGGAGGCCGCCATGATGGCCGTGACCTGGGGCACGCCCACGCCGGCCACGACCCGGGTGGTGCAGATGGAGCCCGGTCCGATGCCGACCTTGACCGCATCGACGCCGGCTTCGATGAGCGCCTTGGCGCCTTCATAGGTGGCGACGTTGCCGGCCACGAGCTGGCAGTTGGGGTACTCGGCCCGAATCTCTCGCACGGCCTCCAGGATGTTCTTGGAATGGCCGTGGGCCGAATCGAGGACCAGAAAATCGGCGCCGGCTTCCAGCAAGGCGGCCGCCCGTTCGTCCCGGTCGCCGCTCACGCCGATGGCCGCGCCCACCCGCAGACGACCCAGGTCGTCCTTGCAGGAATAGGGATACTTCCGGATCTTCTCGATATCCTTGATGGTAATGAGGCCGCGCAGCTTGTTGTCCGCGTCCACCACCAGGAGTTTTTCGATACGGTTCTCATGCAGATGCTTCTTGGCATCCTCCAAGGTGGTCCCGACCGGCACGGTGACGAGATTGTCCTTGGTCATCACGTCGCGCACCTTGGTCACCGAGTCCTTGACAAAACGAACGTCGCGGTTGGTGACGATGCCGACCAGCCTGTCGCCTTCCACTACGGGAAGGCCCGAAATGCTGTACTCGCCCATGACCTCCAAGGCCTGTTCCACGGTCATGTCCGGCGGCACGGTAATGGGGGCGATGATCATGCCGGACTCGGATTTCTTGACCTTTTCCACTTCAAGACGCTGGCGGGCGATGGTCATGTTCTTGTGGATAACGCCCACGCCGCCGCTACGGGCCAGGGAAATGGCCATGCGGGATTCGGTGACCGTGTCCATGGCGGCGCTGACAAGCGGAATATTCAGCTTGATGTCAGGCGTCAGCCATGAGGAAACGTCAGCCTTGTCCGGAAGGACTTCCGAATACCTGGGGACGAGCAGCACATCGTCAAAAGTCAGTCCGAAATCGATACATTTCTCCATAGGAATCTTCTCCGGGTTATGGGACGGCCCGTGTGTGGCGGTTGTAAAGGAAACGGCAGGGACATGCAAAAGCCAAAACGGGCGTGCGGAGAATGAATCGAGGTCGAGAAAGGCCGGAACGGGCGCCGGACGTGTCGAGGAGGTCCGAGGCCCGTCCCTCCCAAAGCACTCGGCCGGTGGCCAGGACATAGCCCCGATGGGCAATGTCGAAAAAGAATTGGGTGTTTTGTTCGATCAGGCGCACGGGAATGCCCTCGGCGTTGATGCGGGGAATGATCGCAAAAATATTTTTCACCACCAGCGGAGCCCGGCCCTGGGACGGTTCGTCCGGAAGCCGCAGTCGCGTTCGGGTCCTGTGCGCCCGGCCGATCGCCAGCATCGGTTGTTTGCTGCCGGAACGCCTGCCGCCGACCGGGAAACGGCATCCCTTCAGTACCGAAAAAAGCGTGTCGCTCCAATCCTCGTCCCCAAGAGAACGCCCCCCCCTTTTTCGCGCCGCGCCACGGTCGGAACAGGCTGCATCTTTTCCATTTTTACGATACAGGCGAAGGAAAGCGTGTGGCGAGCCCCCAGCCTCCGTTTTGATGCCGGGACAGCCACAGGGATTCGCGCCGAGAGGCAACCCCGGAGGAGTACTATGACACCGACACCCGCAAGCGAAACAACCTTGGCCGACCGCCTGGAGGGCCTCACGTTCGGAGCCGCCTTCTCCCGGGAAGAGCTTCACGTGCTGTCCGGCTCTCTGCTGGAGAACGCTTTTCCGGCCGGGGCGGTCATCATTCAGGAGGGCCGGCGGGCCACCTCCCTGGCCTTTATCGAAACCGGCACGGTGACCATCCAAAAGGAAGAGCGCGGGGATTCCGAACGCCACATCATTGCCCTCTCCCGGAATGCGGTCATCGGCGAAATCGCCTTTTTCGACAACGAACCCCGGTCGGCCACGGTCGTCGCCCAAACGGACGTCTCTCTCCTGATTCTCACTCGGGAACGCTTCGATGCCCTGGCCGAAACGCATCCCGACTTGGCTATCAAGGTCCTTTTCTACATCGGACAGGTCTTAAGCCGGCGGTTGCGGCAGGTGACCGGACGCTACGTCGGCTTGCTGGCCTAGGCCGTGCTTTCGGAAAAAAAGCTTTTCGCCGCATTGGGTTCAGGCTATTGTAACGTGTCTCGAAAGTCCGGATGGTTCCGCATGGCGGCTGCCTGTCGGTGCCGGCCAAACAACGTGAGGAGGATCATGATGCGCCGCGTTTTTTGTGGGCCCTACTCATCGGTTTTCTCGGCATGGGCTGCACCCGCCCGCCCTATTCCAGTCAAGGCAAGGAATTGGCCGCTGTGGAGGCCGATTACACCGATTGCTATACGTTGGCGTCGCTGGCCACCAATACCCCGCCTTACCCGAACTCCCCCCTCTGGGAGGTCGACCGGCAAACGGCGACCTGCATGACGGGTCGGGGCTACCAAAAACATTTTCGGCTGTTTTAGGCCCCGCCGCCCTTGCCTTTTTCAGGGGGATGCTTTATTTTGAGCTGACGATCAATGGGGGCGCCCTGGTTTCGACGGGGAGAGCAAAGCCCTGGTTGCAGGCCGAGGTGCCGCGAGGCCTCGTAAAACACGCGGCAACTGGTTAACTGCCAACGATTACGATTACGCCCTGGCTGCTTAATTGACGGCCAGCGTTCCATCGGTTGACGCCTGATAGGCCGAACCGGGACGCCAAACCCCATCAGGCTGGCGCAAGCCCTCTGTCCACCGGGGCGCGCGCGAGACACTTGGCGGACTGGCCAGAGGCGGCCCGGCCGGAAGGCCTGCCCGCGGCGAGATTGTTTTCCGGTCTAAGCCTGTAGACGCCTGGCGTGGAGCCTTCTCGGACGGGGGTTCGATTCCCCCCGCCTCCACCAAATCACCTTCCAACACGATCCGATAAAGTCCAAAAGATCAAGAATTTCACCATGAAGCCGGGCTCACAAGGTCCGGCTTCATCCGTTTTGGTCCGTTGACATCCAACTTTGGTTGACCCTTTGAGGGACAGGTTCTCGGGCCGCCACGAATTTGAATAACAGCATCGGAATCTAGGCCCTGCCTGCCTTGGGAGGTTACTCAATGCCTCTGACCGATGTTGCCGTAAGGAATGCCAAGCCCGGTCCTAAAACCATCCGCCTCCGTGATGATCGTGGCCTGTACCTCGAAATTAGCCCCCGGGGGGGCAAGTGGTGGCGTCTGCGCTACATGCTCAAGGGGAAGGCCAATATGCTTTCCCTTGGCGTCTATCCCGACGTGTCCCTCAAGGACGCCCGGGAGCGACGCGACGGAGCCCGTAAGCTCATCGCCAACGGCATTGACCCAAGCCAAGCCCGGAAGGACGAGAAGGCCGAGATGGCCGCCGATGCCGTGACCTTCGAGAAGGTGGCCCGGGAGTGGTTTCAAAAGTTCAAGGAGAACTGGAGCTCTGGCCATGCCGCCCGGACCATGCGCCGCTTCGAGATGGACGTTTTCCCCTGGATTGGCACGCGTCCTGTGCGCGACATCCTGGCCCCGGAACTGCTGGCCACCATTCGCCGCATCGAATCCCGTGGAGCCATTGAGACGGCCCACCGGACCTTGCAGAACTGCGGCCAAGTCTTTCGTTACGCCGTGGCGTCGGGCTACGCCGACCGCGACATATCCGCCGATCTGCGGGGAGCCATCCCCCCCACCAAGGAAAAACATCATGCGTCCGTCACCGATCCCAAGGACGTAGCCGCCCTACTCCGAACCATTGAAGCCTACGCCGGTTCTTTCGTGACCATGTGCGCCCTGCGGCTGGCCCCTATGACATTCGTGCGCCCTGGAGAACTGCGTCATGCCGAATGGAGCGAGATCGACCTCGACAAGGCCGAATGGCGCATACCGGCCGAGAAGATGAAAATGCGGGAACAACATATCGTGCCGCTTTCCCGGCAAGCCGTCGCCATCCTGCGGGAACTGCATCCGCTGACCGGCGCGGGCAAGTATGTGTTCCCGTCCGTGCGGACCTCGGCAAGGCCCATGTCGGAAAATACCGTCAATGCCGCCCTGCGCCGTCTGGGCTACGCCAAGGACGAGATGACCGGCCACGGCTTCCGCTCCATGGCCAGCACCCTACTCAACGAAATGGGTTGGAACCGTGACGCCATTGAGCGCCAGCTCGCCCATGCCGAGCGCAATTCCATCCGGGCCGCTTACAATTTCGCTGAATTCCTTCCCGAGCGCCGCAAGATGATGCAAGCCTGGGCCGACTACCTGGACAAGCTCCGGGCTGGGGCGAAGGTCACGGCTTTGCACGCAATAGTTTGTAAGTAGTTGAAATTTATATAGATTGTTCGGACCTCATGAACTCCCATGAAAAGCCGAGGGAACTATGAGCGAACTTTACTTGTTGCAGTATTCATTTTGGGCAAAAGAATATGTCACAAGAAATGAAGATTACTTGGCGTGGCCTATTTGTGAAAAACCAGATACAGAGACTGGTGTTGCTGAAGGATTTGTTGAATATGCAGCAAAAGCAAGCCAATCGCTCGAAAGGTTTGGATTTTTACGCGGCAGGGACGAAAAAACGTCTTCTGATGTTGTAATCAGAAGATTGATAAGCAAAGAGCTCTTGCTTGCTAGTGTTCGGTATCATGAAAGTACCGTCAATACTGGGGGGTTCAGTGAGCTGGTTACGGATATAAATAATGAAGTTTTGAAAATAGAAATAGATTTATCACATCCAGTTGACCAAGTTCTAAAAGATGTGAATGCATTGGTTGTAAATGTCTACAAGCTTCTAGGTGACGATCTAGACACAGATAGTCACCGCAACCTGTTCTTGAGTATTGCGCAGAGAACAACCCCAGAGGCGCTAGAGTCTGAAAAGGCAAGGGTTAAGTCTGTGTCTGGATTTAATCCGTCAAGTGCCCCGGCAAGAGCCATCGGCCTTTGGGTTTGGGATTACCTGAAAGAACATGGTGGAAGTCAGAAAAAAGCTATAACGGCTTTGCACTGCACCGGGCATCTTTCTGGATTAGAACTTGAAACCGTAGAAGATTCTGACCTTCGATTTTATTTTCGACGGACTGATGATTGCATAAAGGCCGCCGAGGTGCTGTCTTTCTCCAAAAGGGAACCCAAAATCCAAATCGGGTTCCCGGAACCCGGGAATAAATCCAGGTTCCCGGAACCCAAAGTATTTTTTGGGTTCTTTTTCATTCTCGGACTTTTTTGGTTTCTACTGGTCATCCCGCCCACGGCCCGCAAGCCTCGCCGCGAGGGCGGTCACTCCCAACCGAGTATGGCCAGTGCAAACCGATCATCCCAAGTCCGAGCGTCTTCTCCGTCTCCCCGCCGTCCTCGACCGCGTAGGCTACAAGCGTAGCCGCTTCCTTGACCTTGTGCGCCAGGGCGTATTCCCCCGGCCGGTAAAGCTGGGGGCGCGTGCCGTGGCCTGGCCTGAATCCGTCGTGGACGATCTGGTGGATCGTCTGGCGACCGGGAAGGGGGGCGTAACCATGAACATTAAAAAGCAAAACCCCGGTGACGGCCGGGGCTTCGCGGAAAAAGTGGTTGCGGATAAGGACAAGGCCCTTGTGCCTGACCTGGGCGGAAATGGCAATGACAATTTCAGATCTGAGCGCCGGGGAATCCCCTGGACGCCCAAGCGCCAGAAGCAGGCCGAGCAAATCCTCTCCGTGGTCAACGGCCTAGCGGCGTATTGGCCGCTGACCCTGCGGCAAGTCTACTATCGCCTTGTCGCCGCCGGCGTCATCGCCAACACCCGTTCCAAGTACAATGACCTGTCCAAGGTCATCAAGCAAATGCGCCTGGACGCCATGCTGCCCTGGGAAGCCATGGAGGACCGCGTACGGCGTGTCTCCACCAAGCGCGGCTTCGAGGACGCCGATACCTTCATTGCGCGGGAACTGCGCTGGTTCCTGAGCGGCTATTCCCGGTGTCTGGTCCAGGGCCAAGAGAACTACGTCGAAGTCTGGTGCGAGAAGGACCGCCCTGTCCCGCATCCTGGAGGACGTGGCCGCGCCGTACTGCATCCGCGCCGTCACCTGCCGCGGCTATCAGTCCCATGACCTTCCTCAAGACCTACGCCGACCGGGCCTCGGCCGCCCTGGAGCGGAAACAAACGCCCGTGGTGCTCTACTTTGGCGATCTGGACCCAAGCGGCGTTCAGATGTTCGAGGCCGCCCAGCAAACGCTGGAAGATGAGCTCCATGTGACCGGCATTGACTTCATCCGGGTGGGCCTCAACCCGGGTCAGGTGGCTGCCCACAACCTGCCCAACAACCCCGATGCCCTGAAATGGTCCGACGTGCGGGCCAAGAGCTACGTCAAGCGGTTCGGGGAAATCGCCGTGGAGCTGGACGCCCTGCATCCTGCTGTTCTGGAATCCATGGCCAAGGACGCCATCGAAGGCCAGTTCGATATGGAGTTTTTCCGGGAGCAACGCGAAGTCGAGGCCCTGGAGCGCGAACGCATCGCCGCCATCAAGGCCCGGGTCCAGGCCGAACTGGAAAGTTTGACTAGTCACACAAAGGGGGTGGCGAGATGACGCCCATGGACAACACGCCGCATTTTCACCGGGCGACCGCGCCCATGCCGCCGCTGGCCTTTGACCGCCAGACGATCCTTTCCGCCTTGACCGCCGCTATGGAGGGGAAAGGGCTTGCCCCGGGCGAGGTGGTCCTCGACGGGGAGATCCACCGTTGCGCCACGGCAGACAAGCCGGGGAGCCTGAACGGCTGGTATGTCGCCCATGCCGACGCCCCGGCATCCGCGGCCTACGGCGATTGGCGGACAGGCGAGTCGTGGACCTACTGCGCAAAAGGGGAGCGCGAATTGACCCCGGAGGAGCGCGACCGCCTCAAGGCCCGCATCGAAGCCGACCAGAAACGCCATCAGGAAGCTACGGCCAAGCGCCACGCCGAGGCCCGGGCCGAAGCGAAGCGCATCCTGGCCGCGACCATGCCGGCACCGGGCGATCATGCCTATCTTGTCCGCAAGGGCGTCTCCCCGGTGGGCAATATCCGCATTGCCGATGACGGCCGGCTGGTGCTGCCGGTCCTGGACGCCACGGGCGAGGTCATGTCGCTGCAATACATCGACCAGAACGGCGGGAAACGCTTTCTCCCGGGCGGCAAAATGCAAGGTGGTTTTTTCCCCATCCCTGCCGCCAAGGGCGAGAAGGACGGCCTGCTGTATATCGCTGAGGGGTACGCAACCGGGGCGACGATCCATGCCGCGACCGATGCCGCCGTGCTGGTCGCGTTCAATGCCGGCAACCTGCTCCCGGTGGCGGAAATGGCCAGGGGGCAATACCCCAGCCGGGAAATCGTCTTGTGCGCCGACGATGACGCCAAGACTGACGGCAACCCTGGCCTGACCCGGGCGCGGGAGGCCGCCCTTGCGGTCAAGGCACGGCTGGCCATCCCCCGGTTTACGGACCCGACCAAAGGAACCGACTTCAACGACCTGGCCGCGGCCGAGGGCTTGGCGGTGGTCAAAGCGTGCCTGGAGGCGGCCGAGGCCCCGGAGCCGGAAGCGGCAAGCGCGATCTGTCCGCCGGAACCGTTGCGCCGCGCCCTGCCGACCCCTGGCCCCTTCCCTCTCGACGCCCTGGGCGACGTTTTGGGGGGCGCTGCCCAGGCCATGGCCGAGGTTATCCAAGCCCCGGCCGCAACCTGCGGGCAATCGGTTCTGGCTGCGGCTTCCCTGGCCGTGCAGCCGCATGGAGATGTGGAAATTGACGGCCGAGTGTCTCCCACGTCGGAAAACTTTGTCACGGCGGACGAGTCGGGCGGCCGAAAATCCGCGGTGGATCACAACGCCCTGTGGCCGCATCGCCGGCACGAAAAGGCCCTGACCGAACAGTACGTGGAGGAACTGGAGGACTACAAGATCAAGTCGGCCGCCTACAAAAAAAGCCGTGAAATGGCCCTGGCCAAAGGTAAGACCTACGAGGACCGGCAAGACGCATTGCGAGCCTTGGGACCGGAGCCGGACGCGCCGTTGTCGCCCATCATTATCACGGAAGACCCCACGTTTGAAGGGCTGGTCAAGCTCTTGGCCATCGGGCAGCCGAGCATGGGTCTATTCTCCGATGAGGGCGGCCGTATGGTCGGCGGCTACGGCATGTCGTCGGATAACCAGTTGAAGACGGCGGCCGGGCTGTCGTGCCTGTGGGACGGCAAGGACATTGACCGGGTTCGCGGCATGGACGGAGCCAGCAAGATTTACGGCCGACGCGTGTCCATGCACCTTATGATGCAACCCAACGTCGCCGGGCTGCTGCTTGGGAACGATCTGCTGGCCGGACAGGGATTGCTGGCCCGGTGCCTGACGGTGTTCCCTGAATCCACGGCCGGGAGTCGGTTCTATAAGCCGGTCGATATGTCCCAGCATCCCGCCATGCGCCGCTATGGCGGCCGAATGCTCGACATCCTGGAGACGCCGCTGCCCCTGGCCGAGGGGAAACGGAACGAACTGGAGCCGCCGCGGCTGCGTCCTGCATCCGATGCAAAGGCCTTATGGGTCAGGTTCCATGACTTCCTCGAAGGCCATCTTGGGGACGGCGGAGACTTCGCTCCGATTCGGGCCTTTGCCAGCAAGGCGGCCGAACATGCGGCGAGGCTGGCCGGCATCCTGACCCTGGTGGGAGACATCCACGCCAGGGAAATCCCCCTCGACAAAATGGCGGCCGGTATCGAACTGGCGAAGCATTATCTGGCCGAGGCCCTGCGCCTCAACCTCGCAGGGGCAACCGATCCCGACCTTAGCCTTGCCGAACGGCTGTTAACCTGGCTGCGGGAGCAAGGCCGCTCCCATGTCTGGTTAACACTTATCTACCAGCGCGGACCTTCGGCCATCCGCGACGCCAAGACCGGAAAGCGGATCGTCCGCATCCTGGAGGATCACAACTGGCTGGAGCCCATCGACGGCGGCATGGAAATCGACGGGCAGTTTCGTCGCAACGTATGGAGGGTCCGCTTATGAGCATCCCCGAGTTCGACGTGGCCATGGAGGTGTCCAAGCTGAAGGCTACCCCTGCTATTTCTGCTATTCCTGCTATTCGGCAGGGAGAAAATAGCAAAAATAGCAGGAATAGCAGCCCGCACCTTCGGATCGTCCCGACCGCGACCGCGAAAAATAGCAAGAATAGCAAAAATAGCAGCCCCCCACTTCCCGATGGACGGGGGCAGGCGATCCCTCCCCCGACCGGACCCGCCCCGGAGGGGACCGGCCTGGAGTGGATCGTCAAGCCGACCGATCCCGACGCCCTGGATTACGATTCCCAATGGGCGGCCTTCGATCTGGCGGACCTCGGCCGCCTGTACGGCGTCCGTATCGTCCATACCGACGAACGCATCCTCGCCGTCTACCCGCCTGAGCTGCCCGCCGAATTGGTGGCCTACGCCAGCGAGCTACTGGCCGAGGCCCGGCCCTACCTGACCACCAACATGGACCGCCTGCCGATCCTGACCCCGGCCGCGGCGGTGAAGGCCATCCTGGAGATCATGCGCCGGCACGACGGCTTGCGGTTCACCCGAGGCGACGATGGAAGCCGCTGGCCGCTATACCCGACGACATGGACGGCCGGGCAAAAGGCGACGGTGCAAGCCCTGTGGTTCGCGGCCGGCGCGGACCTGGACCGTGATGGCTTTATGGTGGAGGGTGACGAATGAAAGCCAAGTCTGCCGTCCCAGGATATGACGGCCCTCGGAAGACCGCATTGGAATCCATTCGCGCCTTCTGCCTCTCCTGCATGGGCGGTGCCCCGTCCCTGGTAGCGGACTGCCCATCCTCGGATTGCATCTTCTATCCGTACAGGTCCGGTGCCATCGAACCGGGCGCATCGAGGCGCTTGCTCAAGGTCATCAAGAGCTACTGCGACATCTGCGCCCCTGGTGGCGACGTGGCCGGCTGCACGGCTGGCAGGTGCTTTCTTGATTTGTCCGCCTGCCCGATCTGGCCTTTCCGGTCGGGACGGTCGCCGTATTATTCGGCCGAGGCCCGGGAACAGCGACGGGCGCGGGCGCTTTCCTTGTTCGGGAACGCCACACAGGAAGCCGATTGCACCACCAGGATCGACGAGACCGGGGCGGGTGGAACATCTGGCCATCCCGCCGGCTGGTGCGGGGCTTTGTGATGGAATGGGATTTGTCCGCGTCGTACGCGTGCGCGAGGGATTGGGGCAGGGGAGGCTGACTCCGAACGAACGGTGGACTCCTAAAAAAAGAGGACGGAACAACCGGATCATAGCGGCCTGTCTCCACATGGAGGTGGGCCGTTTTCTTATGGCCGAGGCCCATAGCGCCATTCTCCCGCGTTCTGACGGCCCGGGATAGGCAAGTGGTATGGACGCGACTGGAAGCGATCCTGCGGCCGGATATGGCGTCGGCGTGACGGCAAGGCTTCACCGTATCGCTGGATCGACCGCGACGATGACCGGCATGGTGAGGGGGCCAAATTTTTCCAGCACGCTCCAAAACCGGATAACTTTCCGGATAACAGAGAAAAACCGAATTGAATTTTACATTGTATTTTAAGATATTAACGTATCAATGTGGTTGACCCCGCCTCCACCAACAACACTTTTCATGAAGTCCCACAAGGTCCCAACAGCCTTGTGGGACTTCACTTTTTAGGGCTTTCGCGTCCCGATTCGTCCCATCCCATTCCTTGACCGCCCCAATCCGTTGGGGGCAAAAAATGGGGCAAATTGAAATGCGCAACACCTGCGCGACGATTTTGCCCCAACGTATCGGCGTAACAGTGCACGCTCTCAGGGAAAGTGGGCAGGTGACAGGCAGCCGAGCCAAAAAATCACGTCTCCTGCGAGCACGGCAGTGCCCCGCGCTCCGGTTTGCCCCCACGTGCGCTCTGGACATGGGCCAGCAAGTTCCAACGGCTCTCTCAGAGCGTCAACCGGGATCACAGTTGAGCAGATCGCAACCATCGAAGCGGCCGTCGCCTGGCCGGAGGTGTAGGTAACTATGCTGCGATACATCAAAACGGGATGGGAAGAGGTGAAGTGGCTCGGAAGGTGGGTGATCGGAAAGAGCGGGAATCCATTTGAGTGAAAAAATGTACTTCGGCGAACGCCCCGCTAGGGATTAGAGGTGTACCCAAATAGTACCCAAAAACGGGTACGGACGGTCCCTATTTGGCCGGATTTGTCCTCTTTCCATTTTTTGCTTGACGAGCCGCAAACCCATGTATATCTAGGTTTCTCGCTACCGCGCCAGCGTAGCTCAGTTGGTAGAGCAGCTGATTCGTAATCAGCAGGTCGGGAGTTCGAGTCCCCCCGCTGGCTCCAGGAACAATCAAGGGCTATCGAAATCGGTAGCCCTTTTTTTCGGCATGTGGCAGGCTTTTTTGCCTGTATCCATGCCACGCCGCCAGGCTTGCCAATGCCGGACGGCTCCCTATTTTTATGGGAAGCGCATGTTGCACTGCGCCGTGCGCCAAACGTCTCGTTGCTTTACCTTGGTTACACGCCGAAAAGACGGCACGCCCTTGTCGATGCCCCATATCGAGCGATGCACGACGCCGATAACGCCCGCCCGGCGGGCAAAGGAGCCAAGCTCATGGAGAAGGAAGATCTGCGCCGCGAAATTCAGGAATGCATAGAAAAAAATGGTCCGGAACGGGCGAAGGAAATCCTCTATGCCCGTCTGGGAACCGATCCCGAATTCATGGCCGCCGCCACCTTGCATGGTATCGAACTGATCGAGGCGATGCGGGAATCCGAAAAGACCAAGGGCAACTGACCGACGGCCGGACACTCGGGAGGTGATCCCTGTGGAGAAAGCCCGCACGCCGCACCTGACCACGCCCCGGTAGTCGATCGACCGCCGGGGTGTTTGCTGTCCGTCGGCTGCATCGCCGATCGCTTCCGTCGTCCGCGCGCATTGTCAAGGCCGCAACCATGGGATACGAAAGTCCATGCCGTACGATCAGACAAGCTTGGCCAAAAGGGCCAAAGTCTTCAAGGCGTTGGGGCACCCCAGCCGTTTGCTCATGATCGAGGCCCTCGGCGAGGGCGAAAAATGCGTGTGTGAGCTGCGTGAACTGGTCGGCTCGGATATCTCGACGATATCCAAGCACCTCAGTGTGTTAAAGGAAGCGGGCATTGTCCGGGACGAACGCCGGGGCACGAGCATCTACTATTCGCTTCGGATGAAGTGCGTGTCATCCTTTTTGGCCTGTGTCCGTCGATTTTTCGAACAACAACTCGAAGAGCAATTCGTCTTGCTGACCGATTTGCGAAAAAAAGGACAGCCTTGAAGTGAAGCACGGGAAGCGGCTGTTTTGCGCTTGCCATTGTCACACGTATTTTTTAAAATTCGTGACATTGAACGCGCATTGTTGCGAACCCCTTTGGGCGGCAGCAAGGAGAACCCGTGAACGCTGCAAGCAACCCCGACCATCCCGACGCGCCCGCGCGCCATTTTCATAATCGCTATACGGCCATGGAATGGGCCGGTGCCTTCGGCGACATCGGCACGCTTATCCCCTTCGTGGTGGCCTATATCACCATTCTCGGCATCGATCCGCTCGGGCTTCTCTTCATGTTCGGCATCTCCAAGATCATTGCCGGCCTGTTCTACAAAACCCCCATTCCCATCCAACCCATGAAGGCCATCGGCGCGGCGGCCGTGGCCGGTGGCATCACCCCGGCGGCGCTGTTCGCCTCGGGATTGACCACCGGTCTGTTCTGGCTCGTCATCGGCTTGACCGGCACCATCCGTTTCGTGTCCGCGCTGGCCACCAAGCCCGTGGTTCGCGGCATCATGCTCGGCCTGGGCATGTCCTTCATCGTGGAAGGCATTCACCGCATGGTAGGCTCCCCGGTCCTGTCCGGCGTCGCCCTGGTCGTCACCTTTCTGTTGCTGGGCAATCCCAAGATTCCGGCCATGTTCGTCCTGCTCCTCCTGGGCGTGGTGGCCGCCGTGGTGAACAAGCCGGAACTGCTGACGGAACTGGCGCATATCAATATCGGTTTCCGCCTGCCGGAATTCGGCCTGCACAAGATATCCTGGGACGATATCGTCACCGGCACGCTTCTGTTCACCTTGCCGCAGATTCCGCTCACCTTAGGCAATGCGGTTGTGGCCATCACGGCAGAAAACAATGAACTTTTTCCGGATCGTCCCGTCACCGAGCGCACTATGTGCATTTCCCAGGGCATCATGAACCTGCTGTCGCCGCTGTTCGGCGGCGTGCCCATGTGCCACGGTGCCGGCGGCATGGCCGGCCATGTGCGCTTCGGCGCCCGGACCGGCGGCTCCCTGGTCATCCTCGGCTCCATCGTCATCGCTATCGCGCTCTTTTTCAGCCAGTCCGTGGCCGTCATCTTCAAAATGTTTCCGCCGGCCATTCTCGGCGTCATTCTGTTTCTGGCCGGCGCCGAACTGGCCATTACCGTCCGCGATATCGGCAACCGGAAATCCGCCTTCTACGTCATGGTCGTCGTCGCCGGTTTCGCCATGTGGCATATGGGCGTGGCCTTCCTGGTCGGCGTTGTCCTGGACAACGCCCTGCGCCGAGATTGGATTCGGCTCTAGCCTCGCGACCTTCTCCCGCCCGTCTCGGAGGCTTCTTTCTTCTTGCCAAATGCGTTCGGCCTCTATATTTTCCTTTTTGGCCAAATAACAAATATGACTTCCGGAGCAGGCCAGGACCGTCCCGGGCTGCCAACGGAGCCATTCCAACCAGGAGGCCGGTATGCGCTTTCTTGCCCAACTTTTTCCGGAATTCGCGACCAAGCTTGACGAGTTGGATGCCCTCTACGCGGAAAAGCGGCTCATCGATGAAAAGACCTACCAATTCATCTGCTTTGCCCTGTCGATCAAGGCGCGCTCCAAACCCTGTGTGCTCAAGCATTTCAAGGGCGCCCTGGACGCCGGGGCCAGCCTGCAGGAGCTGGCCTATATTCTGGCGCTGGTTATGCGTGAAAGCGGCCGGTGCCGATGATTGTTGGACCCATGACGTCTTGGGCGAAGTCGGTGACATCGTGGCCGGCAAGATCGGATGCGCCTGTCAAAAATAATCTGTGTGAGGAAACACCACATGAAGATTCAAGTGCTCGGCGCGGGCTGCGCCAAATGCAAGGAGCTGGAAAAGCTGATCAAAGCCGTTGTCGCTGAAACCGGTGTCGCGGCTACGGTGGAAAAAGTCACCGATTTCAAGGAAATTGCCGCCATGGGCGTATTCGCCACGCCGGCCGTGGTCATTGACGGCGTCGTCAAATCCGTGGGCGGCATCCCCGCCGAAAGCCGAGATCGCCTCTTGGCTTTCCTGATCGGACCTCCAACGCTTCTCCGACGACCGCATTCGACCATTCGCTCTCTGGCAGCGCTGCCGGCAGGCCCACGTCTCGGCCGGTAGTGCTGCCGGCGCCGGAAGATTGTGCTTGCCAATGGCATGACCTAAGCGTATGATTCTAAATTCCTTCTTGGCGTTATACCAGAGCGGAGAGGTACCGAAGTGGTCGTAACGGGCCCGACTCGAAATCGGGTTGTCGGTGAGTAACCGGCACGTGGGTTCGAATCCCACCCTCTCCGCCAAAAAAAATTTCACCGAGTCCCACAGGGTCCGCAAGGCCCTGTGGGACTTTGTTGTTATGGCGTTTTGAGTCCCATCTCGTCCCAGGCTGTCTCGTGACAGCCCCACAACGCGTTGGGGGAAAAATTTTGCTCCACGGCGTTTTCGAGGTGGATTTTGCCCCGCTGACGAAAGGGCCTGGCACGATTTCCCATGACGACGTCGTGCCGCAGCGTTTGAACGGTAACACACGCACATCATAAAGAAGGCCCTTGGCCGTCTTCCCGGCCTCGGGATCGGGAGGAAACTCCACCCCAAAAGTTCCCCTCCCTGCAGTTCTCAGTCTTCGCACTGCCGCTCGAACTGGCTGATATCCATATCGAACGTTTCACGAAACGCCTGCTCGAAGTCCGTATCGCGGAGTTGGCGAAAATAGGTAAACAGGGAACGCTCTCCCCGTTGCTCGACGAGTTCCAGCACGGCTAGCGATCCCATGGCGTAGATCAGCGCGCCACCGTAACGGTTTTCCGCGGCCATCCAATCGGCCGTACTGCGCAGGCCCGCCAAATGCGGTCGTTGGCCTCGCGGAACGGACGCGCTGGCGCCATGTCGCGCGAAAGGCAGCCACACTGCCGAGATGGGCCTGCTCCACGACCTTCGCCGCGATGCAGTTCGCCACGCCTTCGCTTATCCAACGGACACCAGCGTGACGTTGCCGGCTGACCTGGGCTTGGAACTGATGGGTAAGTTCGTGGGCGGCGACAAAGACCTTGCTGACAAGGGACTCCTGGCGGCCAAGATCCTCAAGGATCGTACCCTGCGTGGACAGGCCGATCGACTTGCCGGCCCGATTGATGGCGGCATCGCGGTCGTGCCGAGTGCGACGGATCAGCGACTCGATGAAGGCTTCCTTGTTGGCGGTAATCACGAGCCGGACATCATGGTCCAACGTCAGCCCGTAGGTATCGTGAAAAAAATCCAGACTTGCCTCAATGGCCCGCTGGACCGCCTCGAACGCCGCCTGATTGACGTCCGAATCGTCCACAACGGTCACGGAGCCGGCCAAGGCCGGAACGACGCCGACCGCTCCCAGCCACAGGCAGACGGTCATCCCCCGAAGGAGGATGCGCAAGGCGCCCCAGGCGAAACGCCGGCCCTTCCCCCCGCCGCAAAATCGTGCGCTCGAGGCGCTGCCATCATCCATGGTGTTTCTCCCGGAGCTTTTGCATGCCGACGCTCCGTACCCAACGAAACCCAACGTTGCGCCATACTCGCAAATCAGCCACGTCAGAGCAATGGACGTTTTTCGGGGAAGGACGCAGAGGACTCTTTCCCGCTTGGGGCCTCCCTGGAGACCTTCGTGACGCGCTGCCCCTGGGACGAGGTGCAAAACGGCATGACCAGGCGCCTGGCCGGCGTTTCCCAGGCGCGCAGCAACGATACGGTGCAGCTCCTGCGGGCCTCGCTTCCATAAAGCGCTCTTTCACCTTCATCGGCCTTCAGGAGGCGTTCGCGCTGGGCCGTCTGCTCGGGATGGATGCAGCCGCCCTGTCCCCTCCCGCCCAAAACGTCAGTCCGACCGCCACAATCGTCGACGAGACGACCCGGGAGGACAATACCCTGGATGCCGCACTGTACGCGTTTTGCCGTGACCTTTTCGAGGCCGAGAAAAAATGCCTGCACGTCAAGACCCCTGTCACGGAACACCGTCCGCAACAGGAAGGCTAACGGCGCATGCGGACCGGGCAGGCCCGGCTTCGCGTGCAATCTAGAGCAATTTTTGCAGCAAACCGACAGGGGCCCAATCAGGCAGGCGCAGACGCTTTTCCGGGAATAGCCGGACGGCGGCCCGGGTGATCCACTCCCGGGAAGCGACCAACCGATCGAAGGTCAGCCAGTCGCCGGTCGCATCGTGCTCCACGCCATATCCCGCTACACGAAATCGTATGGGTTCCCGTTCACCCACGGGCAGCATCTCGACCGTGACGGAGCGCGCGGCCGTATCCAGGGCGACGTCGAGCACTTCCCCGAAGTCCTTGAGGTATTGCCTGGCGGCCGCCAGCAGAAGCTTGGACAGGGATTTGTCCTTGAAACCGGTCAGATCAAGCGCCATCACCACGACAAGGCCAGGGACACGTCGTCCAGGCAGGTCTTCAGGCCTTCGGCACAGGGCGGAATGATGTAGTCGCCATTGAAACAGGCCAGACAGTATGGCGGTTCATGACCGTTGCAGTGGACCGAGTTCAGAAGTCCCTCGATGGAGAGGAAATGCAGGCTGTCCAGGCCGATGAACCGGCAGATTTCATCGACGGACTGATGGGCGGCGATGAGCTCGCCCTTGGAGGAAAAATCAATGCCGTAAAAGCAGGGGAACTGAATGGGCGGACAGGACACGCGCATGTGGATTTCCCGCGCGCCCAGCTCCCGCAGCCGTTTGACCCGGGTGCGGATGGTGGTCCCGCGTACGATGGAATCCTCGACAATAATGATGCGCTTGCCCTTGATCATGCTCTTGACGGGATTGAGCTTCACCCGAACGCTGAAATCCCGCATGTCCTGGGAGGGCTGGATAAAGGTGCGGCCCACATAGTGGTTGCGCACCATGCACATTTCGAAAGGCAGCCCCGAGGCCTGGGAATAGCCGATGGCCGAATAAATGCCGGAATCCGGGAACGGCATGACGTAATCGGCATCCACCGGCGCCTCGTGCGCCAGGATGGCCCCCATTTTCTTGCGCCGCTCGTAGACCACTTCCCCGAACACTTCCGAGTCGGGCCGGGCAAAATAGATGAGCTCGAAGACGCACTGACGCACGGGTTGCGGATCGCAAATGCGGTAGGACTGGAGCCGCTTGCCCTGGATGACCAGCATTTCCCCCGGCGCCACCGAACGGATGGGCTCGGCCTCCATCAAATCGAAGGCGCAGGTCTCGGACGCGAGCACATAGGCTTCGCCGATGCGGCCCAGCATGAGCGGCCGGATGCCGTGGGGATCGCGGACGGCGATGATCTTGTCGTTGGCCAACAACAAAATGGAATAGGCGCCCTTGACCTTGTTGCAGGCCTTGATGACCGCCTCTTCCAGGGAATGGCCGTTCAAGAACTTGGCGATGAGGTGGACGAACACCTCGGAATCGATGGTCGTCTGAAAAATGGAACCGCATTTCTCCAATTCGGCGCGCAGTTCCATGGTGTTGACCAGATTGCCGTTGTGGGCGATGGCCAGATGGTAATCGCCGAAGCGGACCAGAAACGGCTGGCAGTTGCGCAACAAGGAGGCGCCGGTGGTGGAATAGCGGATATGGCCGACCGCCACTTGCCCCTTGAGCTCCTTGCCCAGGTGGCGTTCGGAAAAGACATCGGCCACCAAGCCCATGCCGCGCTGCTCCCGAATCCGCGTGCCATCCCAGGTGACGATGCCGGCCGATTCCTGCCCCCGGTGCTGGAGGGCGTACAGACCGAAATAGGTCATGCGCGCGGCCTCGGGATGGCCGTAAATACCGAAGAGTCCGCAGTATTCCTTTTTCATAACCGCCACGCCGCAGCTACACGGCTCCGTAATATTCCTGCAAGCTTTTCACGCAAAGCCCGCAACCCTCGCGTTCCCGGATGGCTTGTGCCATGGCGGTGGCCCCGGCCGCCGTGGTGGCGTACGGAATGCCATAGAGCAACGCCGTCTGGCGAATGGCCAAGGAATCGCGCACGGTGCGCTTGTCCGAGACGATATTGATGACAAGGTTGATTTCGTGGTTCTTCATATGGTCGACCACATGCGGTCGGCCCTCGAAGACCTTCATCACCGGCGTCACGGCCACGCCCTGCTCGCTCAAATAGGCGGCCGTCCCCTTGGTCGCCATGATGCGGAAGCCCAGGCCGTCGAGGATCTTCGCCGCGGGCAGAATGGCTTCCTTGGCGCTGTCGGCCACGGAAATGAACACCGTGCCCGAGAGCGGCAGATGCTGGCCGGCGCCAAGCTGGCTCTTCATAAACGCCAGGGCGACCGAGGTATCCACGCCCATCACCTCGCCGGTGGAGCGCATTTCCGGTCCGAGCAGCACGTCCACGCCCGGGAAGCGACGGAACGGGAAGACCGATTCCTTGACCGCGTAGTAGCCGGTACGGCGCGCGGACCAGGGATCGAGCTCCTTGAGCTTTTTGCCCATGATGACGTTGGTGGCCAGTTTGGCCAGGGGCACGCCCGTGGCCTTGGACACGAACGGCGCCGTCCGCGACGCCCGGGGGTTGACCTCCAGGATGTAGACATCGCCGTCCTTGACCGCGAACTGAATGTTCATCAGGCCGATGACGCCCAGCTCCGTGGCCAGGGCCACGGTCTGGCGCTTGATTTCGTCGACCAGCTCCTTGGAGAGATTGTGCGGCGGCAGCACGCAGGCGGAATCGCCGGAATGGATGCCGGCCTGCTCGATATGCTCCATGACGCCGGCCACATAGGTGTCGGTGCCGTCGCAGACGGCATCCACATCCACCTCGGTGGCGTTGACCAAAAACTTATCGATCAATATCGGATGGTTGCCGGAAACGACAACGGCATAGGCGAAGTAGTTTTCGAGGTCCTTTCTATCGTAGACGATCTCCATGGCCCGGCCGCCAAGCACATAGGACGGACGCACCACCACCGGATAGCCGATCTTGTCGGCGATTTCGGCGGCCTCCTCCACGGTGAAGGCGGTGCCGTTTTCCGGCTGGCGCAGGCCGAGCTTGATGAGCAATTCCTGAAAACGCTCCCGATCCTCGGCCCGATCGATGCTGTCCGGTGAGGTGCCGAGAATCCGCACCCCCGCATCAAGCAGCGGCACGGCCAGGTTGAGGGGAGTCTGCCCGCCGAACTGGACGATGACGCCCTCGGGCTTTTCCACCTCGATGATGTTGAGCACGTCTTCCAGGGTCAGCGGCTCGAAATACAGGCGATCCGAAGTGTCGTAGTCGGTGGAGACCGTCTCGGGATTGGAGTTGACCATGATCGACTCCACGCCCATGGCCCGCAGCGCGTAGGAGGCGTGGCAGCAACAATAGTCGAACTCGATGCCCTGGCCAATGCGGTTGGGGCCGCCGCCCAGGATCATGACCTTGCGGGCGGTGCCGGTATCCACCTCCCGGCCGGTCTCGTAGGTGGAATAGTAGTACGGCGTGTACGCCTCGAACTCGGCGGCGCAGGTGTCCACCAAGTAATATGTCGGCGTCAGAGCCATAGCCTGGCGCAGTTTGCGGGCGTCCAGGGCCGACGGCAAATGCCACAGGGAGGCAATCTGCGGATCGGAAAAGCCGCATTGCTTGGCGGTGGTGAGCAGTTCCCGGCAGGCGGGATTGTCCGCCGCGATCCGGTCCGCCGGAAAGGTCGCCAGCTGCTCCTCCAGATCGACCAACTCCTTGATCTGCCGGAGGAACCAGGGATCGATCCAGGTCGCCTCGTGGATGTCCTCCAGGGAGACGCCGCAGCGCATGGCCTGGCGCACCTGGAAGATGCGCTTGGAGTTGGGCTTGCGCATGTCGGCCAGGGTCTGCTCGCGGTCGGGATTGCAGGCCTCGAAACCGTTGCCCAGGCCCATGGCCCCGATCTCCAGGGAACGCAGCCCTTTCTGCAAGGCTTCCTTGAAGGTGCGGCCGATGCTCATGGCCTCGCCCACGCTCTTCATGGCCGTGGTGAGAAAATCTTCCGAGCCGGGAAATTTCTCGAAGGTAAAACGCGGGATTTTGACCACGCAGTAGTCGATGGTGGGCTCGAAGGACGCCATCGTTTCCCGGGTGATGTCGTTGGGAATCTCGTCCAGGGTGTAGCCCACGGCCAGCTTGGCCGCGATCTTGGCGATGGGGAAGCCCGTGGCCTTACTGGCCAGGGCCGAGGAGCGCGACACCCGCGGATTCATCTCGATAATCACCATCTCGCCATCGGCCGGGTTCACGGCGAACTGGACGTTGGAGCCGCCGGTTTCCACGCCGATCTCGCGCATGATGGCAATGGCCGCGTCGCGCATCTTCTGATATTCGACGTCGGTCAAGGTCTGGATAGGAGCGACCGTAATGGAGTCGCCCGTATGCACGCCCATGGGATCGACGTTTTCGATGGAACAAATGATGACGCAGTTGTCGGCCCTATCCCGCATGACCTCCAGCTCGAATTCCTTCCAGCCGAGCACCGACTGTTCGAGCATGATTTCGCTTTTCATGCTGGCGTCCAGGCCCACGGAGGCGATCTCTTCCAGATCCTCCATGTTGTAGGCCACGCCGCCACCCGTACCGCCCAGGGTGTAGGCCGGACGGATGATGATGGGAAAGGCGATCTTCTTGCCCCACTCCCGCACGTCATCCATGGTGTGGCAAATGCCGCTCTTCGGGATGGTCAGCCCGATATTTTCCATGGCTTCGCGGAACAGTTCCCGGGACTCGGCCTTGCGGATGACCGGCAGTGACGCGCCGATCAGCTCCACGCCGTATTGCTCCAGCACACCGGATTCGGCCAGAGCCACCGCCGTGTTGAGGCCGGTCTGGCCGCCCAGGGTCGGCAACAAGGCGTCGGGGCGCTCCCGGGCGATGACCCGGGCCACCGTTTCCGGTTCGATGGGCTCGACATAGGTCCGGTCGGCCAGCTCCGGGTCGGTCATGATGGTCGCCGGGTTGGAATTGACCAGGACGACCTTGTAGCCTTCTTCCTTGAGGGCCTTGGCGGCCTGGGAACCGGAATAGTCGAACTCGCAGGCCTGTCCGATGACGATAGGCCCCGAGCCGATAATCATGATCTTCTGAATATCCGTCCGTTTGGGCATGGTGTGGATTTCTGTATTAGAGGGTGGAACGACAAAAAGCGGAACCGAAAAGGGATAAGCCATTGCGCCCCGTTGAGCAAGCGATTTGCTGCGAGGGCTCCCCGGCGGGGCGCAAGGGGAGCCTGGCGGACGGAAGAGCCGGCCCTGCCCCCGACGGAACAGCCGCCCTACGGCCACTGGCGGCGCCCTCTCCGGGCGCACAAGGGAAAAAAACGAACGCCCTATTCCAAGCCGAGCTGGGCCAGGAGGTCGTCCACGTCGCCCTGCTTGCTATCGATCTGGGGGCCCTTGAGTTCGGAAACCTTCTGCGTAGCTTCGGCCCGCAGTTCCGCAATGGGCTTGTTCGGGGCCTGCTCCCGGGCCTTCAGCTGAATGCCCGTGGACAAATAGAGGTCGAAAACGATCTGCTCGACTTTTTTGATGGCACCGATAATGCGTTTGATGCGCTGACCGGTCAGATCCTGGAAGCTCAAGGTGGTCATGATCCGCATGAGATCCGCGCCGAGTTCGGCGTTGGCCGTGCGCAGTTTGTCCACGGCGTCCGACACCGGCGCCCCGTCGGCCAGGCCACCCAGCAGCGTCTCGGACTGCGCCTGCAAGTCCAGGTGCTTTTCCACGATATCCATGATCTCCGTGGTGGCCGTTTCCGTGGTTTCGAGAATCTTATCCAGCTGGAGGGCGGCTTCCTGGAAAATCTGATCGGCCTGCCGTTTCTCCGTCTCGACATGGTTCCCGTTTTCGACTTTGGCGGCCTGATTGATTTCCCGGTAGATGTTTTGCAGGCCCTGGCGCATTTCCTCGTTCAAGCGCTTGTAGAACTCGCTTTCCACCAGGGCCTTGGTGAGGTTCTGGGTCACCTCCCGCTCGATGGTGCGGCTGATGCTCTCCCGCAATTCCGGCATCACATCGCCCAGGATTTTGGCCAGCATCCCTTCCAGCATTTCCTCGTTGTTCACCATGACGCCTCAATCCCACTTGTTGCCGCGCAGTTCATCGCGCTGGCTTTGAAAGACGAATTGCACGATGTGCTCCAGATCCCGCTCGCGAATCCGGGTGAAATCCAGGGCATAGACGGGTTGCGTATCCTGGTTTTCCTGACGAAGGATGCGGCCGATGGCTCCGGCCATGCGCAATGGGAAGCGCGAGAGGACGATCACGGCTTCGACGTGCTGCTCCACGGGCAAGGAGGACTCGGTGATAAAACGGATGCCGGCTCCGCTGATTTCGGTGATATCGATGGAAACGGGGAAATCGGCGTTGATCTGTTCGCGGCTGTGCATGGATAACAGCATGTCGAGCTTGGCGTTGATCGTGCACAGCATGGCGTACAGCGCCTCGCTCATGCCTGGATCACGGCTGTCGGGCAGGCCCTCGCAGGCCCCGAGGGGCGGCGTTTCCCGGAAAAGCGGCACGTCGTCCGGATGGGCGAGAAGCCGCAGAAAACCGCGAAGCCGCGTGGGAATGCGCATAAAGGTGCGTTTTTCTTCCACTATAGCCGCTCCGTGTTACATGGCCCCGTTTTCCACCAGAATATCCATGGCCCTGACCGGGCACACCTTGGTGCACATGCCGCAGGCCGAACAGCTCTCCGGATCGAACACCACCAACCGGGTTTCGCGGTCGAGATGCAGGGCCCTGGTAGGGCAAAGTGCCGTGCAGACGCCGCAATGGATGCAGGAGGACTCATCGCGGGAGACGCGCTGGGCCGCCGGCACCACCACCACGCCACGCTCCTTCAGGTACTTGAGCCCTTCCTCGAAGGCGCCGGATTGCCCGGAAATCTCCATGGTCATCTGCCCTTCCTGGCGCGGCGTGATCTGCGCCTTCAAGATGCTGAAACGCAACTTGTAGATGCCGGCCAGATCACAGACCAGGGGATTGCCCGAGCTCTCGGGCGGGAAGGTCAGGTACACGACCTTCTTTTGTATTTTCTCGCCTTGCGTATCCATGAACGCAGTGGCTCCTTTTTACGATGCTATTTTGGCATCATGGACTTGGCCCGGGCGGCGAAAGCGGAATTCGGATATTTCTCGATGACTTCCTTAAAGGACAGCTTGGCCGCTCCGGTGTTGCCGAGCTTCAAGAATGCGGCGCCCCGCTTGAACAAGGCATCGGGATGCTTGACGCTCTTCGGGTATTTTTCGATGACTTCCTGATAGGACAAGGCGGCATTGGCAAAGTCGCCGAGTTGGAAATAGGACTCGCCGGTCCAGAACAAGGCGTTGGCCATCAGCGGACTGGTCTTGAAGTTCCTGGTGAATTCCTGGAACGTCCCCAGAGACTGTTGATACTGCCGGGCGTTAAAAACTGGCCAAGCCTTGGGCATACAGGACGTCGGCCGGATTCTGGGCCGCGGCGGCCTGGGCCGCCGGAACGGCGGCGGCTGCCGCCGGTGCCTGATACAGCGGCTGGGCGGGAGACGCCGTGGTGTTGTTGTAGCCCTGTTGCGCGGCCCCGGCATAGCCGGCCTGGGCCTGCTGCGCATAGGCCGGCGCAGCCGCCTGCTGCTGGGCCGGAGCATATTGTTGCTGGCCGGTCTCGTCGTACTGCGACTGCGCGGCCCCGTACTGGGGTTGCGCCGCAGCGCCGGCCTGGGCCTGGGCGGCCGGCTGGGCCGCCGCCGCGGCGCCCATCGGGGCTGCGCCCACGTCGCTGACGTCAATGGACAGCTGCGAGGCCATGCGGGAGACCTGCCCTTCCAGGCGGGAAACCCGGTTGGTCAGCTCCGGGTCCTTTTTATTCTCCTGCATCTGCTGATTGAGGTCCTCGACCTTGGCATTGAGGCGCCGGACCTCGCCCTTCACATTTTCCAACTCCGCCCACATATCCGCCGGCGTATTGAGCGGCGCGGGCTCGTTTTTTTTCGGCGTGGGCGCACAGGCCCCAAGCAGCAGGACGGACAAACCGACAAGCAGCAACGGACGATGTACGATCAGGCGTGTCTTCATGATGCTTTGAAACCTCGCTTGCGACCCCAGATGAAATAAATGATTCCTCCCAGCACGGGAACAAAGATGGCCAGCAGGAACCAGAGCATCTTTTCCTGGGACGTTGGGAACTGACGGTGGAAACTGTGCCATATCGCGAAGCAATTGGGAAGAATCGGCAGGGCCGTCAGGCCAAGGAAAAGGGCCAGCTGCCCAAAGCTCAAGGAAAGCAGTTCGGACGGCAACATGGGTGTCTCTTTGCGCGTTGGCGACGCCCGAAGGCGATGCCGGGTTAAGGTTCCCGGTCCGGCGGCCGGCGCAGGCGGTAAAACGCCACCAACAGCGCCATGGAGCCGAGGAAAATGGCAATATCGGCCACGTTGAAGGCCGGCCAATGGTAGTTCTTCCAAAAGAAATCCAGAAAATCCACCACTTCGCCGGTCCGGATGCGGTCGATCAGGTTGCCGATCGCCCCACCCAGAATCAAGCCCAGGCCGACGACGAGCAGTCGATCGCTGTCACGGGCCATCCGCAACAGATGATTGATGATAAGCACCGCCAGGGCCGTGGCTGCAAAAAAGAAATACGTCTGCCAGCGGATGTCCGAGCGGTTGAGGAATCCGAATGCCGCCCCGCGGTTCAGCACGTGGACCAGATTGAAGAAATCCGGGATGACCGGCCGCACCGTATAGAGGACCAGGGACTTCTGGATCCAGAGCTTGGTGGCCTGATCGAGGAGAATGACGGCCACGGCGATAAGGCCGGCCAGTTTTTTGGCTTTTTCGCATAGTCGCTTACTGCGCCTCTTTGGCCATGACCCCGGCGCAACGCGGGCACAAGTCCGGGTAGTCGGGTGAAGCGCCCAGTTCCTCGCTGAAGAGCCAGCAGCGGGCGCATTTCTCGCCAGGAGCCCGAGTGACGCCGATCGAAGCCCCGGCGAGGCTCTCACAGGCAACGGCATCGGCCGATGCCGCCTCGGCCGGTCGGGCCTCCACCTTGGAAACGATGAAGACCTCGCGCAGATCCATCCCCAGGGCCAGGACATCCTGGAGCAACGCCTCGGGCAGGTACAGGGTGACGGCGGTTTCCAGGGAGTGACCGACCTCGCCGGCCTTACGCCGGGGCTCGATGGCCCGGGTCACTTCGTTGCGCAGCACCGTCACCAACTCAAAACGCTCCCGCGTCGCCGTGTCCAGCCGCCAGGACGCCGTGTCGGGAGCGGCCAGGGAGAACACCGACTTGCCCGGCCCGCGCTGGCAGACCAGGGTGTGGCGGAAGACCTCTTCGGCCGTAAAGGACAGGATCGGCGCCATATCCCGCATCAAGACCAGCAGAATGCGCCACAGGGCGGACTGGGCCGAACGGCGCTCTAGGCTGTCCCGGGCCGACACATAAAGTCGGTCCTTGAGGATATCGAGATAAAAAGCCGACAGATCGGTCACGCACAAATTGTGCAAGGCGTGAAAGACCTTGTGGAATTCATAGGCGCCGTAGGCCTCGGCCATGCGCTCGTGCTCCGCGGCGGTCGTATCCAGCGCGAACCGATCCAGGGGCAGCATCCGCTCCGGGGGCACGTCGTTGGCGGCCGGGTCGAAATCGGACAAATTGCCGAGAATGAACCGACAGGTGTTGCGGATGCGGCGATAGGCCTCCACCAGCCGGGACAAGATCTCCTCGGAGATGCGAATATCGTCGCGGTAGTCCACGGCCGACGTCCACAGTCGCAGGATTTCCGCGCCGTACCGGTCGATAATCTCGTGCGGCTCCATGCCGTTGCCGAGGGATTTCGACATCTTGCGGCCTTCGCCGTCCACCACGTAGCCGTGGGTGAGCACCTGGCGATACGGCGGGACGCCCCGGGTGCCGAGCGCGGCCAGAAGCGAACTGTGGAACCAGCCCCGGTGCTGGTCCGAGCCTTCGAGGTACATATCGGCCGGAAACGCCAACTCCGGACGTTTTTCCAGCACGGCCGCGAAGCTCGTGCCGGAATCGAACCAGACATCCAGAATGTCGGTTTCCTTGCGCCAATGGGTGCCGCCGCAGTTGGGACAGGTCAGGCCCTCGGGCACGATGTCGGCCAGATCGGCCTCGAACCACCAGTCGCACCCGCGCTCGTGGGTGGCGAACGTGTCGGCGATGCCGCGCATCCAGGCCGGGTCGTTGTAGGCCGTATCGCAGGATTCGCAGATGAGCGCCATGATGGGCACGCCCCAGGTCCGCTGGCGGGAAATGCACCAGTCCGGCCGGAAGGCGACCATGTTGTGGATGCGCTCCTCGCCCCAGCTCGGAATCCATTTGACGTCGTGCTCGATGGCGGACAGGGCCCGTTGGCGCAAGTTCCCGGCGTCCATGGAGATAAACCACTGGGTGGTGGCCCGAAAGATCACCGGCTCCTTGCAGCGCCAGCAATGGGGATAGGAGTGGCGAATCTTGCGCTCGGCAAGCAGGTGGCCGACTTCCTTGAGCTTCTCGATCACCTTGGGGTTGGCCTCAAAAACATTGAGGCCGCCGAAAAACGGCACCGAATCCAGGAAGCGGCCGGCGTCGTCCAGGGGCGAGAGCACGTCGAGCTTGTAGCGCAGACCGGTCTCGTAGTCCTCGCGCCCGTGGCCGGGAGCCGTATGGACAAGACCGGTACCGGCATCCAGGGTCACGTAGTCGGCGGTCACCAGAGGCGACGGACGGTCGTAAAAGGGATGCCTAGCCACCAGTCCTTCCAGGGCCGCGCCTTTGACCTCGGCCAAAACCGTGGTCTCGGTCCAGCCGAAGAGTTCCCGGACGACGTCCAGGAGTTCCCGGGCCACGATTGTACTGACCGTCGCCGGCGGCCACCAGGGCATAGTCGAACTCGGGATGGACGGCCACGGCCATGTTGTCGGGCAAGGTCCAGGGCGTGGTGGTCCAAATGGCGGCATAGGTCTTCGCCGGATCGGCCATGGGAAAGATCTCGCGCACCCTGGGATCGGGCAAGGGAAACCGTACGTAGACCGACGGCGAGGTCTCGTCGGCGTATTCCACCTCGGCCTCGGCCAGGGCGGTCTTGCAGGACAGGCACCAGTGGATGGGCTTCTTGCCCCGATAGACCGCGCCCCGCTCGACGAAATCGCACAGGGCCCTGGCGGTGGCCGTCTCATAGGCCGGCCGCATGGTCAGATACGGGTTGTCCCAGTCGCCGAGCACGCCGAGCCGCTTGAATTCCGTGCGCTGGATGTCGACGAACTTGGTGGCGTATTCCCGGCACAGGCGACGGATGGTGACGGCCGGCAGGTTTGTCTTGCCCTTGGCCTTGAGTTCCTGGGAGACCTTGTGCTCGATGGGCAGGCCGTGGCAGTCCCAGCCCGGCACGTATGGGGCCTGGAAGCCGGCCAGGTGGCGGGACTTGACGATGATGTCCTTCAAAATCTTGTTGAGGGCATGGCCCATATGCAGATGGCCGTTGGCATACGGCGGGCCATCATGCAGCACGTAACGCGGGGCACCCTCGCGTTCGGCCAGCATGGTCCGATAAATGTCGTTTTCAGCCCAAAACGCAAGCGTTTCCGGTTCCTTTTCCCGGAGGTTGGCCTTCATGGGAAACGTGGTCTTGGGGAGTTTCAGCGTCTTTTTGTAATCACTGCTCATGGGATGATCCTTGCGCTTGCCGGCTCCCTGCTCGTGAAGCCGGAGAAACCGCCTGTTTGGAACAAGGCGACCGGGAAGTCAAGGAAGGGAACCGGGGGCCTCCCCCCGAGGAAATGCGTCCGCCCCACCATCACGGCCTGGGCGACGCCTCCATCTACCGTGGGGACGGGACAAAAATGCCCTGCCCGCCATCGCGTGTCAAAGGTGGGTCTGCGGCAGTCGTCCGAGGCTGCGGTGTTGCCGGCAAAGGCGGCCGCCACGGGAATCCGTCTTACGGAGCCGGCTTGGCCTCCAGTTCGCGCCGGGCCTGTTCCCGGGTTTTCGCATCCGTTGCCGGGGCATCGATCACCGTCTGCAAGGCCTGCCTGGCCTTTTCCGGTTCGTGCAACGCATATTTGTAGAGCAGGCCCATATTGAACCTGGCCCGGTAATCGGCCGGATTTTTGGCTAGAATGCGTTCGAACGCGGCCTTGGCCCCTTGGAGGTCCTGAAGGTTATAGAGCACCACGCCCAGGTCGTTTTGCACGTCCGGATCGTCCGGGCGGACCTTTACCACCTTATCCAGAAAGATCTTGGCCCGGTCAAAGGCGCCCATGGCCATGAACCGCTCGGCCATGGCCTGTTGCAGGGCCGGATCGTCAGGATTTTCCTGCAATTTTTCCATGAGGGCCAGGACTTCCCGCATCGGGCCGTTTAGGGCCTGCTCCATGCCGCTTGGCCGGCGGGCCTGGCGCACGGCCAGGGAGGGATGTTCCAGGCGATAGAAAAAGGAACTGGCGAAAATGACCAGCAAGCCGAACGCCGCGAAGGCCAGCACGATCTTTCCGGACGCGTTCACGCCGCGCGCCGCATCAGCGGACGTCGTCACCGAGCGCCTCCAGATGTTTGATGCGCTTTTCGAGACGTCGCTGCGCCCCGGCCAGAAAGGCGACATAGAGGCCCAGCCCCAGCCAGACGGCGACATTGGCCGCGAAGAGATAGAGGTCCTTACTCATGCCGTTCCCTCGTGAGGCCCCGGCGCACCAGGGTCGTGACCGCCGCCCGGACCCCCAACTGCCGGGTCCGGACGAGCAGCAAGGCCAGCCAGAGACAGCCCATGGCCAGGAGATTGGCCAGGGCGGCCACCCACATTTCGGGCTCCAGACCGCCGCCCGGCGTGCCGAAAACCGCCGGGTGCACGCTGCGCCAGTACCGGGCGGAAACAAAGACCAGCGGGACGTCCAGAAAGGCCACCACGCCCAGGACCGCCAGCACGGTCGGCTTGCGGGAGCCCCCGATGTCCGAGGCCCGCAGCAGCAGATAGGCGGCGTAGATGAACCACATGACCAAGGTGGTGGTCAGCCGCGGGTCCCAGGTCCACCACACGTTCCAAATGGGCCGGGCCCAGCACATGCCCGTCACCAGCGCCAAGCCGGAAAACAGCACGCCCAACTCGGCGGCGGCCCCGGCCAACCGGGCGTCCTGCTCCCGGCCTCGGGCCAGGTAGCGGATCGAGGCGACGAACACCACGAAAAAACTGACGAACGACCACCAGGCCATGGGCAGGTGCGTGTAGAAAATCTTCTGGACCAGACCCATGGTCCGCTCCACGGGCGCATAGAACCAGATGGCGTATTGGGCCAACGCGGCGCACAGGACAGCGGCCAGGGCGATAAGACGTATCATGGGTCCTCATTCCTCGCCGGTATAGAGAAACGGGAAAAGGATCAAGGCGGCGGCGGTAAAAATGGCGTCAAAGGCGCCGACCGTACCGGCCCAGGCAGCGACGGCCTCTCCGCCCCGGCCGGAAAGCACGGTTTCCAGGAGCCGGATGCCAGCCAGCAACACCGGCACCAGGAGCGGAAACAACACTACCGTCAGCAGCGATTCCCGGGAGGACCGGCCCACGGACAGGGCGCCCATCAGCGAGCCCACGGCGCAAATGCCCCAATCGACCGCAACCACCAGCAACACGCCCCATGCCGCCGAGCCGACCAGCCCCTGGCCCAAAAACACGACCGCCGCCGGTGCGAACACGAGCTGGCAGCACCCCAGGAGCACCCAGCCGGCCAGGGCCTTGCCCAACCAGACCGCCTGGACCGGAACCGGAGACAGCAGCAGCCCCAGCCGGGCGCCTTCGGCCTCCTCCAAGCCATAGAGGAAGTGAAAGACCAGCACCTGACCGAAGGCCGTGGCCAGCCAGAACACGGCAGCCGCCGCCAGCGGCGGCACCACATCGCCCGGCTCCCGGGAAAGGCTCATGATGAAAATGAGGAGCAAGCCGAGCAGGATGGTCTGCATCAGGCCCGGCGCGCCGGCCAGGGCCAGGCGCAAATCCTTTCGGGCTATGGCCAGGGCCGCCCTTAGCATGCGGCCTCCGGGGAAAGGCACACCGGATCGAAATCGGCAGCCGGCCCGTCATAGGTCGCCCGCCCGCCGTGCAGGCAGAGCAGCCGGTCGGCCAACAACCGGTCGGAAAGGATCTGATGGCTGACCCAGACCACGGCCGCCCCGTCTTTCGCCGCAGCCCGGATTTCCCGACCGAGCCAGGCCGCCGAGGCCGGATCCAGGCCCGCAGCCGGTTCATCGAGCAACAACACGCGCGGCCGCGTCGAAAACACCCGGGCCAGGCTCAGACGCTGAGCCATGCCCCGAGAAAAGACGCCGGCGACCTCGTCGGCGTAGCGGGCCAGCCCCACCCGGTCCAGAAGCGCCTCCACCGCCGCCTCGTCCCGGGGCAGGCCGTAGAGCGAACGCCAGAAGGCCAGATTGGCCCGGGCCGTCAGGGTCGGATAGGACAGGGTCTTATGGCCGAGATAGCCGATGGCGCCGGGCGGCAGGTCCGAGACGATCTCGCCCTCGCTCGGCGGCAAAAGCCCGGCCAACAGCCGTAACAGCGTGGATTTTCCCGCCCCGTTTTGTCCGACGACCAGCAGCACCCGCCCTGCCTCCACGGTCAGATCGAGACGGCGCAGCACCGGGCGATCGCCGAAAAAACGGCTCACCCGCGAAAGTCGCACCACCGTCTCCCCGGTCATGCCTGCTCCCCGGTGGCATCCCGTCGGCGCAAGGCCAGAAAGCCGGCCAGACACATGACCGTGCCGCCGATCCAAATCCAGTTGACCAGGGGATTGACGCTGATTTTGAGGCTGACCGATTTGTTGCGGGAGGCGGCAAGCAGCGTGGCATACAGTTCGTTGCCCAGGGAAGGCAGGGTGGAGACCTCGGCGAACGGGCTGGTCGAAGCCCCGGTACATGCGGCGTTCGGGCGTCAGTCGCCCTACCGGCCGGCCGTCCAGGGAGACGTCGATCACCGCCCGGTCGATGGCCATGGCCGGCGTCCGTTCCTCTTCCAGGTCCCGGTAGGTCAGGGCGAACGTGCCGACGCGGATGGTCCGGCCCGGGGCCAGCACGGCCTCCACGCTCTGTTGGTAGGGCCCGGAGACGGCGACGCCAAGGGGTCACCAGGGCCAGGCCCAAATGGACCAGAAAGGCGCCGAGGAGCGCCCTTTGCGGCTTCTGGCCTGCCGCTGGCGCAGGAAAAGCAGGCAGACCGTCCCCATGACGGCAATGGCGGCCGCTCCGGCAAAAAGCGGCACCACCCGCCGGATGCCAAGCAGGTACAAGACGAGACCGGCCAGCACGAAGGCGACGGCCGAAACGGCCATCCCGGCCCGTTCCCGAATGCCCCCGGGAAACGACAGATTCGGACAAAAGGCCACCAGGGCCGTGGCCAGGGCAAAAAGCGGCAGGCAGACGAGGTTGTAGAAGCCCGCATCCAGGCCGACCGGTTTGGCACTCCAGAGTTTGCTGATGACCGGCCACAAGGTGCCCTAGAAGCACCACGCCGGCCAGGGCCAACATGAGCCAGGTCAGGATCACCAGGAAACCGGTGCGTGCTGCCAAGGCCCGAGAGCGGTCGGGAACGCCCGGCGAAAAACGGGGCGCCCGCCACCAGCACCACGAGCAGCAGGACCAGGGCATCAAGCATGAAAATCAACAGCGGCCCCCCACGCCGCCCGAGCCAAAGGCGTGCAGGGATTCCACCGCCCCGCTCCGCACGAGGTAGGTACCGAGGATGCAGGCGACAAACGTCACCACGGCCAAGGCCACGTTGGTGCGGACAAGCGCCCCGGTCCGGCGTTCCACCACGGCCGTATGGAGAAAGGCCGTGGCCACCAACCAGGGCACCAGGGAGGCGTTTTCCACCGGATCCCAAGCCCAGTAGCCGCCCCAACCGAGTTCCATATAGGACCACCAGCCGCCCAGGATGATGCCGGCCGTCAGGAAAATCCAGGAAAGGACCGCGACGTTATGGGCCGCCGGCAGAAACGAACGCTCCCCGCCGGTCAACCAGACGGCCAGGGCCAAGCAAGCCGGAATGGCAAAGCCGGCATAGCCCAAAAACAACAACGGCGGATGAAAGATCATGCCGGGATTGCGCAAGAGCGGATTGAGCCCCCTGCCCTCGGTCAGCGGCGGCACGATCTCCAGGAACGGATTGCTCGGGCCGGTCAAGAGCAGCAGGAAGAAGGCCTCGGTGGTCAAAAAAAGAGCCAGTAGGCGTGCTTCGTGACGACGCCACACTTCCGGTAGGCCGGCGAACAGGCAAATCCCGCCCCGAAAATCGCCAGCGCCAGCATCCAGAAGAGCAGCGACCCGGCCTGACCGGCCCAAAAGGCGGTCACGGCATAAAAAAGCGGCAGCAAACTGTCCGTATATTCGGCCACGTAAACAAAGGAAAAATCACGGCGCCACAGGGCGACGGTCAATATGGCCGAGGCGACGACCACGGCCAACGTCACGACCCAATGGCCGCGCTCCATGAGGGCCAACCGGCCATACTCGCGGCGCCACAGGCCGACCACCGCCGCCACCGCCCCGCCCAGGCAGACGAGCATGGCCAGCAGCAAGGCAAAATAGGCCGTACTCTGCATGATGCTCCCTTTTCTGCTTCCGGCGGCCAGGCAGGGGCGGTGCCCCACCCTGGGGACGCCCCCCACCGGGGGAAGCCTTCCCTCCGATCCCTTTGCGCCGGGAAATAGTGTTCCTCGCGGTCTCCCCCCAGGCGGGGTCCGGGGGCATCATGCCCCAACGGGAAAATACAGAAAACGCCGGCACCCCCTGGCGCCGGCCTAGCCGCGACGCGCCTTCTGATATTTCGAGGGGCACTTGGTCATAAGGGTGGTGGCAGCAAAGACGCCCGACGCCGGGTTGACGCCGCCCTCGACGATGACTTCCGCGCCCGGCTTGAAGGTGTCGGGCACGCTTCCCCGATAATCGACCCGAATGGTCTGGGACGGCCGATCCTTATCCGCCAACAGAAAGCTTACCCCCATGGCGTCGTCGGAACGCGTCAACGCCATGGGGGACACGGTGCCGAAAAGCCGCGCCTTGGCCAAATCCGCCGGCTTCATGGCCAAGGCCTCGGAGACGTTCAAAAAATAGGTGGAATTTTCGCCAAAACCCATGAAGAGCAAGGCGCCGAGTCCCGCCAAAAACAGGACCAGGGCCACAAGATAGATCGCCGTATTATTCTTTCGTGCCATGGCGCGTCGCCGATGCGTCGGTTAAGAGGCCGGCCGATTCTTGCGGGCATGGCGCTGCCGCAGCAAATCTTCCCGCCGCGCCTTGGCCAGTTCCCGCATATCGGCCACCTGATCGGTTTCGTCCACGATTTCCTTGCCCAGGATTTCCTCCAGCACGTCTTCCAGGCTGACCACCCCGGAAACGCCCCCGTATTCATCAAGGACCACGAAAAGATGCATACGCGATTCCAGGAATTTTACCAACACCCGGTCCAGCGTCATGGTGTCCAACACGAAACGCACCGGCTTCATGAGGTCGCCCAAACGCGTGGCATCCTGGTCGTTGGCCAGGGCTTCCAGCACTTCCCGACGGTAGACGATGCCCACGATATTTTCCGGATCATCGTCATCGTAGACCGGAATGCGGCTGTGGGGCCACACGCCGCGCTCGATGCCCCTGGCCTCGTCCACGGTCATGTGCGACGGCAGGGAAAAGACCACCGTCCGGGGCGTCATGATGTCGCTGGCGGTCTTCCGGTCCAGGGACAGGATATTTTTAATGGAAAGTTCTTCCAGCGGATTGATCCCGCCCTCGCGCCGCGTCAGGCTGAGCACGGCCCGCAGGTCCTCCTCGGAGGACAACGGGTCCCTGTGCCTAGCCGAGACCAGCCGGGCCAGAAGTCCGCCCACCCAAATGAACGGGAACAGCGCCAGAATTAAATATTTGACGGGAACGGCGATGCAGACGGAAACAGGGCGACTATAGGCCACCCCGATGGTTTTCGGCAGGATTTCGCCAAAGACCAAGACCAGAAGGGTAAACACCGCGGTGAAAAGCCACAGAGCGTCGGAGCCAAACACGCTCGCGGCAGCGACTCCGGCCGCTGCTGCCCCGGCGGTATTGGCAATGGTGTTCAAGGTCAAAATGGCCGTGATCGGCTTTTCCACATTGGAGCGTAGGCCGAACAACAATTCGCCCGAGGCCCGCCCCTGCTTGCGCAGGCGCTCGATCCAGCTCCAGGGAACGGAATACAGGGCGGCCTCGCTCAGGGAGCAGAAGGCCGAAACCACCACGGCGACCAAAACGGCAACAATAAGAGTAATCATGGAATACGCCGCCCCCTCCGGCGCGACACCAACGGGAGGGGCACAACACGGAAAGGGGTTCTCTGGAAAGGGGGGGGGATGTCATCTACCATGGACGGAACAAGGCTCCTCACGGCCTGCAGCGATCCGTTACGCTCACCTTCTCCTTTACGGACTTTTGACGGTTTGTAAAGAAGCGGCCGCAAAAATCCTTACAACGCCCCGCCATTCGGCGGGAATTTGCCTGGTGAAACCGGCTTTCGGCCCGTGTTAGTCACGAGCGGACAGCATGATGTAGCGTTCGGCGAATTCCTCAATGACCACATTGGGCTTGAACTGCTCGACAAGGGCCTTGTCGAAATGGCGGAAATGCTGCTGCGTCGGCGGCAGGGCCCAGACGTACAGGGCCTGGCTGAAGGATTCGGCAATAAACGGCAAGATTTCCCACCAATAGGAATCATGCAGGACGAGCGCCCGCGGCAAGGCCGGATTGTCCGACACGGAACACTGGGGCATGGTCAAAAACCAGTCTTCCATCGGCCCCGAGTAGCTGGCACCCCGGGCGTGGTAACCTTCCTTATTGACGAACCACAGTCGATCCTCCTTGAAGTGATCGGTCAGGCCCGTCATGACGGCCAGGTCGCCCGGAATGCCCCGGTAGAATTCCGACCGGAACTGTTGGCGCCGCAAGGGATCGATGGCCGGGAAATCGCGTTTGAGCACCTTCACGATGGCCTGATAGCCGGCGAACGCCCCGAGGGGATTCCAGTGGCTGTCGCTGACAAAAAAAACGTCTCCCGTCTTTTTGTAGCGCAACAGCGCCGACGTCACATCCACCACATCCACCTTGGTGTGGTGCTGCAAATACGTGGTCAGCTCCCGCAAATTGCGCCCTGGGTCCTCGGGCTGCAACGAAGGGGGAAGCTTTTCCGGATAGATGGTGTTCTTGTTGGGGGTCAGTACGACCACATAGCTGATACCGCGCGCGGCCAGCCATTGGCGACGCCGCTCCAACTCCGCGGCCAGTCTGGCCAGCTTGGTCTGGGACAGCGGATTGGGATATTTCGCGTCGAGCAGCATGTTGCGGCCGGCGCTGTCCGTTGTCAGGAAAAGCCACTTGTCCTCACCGACCAGCACGCGGGAGGAAGGCGCCGCGGAAGGCAAGACGAACATATCCAGATAATTGTTCCACGAGATAAGCAGATCGCGGAAACCGTAGTGCCGGTCCAGATACTGCCGGCGCAGTCCGTCGAAAAAGCGGCACCAGCTAGCCGGATCGGCGGTCAACGGCGGCAAGGGCTCGGACTTGACCTCAGCCACCACGATGTGGCGCTCCATGCCGGTATATTTCCCGAATATGGGGGAAAAAGGAGTCCGATGAAAAGCACCAGGAACAGCCAGGAAATCGTCGTATGCAGATAACGCATGGGAGGGGTAACGGGGTTGGTGGAAACGCTCATCCCTGCTCCGGGCAATGCCAGTCGGCAGTAAGCGCATCCGCGTTGGCGAGAAGTTCCCGCAGCACGGACTGCGGCACCAAGTGATCGATCCGTCGGCCGGCCCGCCAGCGCTCCCGGATATCCGAAGCGCTGATGTCGAGACGGGCTACGGGGACGAACCGGATGGTCCGCCCTTCTCCAAGATCCCAGATCGTGGGGTCATTCGTCGGTTGGGCGCCCATGGCCCCGCCTTGGGCCACGAGGTGATCGGTAAACACGGCCAGGCCCAAACCGGCCCGGGCGTGCACGGCCAGGCTCGCCAAGCGGCCAAGTTCAAATCCCTTTTTCCAATAGCCCAGGTTCAACAGGTCGCCCATCCCCAGGATGAAGGTGAACGCCTCGCCGGGGCGGGCCTGCACCAACTCGGCCAGGGTATCGCAAGTATAGGAGGGGCCGGGACGATCGGCCTCCATGGCGTTGACCGAAAATCCCGGCATGCCTTCCACGGCCCGTTGGCACAGGGACAGCCGCAGGGAAAAATCCAGCAGCCCCTCCCCTTGCTTATGGGGCGGTCTGGCCGCCGGCACCAGCTCCACCCGGGACAGGGACAGGGCTTCGGCCACCTCGATGGCGGCGCGAAGATGGCCGATGTGCACGGGATTGAACGTGCCGCCGAAAATTCCGACGCGTGCTTGCTCCATGGCCGCCAACAGTCCTTACTGCCGTACCGGCGGCAATGCGCCAGGGAGGGAATCCGGGGCGGATCGTTGCACCAGGGACCGCACGCTCAGCTCCTGACCTGGCCCTGGCCGAGGACCACGAACTTGGCCCCGGTCAGCTCCGTCAGTCCCATCGGCCCGTAGGCATGGAGCTTGGAGGTGGAAATGCCGATCTCGGCCCCCAGGCCGAGTTCGCCGCCGTCATTGAAGCGGGTGGAACAGTTGACCCCTACCATGGACGCATCGGCCCGGCGTAAAAACTCCATGGCCCGATCATGGTTCTCGGTCAGGATGACCTCGGTGTGATTGGACCCGTAGCGGTGGATGTGGGCCAGGGCCTCGTCCATGGAATCCACCACCTTGACGGCCAAAATGAGATCGTGAAATTCGTGGCCGAAATCCCCTTCCCCGGCCGGTACGGTCTTGGGGCCCAGCAGCGGCAGGGACCGGGGACAGGCCCGCAGCTCCACGCCGGCCCGGGTCAGGGCCTCGCCGAGACGGGGCAGAACGACCGGCGCGGCTGCGGCATGGACAAGCAGGCATTCCAAGGCGTTGCACACGCCCGGCCGTTGGACCTTGGCGTTGACCACCACGGGCTCGACCCGGTCCGGATTCGCGCCCGCATCCACATACACATGACAGACGCCCTTGTAGTGCTTGAGTACGGGCATGGTGGCCTGTTCGACCACGGCCCGAATAAGGCCCTCGCCGCCGCGGGGAATCATGACGTCAATCAACGTATCGAGCTTGCACAAGGCGGTGACGGCGGCCCGGTCGGTGGTGGGGACGAGCTGGGCGGCGTCCTCGGGCAGGCCGACCTGGGCCAGGGCCTGGCGCAACAGCCCCGCCAAGGCCAGATTGGAGGACAAGGCCTCGGAACCGCCCTTCAGGATCACGGCGTTGCCGGCCTTGAGGCACAAAATGGCCGCGTCCACCGTGACGTTGGGACGGGCTTCGTAAATCATGCAGATGACGCCCAGCGGCACGCGCATCCGGCCGACGAGCAGGCCGTTCGGGCGCACCTGCATGTGCTCGATGGCGCCTACCGGATCGGTCTGGGCCGCCACCTGGCGGCAGGCTTCCGCCATGGCGTCCAGGATGGCCGGCGTCAGGGTGAGACGGTTGAGGCGCGGCGCGTCCAGGCCAGCCTCCCGCGCCTTGGCCACATCCACGGCATTCGCCGCCAGGACCGCCTGGCGGTTTTCCGCCAGCAGCCCGGCCAACGCCGCCAAAAAGGCATTCTTGGCCGCACCGGACGCGGCGGCCAGTCGGCGCGAGGCATCCTTGGCCCTGCGGGCCATATGTTCCATATCCGTAACGACGGTCATGCCCCCTCCCCAAAGAGTGATCCCGTCTCAAAAAGTCAGGCAATAGCCCTGATATCGCGTGGCCGTCAATGGCCGGAGCCGGGCCGGGCCGGGACAAAAGCACCAGCTTTTGACACGGTCCCGGCTTTGGGCTTATATGGCTTGCTCTTTTTCACACAACTTCGCATTTCCTCTGGAGGCGTTTCCCATGACCGACGTATCCAAGGCAAAAGCCGCCGCCACAGCCCCTGACACCATGTCCCTGTTGCGGCTGCCCATACAGTACTGGAAGCAATCCGTCGCCGTGATTGCCGTCATCGTCGTGGTGGCGGGCGGTTACACGCTGTTCAACGTCTATCGGCAGCACCAGGCCCAAAAGGCCGAAGAGGCCTTGAGCCAGGTGGTCATGACCACCACGGGGAACGACCTGCTGGCCGCCCTGACGAAGATGGCCGCATCCGCGCCGGAAAGCGTCCGTCCCGCCGTCAACCTGGAACTGGCCAAGGCCGCTCAGACGGCCGGCGACTTCGCCAAGGCGGCCAGCGCCTGGGAAGCCGTGGCCCAAAACGCGCCGGAGTCCCTGCGCGCCATCGCCCGGTTGGGGCAGGCCTCGGCCTTGTCCCAGGCCGGTAAAAACGACCAGGCCCTGGCCGTTCTGGAAGACCTCAAGGCCAACGCCCCCAAGGCCTTTTCCATGACCGTCGACCGGCAACTGGCCGTGACCGCCGAAGTGGCCGGTCAGTGGCAGAAGGCCCTGGACGCCTATGAACGGATGAAGAAGGACGGCTCCCTCCAGAATCCCGGATTCATCAACGCCAGAATCACCGCTCTGCGGGCCAAGGCCAGTGCGGCCGCCACCCCCAAGACCAACGGCTAACCGAATAATCAGCTGGAGTTTTTTTCGTGGGCAATGCGCTTATTGACGGCAAGGCCGGCGAGACACTGCTGCTGCTTGGCAACGAGGCCATCGCCCGTGGCGCCCTGGAAGGGGGCGTCCGTTTCGTGACCTGTTACCCCGGCACACCCTCGTCCGAAGTTCCGGACGCCTTCTTTCACATGTCCCAAGGCGCTCCGTATTACTTCGAATATTCAGTCAACGAGAAAGTCGCCCTGGAAGTCGCCGGCGGGGCATCCCTGGCCGGTCTGGCGTCGCTGGTGACCATGAAGCACGTCGGCGTCAACGTCGCCGCCGATCCCCTCATGACCCTGGCCTACGTCTCCACCCCGGGCGGCCTCATCCTGCTTTCGGCCGACGACCCGGGCTGCCACTCCTCGCAGAACGAGCAGGACAACCGCATCTACGCCCGATTGGGCGGGTTCCCCTGTTTCGAGCCGACCACGGCCCAGGAATGCAAGGATATGGCCCGGGACGCCTTGCTTCTGTCGCGGCGCATCGAAAATCCGGTGCTGTTGCGCACCACCACCAGGGTCAACCACCTGCGCGGGCCGGTGGCGCTCGGCGCGATGCCCCCGGAGCAACCCCAAAAGCCCTTTACGAAAAATCCGCCCCGGTTCGTCCCCCTGCCGGCCTCGGCGCGCGGCATGCACGTTCGGTTGCGCGGCATCATGCAGGAGATGGCGGTCCTGGCCGACACCTCGCCTTACAATACTGTGAGCGGCTCCGGAAAGGTGGGCTTCATCGCCTCGGGCATCAGCCGGGCCTATCTGCATGACGTCCTGGAGGAAGACGGCCTGACCGGCACGGTCCGGGTGCTCTCCCTCGGCATGACCTTCCCCCTGGCGGAGAACCTGATCGCCTCGTTCCTGACCGAATGTTCCCGCGTGGTCATTCTGGAAGAACTGGAACCGGTGCTGGAGACCGAAATCCGGGCCCTCGCCCAGAAGCGCGGCATCGGCACCGAAATCTGGGGCAAGGGCGATCTGTTGCCCCGGGTCGACGAATACGCCACCCCCATCGTCCGCCGTGCCGTCCGGGCGGCCCTGGATCTGCCGGCTACGGAAGCGGCCCATCCCGCCGCGCCGGCCGAATTGCCCCGCCGTCCGCCCAACCTGTGCGCCGGCTGCCCCCACCGGGCCACCTACTATGCCGTGCGCGAGGTCTTCGGCGACACCGCCTTCTATTCCTCGGACATCGGTTGCTACACCCTGGGCATGGCTCCACCATTCAAGGCAGCCGACTTCCTGCTGTGCATGGGGTCCTCCATTTCCGCCGGCGCCGGTTTTGCCCGGGCGTCGGGGAAACCGGTGGTGGCCTTTATCGGCGACTCGACCTTCTTCCACTCCGGCATCACCGGACTGGTGGACGCCGTGGCCTACAACCACGACATCCTCATCGTCGTCCTCGATAACCGCACCACGGCCATGACCGGCCATCAGCCGAATCCGGGCGTGGACACCACCATCTTCGGGGCCAATCCCCATCCGGTGAGCATGGAGGCCTTGATTCGGGCCTGCGGCGTGGAACCGGTCACGGTCAACCCCGTCAACCACCAGGCCACCATCGCGGCCCTGCGCCGCCTGGCCGCCGAGAGCGGTCCGCGGGTGTTGATCGCCCGCTATCCGTGTCCGATTCACGCTCGCCATGTCGGACAGGCCAAAAAGACACCGCCGGCCCGAGTGACCGGCGATCCCGCCACCTGCCTTGCCGTCCGGGATGCCCTTGCCTGCCCCGCCTTTGCCATGCGGGACGGCGTGTTCACCATCAACGCCGACCAGTGCGACGGGTGCATGTACTGCGTGCAGCTTTCCGCCGCGATCAAACCCGGCTCAAAGGAAGCACGATGAACCGCTCGCGCATCTTTCTCTCCGGCGTTGGCGGTCAGGGCACCTTGACCGCCACCACCCTGCTTGCCCGAACCGCCCTGGACGAGGGATTCCCGTCACCTCCGGGGAAATCCACGGCATGGCCCAACGCGGCGGCGTGGTCGAGTCCACGTTGCTGCTGGGCGGCTACTTGAGCCCCACCATCTCCCTGGGCGAGGCCGATATCCTGCTCGGTTTCGAACTGCTGGAAACCTTGCGGGCACTGCCCATGCTGCGTCCCGGCGGCACGGTCGTCAGCAATACCGAAAGCGTCCAGCCCGTAAGCGTCTGCCTGGGCCGGGAATGCTATCCCGCCCTGGACGTGGTCGCCGCGACGGCCAAGGAGGCTGCCGGCAAGACCGTTTTCGTCCCGTGCCAGAGCTTGGCTGCCGAGGCCGGAACGGTCAAGGCCGCCAATACCGTTCTCCTGGGCGCTGCCGCCGCCGTCGGCATTCTGCCGTTCGGCCTCGACGCCCTCGAGCGCTCCATCGAACGGTACATGAAACCCAAGCTGGCGCCGGTCAACCTCAAGGCCCTGGCCCTGGGAGCAGCCGCCGCCGCGAGCTACTGCGCGTGATCGACTCCTTTACCGTCCCGACGGAAAGCGGCAGTCCGCTTTTTTTGAGCACCCTGGCGCGGATCGTGGCCGAAACCGGCCCGGGCCGGGCCGTACGGCGCGGCTTGGAAAACACCCTGGCCATCCTGGTGGACAAGCTCGGCTACCGCCGGGCCTGCCTGGAGCTGCACGACCTGCCCAAGCCCAACGCCCGTATCTACCTGTCCCACGGCCGGGATAAGGGCCTGGACCATCTGTTCGGCCCCGGCCCCCTGTCCACCGGCCAGGTCATGGGCTCCAAGCGGCCGCTGATCATCCAGGACGTCCGGGACCATCCCGATTTTATCGGCCGGCCACCGGACGAACTGGCTACCCTGTCCTTCATCTGTGTGCCGGTCACCACACCGGAGCCCGACGGCCAGATCGAAGATTTCCTGCCGCCGTCGCCTTCGGGCGTGGTCGGCGCCTTGAGCGTGGACCTGCCGCGGGCCCCCCAGGTGTTTTTGGAGGCGCATCGGGAATTTTTGGGCGTGGTCGGCGCGATCATCGGCAATGCCGCCCTGCGGCTGCGCGACGAACTGGCCCGTTCCCGACGTCGGATTCACACCGGCCACGAGGAGGCCTCCCCCGTCGAGGTGCCGGCCATGCCGGTGGCCGTGTCCAAAAGCATGCGGCTGGTGTTACGCCAGATCGCCCAGGCGGCCGGCTCGTCCACCCCGGTGCTGTTTCGCGGCGAGGAAGGGACCGGCAAGGAATCGCTCGCCCAGTATCTTCACGAGCAAAGCCATCGGCGGTCGCGTCCGTTTTCCCGACTGGGCTGCGCCTCCATGCCGACGGACGCCATCGAGGACACCCTTTTTGGCATTCAAAAGGGCGAACAGTCCCGGGCCGCCCGCAGCCGGCGCGGCATCTTTGAACTCTGCCAGGGCGGAACCGTCTTTCTCGACGATATCGAGTCCTTGTCCCTGTCCGCCCAGGCCGCCGTGCTGCGCGTCATCCAGGAGGGCGTGATCCAGCGCCAGGGCTGCGACAAGCCGATGCCCGTGGATGTCCGGATCCTGGCCGCCACCCAGGCCTCCCTGGAGGACCTGGTGGCCCAGGGCGAATTCCTGGAAGATCTCTATTACGCCCTGTCCGTCTTCCCCATCTTCGTGCCGCCGCTCCGCGAACGCGTGGGCGACATCTTGCCCCTGGCCGAGCGCTTCTTGAACGAATACAGCCTGCGGACGGGCAAAAGCGTCCGCCGCATCTCCACACCGGCCATCGACCTTTTAAGCCAGTACCACTGGCCGGGAAACGTCCGGGAACTGGCCAGCTGCATGGAGCGGGCCGCCACCTTGTGCGACGAGGCGGTGGTGCGGACCTATCACCTGCCCCCCACGCTCCAGACCGGCGAATCCTCCGGCACCGAGCCCTCCTTGTCCTTTGGGGAGGCCGTGGCCAAATTTGAGGAAGAGCTTCTGGTGGAAGCCCTGAAAAAAGCCCGGGGCAACATGTATCAGGCCGCGCGCGACCTGCGTGAAAGCTACCGGGTGGTCAACTACAAGGTCAAAAAGCACGGGATCGACCCCAAACGCTTCACCCCGGGTCGCCGGGGCTGATGCCGCGAGGGGGAAAACGGTTTACCCCGTTTCCCCGGCCGCGTACGATTGCCTGTAAACGCCTCTTCTGGGGAGGATGGATGGCCAGCTTAGCCAGCCACGAGTATTATCGCGACGACATGACCAAAATGCCGCCGCTTCGCGCCATGGCTCAGACCCTGTGCCTGGACAAGCGGGTGCGTACGGTCTCGGTGGCCGAAGCCTACGAACTGGCCCGACGCCAGCATGACGTCCTGGAAACGGACCTGCCCATCTATCCGCCCGCGGCCAAGCGAATGGGGCTGCCCGACGGAGCGACGGTGCTGGTCAACTGCCATGGCCGCATCGTCGGCCGCACGGCCAGGGCCCGCCGCTTCTCCACCCGCATGGGCACAGCCGAACGGCGCAAGGTCGAAGCCGATGTGCGCGAGGCCCTCTATGACATGGCCCGCTATCCCCGCATCAAGGCCGACGCAGTCCTCGGCCTCGACGCCGACCTCATGATCAAGGCCACCATGATCACGACCGAGGACGACGCGGTCAATCTGTTCAACTGGCTGGTCAACTTCACGCCCTACGAGGAGTTGGCCGAGGCCTATGCCCAAAGCCGTCGTCTCCCCATATTGGACATCCTGGTGGTCGGCTACAACCACTGGACGACCAACGATCCGTATTACCACAACGAAGGCGGCCCCCAGCTCGCCCTGCTGGACGAGGAGGCCAACGTCATCATCAACCTGGGCATGCGCTACTTCGGCGAGCGCAAGAAGGGTACCCTGACCCTGGCCTGGACCTCGGGCATGCAGCTCGGCCTGGCCGCCTGCCACGGCGGCATCAAGGAAATCGACTTTTCCCACTGCCAGGCCCCGGCCGTCCGCAGCATGGGCAAACGCTCCATCGCCTTTTTCGGCCTGTCCGGCACGGGCAAGTCCTCGCACACCAATTCCCACGACAACGGTGGCACCCTGCCCGCCGGCACGACGAAAGTGGTGCTCCACGACGACGCCTTTCAGATCGATTGCATCGACCGCGTCTGCCGGGTCTGGGAACCGACCCTCTTCGACAAGACCGACTCCCGGCCGCTCGGGCATCCGGATTGGCGTTACGTCATCTCGGCCATGAACGTCGGGCTCACGCGCTACGAGGGCAAGGTGGTGCCTCTGGGCCAGGATATCCGCAATCCCAACGGCCGGGCCCTGATCGACCGCGACCTGCTCGGAACCTACGTCAACCGCTGCGCCTTCCCGGACATCATCGTCTGGCTCATGAAGGATACCTGCTTGCCGCCGGTCATCCGCTTCCGCGACACCGCCCTGGCCGTGGCCATGGGGGCATCGCTCATGACCCGGCGAAATTTGGCCGAAAACGTGTCGGAGGAAGAGCTCAAGCAGCTTGTTTTCGAACCCTTCGCCAACCCGTTCCGGATCTACGAGCTCTGGAAGGACGTGGAGGCGTTCATCAGCGTCTTTACGGCCGGAGCCGTGGGCTACGCTTTCAACTCCGTGGGCTTCTGGAAGACGTCCGACCGGGAGTTGCACAAAATCCCCCTCCAGACGTCCCTGACGCTCCAGACAGCCCTCCTCCTCGACAGCCTGGAATGGGAAGACTGGGACATGCTTCCCGGAGCCCAGATCCCCACCCGGGAGACTGTGGAGCGACTTATCCCGGCCTATGCCACCCGGTATGATCCCCGGACCGTGGAGAATCCCGAATGCTATCGGGAGGCTATCCAGGACCGGTTCCATCAACGCCGGGTTTTCCTGCAGAACTCCGACCTGCACAACCGGCCGGAGCTGCTCATGCGCCTGGTCAACACCTTGATGATCCGGGCCTAACCGACGGAGCCGCCTCCGCCTGTGTTGCCATTATGAGCCTGCGTGCCATCATCGGAACCATCGGACTGGCTGTCGCCCTGCCCTTTCTGGGCTATCTCATCTATTTGAGCAACGCCAAGACCACCTCGCCCGAACAGGTCATCTTCCTGGCCTTCGCCTTCTCCGTGACCTTTCCGACCCTGATCCTGCTCTCCCTGGTCCTGTTCCGCAGCCTGGTCGTCCTGACGATCTCCCTGCCGGTCTACGCCGCCTGCATCATCGCCGGCTATGCCCGGACCTTCATGGCCTTCCAGATCTTCTGCAACGGCAAGCCGACCGAAGCCTTCCGGGATTGCCTCTATTACAGCGTCTCGCTGTTTACCAACACCGGCTGCGCCGACTGCGCTCCCGGGCCCCATCTGCGCCTGCTGGCAGCCTCCGAAGCCTTTTTCGGCTACCTCACCCTGGGCGTGGCCTGCGCCTGCCTCATCGTCATCCTGGTGCGCCTGATCGCAGCCGACAAGCTGCCGCAATAGCACACGGAAACGCCGCTGCCGACCCTGGGACAGAAGGCCCGAGCGCGCCTAACGTGGTGCCGCCCGAGCGGCGTTTCAACGAAATTCGATACGCCGACCTAAGGTCTTTCGCACCGGACACGTCCGCGCGGCCCGGCGCAGGAAGGCTTTTTGGTCCTCGTCGAGATATTCGGGAAACGTTATGGTGCAGCAAAAGGCTGCCACATCCGGATCGCCGCGGTCGAGTTCCACGCTGACGGACAGGTGCGAAAGCGCAATCCCATGCGTCTTGGCCGCCATGGCAATAACCATGACCGTACAGGAACCAAGCGCCGCCTCCAGGAGTTCGTGCGGTCGAAAACCGTTCCCCTGTCCCCCCTTATCCGGCGTGGCATCGCAAATCCCCTCGAACGGTCCATCGGAAAACCGGACCTGATACGCCGAGCCCAGACAATCGCATCGTATCATCCGCTTCGCTCCTTCCGTAGAAGATGCGCCAGAAACATGGTGCAAAAAAAGGCCGGGCGTCCGTCGGACGTCCGGCCCATTGCCGCTCTGGTCTGACGTTGCTACCAGCCGAGCACGTAGCTGAAAATAAGCGGCGCCACGATGGCCGCGTCGGAGTTGATCATGAAACGCGGCGTATCGACGTCGAGTTTGCCCCAAGTGATCTTCTCGTTGGGCACGGCCCCGGAATAGGAACCGTAGGACGTCGTGGAATCGCCGATTTGGGCAAAATAGGCCCAGAACGGCGTATCGGCCAACTCCAGGTCCTGAATAAGCATCGGTACCACGCAGATGGAGAAATCGGCCGCGATGCCGCCGCCGATCTGGAAAAAGCCCACCGGCGTTTTGGCAGCGGCCTGCTGGCGATACCAATTGGCCAGGAATTCCATCTGCTCCGTGCCGCGGCGGATGGCCGTATGGCCCTTCAAATGGCCGCGAATGATCTCCGAGCAGAAGATGTTGCCGAGGGTGCAGTCCTCCCAGCCCGGCGTAAAAATGGGAATCCCCTTCTCCTTGGCCGCCAGCACCCAGGAATGTTCCTTGGGAACCTGGAAGAACTGGGAGATGTCGGGCTGGTCGAGGAGCGCGTACATGAATTCGTACGGGAACTTGGGCTGACCGGACGCCTCGGCATCGGCCCAGAGTTTGGAAATGCGGTGCTGCACCTGGCGCATGATGCCTTCGGGGATGCAGGTGTCCGTCACCCGATTGTAGCCCTTGTTGTAGAGATTCTTTTCCGCCTCGGGAGAAAGATCCCGATATTCGGGAACCATCTTATATTCATCGTGATTGAAGAGATTGAAAAGATCCTCTTCCAAGTTGGCGGCCGTGCAGCTCACGGCATGCACCTTGTCCTGACGGATCATTTCAGCCAGCGAGATGCCGATTTCACAGGTGCTCATGGCGCCGGCCATGGACAAAAACATTTTTCCGCCCTTGGCCATGAGATCGTTCCAGGCCTTGGCCGCGTCCAGAGTCTCACGGGCATTGAAGTGACGAAAATGCAGTTCCATGAAACGGGATATCGTGGACATCATGACTCCTTCGTGTGTCAGGCGTTTCCCGCCACAGGGAAGACGCCTGCAATGTTGCCCGGGGACGGAGGAATCCGCTCCTCGAAAACGTTATTGTCCCCGAGTCGTAAAGTCTTTTTTATAGCCTCTCTCGTGCGGAGAGTCCAGCGCAGAAGCGGCAATCCGTCGCTCAGGCCCGTGTGGCCGTCGCGTCGGGGGCGTCCAGGCCGAGCAGGCGGCGAAGCGCCTGGCCGATGCCGACGGCATCGATGCCGCACAGGGCGCGCAAGGCCCGCTGCGGCCCGTGTTCCACAAAGGCATCCGGCAGTCCCAGGCGCCGGACGGTCAGACCGGACAAGGCGTCGGCGTCGGCCAGGCATTCCAAAACGGCCGAGCCGAAGCCGCCTTGCAGGACGTTTTCCTCCACGGTGAGCCAGCGGGAAAAACGCTTGGCCAGCGCCGCAAGCTGGGCGTGCGGCAGGGGCTTGACGAAACGGGCGTCAAAGACCGCCACCTGCCGGCCGGTGGTTACGGCCAGGGCATCGGCGGCGGCCAGGGCCGGATGCACCCGGCTGCCGATGGCCACGATCAGGGCGTCGGTACCCTCCCGCAGCAGTTCGCCGCGGCCGAGAGGAAAAGGCGCGACGGTTTCCGGAATGGCGCCGCCCACACCGGCCCCCCGGGGATAGCGGATGGCCACGGGACCATGATGGGACAAGGCGGTCGCCAGCATGGCCGGCAGCTCGGTCTCGTCGCGCGGGGCCAACAGCATCAGGTTGGGGATATGGCGCAGATACGACAGGTCGAAGGCCCCGTGGTGGGTGGCTCCGTCCTCGCCGACCAGCCCGCCCCGGTCCAGACAAAAGACCACCGGCAGGTTCTGCAGGCAGACGTCATGGACGATCTGGTCGTAGGAACGCTGGAGAAAGGTGGAATAGATGGCCACCACCGGCCGGAAGCCCTCCCGGGCCAGACCGGCGGCAAAGGTCACGGCGTGCTGTTCGCAAATGCCCACATCGACGAACTGATCGGGCAGTTCCGTGGCGAAGGCCGCGAGCCCCGTGCCCTCCGGCATGGCGGCGGTAATGGCCATGATCCGGGGATTCTGCCGAGCCATGGTCAGCAGGGTCTGGCCAAAGACCTGCGTGTAACTCGGCGGACAGGAGCCGGGTTTCGCCACCACGCCGGTTTCGGGTTCGAAACAGCCCACCCCGTGAAAAAATGTCGGATTCTTTTCGGCCGGCGGGTAGCCGCGTCCCTTTTTCGTCAGCACGTGCACCAGGACCGGCCCGTCGATCTCCTTGACCTCATGGAAGACTTCCTCCATGCGGCCGATGTCGTGGCCGTCGATGGGCCCGAGATAATTGAAACGGAAGGCCTCGAACAGCATGCCCGGGGTAAAAAAGCTCTTGAAGGATTCCTCGCCGCGTCGGACATAGCCCATGAGTTCGCCGCCGTACGGCAGGGAGTGGACCCACCCCTCCAGATCCCGCTTGAACCGCTTCACCCAGCGCTGGGCCAGCTTGCGGCTGAGATACAAAGAAAGGGCGCCGACGTTTTTCGAGATGGACATTTCATTGTCGTTTAAGACGACGATGAGCCGTCCGCCCCAGCCGCCGGCCTGATTGAGCCCCTCATAGGCCAACCCGGCGGTCATGGAGCCGTCGCCGATCACGGCCAGCACGTTGTGCTTCTGGCCCAGGCGGTCCCGGGCCATGGCCATGCCCAGGGCCGCGGAAATGGAGGTACTGGAATGCCCCACGCCGAAGTGGTCGTAAGGGCTTTCGCACGGACGCGGAAAGCCGCTGATGCCCCCCAGGGTCCGTAAGGTGTGGAACTGCTCCAGACGGCCGGTCAACAGCTTATAGGCATAGGCCTGATGCCCCACATCCCAGACCAGGCGGTCGTGCGCCGGATCAAAAGCCGACACCAGGGCCAAGGTCAATTCCACCACGCCGAGGGACGGCGCCAGATGGCCGCCGTTCATGGAAACCGTGCTGATGATCATCCGGCGGATTTCATCAGCCAGCAGGACCTTGTCCTCCATGGACAGCCCCGCCACGTCATGCGGGGCCTTGATCCGTGTCAGAATGCGCAGCGCCTTGTCCGAATATGCGGTCATCGCACGTGATTCCTTGTCCGCTCCGGCGCCGTTCCTGACATCCGCCAGCGGGAAAAGAGACTCTCCGAAATGCCTCCGCCATGGCGGCGAATGCGCGTCACCAGCGATCGCGGTGGACGCGATCAGAGCGAAAACGGTCCTGGGGCGCCGGCGTCTCGGCCGGATGGCCCACGACCAGCAAGGCCAGCGGGATCACGGCCGGCGGCAGCCCGCACAATTTCTGGAATCCGGCCACCCGTTCGGGCAGCGGATAAATGCCGGTCCAGACCGCCCCCAGGCCCAGGGCGTGAGCGGCCAGCAGCATGTTCTCGGCGCAGGCCGAACAGTCCTCGAACCAGTAGCCCTGGCATTTTTCCAACCGGGTGTCGCCGGCCACCAGGATGGCGACCGGAGCGTTCTTGGCGTAGGCGGCATAGGGATTGATGCCGCCGACTTTGGCCAACTGCTCCCGATCGCGCAACACCACGAACTGCCAGGGTTGTTCGTTGCAGGCCGACGGCGCTTGCATGCCGCAGGCCAGGAGGGTGCGCACCTGCTCGTCGGTTCACCGGCTCGGCCGTAAACCGGCGCACGCTCCGGCGCGTCTTGATGGCCTCAAGGGCCGACATTGCCGCGACCGGGGGCTCTTCGGCACGAACCCGCCCCGCTCCGAGCCAGCAGGCCGCCGGCAGCACGGCCAGCACGCGCAACAACCAACGTCGTGTGGGAAAAGCATGTTTGGAGACAACCATAGTGCTTCCTCTCCCCGTTTTCGGGGCCGACCGGCCTATTGCACCCGCACCACGATGTAGCGGGCCAATTCCCGCAAAAAATCCGCCGTCGGCCCGCTGTAGGGCTCCATGGCGGCTATCGCCTCCCGGCTCCGTTCCTCGGCCAAGCGCCGGCTGGCGTCAAGACCGATCAGGCTCGGGTAAGTGTTCTTGCCCTGCTCCCGGTCGCTGCCCACCGGCTTGCCCAGGGTGGCGGCGTCGCCCACCTCGTCGAGGATGTCGTCCACGATCTGGAAGGCCGCACCCACGGCCGCCCCGTACCGCCGGGCCCGGTCCACCCCATCCGCATCCGCGCCGGCCAACATGGCACCGCACACGCACGAGGCGGTGAGGAGCGCGCCGGTTTTGAGCGCCTGCATCCGGGCGAGTTCGTCCAGGCCCACGTCCTGCCGGGCCGTGTATTCCATGTCGAGGAACTGGCCGCCGACCATGCCGGCCGATCCGGCCGCCCGGGCCGCCTCGGCCAAGGCCGTCAGGACCCTGTCCGCCGCCACGGCCGGGCTGGCCTTGGCCATGGCGCCGAAGGCCTCGGTCAACAGGCCGTCGCCGGCCAAAATGGCGCCGGCCTCGCCGAACACCTTGTGATTCGACGGCTTGCCCCGGCGCAGGTCATCGTTGTCCATGGCCGGCAGGTCGTCGTGAATAAGCGAATAGGTATGGATGAGCTCAAAGCCGGCGGCAAAAGGCATGACGGCCGCCCGATCGGCCTCGAACAGTTCGGCAAAGGTCAGGCACAGGGCCGGACGCAGCCGTTTCCCTCCGGCCGCAAGCGAGTATTCCATCGCCTCCAGAAGGCCGGACGGGACATCCCAGGCCCGCTGCCAGCCGCCGAACCGGTCCCGCAAAAAGACAGCAACCTCGTCGGCGAGCGCGGCCAATCGTTCCTTAACCGTCACGTTCTTCCTCCCCGGCCGCGTCCGCAGCCTCGGCGTCAAAGGATTCGACGGCGCCATCCTCCCCGGCCAGGGAAATTTCCAGCCGGGCGGCCTCCAGGCGCTTGCGGCACGCAGTGACCAGGGCCATGCCCTCCTTGTAGAGGGCCACGCCCTTCTCCAAAGGCACGTCTCCGGCCTCCAGTCTGGCGGCGATCCGGGACAGATGCTCCAGGGACTTTTCGAAGGATTCCTCTTTCTTCTCGGTCATGCGTCCTCCCCGCCGTCGGGCGCCGTTTCCGTTACCGTAGCCGCAATGCGGCCTGCATACACCATGATGTCGAGCTTGTCGCCCGCATGCGTATCCGCCGAACGACGCAGGAATTTTCCGGTACGGACGAGCGTCGTCAGGCTGTAGCCGCGCGCCAGCGGGCCGATGGGATCAAGCCCGTCCAGCCGCGCCGACGCCAGCTCCAGTTGCCGTTCCCTGTCGACAAAAAAATACTTCAAGGAAGACTTCAAAAATTCCTTGCGTCGATCCAGGTCAGCCTCGCGAGTATCCAGGCTGACCGGACCAAACCGCCGACGAAGCCGTTCCTCGGCTGCCGCAAGGCGCCTGGCGCATCCGTCCAACCAAACCGCACCGGCGCGGAGCATACGGCGCCGCCCATCCGCAAACGCCTCCTCCAGGCGGGCCAGCCGCCGGGCCGGCGATAGCCAAGCCAAGCCCCGGGCCAGGCCGTCCAGCTCCCGCTCCCGAGTCGCCACAAGCCGCGCCACCGACCGGCGCAACCCCATCTCCAAATCGTCCAAACGCTGGACGAGCTGGGCACGTTCCGGCCACAGTACCTGCGCGGCATGGGTCGGCGTGGCGGCACGCACGTCGGCCACCATGTCGGCAATGGTCACATCCACCTCATGGCCCACGCCGGTCACCACCGGCAGCGGCGAGGCAAAAATCGCTCCGGCCACCTCGGCGGTGTTGAAGGCCCACAAATCTTCCAGCGAGCCGCCGCCCCGGATGAGGACCAGCACCTCGGCCCAGTCGTCGGCCACGGCCCGGAGCATGGCCCGGACAATACCGGTCGGCGCGGCTTCGCCCTGGACCAGGGTCGGATAAATCCGCACCTCGGCCCCGCGCCCGCGCTCCCGGCCGATGCGGATGAAATCCCGGACGGCCGCCCCCGACGGAGCCGTCACCACCGCCACCCGGGCCGGATGCGGCGGCAACGGACGCTTGCGGGCCTGGTCGAAATAGCCCTTGGCCGCGAGGTCCTTTTTGAGGGCCTCGAATTCCAACCAGAGCCGGCCCTCGCCCACCGCCTGCACCACTTCGGCCACAAGCTGATAGACGCCGCGCGGGGCATAGACCGAGAGCCGGCCGGCCACCATCACTTCCATCCCGTCGGTCAGGGTATCGGCCAGGGAGTTTTCAGAGACTTCGCCGGTCAGGGGATTGTACCGGCCGCCGCCGGCCAAGGCCTTGCCACCCTGGGCGCCTCGAAACCAAACCACGGCCAAGGAGGCTTCGACGTCGCGTACGGAGAAATAGAGATGGCCCGAGCCGGGCCGCGAGACGTTCGTCACCTGGCCGCGCACCCAGACGAACGGGAACTCGGACTCGATGACGTCCTTGACGGCCCGCGTCAGCTCGCTGACAGCAAAGACATGCGGCATCGGTTACCTCGCGGCGGGAGGGAGAAAGGAGACGTGGGAGGAACCCTCACCGTTACCGAACCGTTGCCCCGGTCGTCGCGGGGCAACGGCACCCGAGCAAAAGACGCAGCGCATCAGAAGGCCCCGGGGGAATGCTTCCCCCCGGGCAGGGTTCGGGACAGCGCCGCCATTGGCCGCCTAGGCGGGCAGGCCCCAGCCCTCGCGCACGGTCTGGCGCCAGGCCATGAAGGCGTCGAGGAATCCTTCCAACGGCACTTCACCCTTCTCACCGGTCCGGCGGTCCTTGGTCTCGACAATCCCCCGCGCCAGTCCCTTGCCGCCGAGGGTCAGCTGCAGGGGGAATCCCATCAAATCGGCGTCCTTGAATTTCACGCCCGGCCGTTCCTCGCGGTCGTCCAGCAACACCTCGATCCCGGCGTCCCGGAGGCTCGCATAGAGATCTTCCGCCACGGCGTTGGAGGCGGCATCCTTGGGGTTCAAATTGAGCAACACCACTTCGAAGGGGGCAATGGGAGGCGGAAAGACAATGCCGTGCTCATCGTTGTTCTGCTCGATGCAGGCGGCCACCACCCGGGACACGCCGATGCCGTAGCATCCCATAAAGAGATACTGTTCCTTGCCGGCCTCATCCAAAAAAGTGGCGGACAGCGTCTTGGAATACTTAAAGCCAAGCTTGAAGATATGCCCGACCTCAATGCCCTTGCTGAAAATGACGGGCTGGCCGCATTTGGGGCAGACATCGCCGGAAGCCACCTGCCGCAGATCGGCTGTAGCCATGAGGGCCACGTCGCGCTTGAGGTCCACATGGCGCACATGGGTGTCGGCGGCATTGCCGCCGGCAATCCAGTCCGAGGCCAGGGTCAGCTCCTGATCGGCGAAAATATGGGCAATGGGCAGCTTGACCGGCCCGGCGAAACCGACCGGCGCGCCGGTGATCGAGGTCACTTCCTCAGGCGTGGCCAGGCGCAGGTCCACGGCGGCCAACAAATTCTTGAGCTTGATTTCGTTGAGCTCGCGGTCGCCGCGCACCAGCACCGCCACCGCGATGCCGTCAGCGATATAGAGCAGGGTCTTGATGATGCGATCGGGCGCCACGCCGAGGAAGGCGGCCACCTCGGGAACGGTGTGCACGTTCGGCGTCTTGACCGGCTCGATCGGCGGGCAGGGAGCGTGTTCGCCGGCCGGCGGATAGACCGCCTCGGCCTTCTCCAGGTTGGCCGCGTAGTCGCAGGACGGGCAGGAGACGATGGTATCCTCGCCGGTCGCGGCCAGCACCATGAATTCATGGGAAAACGAACCGCCGATGGAGCCGGAATCGGCGGAGACGGCCCGAAAACGCAGGCCGAGGCGGGCAAAGACGCGGTTGTAGGCGTCGTACATGGCCCTGTAGCTGACCTCGGACCCGGCCTCATCCTTGTCGAAGGAGTAGCCGTCCTTCATGACGAATTCCCGGCCGCGCATCAGCCCGAACCGGGGACGGATCTCGTCGCGGAACTTGCTCTGAATCTGATAGAGGTTAAGCGGCAGCTGGCGGTAGGATCGGACCTCGTGGCGGACGAGGTCGGTCACCACCTCCTCGTGGGTGGGTCCCAAGCACGACTCGCGGTCGTGGCGGTCGACGAACCGCAAGAGCTCCCGGCCGTAATGTTCCCATCGGCCGGATTCCTTCCACAAATCGGCCGGTTGTACGGCCGGCATGAGGATTTCCAGAGCGCCGGCCCGGTCCATCTCCTCGCGAACGATGCGGGCCACGTTGTTTAAGGCCCGCAGCCCGAGCGGCAGGTAGGTATAGACACCGGCGGTGAGCTTGCGGATCATGCCGGCGCGCAGCAACAATTTATGGCTGATGACCTCGGCCTCGGCCGGGGTTTCCTTCAAGGTAGGGGCATAATAACGGCTCAGTCGCATGGGGAATCCTTTTTTTCGGCAAGATAGCGTTCCAGTTCGTCCATAAACGCAGGAAGAAGATTGTCCGCACCGTGCACCTTGCGACAAATCACGCCCTTGCGGAAGATGATGCCGCAGTCCCGGCCGCCGGCAATGCCGATGTCGGCTTCCCGGGCCTCACCGGGGCCGTTGACCACGCAGCCCATGACCGCCACGGTAAAGACCTCGGTCACGCCGCGCAGCCGCGCTTCCACGGCTTCGGCCAGCCCGACCAGATCGATTTCCGTGCGGCCGCAGGTGGGACAGGAAATAAGGTTCGGGCCGCGGTCGCGGATGTCCAAGGGCGCGTAAAATCTCATAGGCCACCCCGACCTCGGTGACCGGATTGCCGGTCAGGGAGACGCGGAGCGTATCGCCGATGCCCTCCGCCAGCAGGATGCCCAGGCCCACAGCCGACTTGACGGCTCCGCGCAGGGGCGTGCCGGCCTCGGTGACCCCGATGTGCAGCGGATAGTCCACCCGCTCCGACAACAGTCGGTACGCGGCCACGGTGTCGGGCACGCTCGAGGACTTGATGGAAATCTTGATATCGGAAAAGCCCCGTTTTTCCAAATAGCCCACATGGATCAAGGCGCTTTCCACCATGGCCTCAGGGGTCGGGCCGCCGTACCTGGCCAAAAGATCCTTTTGCACCGAACCGGAATTGACGCCGATGCGAATCGGCGCGCCATGGTCCTTGGCCGCCGATACCACCGCGTCCACGGCAGCCTCGGTGCCAATGTTGCCGGGATTGATGCGCAAGGCGTCCACACCGGCGTCCAGGGCAGCCAGGGCAAGATGATGATCGAAATGGATGTCGGCCACCAGCGGGACGGGCGAGGCGGCCCGAATGGCGGACAAGGCGGTGGCGGCCGTGCGATCGGGCACGGCCAGGCGCACAATCTCGCAGCCGACCTCGGCCAGAGCCTTGACCTGGGCCACCGTGGCGGCCACGTCGCGCGTATCGGTGTTGGTCATGCTCTGGACGCGAACGGGGACTGTCGCCGCCCACACTGACGGAGCCGATACGAACGGTCCGCGTGGGCCGGCGAGGAGGAGCTTTTCTCTGAGTATGCATGGGGAAAGCGAAAATCGCTCGTTCGTTGTAGCGGAAACGTGCCAGGAAGCCAAGCCGACGGCTGCCCGCGCCTACTTGGTTTCCTGACTGACCCGGGAGACGCGCAGATAGGCCGCCTCGCCGGATTTTTGGCTACCGTGCCCTCGATGTGGCAGGAAACATCCTTCTTGCCGAGGGCGAAAAGCTGCTCGATCACGTTCTTGGCGGTCACATCGTCACAAATCAGGAAATGCCGTCCTTCCGTCGCCTCAAACCGCAAGCAGATGGTATTGGTCGCCGGATATTGCATCACGCCCACGGTCCGGCCGTTCACCGAGACGCTCTCGGCGGCCAGGGCCCCCGGACAAGCAACCAGCCACATGAGCGGCACGAACCAAAACAGCGCGCGCATGAACCCACCTCCTCCCAATGAGACGACGCCCCGCCGTCAGCGGGAAACATCGCCGGACCGATCATCGGCACGGCCCCCCGTCGTCGCCAAACAAGCTCACCAGCCACACCAGCAGGCAGAAGGCCGCGGTCACTTCCAGAACATCCTGGGACAGCAGCCAAATCAGGGCCGATCGGACAGACGACGGCTCCAGGGAGAAAACGCCGCGAACCACGGCATCGGGCAAATTATCGCCCAAGGGCCAAGCGGGCCACAGGCCGTCCCGCCAGGCGATATACAGTTTCATCCCCAGCAAACAATACAAGACGGCGAGGCCGACAAGAAAGCAGCCCCGGCCAAAGGCATTCCGCCGGGTTTCCATGGCGTCCCCCGCTGCGCGCTGCTCCGGTTGCCCGGAGAGACGCGGCTGCGTTCGGGCAGGATGACCTACCGCTGTTCCCGGTTGCCATTACGCCATTGGCCCAACAAGGCAAGAGGACGCCCCCGGCCGGTTGGTCCGCTCGTATCCGGACGGCCCAGCCCGACGGACCGACAGTGCGGCTAGCCACCGATGCCGGACATGCCCCGGGCTCCGGGAACCGCACCGGGATTGAGCACCTCATAGCCCAGGGGTTTGTGGCGCAGGGCCAGCTCGATGACACGCCGGACCATGGGCAGTCCGAGCTTTTTATTACGCAACAACGGCCGCAACCGAAATTCGCGCTCGGAAAAAAGGCAGGTCCGCAGCTTCCCGTCCGAGGTAATCCGCAAGCGGTTGCAGCTATCGCAAAAGTGCTCGCTTAACGGCGAAATCACGCCGAACCGGCCGCGGCCGCCTTCCACCCGATACATCCGGGCCGGACCGCCGGTGATATGATCGTTCTCCACCGGGGTAAGCTCGACATGCTGCGAAGCCAGGGCCAACACATCCTTGGCCGAGATGTAATTCTCCGGCTTCCACAGGTTGCCGTCGCCCACGGGCATGAATTCGATAAACCGCACGTCGATCGGATTGTCGATGGCCAGCTTGGTGAAGGCCGCAATCTCGTCGGTATTGATGCCGCGCAAGGCCACGGCATTGATCTTCACGCGCAACCCGGCGGCCATGGACTCTTCCACGGCACGCAGCACCTCCGGCAAACGATCATGGCCGGTGATGCGGGCGTATTTGCTCCGATCCAGACTGTCCAAGGAAATATTGACGGCCGAAACGCCCAGTTCCGCCAAGGTGGCCGCCTTGCCGGCCATCATCGTGGCATTGGTGGTGATGCGCAGGTCCATTTCCGGATGGCGCCGCCGAATGGATTCCACCAGCACCATGACGTCCCGGCGGGCAAAGGGCTCGCCGCCGGTGAGGCGCACCTTGGAAATGCCCATGTCGCTGGCCAGGGAAACCAGATCCAGCAATTCCTCATAACGCAGGATGTTGTCATGGGGAATAAAGGTGATCCGGTCCCTGGGCCGGCAGTACAGACAGGAAAGATTGCAACGGTCCGTCACCGAAAGGCGCAGATAACTCACCTCTCGGCCGCGACCGTCGCGCAAATTGGCGTCGTTCGTGCCGGTCATGCCGGACCCTCCATGCCGCGGGCCCGTAGCAGGTCCGGCGGTGAATTGACGTTAAAAAAGGCTCGAGCCACAGACCAGTCCTCGCGGCTATAATCAATATGGCAACGGACGTCTTCGGAAAAAAATTCCCGACAACCGGGGTTCCCCCCGGGACAGGCTTTCCCGCAACAGCGACGCGCCGTCCGATTCGTAGATCGCCACAAGGGATTCGATGTAGCCGGTTTCCACGATGCGAAAGGTGGTCATCAGGGTTTGCCGCGGCCGGCGCCGCCACGCGGCCACGAGCCGACGAAGCGTCGCCTCGTCCAGAAAGGGCAGATCACAGGACACGACCAGACAGGCCCGCCCGGCCGCCTCAAGCGCGGTCAGCACGCCGCTGGCCGGTCCAAACCCCGGCACCGCGTCGGGCACCCAAGGAACACACCAATCGCAATCCGCCGGGTCGCGCCCCGAAACCAGGACCTTCCCGGTCACCCGGGCCAACCGCTCACCGACCCGGCGCAACAGCGGTTCGCCGCCAAAGGACAAGCGTGCCTTGTCCACGCCCATCCGGCTGCTCGTCCCGCCCGCCAGGACCACGCCAAGGGGCAGTTGCTCCCCCCCGTTCACGGTATCATCCCAGCCTCCGGCCAATGGAGACTCGGGGTCGCCGGCAAGGCCCGAAGAGCGCGTGCGCCATGCGGCAACCACGCCCGGGAGCGAAGACCATCCGAACTCCTTTGCCCGCTCTGGCCGGGATGCGGGCACGGCAACAAGATATTATGGTGTCGGGGCAAGCGAAAGGCAAGAGGGTGATGCCCTCCCCGGGCGCCGAATCAGGACGACAGATATTCCAGAATAGCCGCCTGGGCACGGCCGAGAGCCGCCAGGACGGCCTGGCTGACGCGCTGGCAGGCGACGGCATCGCCGGCCAATCCGGCCTCCTGCAATTGCCGGGCCCCCTCGCTGAGCTCCCTGGCCCGAAGCGGTACGGCCATGCCGAGCAAGGTATGGGCAGCGTCGCCGGCGCCCTTCCAATCCGCCTTCCGGACGGCCTGTTCCAGGGTGGTCGCCACGGACGGGCTCTCGTCCAGAAACATCCGGCAGATTTCCCGGGCAAAAGCCGATTTTCCCCGCTCGTCGTAATAGGTCATGTCCAAGGGCTGCCCCCCCGGGGCGGAAGTCTGGCAGCCCTCCGGCCGGGCCCGATGATCGAGCACCCGCCGCATCACCATAAAAAGTTCCCCCACATCCACCGGCTTGGAAACGTAATCGTCCAGCCCCGCCTCCAGAAACCGTTCACGATCGCCCTTCATGGTGTAGGCCGTCAGCGCCACCACAGGGAGCTGGCGGGCCGGTTCGCCCGACTCGCCGCGCCGAATGCGCCGGGTGGCCTCCATGCCGTCCATCTCCGGCATCTGGATATCCATCAGCACCAGATCGGCCGGATGCGCGGCCAAGGTTTCGAGGACTTCCGCGCCTGAGCCGGCGCAGGTCACATCGCAACCGGCTTCCCGCAAAAAGTGGCGCAAAAAGAGTCTATTCACCTGGTTGTCTTCGGCCAGGACCACACGCAACCCGGCGAAATCGGCCTCGCTTTTCGGGGAATCAAACCGCTCGCAGGCCACGTCGCCCTCGCCCTGGGCCGGACGCAGGGAAACGGTGAAGGTAAAAAGACTCCCCTCCCCCGGCCGGCTGCTGACGCCGATCTTGCCGCCCATCAGTTCCACCAGGCGGCGACTGATGGCCAACCCCAGTCCGGTCCCGCCATGGCGCTTGCAGCGCGTGGGTTCGAGCTGGGTGAAAAGTTGGAAAAGTTCGGACTGTCTGTCCTCGGGGATGCCGATGCCGGTGTCGCGCACGCAACATTCGAGCAGCATGGGGTCGCCATGGCGGGCCAGCCGCAATTCCACGGAAACTTCGCCCTTGTCGGTGAACTTCAAGGCGTTGCCTACCAGATTGCGTACCACCTGCATGAACCGGTCGGGATCGCCATAGAGCATTTCCGGCACGGCTTGATCGATGCGAACGGACAACTTGAGGCCCTTTTGCCGAAAGGAAAACTGGAACGGCTTGATGGTCCTGTCCAGGGTCTCCCGCAAGTCGAAATCCACCGGCAAAAACTCCATCTTGCCGGCCTCGATCTTGGAGAAGTCCAAAATATCGTTCACGATACCCAGAAGCGAACGGGAGGAATCCAGGATCATCTCCAGGTTTTCCCGAATTTCCGGCCGCGGGCCGATGCTCAAGGTCATCTGGGAAAGGCCGATGATGCCGGAAAGAGGCGTACGGATTTCATGGCTCATATTGGCCAGGAATCCGCTTTTGGCCGCGCTGGCCGACTCGGCCTGGGCACGGGCCCGCTCCAAGGCCTCTTCCCGGTTACGATCCTTGCTGTGGCTGAGCACGCCCTCGCCGAGGAGGCTGACCCGCCGCACATCGGACTCGTCATAGTTTTCGGGCTTGTTGGCCACGGACAAAAGGAGCTGCACCTCCCCGTCATTGGGAACGGGCACGACCAAAAAACGGGTCAAAGGACGGTGCCCGGGGGGCAGGCCTTTCTTGCCGGGATGGGGAGTCGCATAGTCATTGACCACGAAAGGACGGCCCGTCCGATAGGCTTCGGCCCAGGAACCGGCCTCGGCGACGGGAAAGACCCTGGTGGGATCGAGCATACTGCATTCGGTCGAGGATTCCGGGTCAGAGGCGATCAGTCTGAAATTGCCCTCGTCCCCGGTACGGGCCAACACGAAGCCGTCGACGCTCCCCGTCAGGGTAACGGCCCGCTCCAAGACGAAGCGCGCGATGTCGGGCAAGGACTCCTGGCGCATCCTCCCCAGATGCAGCAGCGCTTCGAGCGTGTCGGCGTGCAGACGGGTCTGGGCGACGACACGGTGCTCGGCCGTCATGTCCTTGGTCGCGGCCAAGGAGCGCACGAATCGCCCCTGGGCGTCGTATTCCCCCACCGAGGAAATCTGGACATCCAGGATGCGGCCATCCTTGGCCACCAGACGCAAGGGTTTGTTCTCCACGCGCCCGTGCCGATAAAATTCCGGAAGCGTACCCAGCACATCCTGCCGGGAGGGCTCGGTCATAAAATCCACGATCGGGCGCCCGAGGACCTCCTCGGCCGTATAGCCCAGCGTCTCCCGAAAGCAGGCATTGACGGAGAGCAACCGCCCCGATCCATCGATCGAATGGAGCATGATCGGAGCCTTCTCATACAAATCTCCCAAACGCTCCAGGACGGTCGGCCTGACGTGTTTCCCGCTACGGTTCGTCACCGGCATTCCCTCCGTGTACGACACGGCGCGCGGGCAGAAAGCGGGCGCCCGCAACGCCTTTGGCCTTTCCCTAGCCCAGGGGGGCGCCGATGACAATGTTTCCGCCGTCGCCGCTTGTGGAAGGACCGGTTTTCGGTCTAGGGAGGGGTGTCCCGAGACCGACGTACGCCGCCGTCCGCGACAGGAGGCTTTCCATGGAAGCGATGCAATGCCTGATCATCGGCGCCGGCCCGGCGGGCCTGTCCGCCGCCATCTATACGGCCCGGGCCGGCCTGACCACCGTTGTCATCGGCTGCGACCCGAAAATCGCCGGCGACTATGATATCGACAATTATTTCGGATTTCCCGAAACGATTCCCGGTCGCGAGCTGATTGCCCGGGGCGTCCGGCAGGCCCAACGATTCGGCGCCCGTATCGCCTGCCAGCGCGCCCTGTCCCTCCACATGACCGAGGACGGCGCTTTTCGGTGCACCACGGACCAGGGCGAGTACCTGGCCCAGGCGGTCATCATCGCCGCCGGGGTGGCCCGCATGCGGCCACCCATCGAAGGACTGGCCGCCTACGAAGGCAAGGGCGTCTCCTATTGCGTCAGCTGCGACGGCTTTTTTTTCCGCAATCGGCGGGTGGTGGTGGTCGGAGAGGGAACGTACGCCGCCAACCAAGCCCTGGAACTCACCACCTTCACCCCTGATGTCACCATCATGACCCAGGGCAAACAGCCGACCATCGATGCGACCTTCTCGGCCCGGCTGACAGCGGCCGGCATTCCGATCTCCACGGCCACCATCACCAAGTTGGTCGGTGAACCGGCCCTGACCGGCGGCCTGCTGAACGACGGCACCTCGGCAGCCTTCGAAGGCCTGTTCGTGGCCATGGGCCAGGCCTCGTCCCTGGATTTCGCCCGGACGCTCGGGGTGACGACCAATGGGAGCTTTCTGGAGGCGGATCACGAGCAAAAGACCAATATTCCCGGCGTATTCGCTGCCGGTGACTGCGTGGGCCGCTTCATGCAGATCAGCGTCGCCGTCGGCGAAGGCGCCAAGGCGGGCCGGGCCGCCATCGCCCATGTCCGGCAGCGGAAGGAAAGCCCAGCGGACGGCCGGGAATCGTCTTGACTTTTTATTTCAATCGGACTATAAATGTCAGTTCGCTTCATCGACAATGGGCCTATAGCTCAGTTGGTAGAGCCACCGGCTCATAACCGGCAGGTCCCAGGTTCGAATCCTGGTGGGCCCACCACGAAGGCTCCATGAAACAGCCCGCGAAAAGATTCTCTACAAACAACTGTCTCTCGCCCGGTCGGGAGATACCAAGGCGCTTTCCCGTCCACCAGGGTCAGGAAAGCGCTTTTTGTATCGAATGATGCGTGTACGAGAACTGATCTCCACGATCGAGCGGACCGCCGACCCGCGCTTGGCCGCCAGTTGGGATCGTTCCGGCCTGCAAATCGCCGGGACGCTGGAAGACTGCCGCCGGCTGGCCGTGGCCCTGGACCCGTCGCCGGCGTTCGTGGCGGCCGCCCTCGACTGGGGAGCCGAGTACCTGCTCACCCATCATCCCTTGAGCCTGTCCCCGCGCCTGCCCGACCGGCTGGATGACTATCACCAGGTCTTGCGGCTGGTGCTCGGCCGAGGCGCCTGGCTCTACGCCGCCCATACCTCCCTCGACGTGGTCACCGAGGGACCGGCCGGCTGGCTGGCCGATGCCCTGGGGCTCAAAGACCGTCGGCTTGTGGAAGAGGCCGGCAAACGGCCTTTCGTGCAAACCAGACTGCACGTTCCTTCGGCCGCGGATCGGGACCGTTGTCTGGCCGCCGTGGCCGATCATCCCCGCACGACGGCCGTGCCGCTGGGGCCCTGTTTCCTGGAAATCACCCATCCCGGCGCGGCTTGGCCTGCCCTGCGCGTCAGCCTGGAGACGGCCTGCCCGGACGCGACCGTGGTCTCGAGCCTTTCCCTGACCACCCCGGCCGAACCATACGGCTACGGGGTGGTCGGGACCCTGCCCGAGCCCCTGTCCCTTGCCCGCCTCACGACCGCGCTGGGCGAACTGTTGCCCCGAAACGTCTTTTCCGTGGCCGGCCAGCCCGAGGAGCCGATCCGCACGGTGGCCTATTGCCCCGGATCAGGCGCGGACATGGCCCCGCTCGCCTTTGCCGCCGGCGCCGAGGTCTACATCACGGGCGACCTGAAATATCACCAGGCAACCGCCGTGCCGCCCGGCCGGGCTCTCGTCGATGTCGGCCATTTTGCCCTGGAGGAAGTCATGATACGCATCTTTGCCCGCGATCTGACGGCTTCTTTCGGCGAAGACAGCCCGCAAGTCCGGTTCTTCCCCGGAACCGATCCGTTCGTAGTGCATTTCCCGGATGGGGTTCTCCCCTCCCGGACGAAATAAAACCTCGGAGAATATCATGTATTTGAAACAGATCGAACAGTTGGTGGTCTTGCAGAAAGTGGATGACGAAATCGTCGTCCTCCAGGATGAACTGCGGCGTGCGCCCCAACAGATCGAGGAGCTCGAAAAGCGGCGTCAGGAGATCGACCATACCGCCGAGACCACTCGTGACAAAATCAAATATCTGCTCGATCAGCAAAAACGCCTGGAAACGGAGATCGAGGGCGACAGCGTCCGCCTCAAAAAAAGCAAAAGCAAGATGATGTTGGTGGGCAACACCAAAGAATATCATGCCATGATGCGGGAAATGGACAACCTCGAAAAGCAGAACCGCGGCCGTGAAGAAGAAAAAACGACCGTGGCCGAGGAGCTCTCCCGGCAAAACCAGGAACTCAAGGATATCGAGGAACGCGCCGCCACACTGGAGACCGAACTGGCCGCCGCCCGTCAGACCCTGGACGAACGCCTCAAAGAAGCCAAGGGCAACCTGGCCACGCTGGAAGCCAAACGCCAGGAAGCCGGTGAGGCCGTGCCCAAACCCATTCTCCAGCGCTACGAGTTCATCCGGTCGCGGCTGAAAAATCCGGTCATCGTCCCGGTGGAAGCCGGCATCTGTTCGGGCTGCCACATCTCCATTCCGCCCCAGGCCTTCATCGAGTTGCAGAAGGGCATTCAGATCTTAAGCTGCCCCAACTGCCAGCGCCTCATCTACTGGAGCGACCACATCAAGCCCGACGAAGCGCCGCAAGAGGTCCCGGCCGAGGCGACTCCCCCCGCGGCCTAACCGCGCCAATCGACAAATACGCCAACCGCGGTTCCGACATGCCGGGACCGCGGTTTTTTTTCGTACGGAGCCCGTCCCATCGCGACCGTACTCAAGCCGCGCCGCGACTCGTCCCCGGCCCGGGAGGTGCCGTATGTGCCGTATGGTCCAGCACCCGGGCGATGGCCTCGCTGAGGGCCTCCATATCCACGGGCTTGGACAAATAATCGTCCATGCCGCTTTGCAGATAGCGCTCGCGGTCGCCGGCCAGGGCATGGGCGGTGACGGCAATAATGGGGATATGCGGGTCCACGCCCGGCACCACGGCATCGCGCACGCGGCGCGTGGCCTCCACGCCGTTGACCCGCGGCATCTGAATGTCCATCAGCACGACGTCAAAAATATTCCGGGACAGGGCCGGCACGACCTGATCCCCGTCCTCCACGGCCTCGACCGCATAGCCGAACTTTTTCAGCATGGCCACGGTGGCCATGCGGTTGACGGCCTCGTCCTCCACCACCAGCACCCGAATCGTCTGCCGGCCCTCGTGCGTGGGCACGGGAGGCTTCGGCCGCGCCACGGGCGGCTCGGCCTCGCGGCAGCGGATCGTAAAGGTGAAATCCGTTCCCCGGCCGGGGCTGGTGTCGACCAGGATATGGCCATGCAGCAGTTCGACCAGCCGTTTGACGATGCCGAGGCCCAGTCCCGTGCCGCCGTACTTGCGGGTCAACGAGCCGTCGAGTTGCGTAAACGGCTCGAAAATGGCGTCCAGCCGCTCCTCCGGAATGCCGATGCCCGTATCCCGGACGGAAAAGAAGAGATGGACGTCCTCCCCGACCCGCGAGGCTACGTCGACTTCCAACCGAACGCTCCCCTTTTCGGTGAACTTGACCGCGTTGCCCAGCACATTGAAGAGTATCTGCCGCAGCCTGGCAGGATCGGTCACGATCCAGCGTGGGACTTCCCCGGACACGGCCAGGGCGGGTTGCAGCCCCTTGCGGTCGCACTCCAGGGAGAGAAAGCGCATGGCCTCGGCCACGAGAACCCGACAATCGACGACATCCCAGCGCACGACAAGGCGGCCGGCATCCAGGAGGCTGCAATCAAGGATGTCGGACAAAATCTTGACCAGCCCCCGCGCGGAGGCCAGGGCCGTCTCCACGTTGGCCAGGCTGTCGGCGTCCAGGGGCGCGGTCCGCAAGAGCTGCAGCATGGCCAATACGCCGTTGAGGGGCGTGCGGACCTCATGGCTGATATTGGCCAAAAACTCGCTCTTGGCCTGGCTGGCCGCTTCGGCCGCGATCTTGGCCTGCCGCAGGGTTTCCTCACCGCGCTTCTGGCTGGTGATATCCCAGGCCACGCCGTCGAAAACGATGCCGCCATCCGGTCCCTGGCGCGGCGCGGCGCGGAACTGCACCCAGCGCCCGGCCCGCTGCTCCCCCCACAACCGGACTTGCACGTCGAACACCGCCAAATCGTTGAGGGAGGTGCATTCGGCCCGGGTCAACATCTCTCGATCATCGGGATGGAGGGTTGCTTCGAGGGCGGCCGCGTTTTCCAAGACGCTGGCCGCGTCGACGCCGAAAATGCGTTCCACGCCCTGGCTGACGTACAAATACCGCCGCTGACAGCCCGACGTCAGGGCCAACTTGAACACCATGCCGTCCGGCAGATTGTCACCCAGCTGGCGCAGCATGGCTTCCCTCTCAAGTAAGGCAACCTCGCTCTTGCGGCGGTCCGTGACGTCGCGATACATGGCCAGGCGCACCGAACGGTGATTGAGGATAAAAAAACCCGTTTTCACGGCAAGATCCTTCATCTCGCCGGTACGGGTGCGGACCCGCGCCTCGCGCAGCACCGCTCCGCCGTCCATCAGGGTACCAGACTTCCCGGGGCGCGGCGGACGGGACATGCTGACCGGAAGCCTGCAGGAACGAGAGAGGCCGACCGATCAGCTCCTCCCGATCATATCCCCACTCCGAGGAGACCGCCTCGTTGCAGTCGAGGATCAGGCCCGTATCGTCGGCCACCAGCAGGATGACGTCCATACCCTGCTCGAAGAGGGAACGGTACTTCGCCTCACTTTCCTGCATAGGCCTTTTCGGCCCGGTGGCGTCTGATGCCGGCCAACGACAGGGAAAGCGCCAGCAACCCCAAAAAAAGCAGCCATAACCAAGCCAACAGGACGTTGAGCCTGTCCTGGCGCATCACCGCCGTCAACAGCCGTTGCTGGGTATCCACATGGAGCGCGTCGGCCCGATTTTCCAAGGCGGCGAAGGCGGCGTGCAGCTCCAGTCCGTAATGGACCAGACCGCCGTCCTCACCGGACACGGCCCGGTTGAGCATCGCATGGAAGCTGGCGACGGCGCGTCCGTAAGCGGCGACGGCGGCCCGAGCCTTGCCGGCGTCCCCCCCCCACGGGCCGAACGTGCCGGCCTTGTCCATGATGGCCTCGATATCGGCGAGCTGGCCGGTCGCCTGCTCGAAAAAGGCGTCCACGTCGGCCAGTCGGATGTCCACTTCGCCGCCAAGGGAACGGACCACAGTCAGATAGCCCCGGACCACCTCGGATCGGACCTGGCGCATCTTGGTGAACATCGGCTGGTAGGCCGCCAGGTTTTCCCGCCAGGACACGTTGGTCCACCACAGGAGCAGGCCGGAAATGACCGCCACCGCCACCACGGCGTACAGATGAAGGTCAATGGCGCCCCGATTCCAGGAGGCGCCCTTGCGCCTGGCCCTACGCGACCAGTTCACGGTGCAGCCCTCCATTCCGGCAGGGCGGCCGGGCCAAAGCCAAAGGGCTCCACGCGCCGGAGGTGCTCAGGCGTGCCTATATAATGAATGAGGGCTTGGTCCACGGCCTGTCGCAGTTTGACATCCTCTCGGCGGAAGCCGAAGGCGCTATGCCCGACCGGCAGACTCACCGGCACGGCAAAAGGGGTGGCCGCTTCCAACACCTTGGGGGCTTCGCCCACCATCCAGGCCACAGTAGGGCCGGTCAGGGCCAGGCAATCGGCCAAGCCCTGGCGTACGGCGGCCAGGCCGTCCGCCGGGTCCGGCACCACGAACAGCCGCTCGGCCGGCACCCCCTGGCGCACAAAAAATGCGTACTCGACCGACCCGGCCAGGACGGCCACCACGACATCGGCCTGAGCGACGACATCCGCATAGGCGTGCAAATGCTTCGGGTTGCCGCGCCGCACCAGCAGCCCCTGGAAGGTCCGGCTGTACGGCAGCGAGAAGGCGATTCTGGTCGCCCGCTCCGGGGTGATGAATAGCCCATTGGCGATCATGTCAATATGCCCGGCGAGCAACTCCGGTATGGCTTGGCCGAAATCCAACAGGACCCAACGAATATGCGAAACGCCCAGCCGGGCGAGCACCGCCTTGGCAATAGTGGGCGATTGGCCGGTCACGGTGCCGTCGGGCGCACGGAAGGCGTACGGAGCCTCGCTCGAATAGCCCACCCGAATTTCTCCACCGGTCCAGCGTAAGGGCGCACGACTATTGCCGGTCTCCACAAAGTACCAGCCACCGACGCCTCCCGCGAGGATGCAAAGCGCGATGCCGAGAGCCCCCAGTACCTTACGCATAGTCTTCCACCGTGACCCCCTCATGGCGGGCATCCGTCGTCCGCAGGCGGCCGGTCGTCGTTTGAAAGACTGTGCCGGCGTTTTTTCCGCACAAAAGAGAGAAACTGATCCTTTATAAAATACATGGTCGCAGCAGAAATGGCAACGCGGTACGGGAAAACGTCCGTATGGGACATCTGAAGTCTGCAGCGTTAGCCGGTGGGGCATGGACAAAAAGGCCGACATGTTATATCTAACAGAAAACCGTCAGTGCTCTCGTCCGCGCCTTTTCGGATCGAGACGCCTGTGAGAAGGATGTCTCCATGCCTATCGAACTCAAGTGTTACGCCACGCTGGCACCCTTGACCCCAAGCAATGCCGACGCCTTCCCCATCCATTCCGGCGAAACGGTCCTGGATCTGCTCTCCCGCCTCTCCATTCCGGCGGAAGAGGTCAAGATCGTTTTCGTCAACGGCCTTTCCGCCGAGCTGGACAAGACCCTGTCCGACGGCGACCGCGTCGGCGTCTTTCCGCCTGTCGGCGGGGGTTGATCGCCCCAAGCCGTCGGCAAAGGCGTTTTGCGTTCCCGCGACAGGCTGTTCGCCCGGCGTTTTTTTCTCCGGAGGAAGTGTCGCGCAGGTTGCGCGAAGCGCTTTCCGTCATGATCGTTCCAGCGGCAGACATGCGTCTGCCGTTTTTGGTCGAAACGACCGCTGCCGCGCCCTCTACCGGCCGGACCGCATGGCGGCAGGTCCGAACCGGGCGTTTCCCCCACGAGGGATGGTCAGCCGGCCGCTCCCTCGTGCAATAGCCCGGTGATGAGACGCTCCACCACCCGGTCCACTCGCGACAGGTCCGCATCATCGTACAGATTGAGGCCGCCGAAGACGCCGGATTGGCGGGAACGGACAGCCAAAAAGACGGCCGCCCCGCCAAGGACCGCCAGCACGGCGCTCAAATCCAGGGATTCGGCCCGCTCCCCGCTGATGCCCTCGAAAAACTCCAGGGACAAGCGGACGCGAGGCACTTCCAGGAATCTGGTCAAGTGATTGCGCGCCACCAGCTCCCACGCCAAAATGTCCAGGGTCCGGGGACGGGCGAGCAATCCCCGTATGGTAGCCTTGCAATACTGGATCAACTGCGCCCGCAGGGGCATGGCGGCAAAACGGTCGGCCACGTCTTCGCGCAGTTCTTCAATGGTGGGCCAAAAACGCGCACTTTGGCCGAATGCAGCCACCATGGCGTCCAGGTCCCGAAAGTGCCGGAACGCCACGTTGCGGTCCACGCCGGCGGCAACGGCCACAGCCTCCATGGTGACGCTGGCAAACCCTTCCCGGGCCAGCACGTCCCCCAAGGCCTCCAACAGCCTCTCCCGGACGGTACGCGGCACCCCGATAGGGATAATTTTCACCCCGGACATGCCTGTCCTCAGGCCTCCCGGGCGTGCAGGAAACTGCCGAGCGTGACGAGAACGGCCAGGACCAGCATACTTCCATCCCGGAGGAAGGTGATCGGCGAGATGGGATCGTCGGCCTTGGTGGTGAAACAGCCGCACTGGGTGTCGTAGCCCTGGGAGTAGGCGTAGCCCATGGCCGCGATGAACACGACCAGCAGCAGTGTCGAAAGGAGGCTGGCCCCCCGGCTGGCATAGCCGACGATCAGGCAAATACCGATCACCGCTTCCACCCAGGGAAGGATGAGGGCGGCCAGATTGATAAGCACTTCGGGCAGGATATGATAATTGTGAATGATCTTGGCCAACGAGGCCGGATCGGCGATCTTGCCCCAGGCCGCCACCAGGAAAATGACGCCCAAGGCCACACGCGCCAGAATGCCCAGTATCTTCATATGCCACCCTCCGTGGGACCGCCGGCAGCCTGCCAGCCTTCAAAGCCGTCGGGCATGACCGAAACGTAGGGGAAGCCGTCCGTGCGCAACGCCTCGGCCAACTCCCGGCTCTTGTCACACAGGATGCCCCCGCAGTAGACCACCACCCGTTCCTCCGGCGAGAGGGACAAGGACTTGACCGCCGCATCCAGGTCCCCATAGATGGTTTCCTGGGGTAAATTCTTGGCTCCGGTCACATGGCCGCGAGAAAACTCCCCGGGCGTACGGGCATCGAGGAACACCACGCCAGGGCGACCACGCAGGGAAATGGCACCAGGGACGTCGATCGTCCCGAGTCCCTTGCGCAACGCCTCGCGTCGGGCCATGGCCTGGAAATCGGCCACCCAGGGCAAGGAATCGGACCGGACCGCATTCATGGCCAAGCCAAGCCCTGCTCCCAACGCGACAAGCAACACCATCTCCAGCCAGACGGACGGCAATCGCCGCGACAGGCCATGGGTCATAGTCACCGCCTTGACAAATTTTCCCGCACGCGAGCATAGACTCGAGCGCAGGCCGTTTCTACCCTACCCGCCTATCCGAACGCAACCCTAACCCAGGAGGGGATCATGGCACCCGACGTCCGCCCGGCTCCGGTCCGGAATGCCTCCGTGAGCGAGGTGCGGCACCTGCTCGACAGTACACGGCCTGACGGTCTGACGTTGCTCGACGTCCGCATGGAACGCGAATACGCGACCTATCATCTGCCCGGGGCCAGACTGCTTCCCCTGCCCGAGCTTCCCGACCGTCTGGAAAGCCTGGACAGACAAAAGCCGATCATCGTTTACTGCCGCTCGGGGAAACGAAGCGCCGCGGCGGCCGCCCTGCTGGCCGGTGCCGGGTTCTCCCCGATCGTCAACATGCTGGGCGGCGTTACGGCTTGGCAAGGCGCGGTCGCTTCGGGCCCGCCCGATGCCGGCATGCGGCTGCTCTCCGGCCGGGAGTCCGTCCGGGAGATCCTGCTGGCCGCCCTCGGCATGGAAGCGGCCCTGGAGACCTTCTACACCACCCTGGCCCGGACTTCGCCGGCCGGGCAGGCGGTTTTCGAACGGCTGGCCGGCTTTGAAAAACGGCATCTCCAGCATATTCTTGGCGTGTACCGCCAGCGAACCGGCGATACCGCGCCGCTGGCCGATGTGCTGGCCGGTGCGGGACCGGAACTGGAGGGTGGTCGACCGGGCGAGGATTTTCTCCGACAACTCGGCGACGATCCGGCCTCTCCGGAAGAAGCCCTGGAGCTGGCCGCCTCGGTCGAAGCCCAAGCCTTCGACCTCTATGCGCGTCTGGCCCGTCAGGCCGAGACGCCGCAACAGACCGAACTGCTGACATCGTTGGCCCAGGAGGAAAAACGGCATCTGCGGACCGTAGCCTCCCTCATGAACACCGCTTCCTCTGACCACGAATAACGGAGTTTTCCCATGCAGCCCGTCAATTTTCTCATGAATGTCCTGTGGCTTATCCTCGGCGGCCTGTGGATGGCCCTGTGCTGGTACCTGGCCGGATGCATCATGGTGCTCACCATCATCGGCATCCCCTGGGCCCGTGCCTGCTTCGTCATCGGCACGCTGTCCCTGTGGCCCTTCGGCAAGGCGGTCGTCGATCGCCAGGACGTGTCCGGCCCGGACATCGGCACGGGCGCCCTCGGCTTCATCGGCAATGTCATCTGGTTCATCCTGGCCGGCGCCTGGCTGGCCATCGGCCATCTGCTGGCCGCCGTAGCCAATTTCATCACCATCATCGGCATTCCCTTCGGTCTCCAACACCTGAAGCTGGCCTGGCTGGCCCTGGCCCCCATCGGCAAGACCGTCGTGGACATCACCCCCTATCCGTATCCTTAAAATTCCGGAGTCCTCATGCAATCGGCGTTTTTGCTGCTGGCCCTGGTGGCCGGGGCGTTCATGCCCCTCCAGGCCGGCATCAACACCCGGCTGGCGGGCGTGGTCAACGGCGTCATCCCGGCCGCCTTCATCTCGTTTCTGGTGGGAACCCTCGTGCTCGGCGCCGTGCTGGCGGCCACCGGCCAGGGCATTCCCTGGCACCGGGCCCTGCCGGCCGGTCCCTGGTGGTATTGGGCCGGTGGCGCGCTGGGAGCCTTTTTCGTTACGGCTACGGTCATCCTGGCCCCGCGCATCGGGGCCGGGGCCATGGTCGCCCTCACCCTGGCCGGACAACTTGCCGCCTCCATGTTTCTGGACCATTTCGGCCTGCTCGGCTTCCCGCGCATCCCCTTCGACGCCAAGCGGCTCATCGGGGCCGGGCTGCTCGCGGCCGGCGTCTATCTGATCCGGTTCTAGGAGACGGAGCGCGTCCGTCTAGAGATAGGGATCGGGGGCTGCCAAATAGCCCCGGACGTAGTCGGCGACGCCCTCCTCCAGACCGGTAAACGGTCGGTCGTAGCCGGCCGCCCGCAGCCGGTCCAGCTTGGCCTCGGTGAAATACTGGTATTTGCCGCGCAGGGGCCCGGGCATGTCCACGTAATCGATGGCCGGTTCACGATCCATGGCCGCGAACACGGCCCGGGCCAGGTCGTTCCAGGTCCGAGCCCGGCCGGACCCGACGTTGTACATCCCGCCCGCCGCGGGATGCGCCAACAGCCAGAGCATGACGGCCACCGCGTCCTTCACGTACAGAAAATCCCGCTGCTGCCCGCCATCGGGATATGCCGGCCGGTAGGACTTAAAAAGCCCCAATCGTCCCGTCTCCGTAATCTGCCGGAAAGCCTTACAGACGAGCGAACGCATATCGCCCTTGTGATACTCATTGGGGCCGAAGACATTGAAGAATTTGAGGCTGGCCAACTGGTCGAGCACACCTTCCCGACGGGCCCAGAGGTCGAAGAGATGCTTGGAATAGCCGTACATGTTGAGCGGCTTCAGGCGATCGAGTCCGTCCGGGTCGTCGTCGAAGCCGGCGGCGCCGTCGCCGTAAGTCGCCGCTGACGAGGCGACGACGAGCCGCGCCCCCCCCATCAGGGCAAAGCGGGCCACCGAACGGGTGTAGGCGAAATTGTTGCGCATCAGATATTCGGCATCGGTCTCGGTGGTCGAGGAGCAGGCCCCGAGATGCACTATGGCTTCCACAGCGCCGAAGGGGTTTTCCCGGCCGGTTATGGCCGCCAGGAAGGCATCCTTGTGCAGATAGTCGAGAAAGCGGCGATTGACCAGATTCTTCCATTTGTCGCCGCAACCGAGGTTGTCCACCACCAAAATGTCGTCCCACCCGGCCGCATTGAGGCCCCACAGCAGCGCGCTGCCCAAGAATCCGGCCCCTCCGGTCACGATCAGCATAGCCGTCTCCCTTGCCAAGCTTTCCCAAATTGTTCACAACGAGCCGTCACGTCCGCACGGTGCGCGATGCGCGACGGACGTCCGGCGCATTCCTGTCCATTCCGGAATGCTGTACAAAAGGCTGGGCACACCAGTCACATTCCCCCCACGCCCCGTCAAGAGGGTGCCGGGGGAAATTCCCCCCGGCCGCCGAAAGAGCGCTTGCCCCTCCCCGGCCGGAGGCTGCGGAGTATCCGACATGCTTGCCATTCTCGACTACAAGGCCGGAAACCAAACCAGCGTGCGGCGCGCCCTGGATCATCTGGGCATCGACTGCCGCATCACCGCCGATCCGGCAATCATCGCGAAGGCCGCCGGCATCATTTTTCCGGGCGTCGGCGCCGCCGGCCAGGCCATGCACGAGCTGACCAGCACCGGCCTGGATGCGGTGTTGGCCGATCAGGTGGCGGCTGGCAAACCGCTGCTCGGCATCTGCGTGGGCTGCCAGATCCTTTTGGACTACAGCCCGGAAAACGACACCAAGGCCCTGGGCATCGTCCCCGGGGAATGTGCCATGTTCCATCGCGGCCTGACCGACGAGGACGGCCTCTCCATCCGCATCCCGCACATGGGCTGGAACAGCGTGGCCCTCAAGCAACCCTGCCCGCTGTTCGACGGCGTCGAGCCGGGCTCGGAATTCTATTTCGTCCACAGCTACTATCCGGTGCCCAAGCCCGAGTACGTCATCGGCATCACCGAATATGGCCTGCCCTTCTGCTCGGTGCACGGCCGGCAAGGGCTGTGGGCCGTGCAGTTCCACCCGGAAAAAAGCGGTCGGCCGGGCCTGACGCTGCTGCGCAACTTCGCCGCCTACTGCCAGGAGGCCTAACCCATGCTCTCCAAACGTGTCATTCCCTGTCTGGACGTCCGGGACGGCAAGCTGACCAAGGGCATCAAGTTCAAGGGCAACGTGGACATCGGCGATCCGGTGGAAATGGCCCGGATCTACTACGAGGAAGGGGCGGACGAACTCGTCTTCTACGACATCACGGCCTCCAGCGAAGGCCGGGGCATCATGCTCGACGTCGTGGACAAGGTGGCAAGCCAGATTTTCATTCCCTTCTCCGTGGGCGGCGGCATCGCCACGGTGGAGGACATGCGGGCGGTGCTTCTGGCCGGCGCGGAAAAGGTCTCGGTCAATTCCGCGGCCGTGAAAAATCCCGACATCATCAGCCAGGGCGCGGCGGCCTTCGGCGCCCAGTGCGTGGTGGTGGGCATGGACGTCAAGCGGGTGCCGGTGTCCGAAACCATCCCTTCGGGCTATGAAATCGTCATCCACGGCGGCCGCAAGCCCATGGGCCTCGACGCCCTGGAATGGGCCCGGACCGTGGAATCCCTCGGCGCGGGCGAAATCTGCCTCAACTCCATCGACGCCGACGGGGAAAAGACCGGCTATGAGCTGCGGCTGACGCGGATGGTGTCCGAGGCCGTCACCATTCCGGTCATCGCCTCGGGCGGCGCGGGCTGCCCGGAACACATGGCCGATGCCGTCACCAAGGGCAAGGCCTCGGCGGCGCTTATCGCCTCCATCGTCCACTACGGCGAATACACCATCCGGCAGTGCAAGGACGTCATGGCCGCCCGGGGTATCAAGGTGCGCCAAGTCTGGTAGACGGGCGACTTGTCAGGCGGGGGAAGAAACGCCTCCGGCGGCCAAAGGGCGCTGCCCTTTGGAATCCCTTTCCGAAAAAGGCCGGGTATTTTCCCCGGCCTTTTGCATACGCATTCGCCTCCAGGCCCCCTTGTCTTTCCCGTCAAGGGGTCCGGGGGGATTATCCCCCCGGCCGCCGGAGGCATCTTTCCCTCTTTTACGCCAGCATGTCGGCCATAGCGTAAAGGCGGCCGGTTTTTTGCCCCTGCAGCCAGGCAGCGGCGCGCAAGGCACCCTGGGCGAAGGTATCGCGCGTATGGGCGCGGTGCGTCACCTCGATGCGCTCGCCGGGTCCCAGGAAGTAGACCGTGTGGTCGCCCACCACGTCACCGCCGCGCAGGGCGGCCACGCCGATCTCACCGGACTGGCGCGGCCCGATGACGCCGTCCCGACCATGGCGCTTCACGTTGTCGTAGAGCGCACCCCGGGCATCGGCCAGGCATTGACCGAGCTTGAGGGCCGTACCGCTCGGGGCGTCGACCTTCTTGTTGTGGTGAATCTCCATGATCTCCAGATCGTAGCTCGGTCCGAGCATCCGGACCAGCTCAGGCAGCACGCGCAGTAACACGTTGATGCCGACGCTCATGTTCGGCGCCCAGAAAAGCGGCGTCCGGGCGGCCAGCGTCTCGAGGGTCCGTTGCTGCTCCGGGGTCAATCCCGTGGTGCCGATGACCATGGGATTGCCCGTGGCGGCGGCGATTTCGGCGGCGGCAACGGAATTGGCCGCCGTGGTAAAATCGATCACGACCGCTCCCGGGCATTTGGACAAAAGCCGGGCCAGATCGTCATCTGCCGGGCACGGCACGCCCTCCAGACCGTCCAGGCTGCCGGGACGCTCCGAAACGCCGGCCAGCCGAAACGCAGGGTCAGCCATGGCCAAACGGACCAGTGTCGCGCCCATGCGACCCTTGGCGCCCATAATCACCACATCACACACACTCATCACGTTCTCCTCAAAGTAGCGGCCCCAAAAACGCAGCACAGGGCCGAAGTGTCGCCGCAGCCGCCCCCGTCACATTTTCCTGCCGCGACCGCCGGGCAAGGCCGCCACCAGGCGCTCCGTCCGCGTGAACTCGGCCCCAGCCCGGTGCATGGCCATCATCGCCCGGGCGATGTCGCCCTTGTGCATCTCGACGCCGGCAATGGCGTTTTCGACCACGGTCACGGAAAAGCCTCGGGCCAGGGCATCCACGACACAGGCATGCACGCAGTACTCCGTGGCCACGCCGGCCACATACAATCGGGTGGCGCCCAGATCATGCAGCACTTGCTCGGCCTTGCCGTCGGCAAAGAGGCTCAACGCATCCTTCTGGTACACGACATCGTCCGGTTCGACGGTCAAATCCGGCACGACAGCCGATCCCCAGTCCCCCCGGATACAATGCGGCGGCCAAGTGGCAAATTCCTGGGAATCCTCGGGATGGGCGTCATTGTCGTACACCACCGGCAGGCCGGCGGAGCGGAAGGAAGCCTTCAGTCGGGCGATGGGCTCGACCACCCCGGCACCATCGGGAAAATAGAGTTTCCCCTTGGGGTCGATGAAATCATTCAGCATATCCACAATAATAAAGGCAATGCCCATAACCGTGACCTCCTGGTTACAGGACCCTGACCAGACGCGGATTGGGATGGTACCCCCGGCCGCTCTTGGCCAGCTCGACACCATCCACCCGCACGATATCGGCCGTGGCGCACCAGGCCGGGAACAGGCCGCCGATGCCAAGCGACGTAAAAAGCGGGCCGTACATCCGCTCGGCCTCGGCAAAAGCGGCCACCTTGGCCAGATCGCCGAAACCGCTGGAAAGGACCACGTCCACATGTTCGTAGCCGGCCGCATCAAGGGCCCGCCGAACGGCCAGGGTGCCGGCTACGGTCACGCCCTTGCCCGTCCAATAGGGACGGCCGTCCGAAGGCACGCCGCCCTGTCCGATCAGTTCCCCGGCCGTATCCAGGCGCACGCCGTCCAGGCGGTCGCCCAAGGCCTTGGCCGTGGCCAGGGAATCGTCGATTTCGTGATTGAAGGTGTCCACCAAGGCAATACGGGGGCATTGCGCCTCGATATGGCGGTCAAAGGCCAGGGTCGCCTCGCGGGTGGCCTGTTCCCGCCCCACCTTGGACGCGATGGTCAGAACCAGGGCATGGGGAATGGTGCCCACGCCGGCCGTCTTGCCGGCGGCCCGGGCACCGGCATCGGTGGCGCAGGAATCGAAACCCGCGCCAATCACGGCCTTGCAGATCGCCTCTTCCATGGTCCAGTGCCAATGCCGGGCGCCGAAGTACATGAGTTGCTTTTGGGGCAGCAGCTCACGAATGCGGCCGGCCCGTTCGGCAATGGCGGCCAGATCGGGTTCGGGGACGCCGTTGGCCGTGGAGGTCCGGGCGGTCAATGTGCCCAGATAAAGGGTTTCCAACTCAATGATGTCCTGCACGTGCCCCTCGATGTGCATGACGGATTCCAGGGGCGAAAAACGGCTTCCCTCGGGCAGGGCCAGCACCTTGCCGCCGTGGGCGGCAAGGGGAGAAAACCCGTCGATCAGGTTGATGACCGCATCGACGCCGGCCAACACGCCCGGTCCGTCACGGAAAAAACCTGCATGGTGACAATGGGATTGAGTCCCTCGCCCCTCAGGACCTGGAGCGAACGCGTGAAGTACTTATCCGTATAGGGCAGATGACTTGGCGGTGGATTGAACATGGCAATAACTCCGCAGGAGGATTCCAGTGGTCGCATATACTGCAACCCTTTTTGACAAAAATAATAAATTCAATAAAATGTCAAGGTTGGGGTTCCATCTTTGGAAATGCCCGGTGGCGACCTTTCCGGGCCTTCGTGCGTCGAAGCAACTCGCCGCGAAACGCTCACGCCAGGCCAACGGCCGTGATCCACGGCCGTGATCCACGGCATGGTCGAACGGCATCAGGAGGCACTTCATGCAGCAGCCAACAGCACAGGCGTCCTTTTTTTCCAGCGGTTCCGGAGCGACTCCCTATCTGGCCTGCTGGCATCAGGCCTTTTCCCCCCGGAACACGTCCGGCCCCCTGGTGGAACTTTGGTGCGACCGGGAGAAAGCCCCCCCCGTACGCAAGCAGCTCCGACTGCCGCAACACCCCGACGCCCATACCCTGCACCTGGCGGCCCTCTACCTGGCGGCCCTGCTCAACAACGTGCTCTGCGTCTGGGGCGCCAAGCGGGTCAGTCTCGTCAGCCGCGACACCGGACTGGCCGAGGATCTGCTCCAGCGCATGACCGGAGCCTTTCTCTATAAAGCGGAGCTGTTCTCGGATCTGACGCCGTTTTTCATCCTGGCCCTGCTCCAACAACGCTATGGAGAACGGCTGGCCCTCGACACGGACCAGGGGCAAGCCCTCCGACTGGCTCAACAGGCCGCCCTGGCCGCAGCCGCCCCCACGCCGGCGACGCGTCCCGGCCGTCATACCGTTTTGGCCGTCAATATCGGGCAATTCAAGACCGCTTACGCCCTGGTCAGTCTGGACGGCAGCGGCGGCTACACGCTGTCCCGCCACCATCGCCAGGAGACCTGGCCCGCGGATCAGCCCCGCTGCTACCCCCTTTTCGCCGAACAGGCCATGGCGTCCATGGCCCGGGAACTCGGACCGCTGCCGCCGGAAGTGGAGGCGGTCTGTTGCAGCTTGGCCGGTCCGGTCATCGAGGATGTTCCCTACGGTGTGGCCCAGGTCGGCCTGTACGCCGCCTGCGATCAAAAAACAGCCGACGGCATGCGGCAGGCCCTGGTGGATGCGGCCGAAGCCGCGTTTCCGGGACGTCCCGTATTCCTTGTCAACGATGCCGAGGCCCAGGGCCTTTTCGCCTCGCGCTTCTGCCGGGAGGCCGATCCCGACGGCCCCGGCTATGCCGCCAATCTGCTGTCCATCCGTTTCGGGGCCTGCCCTTCGATCAGCTACATCGGCGACGCCGGCCGCAACATCCCGCGCCTCAACGAATACGCCTGGCTGGTGACCACCATCCACGGCGAGCGCCCGGACACGCCGCTGTGCTCCACCATCAGTCCCTACATTTCCTTTTACGGCATCGGCACCATCGCCCACGAGCTGGGGCTCCTGGAAAAATACGGCATCGTCCCAAACGACGCGGCCGCCTGTTTCCATGCATTCTTCACCGGCAACGACCCTGCCAGGCAACGCGATGCCTTCAAGACCTACTATGTCCTCGGAGCCCATATCGCCATGCTGGCCTATGAAATCGAACGCGACACGCCCGTGCGCCACGTCCAGCTCCTGGGCTCCGACGCCAACAAACTGGACGAGCCCGTCTTCACCGCCATCTGGAACGGCTTCGCCGACTTCATCGACCGCCACGCCCTGCCCTTTTCCGGACTGGACTTCACCCTGGCCGAAAGTACCTCGGCCTACGCCAGCCTCGTCGGCGCGGCCGTGGCCTACGCCGACCATGAAAAGGAAAGGAAAAGAGGCCTTCGGGGGCCGGGAGCATAACGCCCCGGCCCCTTGAGCGGCGGGCCTCACGACAAGGAGACGGGCACCCCGGCCTGTTCGAGCAAGGCGACGAAGTCCTCGGGCGCGAGGATCGTAATGCCCAGGGCTTGCGCCTTGGACAGCTTGGAGCCGGGATCGCTGCCGACGACGAGGTAGTCGAGGCTCTTTGAGACCGAGCGGGCGAGGATGCCGCCGGCCGCCTCGACCTGGGCCTGGGCCGCTTCCCGGGTAAGATGCGGCAGCGTGCCGGTAAACAGGAACCGCTTGCCGGAAAGCGGCGTGTCCGCCACGGCCTCGGCGGCCTGGGGCTCGCTTATCGGCCACAGCCCCAACGCCCGAAACCGCTCCAGCAGCGCCCGGTTGGTGGGGTTGTCGAAAAACTGACGGATGGAGGAGGCCACCTCGGGGCCGATGTCGGGCAGGGCCGTCAGATCCTCGCTCGTGGCCGCCGCCAGGGCGTCCAGATCGCGAAAATGGTCGGCCAGGGTCCGGGCCGTCCGTGTCCCCACCTGCCGCATGCCGAGGGCGGCAATCAGCTTGGCCAGGGTGGCGTTTTGCCGGGCCGTTTCCACGGCGGCCACGATGTTGGCGGCCGACTTCTCGCCCATCCGCTCCAGCGGCAGCAACTCGGCTTCGGACAAGGTGAAGAGATCCGCCGGTGTCTCCACCAGCCCCTTGGCGATGAGAATGTGCACCCACTTGCTGCCGAGTCCCTCGATATCGAGTCCGGACTTGGACACGAAATAGGCGATGGAGCGACGGCGCATGGCCGGACAGGCCATGTTGACGCAACGCCAGGCTGCCTCGCCCGGAGCCCGAACGGCCGGGCTGCGGCAGGACGGACAGACGTGCGGGAAAACGAACGGCGCGGCCCAGGCCGGCCGCTTTTCCACGACGACCTTGACGACGTCGGGAATGACGTCGCCGGCCCGACGCACCACGACCGTATCGCCTGGACGCAGGTCCTTGGCCTTGATCTCGTCCTCGTTGTGGAGGGTGGCCCGGGAGACCGTCACCCCGGCCAGGGACACCGATTCGAGGAGGGCCACCGGCGTGAGCACCCCGGTACGGCCGACCTGAACCCGGATATCCGTCAACACGGTCTCCGCCTCATGGGCCGGGAACTTGAGGGCGATGGCAAAACGCGGCGCCCGGTCGGTAAAGCCCAGGGCCTCCTGCAGGGCCAGGCTGTCCACCTTGACCACCACCCCGTCGATCTCGAAGGGCAGGTCCTGCCGCTTCTGGCCGAGCTCCCGGAAATACGGATAGACGCCGTCCTGGTCGACCACCTTGCCCTGACCGGCCACGGGCAAACCCAGACGGCCCAAGCCGTGCATGGCCTCGGAATGCGTCGACCAACCGGGAGTATCGCCGCCCCAGTCCTGCTCGCCCAGGCCATAGGCGAAAAACGTCAGTGGCCTGCCCGCCGCCACTTTGGAATCGAGCTGGCGCACCGAACCGGCGGCGGCATTGCGCGGATTGGCGAAAATCTTTCCGCCGTGCTCCCGCTGCCGCTCGTTGAGTTCGTAGAAGTCCTGCCGGGTCATGACCACCTCGCCGCGCACCTCCAGGCGCGCCGGCACCGGCAGCCCCGACCGACGGGGCATGGGGCGCAGATCCAGCGGGATGTTCTTCACCGTGCGCACGTTTTCCGTCACGTCCTCGCCCATTTCGCCGTCGCCGCGGGTCAGTGCCCCGACATAGACGCCCCGCTCGTAAATGATCTCCAGGGCCAAGCCGTCGAACTTGGGGTCCACCCAAAAGCTCCGCGCGAACGGCACGTCCTCCTTTTCCAGCTTGATTGGCGGCCCGGGTCACGAAATCGAGCCACTCCGCCTCGCTCATGGCGTTGTCGAGGCTGTACATCCGCAAGCGATGAGGCTTGCTGGCAAAGGCCTCAAGCACCGTGCCGCCGACCCGGTGGGTGGGCGAATTGGGATCGTCCAACTCCGGATGCGCCGCTTCCAGGGACTTTCAGCTCCCGGTAGAGGGCATCGTAGGCCGCGTCCTCGATCTCGGGGGCGTCCAGGACGTAGTATTGATAATCGTGGTGATGAATCAGGTCGCGCAGTTCGCGCAAACGCGTCGCAGCGTCGGACACGGTTCTCTCCTCTCTCGGGGCCAATAGGATCCGGGGCCGGAATTTACACCATTTCCCTGGACGAGGGGTCCGGGGGCATCATGCCCCCGGCCGCCGGAGGCGTCTTCTTCTTTCCGCGAAAAACAATCTGCCACAACCGCTCGAAGGCGTGGCCGGTGTTATGCGCGTCGTCGGGATCGGCCACAACCAGGGCCAGGGCCCGGTGATAAAAGGCCAACGGCCTGGCCAAAATACGCTCCCGGGCCACAAACAGCATGCCGGCCGGCGCCGGCGTCAGAAAGGTTTCGGGCACCGGATCGCCGAACAGGCGGCGGTAGACCTCCCCTACGGGAATATCCTTGCCGAAGCCCGGCCGATGGCCGTGCTTGGCGGGATCGGCCATGTCGTGAGGTCGGCCGAGCCGATCGCACTTCAGTTTGAACGCGGCAAACCCGGTGAATGTGACGCCCAGCCGTACGTCTTGGGCAATTCGTGCGGCGAAGGCGGCCGGCGTCGTTCCGACCGGCATGTGTTCGAACGGGGCGCCCTGCACGAAGACGGTGAACGCGGCCAAATCGGCATAGCGTCGGATGATATGGGTCAAATACGTATGGGATTCCCGACCGATATTGGGCAGGGCCAAGGGTCCGGGTCGGCCGGACTTGTCGTAGACCGTGACCGGATAGCCCAGTTCGGCCGTCCAGGACACGTCCTCGCCGTAGCGTGCCACCACGACTTCCACATCCGGGGCGTTCACAGAATCTCCCGCAGACCGTCCAATTCTTCCCGCTTGCCGACCAGCACCATGGTGTCGCCGGCTTCCAGGATACTCTGCGGCTTCGGATTGAAAATCATCGTTCCCGAAGCTTTCTTGATGGCGATGATAATCAGATTGAAGCGCGGCCGGATCCGGGAATCAATAAGATTTTTCCCCGTGATTTCGGAATGCTCGTTCACCTGCAGTTCTTCCATCTGCAGATCGATGCCCCGACCGCGCAGGGCCAGCTCCAGAAAGTTCGTGACCGTCGGCCGCAACACGCACTGGGCCATGCGCACGCCGCCGTACAGGTGCGGCACCAGCACATGGTCGGCGCCGGCCCGTTCCAGGCGCTGGGTATGGCTCGGGGAGTCGGCCCGGGCCACGATCCGAATATCCGGGCAAACTGCCGGGCCGTCAGGGTCACATAGACATTGGCCGCCTCCTGGGACAGGGCCGTCACCAGGGTCTTGGCTCGGATCAGGCCGGCGGCCAGCAGGGTTTCGTCGTCCGTGGCGTCGCCGATCACATAGGGAATCCCCTGCTCGTCCAGCGAATTGCCGACATCCGGATCGCTCTCGATGACCACGATGGACACGTTTTCATCCATGAGTTCGTGCGCCACGATGGAACCGATCCGGCCGTACCCGCAAATGACGACGTGGTCGCGCAGGCTATCGATGATCTTTTGCATGCGCCGTCTCCCAAAAAACTGTTGCAGCCGGCCTTCCACCAATGCCTGGGTGAACGATCCGACCAAATAGGCGAACGATCCCACCCCGGTGACGATCAGCAACATGGTGACGACGCGGCCGTTGTGGGACAGCGGGTAGACTTCCTGGAACCCTACCGTGGAAAGGGTGATGACCACCTGGTAGAGGCTGTCGAAGAAGCTCCAGCCCTCGACCCGCATGTAGCACACAATGCCCAGGCAAAAGACCAGGAGCAAGGCACAAAATCCGCCCACCAGCGGCCCCCAGGCCCCCAGCCGCTTGCGCAGACGCAGGGTGCGCACATGAAAACGCAGGCCGTCATGGGCCATCGGTCCCTACCCCATATCCAGCAGACGCTGGCGCAGTCCGGCAATCGCGTCGCGCGCCTGGGCCGCCTGTTCGAACTCCAGGGCCTTGGCCGCCTCGCGCATTTCCCGTTCCAGCACCTTAATCTGCTTTTCCATGGCCTTTCGCGACATCCCGCCGTATGCCCCGGCCGCCTCCCCAACGGTCGGCTGGGACCAGGAGCCGGAAACGTTTCCGTCCCCCGAACCATCCTTGCCCGGGCCGTACAGACTATCCAGCACGCTGTCCATGGGCTTGACGATCGTGCGGGGAATGATGCCGGCCGCCAGATTGGCCGCTTCCTGCTTCGCCCGTCGGCGGGCGGTTTCGTCCATGGCCGCGGTCATGGAGCCGGTCATCGTATCGGCATACAGGATCACCCGCCCGTCGACGTTGCGGGCGGCCCGGCCGAAAGTCTGGATGAGGGAGCGGGTGGAACGCAAGAAGCCCTCCTTGTCCGCGTCCAAAATGGCCACCAGCGACACTTCCGGGATGTCGAGGCCCTCCCGTAGCAAGTTGATGCCGACCAGCACGGAAAACTCCCCCTGTCGCAAGGCCCGGATGATGGCCACCCGCTCCAGGGTGTCGATATCCGAATGCAGATACCGAGCCGGCACTCCCATGGAATTTAAGTATTGGTTTAACTCTTCGGCCATCCGCTTGGTCAGCGTCGTGACCAACACCCGTTCGCCGGCCTCGATCCGCTTGTGGCACTCGGCCATAAGGTCGTCCACTTGCCCCTTGGTCGGCCGGACCTCCACCAGGGGATCGAGCAAGCCCGTGGGGCGGATGAATCTGCTCCACCACCAGGCCCTGGGCGCGTTCGAACTCCCAGTCGCCGGGCGTGGCCGAGACGAATACGTTCTGCCCAATCCGACCCAGAAATTCCTCGAAATTGAGCGGCCGGTTGTCCAGGGCCGAAGGCAGACGAAAACCGTAATCGACCAGGGTCTGCTTGCGCGAGCGGTCGCCGGCGAACATGCCGCCGATCTGGGGTACGGTGATGTGGGATTCGTCAATAAAGAGGATGAAATCCTTGGGGAAATAGTCGAGCAGCGTATACGGCGGATCGCCGGCCTGCCGGCCGTCCAAGTGACGGGAATAGTTCTCGATGCCGTTGCAGTAGCCGAGCTCCTCGATCATCTCCAAATCCTGCATGGTCCGCATCTCCAGCCGTTGGGCCGCCAGCAGGTCATTGGCCCCCTTCAGTTCGGTCAGGCGCAAGCGCAGTTCCTCCCGGATGTCGGCAACCGCCCGGTTCAGGTTGTCACGGTCCGAGACATAGTGGCTGGCCGGAAAGATGACGGCCTTGTCCATGGAGCCGAGCACCTCGCCGGTCAGCGGGTCGGTCTCCAGGATGGACTCCAGCTCGTCGTCGAAGAACTCCAAGCGCAGGGCCCGCTCGCGGCTGTAGGCCGGAATGATCTCGATGACGTCGCCGCGCACCCGAAACACGCCCCGATGGAAATCGTAGTCGTTGCGCTCGTACTGGATATCCACCAGTTTGCCCAGAACGGTTTCCATGGCGATCTTTTCGCCCACGGACACCTCGAGCACCATGCGCTCGTAGTAGTCCCGGGAACCCAGGCCGTAGATGCAGGACACCGAGGCCACGATCAGCACGTCCCGCCGGGTCAGCAGCGAATGGGTGGCTGCATGGCGGAGCTTGTCGATGTCGTCGTTGATGGAGGCGTCCTTCTCAATGTAGGTGTCCGTACGGGGAAGGTAGGCCTCTGGCTGGTAGTAGTCGTAATAGCTGACGAAATACTCAACGGCGTTTTTGGGGAACAGGCCCTTGAATTCACTGTAGAGCTGGGCGGCCAGGGTCTTGTTGGGGGCCATGACCAGGGCCGGCCGGTTGAGGCGGGCCACCACCTGGGCCATGGTGAAGGTCTTGCCCGTGCCGGTGGCGCCGAGCAGCACCTGGCTCGGCACGCCCTGGGCCAGATTGGCGCACAGTTCGTCGATGGCCTGCGGCTGGTCGCCCTGGGGTGTGTATTCCGATTCAAGCTGGAAATGCATGACCGTTTTCCTTACAATCCTTCGAGCGCCAGGGAAAGCGTCCCACCCCGCATCCGGGAGGCCGGCCCTCCGCACCGCCCAAAGGAGGCTCCCATGGATATCACGTGCATTCCCGCCGTTGGCAAACTGCCGGTGGCCCGGGCCTGGACGCTGTCCATGGTCGTCAAAACCTTCAAGGGACGCAAGGACGTGCTGATCCGCCTGTTTCGTTCCACCTGGAACGCGGCCGAGGAAAACGCCTACGACTGGCCGCCCCTGCTCGGCGCTTCCCCGGCTCTGGAAACGCGACGCCGCGTCCTGCTCGAATCCTTTACCGCCGACGAACGGGACGCCGTCGTGCACTACCTCAGAACCCGCTACCAGGACAAGGTGTCCGCGATCACGTCCTGCCCCCTCCGGTTCCCGATCCCGGCCGACCAAACCGTCCTGTCCGGCATGACCGAAGGTAAGGATATCGGCGTGCTCCATGTCGACCGCCTTTCGGACTGGAACCTGTCGTTTCCGGTGCACGGCGTTTTCGACTTGAGCCAGCACCGTCCCATCATCGATGGCTTCGATCAGGCCTGACAACCTAAGACGATTCGCCCCCCTCGAACCGGCAGCCGGGCATCGGCTGCCGCAGGAGTGCAGCATGCAACGCGTCTGTGTTTTTTGCGGTTCCTCGCCGGGTACGGACCCGATCTACGTGGAGGCGGCTCACCGTCTGGGCCGGCTGTTGGCCGAGGAAGGCATCACCGTCGTCTACGGCGGCGCCCGGGTCGGATTGATGGGCAGCCTGGCCGACGCCGCACTGGCCGCCGGCGGCCAAGTCATCGGGGTGCTGCCGGATTTCCTCAAGCGCAAGGAACTGGAGCATCACGGCCTGACGGAACTCATGATCGTCCCGTCCATGCATGAACGAAAGGCGCGCATGGCCGAGTTGGCCGAGGGATTTATCGCCCTACCGGGGGGCATGGGCACCCTGGAGGAATTCTGCGAAGTGGTCACCTGGGCCCAGCTCGGTCTGCACGAAAAACCCTGCGGGCTCCTCAACGTCCACGGCTATTACGATCCGCTGCTGACCTTCGTGGAGCGCATGACGACCGAAGGCTTTGTCAGGGAAAAGCACCAGGGGCTGGTGCTGTCCGCGGAGACGCCGGACGCCTTGCTGGAGGCGATGCGGGCCTTTACGCCGATCCATGTGGAGAAATGGGTGGATCGAAGGACTCGGGCCTAAAGCGCGGCGAATCGGCCGCGCGGCCTCAGGCCTTGCCGCTCTTGCACTCGCCCACCGTCCAGTCGCTGGAACGGGTCCCGCCCCCCAGGATGAAGTGCTGGTGCTCGAGATTTCCCAGGGGATGACCGTGAAGATGCCGGTGCAGGACAATCCGCGAGGCCGGTTCCAATCGGCCGTGGGCAATGCTGTAGTAGGTGGCCGTCACGCGGGCCAGAAAATCCCAGTCGTGGGAAATGACGATCAGCGGCTTGGCCAACCGGTCCAGAATGGCGATCAAGCGCTCCCGAGTCTCGGGATCGAGACCGCTGGTCGGTTCGTCGAGGAGCAGGGCCTCGGGCTCCATGGCCAGGATGCCGGCCAAGGAAACGAGCTTCTTCTCGCCGCCGGACAACTTATGGGCCAGGCGGTCCCCGAACCCGTCCAGACCGAGCATGGACAAGGTGTCCTCGGCCACCTTCCGGGCCGCCTCCTGGCTCAGTCCCCGATTGAGCGGTCCAAAGGCCACATCATCCAGCACCGTGGGATAGATGATCTGATCGTCGGCGTGTTGCAGCACCAGGCCGATGGTCTGGCGCACGACACGGAAATCCTTTTCCGTTGCGACCGGCCGGCCCTTGAACCGTATGTCTCCGGCCTGGGGTGACAGCAAGCCCATCATCACGTGGAGCAGCGTGGTCTTGCCCGAGCCGTTGGGGCCGAACAGGCCGATGCGGTCCCCCGTCCGAAAGCTCAGGTCCAGATGGTCCAGGACCGCCCGGGTGGTGCCCGGATAGGTGAAGGTGATTCCGGTCAGTTCCAGCAAAGCATCAGCCATGTCCTCTCCCCCACCAACAATCCAGGCCCAAAGCGCCGCCCAGGACCGCCACCATCGCCAAGACAAAGGCCACATCCCCGGGACCGGGCGAAAATCGAGCCAGGGACGGAAAGGTTCCGGTAAAACCACGCAGCAGCATGGCCTGATAGACCCGCTGGGACCGGTCGAAGCTTTTGACCAGGACCATGGCCACCAGGGCGGCGTAACAACGATAGGTCCGACGGTTGGTGCCCGGAACGAAACCGCGCAACCTGGCCGCCGTGACCAGTTGTCCGTATTCTTCGGCGATGACGTGCAGATAGCGATAGGTAAAAAGAAACAAAAAGGAAAACTTATCCGGTATCCGCAACACCCGCATGGACCGGGCGAGCGCCGGGGCCGACGTGGTGGACACCAGGGACAGGATGCACAGAAAAATCGCGTTGGTTTTGAGGGTAATGAGCCCGGCCAGCGCCAGCCCCTCCCTGGTCACGGTCAAGCCCCCGAACCGAAGCCAGGGCGTTCCCGGAGCCGTTATCGGCAGCACCAGCCACAAAAAGAGGACAAACGCGTTGACGGTCCCGACGCGGGCCAACAGGATGCGCCATGGCGGCCGGGAGAGAAGCGTCAGCACGGCGCCAACCGTCAAAATGACGAGCGGCGCCGCCGGGGTGGCGGCCAATGCCGCCACCAGGGAGAGCGCCAGGCAAACCACCAGCTTGGCGCGCGGATCCAGGGACATGCACCAGGGTGTCGCCCCGGGCCAACGGCTCGTCGATCATGAACCGGAGCGCTCCTTGCGGGCGCGAACATAGGCCAACAAGCCGGCAATGCCGACCAGGTAGCCGATGCCGCCGAAGATTTCACGCGCCCCAGGCCCCTTCTCCTCCTGATCGAGCAGCATACGGCGCAGGGGGGCGATCTTTTTTTCCATGGCCGTGTCCACGGCCTCCGTCACGACGGCCCGCAAGGCCGCGGCATCGGCACTCGGCGCCGCGGTCGCTGCCGCAGCCACCGGTGTGGCCGGCTGAGCCGCCGGCGCTGCCGCCGTCGGAGCGGCCGGAGTTGCCGCGGCATCAGCTGCCGGCGCCGCCGTCAGGTACTCGTCGGCCTTGACTTCCCACGTATTTTGATGGCCCTCGCCGGCATTCAAATGAATCTGCAAATCGGCCTTGGCCGCCCTGGCCTCGGGTGGCACCACGAAGGAAAAATTTCCCTGAGCGTCGGTCTTCCCCGTCACATAGACCGTGCCGGTGGCCGCGTTCCTGACCTCGATATCGCCGAATCGGACCCGGTCCGATTTGCTGTAGCTGCATTCCACATGAACCGTATTGCCTTCGACATAGGCGAAGACGTTCACCCGATGGGCCAGGCCGCGACCGGGCAGACAAACAATCGACAGCAGCGCCGCCATCAGGACGGCGCGCCAGGTAGGCGCGTGTCGCATAACCGACTCCCTTTCCCGACGGATCAGTCCGCCAGGCGCATGTGCAGCATTTCCGGACGCACTTTGGCCAAAAAGCCGACGACCATGGCCGTCAGCACGCCTTCGATGATCATGATGGGCACGTGGGCGAGCAATATGACCTTAGCGGTAGTGAAAAAGGCCTCCCCCGACAGGGCCAGGGCCAGGGCGGTCAGACAGCCGGCCAGCAGCACGGCCAAAAAACCGCAGCAAAAGGCCCCCACCGACCGGACCCAGGTCGTGGAGTTCAGAAACGGCCGGAAAGCCAGGTAACAAACCACAGCCGGTAGGGCCATGTCCAGGGTGTTGACGCCAAGGACCGTCAGACCGCCGTACTGGAACAGCACGGCCTGGAGAAGCAGGGCCACGCAAATGGCCGGGAATGCGGCAAAACCCAGTATCGCCCCCCAACAGTCCGTTCAAAATGAGATGGACGCTGACCGGCCCGATGGGCACGTGAATGAGCGAGGCCACAAAAAAAGCGGAGGCCAGCAAGGCCACCGTCATCAGCCGATCATAATTGAGGCGCCGCAGTCCCACGGCCATCCCGGCGGCGGTGAGGACCCAACCGCCGGTCAAAACCGGTGCGGAGAGAACGCCTTCGGAAATATGCATCGCACGACCATTCCTTTCGAAAATCGACCTATTCTCCCGGGAATGGAGGCGCTCCCCGAAGGCTTCGCCGCCATCCCCGGACAAAAGGGGCCCGGGGGAACGCTCCCTCAAGCCCCATCCCGCACAACAGCCTACTTGCCCTTTTTGGCCGCATGCTTGGGCTCGACAAACTTCACCCAAATCACGGCGCCCTGTTCCACCTTCTTGTCCGCACCGTCCTTCTTGATGGTCTGCGGCGCTTCCGTCAGGGCGGCGAAGCCCCACCAGCCGGCAAAGGGCACGGCATAGGTGAACACGCCGTTGGCGTCGGTTTTGACCACCTGGGTGGTCATATACTCATTGGGGGCCACATAGGCCTTGTTTTTATTGTAATATTCCACTTCCACCCGCACGCCGGCGGCCGGCTTGCCATTCACCAGAACCTTCCCGGTGAAGACGTTACCGACATAATTGCCGAAGGGACGGGAAAGGGGAACGATCTCGGAGGCTAAGCCGATCGGCTCGTCCCACCCTTCTTCCTCGCCGAAGGCCGGAACCACCACTTTGGTGATATGCTGGATGAACTTGTCCTCGGCCGGTTCAAAGTACGGCTGCGGCACGACGTAAAAAAGACCGACGCCCGGACGCTTGAAGGTGTACTGTCCCTGCCACGCCTCGTGATCCATGACCTTGGCGGGCTTGAGCGTCCCCAGCAGATCGATCTTCTGGTCGCCGTTTTTCACGCCGAACTGTTTGGGTTTGGCCATGTTCATGCCATTGCCTTCCATGGGATGGGAAAAGGATAGCGTCAGGCCGACATCCGCCTGATTCTTTTGCGTCACCACATCCGTGGACGGAATGACCATCCCAAAATGGGCCAGAGCCGGCGCCGCCCACAACACCACAGCCATGGCCACCATCGGCAGCACGCATCTGCTTCGCTTCATAGAACCTCCCGTGAAAATGCCACCACATGAAGAAGAGAACTTGTTATGAAAGTGACAATTCATAATATGGAATAAAATTTCGTAACACGGGTGATGTACGGCCAGTAAAAACTGTCTGTCAAGTGAAAGAATTACAGCTGCAATCGTCCCTGATTCCGGGACTTATTTTCCGGAAGACCGCTCGGACGGCGGCGGCAGGAATCGGGCGAACCAGTCCAGATTACGGCGCATGATGTCGCGCACGAGCTCCGGTTCGGTCACGTCGTGACCGCTCCGAGGGTAGGCCGCCAGACAGGTCGGCACTCCCCGCCGGGACAAGGCCGTGAACAGCTCCATGGACTGGCCAAACGGCACCCGATCATCCTCCACGCCATGCTGAAACAACGTGGGCGTCGTGATGGCGGCGGCATATTTGAGCGGCGAACGATCAAAGAGGACCGTAAAGCGCTCGTAGGCCTCGCCGCCGAAATACAGAGGAATGAAATCGGGCAAATCCATGCTGCCGGCCTGGCTGACCAAGTCGGTGATGCCCGCGCCCACCGATGCGGCCTTGAAACGCTTCGTGTGGCCAATGGCCCAGGCGGTCAAGTAGCCGCCATAGCTCCAGCCCATCACGCCGAGGCGCTGGGGGTCGGCCCAACCCCGGGCGACCAAAGCATCGATGCCGCGCATGAGATCGTCGAAGTCCTGCCCTCCCCAATCGTTGCGGTTCGCCATGCGGAAGGCCGTGCCGTAGCCGTCCGATCCGCGGACGTTAGGGCGCAACAGGGCGTAGCCGCGCTCGGCGAAAACGGCCAACGGGTAATAATTGAGCGCGGCGATGCACTGCCGGTCGGCCGCCAGGGCCGGACCGCCATGCAGGACGGCCAGCAGCGGCGGCGGACCGTTTGGGGTATGCGCGGGATGGGTGTAGAGGCCCTCGATGTCCGTTCCGTCGGAAGCCTTCCAATGGACGACCTCGGTGACGGGCAGGTGCACGGAAGCGCAGGCCTGATTGAGGAAGGAACGCTGCCGGGGGGAGAACGGTCCGGCCGGCGTCGACCAGACCTCAGCCGGCTTGTCACTGTCCTCGAGGACCAGGCCGAATGTCCGACCCGAGCTCGAAAGCACGGCCTGGGCGACGACCATCGGGGTGTCCGAAAAAAGGCGCCGCGCCGCGCCGTCGGACGGCAAGGCCCACAGCACGGCCCCGGTGCCGCTGGCCTCCCGGGCATACACGGTCTTCCCGTCCGCCGACCAGCCGAGGAGTTCCGGTCGGGCATCCGGTGTCGCGGCCAACGGGCGGGCGGTCCCGCCGGCCAGCGGCGCCACCATCACCCGCGAGGCATTGAAATAAAAACCCGGCCCTTTCGTGGCTACATAGGCCACCTGCCGGCCGTCCGGGGAAACACGCGGATTGGTTTCCGACGCGTCGGTGGATGCCAGCAGCCGGACGGCACGCGTCCGCACATCCACCGCCGCGATGTCCGACTGGGCTGCGTCCTCGGCTCCGGGAGCTCCGGACCGGGGACTTCCCCGGCGGCCCCGGACCGGCGTATCGGCGGCAACCGTCTCAAAGGCGATATGCCGGCCGTCCGGGAAAAAGACGAAATCGCCCACTTCCCGATCCGTCACCAACGGACGCACATGGGCATGCTCCCCCGTTCCCACGAGATACAGCCCGGTGGAAACGCCGAGCGTCCCCGATAGCACCTCCACATCGTCGCCATCGGCGCCCGATGGCGCGGCATTGGGCGCCAACAGAGGGGACAGGGTCAATGCCAGGTGCGCGCCATCCGGGGACCAGGCCAGGCCCAACACGTCGCCCCGCTCCCGCAGAAGTACCCGCCGTTGGCCGGTGTCCAGATGCAGCAGCACCACGGCCGTCCGATCCTCGTCAGCGACGAGATAGGCCAGACGGCTGCCGTCCGGAGAAAAGCACGGTTTTTCGGATTGTTCCTTGGGAGATGTCAGGGGAATCGAACCAAGGGCCGCGTCCTTGGCCAGATAAATGCGGGACGTCAATGCCTCCGCCCCAGGCTTCCCCGCCACGGCCAGGACCGTAAAGGCCAGCTGGCGACCATCGGCGGAGACGGCCACATCCTGAGGCGAGGCCATCCGCAGCATGGTCTCGATGGTCACGGGGGAGAGCGCACAGGCAGCGGGCCGAGCCGCCCCCAGAAGGACGGCCAGCAAACACAGCCACGGCCAGATGCGCCGTCGGCCCTGGTGTGGCGAACGTGGCCTCCTCATGGCGGCAAGAGGGCTCCTCGAGTCACCGGATGGGGCTTTCCGGCAAAAAACATGAGGCCTCCACGGGGAGGCCTCTGTTTCAAATATGCAACGGCGCGTCCACCGGCCGACGAGCCAGCCAGACATCAAACAGGAAGCGCGTGAAGAAAATAGCCGTGAACATGGAGGCCACCGTTCCCAAAATCAGGGTCACGGCGAAGCCCCGTACCGGCCCGGTGCCGAACTGATAGAGCACCATGGCCGCGATGATCGTGGTGATGTTGGCGTCGAAAATCGTCAGCGTCGCCCGGTCATAGCCCAAATTGACGGCCTTTTTCGAGGGGATGCCGAGCCGTAGTTCTTCGCGTATCCTCTCGAAGATAATGACGTTGGCGTCCACCGCCATACCGATGGTCAGGATGATGCCGGCAATGCCCGGCAACGTCAGGGTCGCGCCGAACGCGGCCAGCCCGGCCATGATGAGCACCATATTGAAAACAAGCGCCAAATCGGCCACCATGCCGGCGTAGCCGTAGTACAGGGCCATGAAGCCCACGACCAGGATACCGCCGATCACGGCCGAATAGATGCCCTTTTCGATGGATTCCTGTCCCAGGGACGGCCCGACGCTCCGCTGTTCCAGGATGGTGACCGGGGCCGGCAAGGCGCCCGCCCGCAGCACGATGGCCAGATCCCGGGCCTCCTCGGTGGAGAAGTGTCCGGTAATACTGGCCCGGCCGCCGCTGATCTTTTCCTGAATGGTCGGCGCGGAATAGACCTTGCCGTCCAGCACGATGGCCAGGCGCTTCTTGACGTTGTCGCCGGTCACCCGCTCGAACTGCCGGGCGCCGCTCGGCGTAAAGGACAGGGCGACGTAGGCCTGATTGTTGCGATCGAAGCTGGCCCGGGCATCGGAAATGTATTCGCCGGTCATGACCGCGTCGGAACGCAAAACGATGGGGCGTTCCAGATACGAGCCGTCAGGATTGCGATGGCGCAGGACGGAAAGCTCCTCGCCCGGAGACAGGACGCCCTTTTGCGCCTTGTCCAGATCGGCGTTGTCGTCCACCACCTTGAATTCCAGGTGGGCGGTCTTGCCGATCAACTTGATGGCCCGTTCCGGATCCTGCAGGCCGGGCAGCTGAATCTGGATGCGGTTGTCGGCCTGCTTGCGGATATCGGGTTCGGCCACGCCGAATTCGTCGATGCGGTTGCGAATGGTCTTCACCGCCTGGTCGACGGTCATGCGGGCCAGATCATCCTTGTACCGCTGGCCAAAGGCCAACGTGTACCGCAGATGCCCGCTCTCCTCCGGCAGACTCGTCACGCCCTCGACCTTCAACACCTGGAAATGGTGGGACAACAAGTCATCCATCTCCTGGCGCTTCTCCGAGTTGGCCAGGACCAATTCCAGCTTCTGGCCATCGTGCGACGTCGTCGGCCGCAGGACGGGAATGCCCTCCTCTCTGGCCTGATCGCGAACATCGCGGCCCACCTGGCTCAACGAGTTGGCCAAGGCCTTGTTCACATCCACGCCGAGGGTGAGATGAATACCACCCTTGAGATCAAGACCGAGGTTGATGACGTCATCGGGCAGGAATTTGCCGAACGCGGAATCCTTCACGGACCCCAGGGAAGGCAGCATATAGATGATGCCGAGAAACGCCACCAAGGCGATAATGGCTAAACGCCAACGCAATTTTACGGACATGGGGGACGCTCTCCTTTGGGAGGCTTGCGCTTCGGGGACGACAGGAAAAGGGAGAGGCCGCCACGCGGCAGCCTTTCCCTGCCCCGCCGGGCCGGTCGTCACCCGAAAGAGTTATTCCTTAGTCCTTGGGTTTGTCTTTTCCCTTGGCTTCGGGCTTGGCCTGGGCTCCCGCAGCGTCACCCTGGCCAGCGACATAATTCCGATTGATTTCGATGGAAAGATCCTTGCCGATCTCCACCGTCAGCCGATCGCCGTGAACTTCGATAATCCGGCCGTACACGCCGCCGCCGGTCAAAATGTAGTCCCCCCGCTTGAGATTGGCCAAGAACTCACGGTGCAGCTGGCCTTTTCTGCTGGGGACGAATCAGCAAAAAGTAAAAGATCGCGAACATCAGGATCAGCGGCAAAAAGGCGGTCACAGGATTGCCACCCGCCTCCGCGCCGGACGGAGCGGCGCCCATGGCATACGCCAGGCTCGGAAAAAAACATGCTGCCTCCAAGTGGTGTTTTGGCCCTTGTCGCCTGTTTTGGCGAAACGTCCAGATTTCGTGGGGTCGACGCGGTACGGGCCCTACGCGGCTGTTTGGATCGGCTAAAATCGTCGCCGCGTCAAGGTGCAATCGGTTGCGACGCCCCCCATCCCCACCTCCCCGGGCGAACGGCATATGGCCCGTCCGCCCGGGAAACGGCGTACGCCTCTTACCCTTCGTAATAGGAACGCAAATGCTGACTTCTGACCGGATGGCGCAGTTTGCGCAAGGCCTTGGCCTCGATCTGCCGGATGCGCTCGCGGGTCACATTGAACAGCTTGCCCACTTCCTCCAGCGTATGATCGGATTTCTCCCCCAGACCGAACCGCTTGCGCAGGACCTGCTCCTCACGCGGAGTCAAATCGGAAAGCACCTTGCCGATCTGTTCGCCGAGCTTGGTGTTGACCACTTCCTCGGCCGGGGCCAGGGCCTTCTTATCTTCGATGAAATCGCCCAGGCTCGAATCCTCTTCGTCGCCGATGGGCGTCTCCAGGGAAATCGGTTCCTTGGCGATCTTGAGCACCTTCTTGACCTTCTCCAGGGGATAATCCATGCGCTCGGCGATCTCCTCCGGGGTGGGATCGCGGCCGAGCTCCTGGACCAGGTAACGCGACGTGCGGATGAGCTTGTTGATCGTTTCGATCATGTGCACCGGGATGCGGATGGTGCGCG
>Ga0268359_10039_pt1 | contig 103730 bp, 96 predicted proteins | sample BioMet11_FD_194416 | JGI IMG/M metagenome (GOLD analysis project Ga0268359, IMG submission 194416) | Sewage microbial communities from Oakland, California, United States - Biofuel 11 (PacBio Assembly) | ecosystem: Engineered > Wastewater > Sewage > Unclassified | place: USA: California...
CGTCGTAAAACTCTGGAATATTGAAAAGGGCACCATTTACTCTGTATTTTCCAGGAGAGTGAACATCTTCCTTAAGCCTTCTCATGAGTTCCTTGTCGCGAATACCTTGTCTCCAAACGTTAGCATAGGAAAGGAAAAAGCGTTGCTGTGGTGTAAATTTGTCAATGGTAGGTTCGTTCCCTTTGGCAACTAACTTTTTGAATGCGTTAAAAGAGATGGTTAATCCACCATAGTCGGCAATGTTTTCGCCAAGGGTAAGTCTACCATCTAAATGCATGGTATCGATAGCAACAAATGAGCTGTAGTCATCTACTAAAACTTGGGTAAGATCGTTAAATTTTTGAGCATCTTCAGGTGTCCACCACTCGGAGAGATTTCCATCCTTATCGTATAATCTACCTTGATCATCGAAGCCATGGGTCATTTCGTGACCAATAACGCAGCCAATACCACCATAGTTTAGTGCATCATCGGCTTTGAAATCGAAGAACGGTGGACGTAAAATTGCTGCAGGGAAAACAATCTCATTCATGGTTGGACTGTAGTATGCATTAACAGTTTGGGGTGTCATTTCCCACTTGGTGCGGTCTACCGGTTTACCCAATTCGGATAAATTCTTCTGAAAATGGAATGCACTGGCATTTTTTATATTTTGAATATAGCTATCCCTGTTGAGGGTGAGAGAGGTGTAATCTTCCCACTTATCGGGGTAGCCAACCTTAACATTGATCTTAGCTAGCTTTTCAAGGGCTTTTACTTTGGTAGGTTCGCTCATCCAAGGTAGCTGTTTGATACGTTCCTTGTATGATTCTTTTAGGTTATTAACCAAGTCAATCATTTTTGCTTTAGCTTCGGCGGGGAAATACTTTTTAACATAAAGTTCTCCGATTGCTTCACCAATTGCTCTATTGGCTGTAGCAGCAACTAGCTGCCATCTTGGAAGATTAATTTCACGTCCAGAGAGCTGTTTACCATAAAAGTTGAAGTTGTTGGTAGCAAACTGGTTGCTAAGGTAGGGTGAGTAATTGTTAAGAATATTCCATTTCAGGTAAACTTTCCAATTCTCAACAGGAATATCCTTTACCATTTTACCTATTTCGGTAAAGAACTTTGGATTATCGACAATAAACGACTCAATATTTTTAATTCCAAGAGTGGTGAAATAGGCATCCCATTTAATACCGGGAGCCAACTTCTGCATATCTTTAATGGTTTCTTTGTTGTAGGTTTTTATTGGATCACGTCGTTCCTTTCGACTCATGGAAACTTGAGCTATACGAGTTTCGATACTTAAAATATCCTGGGCATACTGTGTTGCCTTGGAGGCATCAACTCCTGTAAGTTCAAATGATTTAGTAATATATTTAAGGTAAGCATCTTTAATTTCCTTCGATCGAGCATCGTTACCAAGGTAGTAATCACGGTCAGGTAATCCTAAGCCACCCTGCGAAAGGGTTGCGATCATGGTGTTTGAGTTCCTTTCGTCCTGTGCAATGTAGAAATAGAAGGCAGGATGGATGCTCAATTTTTGAAGTTCCGCAATATAACCTTGGATATCTTCAGGCTTAGTGAGTTTATCAATATTGTCGAAGTCGGATTTTAGCGGTGTAAAACCAACTTTTTCAATAGCAATGGTATCCATACCAGATGCATAAAAATCTCCAACCTTTTGCAGGTTAGAACCCTTAACAGCATCTTTTGAGGCGGCGGCTTCTTCTAAAATTCCCTTTACAAATACGTTATTTTCCTCTTGAAGTTGATCAAAGGAACCCCATCTTGATCTATCTTCTGGAATGGGTGTATTCTTAATCCAGGTGCCATTGGCATAATCATAGAAATCGACGCCGGGTTTAATGGATTGATCCATATTGGCAGGAGAAAAAGCCAGTGTCGGTTTTTTCTCAATATTGCTGCAACCTACTACTCCTAGCAAGGTTGCCACACCTGCAGTAATCAGAAGTTGATGCTTTGTCATATTTTTTTGATTTAATGTTATTTATGGTCGTTAGATAGGTAAAGAGGTTAACCGTTTAATTGACCAGAAAAATTTAGGAGAACAGATGATTACTACATAAAAGAAAGCCACCAATTTGGTGGCTTTCAATGCAATATTTTATGTTATTCAAAAGTTTAAAGGCTTTTTGAATAATAGTGATTGCTTCGCGAAGTTCCGATTCGGTAATAACTAAAGGTGGCGCAAATCGAATGATGTGATCATGCGTTGGCTTGGCAAGTAGCCCTAAATCGCGCATGGCAAGGCAAACATCCCATGCTGTTTTCCCTTTTTAGGACGAACTACAATGGCGTTGAGTAGACCTTTACCTCTAATAATATCAACCATGTGACTGTTGGTATCCTTCTTGAATTTTTCCATCTCTTCACGGAAGATCTTGCCCATGCGATCAGCATTTTCGGCTAGCTTTTCTTCCTTAATTACGCTAAGAGCTTCGATGGCAACTTTGCAGGCCACTAGATTTCCTCCAAAGGTAGAACCATGCTCACCAGGCTTAATACAAAGCATAATGTCATCGTTGGCAAGAAACTGCAGATATTGGCATAACACCGCCCGAAATGGCTTTTCCCAAGATAAGTATTCGGGATGAACATTTTCGTTGGTCGCAAGCTAGCATTTTCCAGTACGCGCAAGACCTGTTTGAACCTCATCTGCAATGAATAAAACATTTTTAGCCTGCAAAGATCGTTTGCTTTTTTCAAGTAGCCTGCATCTGGAACAAATACACCCGCTTCACCCTGAATTGGTTCAACGAGAAAACCTGCAACATTTGGGTCTTCAAGTGCTTTTTCGAGAGCAGGAATATCGTTGTAAGGAATATTTATAAAACCGGGAGTGAATGGTCCAAATCCGCCAAAGGAATCAGGATCGGAACTCATGGATATAATGGTGATTGTACGGCCATGGAAATTTCCATTACATACAATAATTTTGGCCATTCCATCCTTAATGCCTTTTTTACTGTAAGCCCATTTACGACAAAGTTTGAGGGCCGTTTCATCAGCTTCAGCACCTGAGTTCATGGGCAGAACCTTATCATATCCAAAATACTTGGTTACAAACTCTTCAAACTCACCTAGAACATTGTTGTAAAATGCACGTGAAGTGAGGGTTAAAATTTCGGCTTGCTGCTTCATTGCATTGATAATCCGAGGATGGCAGTGTCCTTGATTAACTGCAGAATAGGCTGAAAGAAAGTCGAAGTATCTTTTGCCTTCAACATCCCATACGAATACCCCTTTTCCCTTTTCGAGTACTACTGGAAGCGGATGGTAGTTGTGAGCCCCAAACTTATCCTCTCTATCCATGTACTGCTTTGGTGTCATTTTAGTCATTTCAGTTAGTTTATAAGGTTTATTTAATTGTTTTTATGGTCACAAGTCTAGTAAAGGTTTTGTTCTAAAACAAGAGTAGAAATCATAATTTTAGCTTATAATGACCTATTTAATAACATCCTTTTGTTTAAGGGTAGTAAGATGGGGAAATGGTTAAATAAACAAATTTATTAACCCTATTTTTTGTGAATACATGTTTCGACGATAATTAGTAAAAATAAAAAAACGTCGGAAAAGAGAGATTCCTTTCCGACGCATTATATAGAATAACCTCCTTGGTGGTTGTTTTAAGGAGTAGCATTGTAATTGCGCTCCGAGAGCTTATTTCCTTTCTCATCGAAGATTATCCATAACCCAACTTTTTTACCTTGGTCGTATGTCATGTCGTAACGTAGTATTCCATTTTCGTCCCAAATAAACCACTTTCCATTCTTAATGCCATTTGCATAGTTGGCCTCTGCTACCTTTGAACCTTTTTCTGTAAAAGTGAGCCAAGTTCCATCCATTTTTCCATCCTTGTATGACCGAATTTCATTGGTTTGACCATTCTGGAAGTAGATCATCATGGAGCCGCTTTTCAGTCCATTAATTAGTGGAATTTCGGTTTTAATTTGACCGTTTTCATAAAAGTTGCGGTAAGTGCCGGTGTAGAGTGCTCCTTGGCTATCGTAGTACAGGCCATCCTTTCCCTCCGATATGTTTTGAGAAAATAAGGGTAACGTGAAAACTATGGCAACGATTAATATCATTAATTTCTTCATACTTGTGTCGATTTGATGCAATCATAGCGAATTTAATTCAGTAGTCAAAGTTAATTGTTTCTCCTAGCAATAACTTTTGCTACTTAAAGCTTTTCGTTGATTAAGAAATCAAAACCGGTCCGCCACATTCATGGAGGGCCGGTTTTGATCAATATTTAAAGTGTTTAACTAGAACGATAATTCTAATAAACGGTGTTTTGAGGATCAAAATTGGTCCATCCCTTCATCCAGTTATCGGCATCGGCATCGCTCTTGAAAGCACCAACATAGCTAACTTGATCGAACCAGCTATTCTGTAGTAATGAATTGCTAAAAATACCAACCTTGCTGAGTAATGGGCTATCGGCCATTGGACCATAGTTTGGATTTGCAATGGTGCTGTTTGGCTGGTTGAGCTTAAGATCAGCAATTGCAACAGAATTGTTGAAGTTTGCTGGAAGCATGAAAAAGGTGTGAGAAAAGGAGAGCTGGTTTGGATCGAGCGTAGTTGCATCGGTGGAAAGTTGATCTAACCAAGTCTTATTCTTATCACTACCAAGAATGGTCATGCCTGCAAAATAATCGTTCATAACATACAGATCACCATTCGCGGCAGCAGTTTGGGTAGTGCTGCCCTTGTCGTTTTCAACGATAAGACCGACTGGATAGCCAGCAATTACTGTGTTAAAGATGCTTTGATGTGAGTTTCTGCGAACTTGTGCGCCAGTTTGGAACTGACCAAGGCGAGACCCGTTATTTGGGTTCATTCCACCACCATCGATGTAATTGGTTGTGTTGGCAAAGTTGGCATCTTGTCCAGGTCCAATAAGGGTAACATTGCTAAATACAGCAGAGGTATATGGAGTTGCACTGCTGCCGCTGGAGTTGTTGTCCGATTCAAAACCGTTGGAGAGAGACTGGTCGGCAATCTTAGGATCGCGAACACCAAGTAAAAATTGCATATTTCCAGAGAAGCCATTATCGGTATCAAAATCATCGTCCCAGCCATGGTATGCAACCAAATACTTGCAGTTTACTGAGCCACCAAACCACTCATAGGAGTCATCGTTGGAGTAGGATACCTGAATGTGGTCAACGGTTGTGCCGCTACCAACCGAACCAAAGGTCATGCCATTGATTTCTTGGTCGGTGGCGTAAGGATAACCTGCAAACTCAATGCGGATATAGCGATAAATACCTGAGTTGTCGGCATTATTGGAGCCACCATGAACCGTGCGTAAGCCACCTTCAATGGTCATTTGGCCTTGGTTGTTAACAGCATTACCACATACCACTAAACCACCCCAGTCACCTGGTTTACGGCTACCTGGTGCCTGAGCTGAAGTCATAATAATTGGCTCATTAGCAGTTCCTTCTGCAAAAATTTGGCCACCTGGTTCAGCAATAAGAGTTGCCTTGGTTGCCTTGTCCCCCTTTATTATTGTGCCTGGCTCAATATAAAGTGTAGAGCCGCTTACAACATATACCCAACCCTTAAGTGAGTATGTGCCTTTTTTAATAACGTATTTACCCTTTATCTCAAAAGCATCGGAACCGTCACCAATGGTTGTTCCTACCCATGTGGTGGCATCACCGGGAATAACTGGATCCGAGGAAGTTGAGTCACTGCTTTTGCTGCATCCAGTAGCTAACGTCACCACAGTCGCCATTGCGAGAATGATGTTCATAGTTGAAGTTTTCATTTTCATGGATTTTATGGTTAAGATTTAAAATGAAATTATGATGGTTTTTTTAGTTAAAACTTAAATGACAAGGAGAGTGAGTAGTTTCGTCCAGGATTGTATTTCTGCTTGGTTTGGTTTCGCACTTGTGATACACCATTTGAGTCATTGAATTTTGCCGTTTGCTGAAGTACCACATCGTCGTTTAAAATATTTTTCACTGCACCGCTGATATTTAAAAAGTGGTTGATTTTTACATTGAGTGTAAAGTCTACAAGGTTTCGAGGAAGTTCATAAATATCGGGAACTGAAATGCTTGGATTGTTAGCAAGTACTCTACCAACACCTACTACTCGTTCTCCAATAACATTATAAAGTAATCCACAGGTAAGAGTATTCTTATTGTTTTGGTAAAACAAACCGGTATTTATGAGATAAGGGGATTGTCCTTGCATTGGTCGGTCGTGCTCTAAGGTGTTGCTCTGGTCAAATTTTACTCGGCTGTATATGTAGGCAGCATTGAATGAGAGTGAAAAATGCTTCATCCCTAGCGTCTCAAGCCCTTTTTTCATGTCAATTTCAGCACCAAGGTTATTGGCCGATTTGGCGTTGGTGAAGGAAAAGGTGTAGCCACCCGAATTTTCATAGTAAGTTGATTCTATGGGATCCTTAAAGTTTTTATAGAAGATGGCAAATGAGATCATTTCACCCGGTTTAGGATAAATTTCATACCGGAGATCAATGTTTTGAACATAAGCAGTTTTGAGGTTTGTATTACCTACTACAAAGCTAAAAATGTCGAAGTCGTAATAGGTAGAGGTTGATAGTTCTCTAAATTCTGGTCTATTTACAGACGCACCATAGGCCAAGCGCACAAGCTGTTTGTTGGAGATACTGTAGCTTCCGTTAACGGATGGAAAAATGTCAGACTGGTTATAGGAGGTCTTCTTGGTGGTAAAATTGGTAGGATCGAGTGAAACATATTTGGTTATTGCCATATTGTTATTTTCAAACCGTACTCCACCATAAATGTTGAACTTACGAAGAGGGATGGAAATGGCAGCATAGCCTGCTGCCAATCTATTGTTGGCCTTATAGCTATCGGTGTTTCGAGTATCTTCATATACATACACACCGTTAATACCAAGATTTGTGCTACTAAATACCTCCTCGTTCGATAGGTAGTTGAGTGATTGATTGGCAGCGGAGTTTAAGATGTAGTAGAACGATCGGGCATTGTAGTCTCTATCTTTATATTCTCCGTAAAGGCCAACCTTAATTGTTGGAGTAAAATTTGTCCAATGGCCAATTTTAAACTGGTAGTTTGTTGTTCCTGAGAATACATTTTCATTTAACTTTAGGAAGAGTCGCTTTGTGTCGTTGAAATCGACGGTTAAGGGCACTGCTGTATCGGTTATACTTCTATCGCGCGAAATATCTCGTCTGTCGGGTTGATTCATTTTTGACAAGGAGTAACCAACGGTCCAATCGAGATTATTATTCTCATCCAACTTATGATTTCCATTTACCTGTCCAGAATAGGTTAATCGGCTGTTATACAAATATTCCTGTTGTTCTTGATAAAAGCCACTATTGAATTGATATCCAGTTCGGTTAGTTAGCCTGTTTGTCCCATCTATGTTAAGAATATTGTGAAATAGAATTTTTGTTCTGCTATTTGGAATATAGGAGAGGTTAAACATGGTTCCAAGTTTTGACTCTACGGTATACTGATTATCAGTGTATTTAAAGAAGTAGTTTGGACGATCGTTGATTACATCGTATGAACCAATTAGGGCGTTTTCCATGTTATGAATGGCTCTAAAGGAATGGTTGTAGTTGGTGGCAAAAGGAAATTCCCAGGGTCTTGTTGTTGGCTAAGGAGTATTGTGATCTATCATTATTGAGAGACGCTGGTCGGGCCTAGTAAACGACTTATAATTATCTACGCTCCAACTGTTATTAAAGCCGTGTTGGGAAACCTCATTAATTTGCGATGAATTTGTTGATATATCATTATTCAAACGGTAAGGAACTGTTGACTTATATTCCGTGTTCCATCATCAACTCCAAGGAAGTCTAGTGCGCCTTTTGGACCAATTTTAAAGGTTTTATACAGAGTTTGATCATTCCCCCCCAATCCACATCCAATCTCTATTGAACTAGAGTCTGGCAGATCTTTAGTGGTAATTTGCACAAAGCCACCAGAAAAATCGGCGGGGAATTCAGGTGCTGGCGACTTAACAATAGTAATATTGTCTATTGAGAGCTGGGAATCATATCGAAGGAGAAAGCTCGAGAATCAGTTTCTGAACTAGGTACGGCAGAGCCATTCATCCAAACATTATTATACCGCTGTGAGAGTCCTCTAATAATGATGAATTTGCCATTCTGTATGGAAATTCCTGGAATACGTCGAACAACTTCAGATGCATCTTTATCCTGTGCTTTAGCTATTTGCTGGCTCGAAATGCCACTTACTACCAGCTGGCTGCTTTTAATGGAGGCAATCATCGAAACTTCGGTGTGGGTCTTTTTAGTGGCACTTACTACAACCTCGTCTATTTTTTGTGATACTTCATCCAGTGTCACATTTAGCCTGGTGGGTTTACCCAATGTTACCTTCACATTTGAAAAGGCTTGCTGCTGGTAAGAAATAAAGTTTACACTAATGTTGTAGGTTCCTGGTTTGAGGTTGTCGAGAATGTATTTACCATCAAGGTCGGATGTAGTTCCGATTGTTGTTCCTGCTAATATTATGGTTGCACCAACGAGTGTTTCTCCTGTTTTTTTATCTGAAATAACGCCCTCAATGCTTCCTGTTTGCCCCTTTAAACTCAGAACGCTGCTGAGTAGTAGGGTAATTCCAATGCTAAATAGTTTTATTCTCATTTTGAACCGACGCTTAGGTTGTTTTGATAATTCAATGCAAAGGAAGAAGTAAAAGGAAGGAAGTTGATTACGAATGCTTTATCGTTTCGTTAAGACAATATTTCCTTGACACAATCGATTATTAGCTTTATCTTAATGCGCTGAAACAAGATATTGGGTAGCTTTATAACGTTTAATAATTGTTTGATATGGAGCAGGTTTACAAAATATTGATAGTCGATGACGAGCTCGACATTCTGGAATTTGTTGGATATAATCTCAAAAAAGAGGGATTTCAAGTATTCACTGCTAACAATGGAATGGAAGCTATTCGTTTGGCTGAAGAGGTAATGCCCCACTTGATTTTATTGGATGTTATGATGCCAGAGATGGATGGTATTGAAACTTGTGAAGTTATAAGGCAAAATCCAAAGCTAAAGAATATCCTAGTTGCCTTTCTCACGGCCAGGGGAGAGGACTACTCTCAAATTGCTGGATTTGAGGCTGGTGGAGATGATTATATTGCTAAGCCAATCAAACCAAAAGTGTTGGTAAGTAGGATAAAGGCTATGTTAAAACGTCTTGATAGCAATATTGTAGATTCGAAAGGAGAAAGCCAACTTATGGATATTACAGGTATTATTATCGATAAGGAACGCTACATGGTGGTTAAGGAGGGTGAAGATTTAGTTTTACCAAAGAAGGAGTTCGAACTTCTTGCCTTACTCCACTCCAAACCTAATAAGGTTTTCACTAGAGAAGAAATTTTCTCCTCCATTTGGGGCGATAACATTATTGTGGGTGATCGCACCATTGATGTTCATATTAGAAAGTTAAGAGAAAAGATTGGAGATGATTATATCAAAACGATAAAGGGAGTGGGATATAAGTTCGTTGATTGATGAATGGATCATTTCTATAAATTGAAGTTTGTAATTAATACCTAATATTGTCGCTCATTTTAGGTAGCAATATGTACTACACAAGTTGGAATTTTAAGTATGAGTTGGGAATAGAAAGTATCGATAGCGATCATCAAAATTTGGTGAGAATAATCGATGATCTTATTGGTGCTCTTGCAGAAGGAAAAGGCAACGCAATCACTGAGCCATTACTTAAAAAGCTATCGGACTATACCATTTCTCACTTTAGGCGAGAGGAATTTTTGATGAAAAGCGCAAATTATGACGATCTTGAATCTCATATGAGTCAGCATCAACTATTCATTGAAAAGATCAAGGAGTTTCAGCAGAAGCATAAGTCCGGTTTTGAAGGTGTGGCAATTGAAATGATGAAGTTTCTGAAAGAATGGCTTGTTAACCATATTTTGGTTATCGATAAGAAATATCAAGGGGTTATTAAGACTAAGATGGGGCTTAAGTAGGCAAATAAGTTACAACTTGATAACGGGTGATTGGAAACAAAAAAGGGTGCAATAAGCACCCTTTTTTGTGGATATATAGCTAAGGTTATTCATCGTAATTGTTCAGAATAAAATCGCGCTGTGCCTTTAGAAGATTGATGGTTTGTAACAGCATATTTTTGGATTCGTTAAGAATACCTAAATAAAGCACGCTATTCCTTGTTCCAGTTTCATTGGATTTGATTCTCTTAATTTGATTTTTTCGGGCAATATTAATGGTTTCTAGAACATCTTGTTGCATGTTAATAATTATGGGAATGTCAGTAAAGTCATTGTCGGAAACCATTTTAATAATTTGCTCGAACAGCTTGGATATTTTAAGGTTAATTTCCTTGATTTCATTTTGTTGAACCTTGTTGAATCCCTTGTGATTGTTGTCGATATGCTGAAAACTTGGGCCAGTAACAAAGGTTAGTGAATGGGCAATCTCGCGTAGGTAGTCAACAACCTGCACGTAGAAATGTCCGGTTTCAATGGAATCGACACGGAATTTTTGTAGTGTGGTGGTAAGATTGTTTTTTAATTTTTTCGCGTTAGCGTTTAATTCTTCAACTTGAAGATTGATTTTTTTGAGCAGTTTCCTGTCTTCCGTTGACAGTCCGATTAATGTTTGATTGTATATCTCAATGGAATTTTTGAGCATCTCCTTAACATCCTTGATGCACTTGCGAACAATATTTGAATCTTCAAAGGCTAGCTCGTCAACCTCTACTGAATGACGTTCGTCATACTTTTTTTTATGAAGCTTGTGGCTTTTAAATAGAATATATCCTGCCAAAACGATTAACGCAAACACAACCCATTTTCCACCAAAAGAGATGGCGATGGCTACCAATGAGGCTACAGTAAATGCAATGAGTGCTGTAAAAAACCAGCCTGAAATTACCGTGATCACTCCGGTTATTCGATACACCGCACTTTCTCTGCCCCAAGCACGGTCGGCTAGGGAGGAGCCCATTGCAACCATAAAGGTTACATAAGTGGTAGATAGAGGCAGCTTTAAGGAAGTTGCGGTGGAAATCAAGATACTGGCAATGGTGAGGTTAACTGACGCTCTTACTAGGTCAAAGGAGGCGTTCGCTGCATTTTTGCGAGGGTAAACCTTCTGTGCTTTTGTTTGATCGAACCTATTTTCGATAAAACGGACAATGGGACCTGGTGTAATTCGTGCAAGCGTTGCCGAAACAGCCATGGTTTGTCTTACCAAGGTGCGTGAAAAACTGAGATGAACCAAAACGTTCTGCACCACTATCTTGACGGGCAAGGTTTACCTCTGTTTCGGTGACTGTTTTAGCTTTTTTGGATAGGAAAAGGGTTGCCACCATAATCAAACCTGCAATGAGCAGATAATAGGTGTTTGCTGCTACCGGTCCGGCTAGCTGCGACATTACTAAATGGTCAGCGGCAACACCTGACGCAGCAAATATTTGGTAGGATTTGAGACCAGCCATGGAAACTCCAATGAAGTTAACCAGATCGTTGCCGGCAAAGGAGAGAGCTAGGGCGAATGTTCCCACTAATACCACAAGCCTAAAAATATTGAATCGAAAGAATATGGTTATTACCTGTAGAATTACGGTCCATCCTAAGAAACTAATTAACAGAATTAAGGAGGTTTGGTTATTTAGATAATCAATAATGCTTTGTGGCACCAACGACGTACCCTGTACCCCTTTCATAATTATAAAATAGGTGAGGGCTGTGATAGCAAAACCACCGAAAATGGCACCAAAATATGGATATGTTCGCTTTACATTAAACGAGAATAAAATACGTGCAATATACATTACTACAGACCCAGTTATGAACGCGACGACTACGGAAATAAGAATGCCTGAAATAATTGCCAGTGCTTTATCGGTGTTGATGTATTGGCTTAGTGAAGCTAGTGAGCCACCGTTGCTTAAAATTTTCACTGAAGCAACTGCAACAGCGGAACCCAATAGTTCAAAAACTAGTGAAACAGTGGTGGAAGTTGGTAGACCGAAAGTGTTAAAAAGGTCTAGAAGAATTATGTCGGTGAGCATTACCGCCATAAATATGATCATGATTTCAGAAAAGAAAAATTCATTGGGGTGAAATATCCCTTTACGGGCAATTTCCATCATTCCACTGGAAAGAATGGACCCTAAAATTACACCAAGTGATGCAACAATTAAAATGATGTATCTTGGTGCAACCTGAGAACCTATAGCCGAGTTGAGAAAATTTACTGCATCGTTACTTACACCTACAACAAGGTCTACTATGGCTAGTAGGATTAATACCGAAACGGCAATTAAGTAAAAATTGTCCATTTATGAAGGATTACATTAAGTCTGCTCAAAGGTAATTTTCCTACTTCTTGATGTGGTGATATGGATTATTATTATTTAGTTAAACAAATATTAATTCAAGGTTAATTGACCACTACATAACCTATGTATATTGATTTTTAAAACTGTTGGTTATAAGTTTTCAAAAATTTTCATCAGCTGCTCTCGTTTTCTAACGGCAAGAGGAATGGCGGATTTATCTTTTAAAATAAGCGTTCCACCTTCGGCTTTATCATATCGGTCGAGAAAGTTAAGGTTTATTAGGTGTGACTGATGGGCTCTGAAAAAGCCGTATGGGCTGAGCATTTCATCAAACTCCTTAAGTGTCTTAGATACCAATAGCTTGGTATTGTCGGTGAAGAAGAAAAGAGTGTAGTTGGAGCTGGATTCACATCTAATAATGTCTTTAACATTTACCAGATGTATGCTTTCTGCTGTTTTTAGAACTATTTTCTTGAGTTCAGGTGTTACCCCTTGTATGTTTGCCATAAAGGCTTTGAGCTTAATATTTTCATCTTCTTTATGGATAGAATCATTTAACTTTTCTACGGAGGCTATGAGGTCGTTTGGATCAATGGGCTTTAGCAGATAATCGAGAGCACTAAATTTGAATGCCTGAATGGCGTACTCCTCATATGCCGTAATGAAGATAAATTTGAAGTTGATGGTGTCAAACATTTGCAGCAAATCAAATCCAGTACCATCAGTCATCTTAATATCCAAAAGCACAAGATCGGGATTATGCTTTTTGATGGTTTCGTAGCCGCTAGCAACGCTATCTGCCGTGTCGGTTACTTCGAGGTTGGGACAGTATAATGTCACCATGTTGCTTATGGCCTCTCTTGCCATCAGCTCATCGTCGATAATAATGGTTTTTAACATATTCCAAAATTTTGTTCAAGTTAGGGAATTCTATATGATGTTTCAACCCATTTGTATGGAATTTTAAAAGTAACTTTTGTTCCATGAAATAAATTATTAATGGTAGCAAGGTCTACAATCTCCATACTAATTTTACCTTTTTCCAACTTGTTTAAGTTTTCAAGCCTCTCTTTTGAAATTTTGGTGGCTAGAGATATATGATCTTTCTGGCCCTCTTTTTGTAGCTGCATTGCCTTGTTGATACCTATTCCATCGTCCTCAACCTCAATTATAATTATCTCATCGTGCAATAAATAGCGAATAATAATATGGCCTTTGCCTGCATCCGTATTAATTCCATGTTCAATAGCGTTTTCGATGAATGGCTGGGTAAGCATCGGTGGAATTGTCATACTCTCTCTTTCAATATCTGGATCGGCTTCAATGGCAAATTCAAATTTCTCATCAAATCGAAGTGCTTGTAGTTCTAGGTAATGCTCCAGTGTTTTAATCTCCTTACCAATGGTTGTATACTTGTTTCTGGAATTTTCGAGGATCAAGCGAACCAGCTTTGCAAAGCTGGCAAGGTATTTTCCTGCCGATTTTGGGTCGTTGCGAAAGATGTAGCTTTGAATGGCGGTTAGGGAATTAAAGATGAAATGAGGGTTCATTTGGGTAAGTAGAAGGCGTTGCTCCAATTCAATAGTCTTTTCCCTAAATTTAATTTGCTCACGTATTACTTTCATAAAGCTGTATATGCCAAACCCTATGATTAGAGTAATTATTGTTAAAAACCACCAAGATTTCCAAAAGGGAGGGCGAATGATTATGGTTAGTTCCTTTGGTGTGGAATTCCACAGACCATCGCTGTTGGAGGTTTTTACCTTTAAGTGATAAGTTCCGGATGCTAGATTGGTAAAAATAGCCGTTGATTGATTGCCGTTGTTAATCCAGCTATCATTTAGTCCTTCTAAAATGTATGAATATTTGGCTTTTTCTGGATTGGTGAAATTTAAAGAAGCCATATAAATTGTAAGGTAGTTTTGATTATATGAAAGTGTTATGGATTTGGTTTGAGTATAATCGTTGCTGAGTAACTGATTAAAAACTTTTATGCCAGAAATTTCTACCTGCGGTGGTCTCTCATTAAGGGCAATTTTAGATGGGTAAATGAGATTAAAGCCATTTCTTCCACCAAAAAGGAGGCTTCCATCGAGCAACCTCTGCGACCATTGATTGAAGCTGTTTCCTTGAAGTCCATCGGATTCAAAGAACGGAATGATGATGTTGTTATCTGCATTTACCTTATACAAACCATTATCGGTTGCTATCCAAAGATGACCTTCAAAATCTTCTACAACGGATTTTACTTTTTGATTTTGTAGCGTTTTAATAAAAGGGAATGATAGTTTTTGCCCCCATTGGTTATAGCAGTAAAGATTATTACTTACTACCCATATTCGTTGATGTGAATCGAGATAAATCTGTGAAATGGGTACAAGCCCTTGTGAGGGTTGATTATCTAAATTAAGAAATAGATGTTTTACCTTCAAATTGTCAGTGTTTACAATGCTTATTGCTCCATAGGAATCACCAGTCCAGAGCTGCTTGTTGATTAAACAGACGGTATGAAGTTTGTTTGAATAGATGCTGAGGGAGTCTGGAGTGTTAAAGTAGTAGAGATTCTTGAGGCCTGGGTCAAATTTAATTAAACCATTTTCGGTTCCTAACCAAAAAAAATCCATCCATATAGGCTCCACAAAGCATCTCGGCACTGCTAAATTCTCCATGGTCGGAATTAAAAATAGCAGTTGAGCTTTCACCTTTTGCCTCATACACTTTGTGATTGGATAGCAGCCAACCACTTTTTCCATCGAACGTAAAGATATCCTTAATAATGAAGGGTTGCTTTTCATGATCTGGGGAAGATTTTGCAAGAACCTTCTCCAACTTTTGCAACTTAATGTTAAGAAGGTATAGGCCTAAATTTGTGGAGACATAGGTGAAATTTCCCGATTTTACCACTTTTGATATTAAAAATTTATCATCAAGACTAATTCGTCGCCATGAGTTGAAATCTCCTGGTTTAAAAATGAATAGATGATTTTCTGCAGCAATAAATGCTGTATTACTAGTTAAATCGTATGAGGTGGTACATGGTCGACGCAGTAGTATGTTTATTGTTTGGTCGGTATGAATATAGGGTTTTATATTTTTTGTCGTAATGTTCAGGAGGTAGGGACCGTCATCGGTACCTAAAAGAAGCATATTACTGAAGGCGTCAGGCGTAATTGAATTGACAGCAACTGGGAACTTTTTTCGAAATATTGGTATTTTTATTATGCTATTTGACTTAGTGTCAACCATAATAATTCCAGAAGATGTTCCAAACCAAACTTTTCCCTTGGTGTAAACTGCTGATTGAATTTTTTGGTTTTTTTCTTCAGCAAAAGTTTGTGTCGATTCATTGATTGGATAAATATGTTTGAACTTTTTTGTTTGGTTATTGTAGAGGTAAATTCCTGACTCAAAAGTACCTATCCAAAGTTCATCATGATCTTTATCGGGGGTAAGGCTCGTAATAATTTTGCCTAAAGGTTGGTTCGTTGGATTAAACTGATGTGGTATAAATTTTCCTGTTTCTTGGATCGAAAATAGATAATCCATCACCGCCCATGGTGGATATCCAAAGATTTCCCTTTTTATCTGCTGTAATTCCGTTGATGGAGCTTATTTGCCGATTAATAGGGTAGTATATGCTTAAGGATGTATTGTTTGTGTTTAGTTTTCCAAGGCCTGAAAATCCGTTAAATCCGATCCATATATTACCTTGCCCGTCATAGTAAAGTGCAGCGATACTATTAGACGGTAGCTTTATGCGCGATTTGGAATTTGTTGAATAGCAAGTAAAAATGCCATTCTCCCTGTCGAAAGAGCTGAGCCCTGCATCTAGAGTACCTATCCATATTGTCCCATGTCCATCTTGAGCAAAGGCTGAGGTATTGTTGGAGCAGAGGAGGTTCTCCATTTCAGGAAGGTGAAAGTAATGCTCAAACTTATATTTCTTAGGGCTGTATTTGCTTACTCCATCACTGGTTCCAACCCATACCGTTCCGGCTCTATCGATATATATTTTGTTGACGTGATTATCGGTTAGTGAGATTGCATTGTTTGGGTTGTTGTTGAGTATAGTATAGAATTTTCGCTTCGGATCGAAACGGTATATTCCTTTGTCGAAGGTCCCAAGCCAAATCATCCCTTCCGAATCGAGCCCCATTGTGTTAATGGGGGTTGAGAAACACCTTAAAAAAGGTTTCTTCCACCGGGTCAAAAATAAGCGTACCTTCATTGGACGCAAGCCAAAGAGTTCCAAAAGCATCCTCTATAAGATCGTTAACGCCTTCCAATTTTTTTCCGGTTGGATCGAATGGTGATCTTTTAATTTGGATCAGCTTCCGAGTTCTTGGATCATAGCGAAATGGACCCATCGATGATCCTCCGAACCAAATATACCCCGATTTATCAATATAGAGTAGGTGCTTTTTGGTGATGGCTGCATAATCTTTTGGGTGGTTTATGGTTTCGTGTAGGTTAGTTTCAAAACTAAAATGATGTAAAACACCATTTCCTGTTTCAGCCCAAAGGTCACCTTCTTCATCAACAGCAAGAGCATTTATTTCTGACTCCGTGAGGTTGCCTTCGGAAGTTGGTTTTAGAATTGGATGAAAAAATTTTTCTTGTTTTCGATCAAAGTAGTTTAAACCATTGGTTGTACCCAATCCATAAATTGCCAACTTTATCCTCGCAAATACTGGTAACAAAATCATTTGATAAGCTGTTGCTGTCGATAGGAGCGTTTTTGTAAATAACTATCCTTAGCCCATCGTACCGATTTAATCCATTATCGGTAGCAAACCAAATATAGCCAAATTTATCTTGATAAATATCAATTATTATATTGCTGCTTAATCCTTTATGAGTTGAGATGTTGTCGAATTTGGTGAGAAAATCCTGTTTGTATCGTAGTGGAGGCTTTGGTAGTTGTTGAGCAACTGCTACAAATGTAGTGACAGCTAGTAAAAGAGTAAAAATCTTTTTCATTATGAACTTCGTTATCGGAATTAAATGCTGTCGTATAGCTCTTTTTAGTAGGTTGATTTCCCCTCTTTATAAAAAGTAAACTACTACTTTTTACTTGTTGCAAAATAGTAAAAAAAGTAAGGGATATAAAATTAACCAAGTAAAAGAGCCAACCAGAATAGAATCCGATTGGCTCTTATTTATTAAAAGGATTAATCAGCTATTTTTGGTAAGCTTCGGTATAAGCTCTTCCTGCTCTTAATGCCTGGAGGTTAACTTCCACAACTTCTGTTCCTTTTTTTCCAAAAAGTTGCCGAATTCCATCTTCCAAACTTTCAAAGGAAATATGAATGTAAGGAGATGCTGCACCTAACATTACGATGTTGGAGGCTCGAGCATTGCCGGCCTGTTTCGCAATCGCATCAGCATCAAGGGCGATGGAATGGGGGAGCTGCTTAATTCTTTTGTTTAGATCGTCGATGCTCGGGTAGTCGTTGATATTGTTGAAGGGAGTTAGATTGGTTACAACGGTTCCTTGCCCCGAAAGGTAGGGTAAATACCTCAGTGCTTCCATCGGTTCAACCGATAAAATTAGGTCAGCACTTCCTAAGGGAATTAGGTCCGATGCAATTTGCTTGTCAGAAATTCTTAGGTGGCTTTGAACATCACCTCCTCGTTGACTCATGCCATGAACCTCTGATTGCTTTAGGTACAAGTTTTTTGAAACTGCAGCGTGACCAATTACAGCAGCTATTGAAAGAATCCCTTGTCCTCCTACACCAGCAAGTATAATATCTGTCTTCATCGTTTTATAGTTTGATGTGATGGGTTAGTTTTCCTTTTTTTCGGTTCTTTTTCGCCGTGCAAAAGTTTGGATGCATTCTCTCCTTGGAATAATCACTGAAACCCCTTGATATGCAATTTCCTCCTTCATAATGGCAACATTTTCCTCGTGGTTCTTTTTCAAAGGAATCATAACCCGAATATGCTTTGGATCAACTCCTAAACCAGTGCAAATTTGCTCAATTCTACCGGTTGCGGCAGAGTGCTGTCCGCCAGTCATGCCAGTGGTGGAGTTGTCGGAAATAATAACGGTAATTGGAGTATTTTCAATTACCGCATCTAGCAAACCAGTCATACCCGAATGGGTAAAGGTGGAGTCGCCAATTACTGCAACAGCGGGTATTAGTCCGGCATCAGCAGCACCTTTGGCCATGGTAATGGAGGCACCCATGTCTACGCAGGAGTTTATAGCATTAAAAGGTGCTAGTGCTCCAAGCGTATAACATCCAATATCTGCAAATACTCGTCCAGCACCATACTCAACCATAGCCTCATTTAAGTCCTCGTAAACATCGCGGTGACCACATCCTTGACATAGAGCAGGGGGTCTTTGTTTTACCTCTTCTGGCATGGGTGTTCCTTCTTCCGTTTTAATACCCAATGCCTTTGCTACAATGTTAGGATCAAGTTCTCCATCTCGCGGAATGGTTAGGTCTAGTCTTCCTTTAATTGGTTTAGTTGTATTGATGTAACCTTTTAGCATCTCCTCAATAATTGGATAGCCATCCTCGAGAACTAATATTTGATCGCAATCATGATATATTTGTTCCACTTTTTTCCGTGGAAGTGGATAGTGGCTGATTTTAAGAATAGGATGTGGACAGTTACGTTCGGGATAGCATTCCATGAGATAGTTGTAGGAGATACCCGTTGCAATTATTCCGAGCTTTTTATTGGGGGCATCAAAGTATTGGTTGAATGATGATTCCTCCGATATAGCCTCCATATTTGCCTGATTACCAAGAAGTAATTTATAGTTTTTTCGTGCAATGGCAGGCAGTAGAACAAATTGACGAGGATTATTTGGAAGTTGAAGCCCATTCTCACTCTTCGCCGGCTTGGTGGCAACACCCGAACGCGAGTGAGCCATGCGGGTGGTAATTCGAATCATTACGGGCACGTTGAGTCGTTCAGAAAGTTCAAAGGCAGTGTAAGCCATATCGTAAGCTTCCTGTTGATTGGAAGGTTCTAAAATTGGAATCATGGCAAACTTGGCGTAAAAGCGAGAGTCCTGTTCATTTTGTGATGAGTGCATTGAAGGATCGTCGGCAGAAACAACAACTAAACCACCATTTACTCCAGTGATTGATGCGTTGATGAATGGATCGGCGGCAACATTTAAACCAACATGCTTAAAGCAAACCATGGTGCGTTTGCCTGCATACGACATTCCAATGGCCGATTCCATTGCCGTTTTTTTCGTTAGCAGACCATTGCCGATGAATATTTTTCTCGATAGCTTGGGTTGATCCTTGAACGTATTCCATTATCTCGGTGGATGGTGTTCCAGATATGCGTATATTCCAGAAAGGCCCCCGTCGATAGCACCTTGCGCTATGGCCTCGTCTCCTAGCAGAAGCTCTTTTTTCATAAGCTTTTATCTTATTTATTATGTAGTTCTAATCATGATTGATTGAAAGCAAAATTATGTATTTTTATTTATGTCTCCAACTGATATGTATCATAACAGCTATTAATTTAAACCAAATATTGCTAATTAGTGGAAATATGTAACAAGATGGCTAGCGAATGCTGTCTTGATTCAACCAATGATGTTGCCTATCCTGATTTGAAATTATAGCGCGTTTACACTGTTGGTGAAGAAATTACACTATCGAATGTAATTTAGTGATATGCCATTTTACTTGTTTTACGGCAACGGGATTTGGCGTTTGAGTAAATGAATCAATTATTGGTAATATCTTGTTAATTGTGCTTACGAATAAATTGTAATTGTTAGGGTACGCTTGGTGCTGTAATTTCTAAATTCACAAAGGTAGATTCCTTGCCAACTACCCAAGGCCAATTGTCGATTTGTTATTGGAATGGTGAGACTTGGTCCAAAAAAAGAAGACTTAACATGAGCCGACATGTCATCGGGACCCTCAATGGTGTGCGTGAATTTAGGATAGTTGTCAGGAATAAGGTCATCGATAAACGTGCGTAGATCAGTTCTTACTGCAGGATCGGCATTTTCGTTGATGGTGAGGGCAGCCGATGTGTGCTTAATAAAGAGGCTTACCATGCCGTACTCCGGTAGCGGAGTTATTGCATTTACAATGATATTGGTGATTAGATGAAAGCCTCGACCTAATTTTGGTAATTCTAGAGTTACTTGAGTTACCATCGTTATTGGAGTTTTTAATGTGTTCATGCACAAAGTCGAAACAGTAGTTTTCTACTTCGTTGCAAAGTGCACGATAAAAGGCTTCTCGGATGGAGATATCGGCTGGTGGGGTTGGTAAGTGAAAGTAAAAAATTTGTGGATTTCCACCTATGGTAATTTGCTCTGGTTTTATCTCTTCTGCTAGTATAACAAGGTAGTCGGGTTTGAATTCTTGCACCTCCTCAAGTGTTTTTTGAGGTGTATTTGGTAATATCAATTACTGCCTCCATCATAGCATTGGCGGCTTCCCAATCTAAGCTTCCCTTCACTAGTCCGGCGCTTTTAACATCAATGGCTCCCTTACCGTAATAGTTCATCCAGCCTTCTGCCATTTGGCTTCGGCAGGCATTGTTGCCACTAATTACGAGAACTTTTTTCAAGTCATTACTATCTGTTTGCATCGCTTTTTAGAATTGCTGTTTGTTGGCAAAGTTATATGTTTTTTCAAAAGCAGCCATTGTGGAATATAGGCACGCATTGGGTAAATGCGTATCTTCGAGCAATATTTCTCAAAATTTGATGTTTTCCCTGAAATTTAGTTCTTCATGAGGTTTTTTCTTTTATCTTTTACTTTGCTGGTATTATCATCAACCATAGCTCAGGCGCAAAATGAGGGTAGAAATTAGTGGTATTGTTAGCGATTCGCTTGAGAATGCTATTCCATTTGCAACTATTACCATTGAGAGGAACAAGCAGTGGATGCAGCGCCAACGAGGCGGGAGAATTTAAGTTGCGTGTTCCATTTGGGGTTGAGGTTACCCTACTTGTTCAGTCGGTTGGCTATCAACCAATAAAGATAGTGCGAAAATTCACAACAAATAGACCAAAACCTGTTGCATTTCTCATGACACCGAAGGTAACCACACTAAACGAGATATCAGTTCTTGGGAAGGATAAGCAGATTGGTAATTCTACATGCTCAATGCAAAACAGTGGAGTTAATGCCAAATGTTGGCGGTAGTTTTGAAACAATGTTGAAGAGTATACCAGGTGTACCAGCAATAACGAGCTTAGCTCTCAATATTCCGTTCGAGGTGGTAGTTTCGACGAAAATTTAGTTTACATAAATGATATTGAGGTGTATCGACCCTTTTTGCTCAAGAGTGGACAGCAGGAGGGACTTAGCGCCATAAATCCAGACATGGTATCATCGGTTGAATTTTCTACCGGAGGTTTTGATGCTGATAAGGGTGATAAAATGTCATCAGCGCTTAGCATTCGTTATAGAAAACCCATTGGTTTTAAGGCTTCGGCCTCGGCAAGCTTACTGGGTACGACTGCATCGGTAGAGGGAATTGGCATGAAGGGAAAGCTAACCCATATTTCAGGTTTTCGATATAAAACATCCAAGTATTTATTGGGAACATTAGATACAAAAGGGGAGTATTATCCGTCCTTTATCGATTTTCAAACCTACTTAAATTACGATATTTCTTCTTCGGTATCCGTATCGCTATTGGGTAGCTATGCCAGCAATCAATATAAATTCTATCCGGAGAATAGAGAGACCTCTTTTGGATTGTTGAGTAACCCACTGGGGTTCAAAGTATACTATGATGGATGGGAGCATAATACCTATCAAACAGGTTTAACTGCAACGACAATCTCCTTTCGCCCTTCGGAAGCTGTTGCATTGAAATTTATTGCATCCTCCTATATTACCAGTGAACGGGAGACTTATGACATATTAGGCGAATATTGGATCAATGAACTTGATAACTCATTGGGTTCTGATACTTACTCGGATAGCCTTGTAAATGTTGGCGTTGGTTCATTTTTGAATCATGCACGAAATAGCTTAAATGCTTACGTATATTCTTTTGAGCACAAGGGAATATTTGTGGCGGGCAAAAGTACTTTGCAGTGGGGCGTGAAATTTCAGCGTGAACGTGTATTTGACAATGTGCGTGAGTGGCAGATGATTGATTCATCGGGTTACAGCCTTCCTACAGGTGGAAGCAACTTATCGCTATACTCCTTGGCAATTGCACGTAACCGCTTTGATGCTTATCGTCACTCTGGTTACATTCAGGAAAAATATGGGTTCGACATAGGGGAGGCCGAATTTATATTAACGGCAGGAATAAGAGCCACCTACTCTATGCTTAATGGTGAATTAAACATTAGCCCTCGTTTTTCTTTTGCCTATACCCCAGAATATGGTAGTCCATTGTCATTCCATTTCTCCGGGGGGGCATATGTTCAACCACCCTTTATTAAGGAACTTCAAGGGGAGACTGGGAAAATGAATTTTAACCTTAAGGCTCAAAAGTCTATTCAGTTTGTTGCAGGTTCACGATACGATTTTTTAGCGTTTGGTAAACCATTTAGATTTACATCGGAAGTGTTTTATAAGCGGCTTCGTATATTGAGCCTTATAAAATGGATAATATTCAAGTTACTTATGCTGGTTTAAATTTGGCAAATGGGTATGCTTATGGTGCCGATTTTAAGGTTAATGGAGAGTTGCTTCCGGGTGCTGAAAGTTGGGTAAGTCTCTCTTTTCTTAATACCAAGGAGGATATAATAGGCGATTCCTATATTACCAGCACTGGAATCACGGTTCATCCTGGTTATTTCCAACGCCTACAGATCAACGCCTGAATCTTTCCATGTTCCTTTCAAGATTACCTTGCAGGCAATCCAACTGTTCGGGTGCACCTTACGCTGCAATATGGAACAGGCTTACCTTTTTTTTTCACCACAAAAAGATCGGTGGGACACCTATTTTCGTATGCCTACCTATCGTAGGGTGGATATAGGATTTACAAAAGTATTGATAGATAATCCCGGTAGAAAAAGGTGGAGAACTTCACCACTCTATTCCGATCGTTATGCTTACAGTGGATGGTATTTAACCTACTCGATATAAATAATACCGTTTCGTATCTTTGGGTTAGAACTGTGGGTAATCAAGAGGGAATACCCGATATGTTGGCCATTCCAAATTATTTAACAAGCCGACGCTTAAATATAAAGCTATCGGCAAAGTTCTAAATTGTTGACAGTCTCCTGCCAGCAAACCTACATTACCAATTTAAAAAGGGTAGGGTGATCTTGCTCAATCTTCTTTAGAATAGTGGTAATTATGGTTTCTCTAAAGAATTTTGACTTGTTGGAAATCTTATATCTACGGCAGAATGTATTAATAGCCTCCATCTCCGGTTCATTGAACAGAAGAGACTTTTTATACGTTCTTTTCATATGTTGCTCACGTAATGCAAGCATCTTATTAACTTTAATCTTCCTCTTTTTTGAGGCCATATAGTTGGTTAACCTACATGGCAAAGGAATCAATTTTAACTCATAATTATACTGTTTTAAACAGTAAGAAGTTAACAATTATCGAAAAGTTTTTAAACAATTTTGGTACGTAACCAACCATAAACTGGTCTGTTTTTTTTATTATTTGGTAAATGCAATTGCATCGAGGTAGTTTTGATGTTGTTTTTTGATTAATTGCATAACTTTGCTGAAACAAACGCTCCAACTTAAATACGTAAATTATTAGGGAATGGATTTTAGAGCAGATTATCCTATTGAAGGTGCATACAAAAACTAAAAGTTTTCTAATTGCAGAGGAACGAAGAGATTAATTACCTTTTCCTTGAGGAGTTGCTAAAGACAACAGGCGCCTGAGCTGTATTGGGCTGCAAATGGTGCTGAGGCTGTTAAACAGCTCGAAGATCATCCTGAAATAGATCTAATTCTGATGGATATTAAAATGCCTGTTATGAATGGGTATGAGGCTACTCAGATAATTAGGAAGAAAAACAGTAAGGTGAAGATAATAGCCACAACGGCTTACGCCTTTGTAGAAGATAGAGAGAAAGTAATGAGCGCCGGTTGTGACTCCTACATTTCAAAACCATTATATTCAACTTTTAATGGCTGAAATCCAAAAATTATTAAGATAGCTTGGAAAAACTTTTATGTTAAAGTTTCTAAAACGCAATAGGATGTTTATTCATATTGCGTTTTCTTTGTATAAAAATGAAATAACATGAAAGCCACAAAGCGTATTACTTTTATTTCAGTTCTACTTATTCTTTTCTTTAACCAAGCAAGAGCATTAGATTTTTCATCAAAATTGAGAACTTTCTCCTCGGTAGCTCTGCTGCTTTCACCTCCTTGACTGATTCTTCCTCCAATGTAGATTATATTAATCAGTATTATAGCCATTGCAATTCCTCTTTATCTATTAGTTGTCCCGAAAGAGGTATTGCAATTCCTGATTCGCTTAATTTGAATTGTTCGACTGCTGAAATGGGCGATTTTGCGTTTCCCTTCAGAGGCCGCATACTCTCGCCTTATGGTAATAAACGTAGACACCACTTACACTCCGGCGTCGATATTAAACTTCAAGCTGGCGACTCGGTTAATGTGCTTTTAATGGCGTTGTAAGAATGGCGAAACGGTTTCATGGTTATGGATTAATGGTGGTGGTTCAGCACCCCAATGGTCTTGAAACGTTGTATGCACATCTTCAAAATACTTGTTAAAGTGGGGGAAGAGGTGAATGCTGGATATTTTATGGACTTGGCGGTCGTACTGGTAGGGCAACCACTACTCATCTTCATTTTGAAACTAGATTTCTAGGAAGCCATTTTGATCCGGCCTATTTACTCAATTATCAAGATTTTTCTATAAGACCAGAAGCATTGACGGTATACTATCGACTTGGAGAATTGTCTTTTGTTCCTCAAGGGAGTTTGGCTTCTCAGGTTGAATCCAGTGGCCCTAAAAAGCAAGCGTCGGCAACAGCTGCAAACCATAAGAAAAAATACACCTACACTGTAAGGAAAGGTGATACCTTATATTCTATTGCAAGGAAGAATAGTATTCCATTGGATGAACTTTGTAAGAAGAATAAGTTGAAGGCCAATGATATACTCGCTATAGGAACAAAGTTGAAAGTGAATTAGACTTTGGTGATTTTTGCCATTTTATAATGGGTACGATGAGTCACTATGATTTTCGATGGCAGGTTTTCATGGCGGTTGCCGAGCAACTTAGTTTTACTCGAGCAGGCCGAACATCTTTATATTACTCAACCAGCAGTTTCTAAGCATATTCGAGAACTGGAACTTATCGTTGGCACTTCTCTCTTTCAGCGAAAATCGAACCGTATTGAATTAACACCAGCAGGCGAGCTCGTAAAACGACGTTTGTTGCAGATTTTTAAGATATATGGTGAAATGGATTATGAACTTGGCTTGCTAAAGAATACCATCTCCGGTGAACTTAATATTGCAGCCAGTTCAACCATTGCTCAATATGTTTTGCCGATATATCTTTCCCACTTTTATGAGCAATATCCCACATTTACGTGTATCCATAATTTCTGGTAACTCACCGGGAGGTTGAGGATGCGCTAGAAGCAAATCATGCGGACATTGGCATGGTTGAGGGGTATTCAAGCCGAGTTGGATTGGTGTATCTGCCTTTTGCCGAGGATGAACTCCTGGTGATTGCCTCTCCATCTTTTGCTGGTTCATTGCCCGAAAAGTTATTTTTATCTGATTTATTAACCACCCCGTTGGTAATTCGAGAGGCTGGTTCTGGAACTCTTGAGATTATTGACAGGGTGCTAAGAGAGCATTCTGTTAAGATAGAACAACTTAACATATTACTACAGCTGGGTACCACCGAGGAATTAAACAATTTGTAAAGAATTCTTCCTGTATTGGTATTGTATCGGAAAAAGCCGTTGAGAGGGAACTTAAGATGAAACCCTTGTTGCTATACCCGTTTTGGATATTTCATTTAAGCGTGAGTTTCGTATTGTCCTTCGCAGCAGTGCACCAGCAGGAAGTGCTTCACTCTTCCTTCGAGATTTAGTGCCTACTATAGTATATAGCTATTGCCCATAGTTATTCAGAATTGTTTAATCTAGCCGCGACAAATTTTTGGGATAAAGCTTCAAACGTAAAATGGGATGGGTGTTAATTGTTAAATTTATTGTCGTTGATGGTACATTAATGGTAGATGAATTTACCAGTGCATATTTTACCGTTTATAGTATTTTCATATACTAGACTTTTACGTTTCGTTGGAATTACATACAATCAAGCAATTAGTATAAATTCTCTTCACTTTTTCAAATTGTTTGTGCATTCAGAACAAGGTGGGATTTGGAATCCTTACTTTACAAAAAATGCGATGAACGATTTAACTAGTAAATATTGGAATGAAAGACTTATTAAATGCGCTGCAGCGTTTCGGTGTAATGGATTTAATGTAGTGATTGTTGAAAAGGTGAAGGAGGTTTCGGGGGCTATTCTTCCAGAGGATACTATCCATTTCGGAGGGGAAGTTGGTATCTTATGCCGATTCGCTTACGCTCGTTCAAACCGGAATACTTGAGACATTAAAGAATAACCAGAAAATTACCTTTCTCGATGGGTTTAGGGCGGATAGAAGCCATGAGGAAAATTTGGCGGGTGCGTCGTCAGGCATTGCTCTCCGATGTTTTCTTAACTGGCACCAACGCCATTACTGCCACGGGTCAACTTGTAAATCTCGATATGGTAGGAAACCGAATTGCGCCAATAGCCTTTGGACCTTCTCGTGTTTACCTGTTTGTGGGAAGAAATAAGCTGATGGATGATGTGAAGCATGCCCGCCAGCATATACGCCGTTATACTGCACCACTTAATGCCGTTAGACATCCCCAACTTTTCTACCAACCTGTCAACGTACCTCTGTTTGTAGCGATTGTAAGAGTCCCGATCGAATTTGCAACTCATGGTTGATTACTGAAAAATCGTTTCCAAAGGGGAGGATTACACTAGTTCTTATTAATGAGGATTTGGGATTGTAGCGTATTTTTTGCTGAGTGAGTTATGTCTTAAGCAAGATCTCTGAATGGTAATGTTTATGGCCATTTATGACAAATGGTATTCTCAATAACTAAATACTTAATTATTCGTTTATTGCCATTTGATAGTAGATACTTGTCCTTGAAATCATCTTGCAAACGTTTTCTGGTGTTAAATGCTGCTCTTTTTGGGTGGCATTTTTCAATTATGACGTCATTGATTGGACATTTTTACCCATATTTCCACTATGTAATTTGCCAAATTCGACAAATTTTGGGTAAGAGCGGTTGAATATTTGCAATTTATTTTGCCTATTTGAATTGCAATTGTAGTACTTATGAAATATGCTGTTAATCAATAATTAAATTCATAACACCTCCATTTTTGAAGTAGCATTGACGTAGACAAATTTATATTGCGCAAACGATTGTGCTATGCAATTTTAAATTGGTTGAGGTTAAGACGTGGCATGAAATTGTGCTTACAGGTAATTAGGGTCGTAATTTTCTGTCGTTTTAAACCCCTAACTAAACTAAAACTTAACTCACATGAAAAAAAACACTTCTTTCAGCTTTCTTGATTCTGTTAGGAGGGGTTCTTTATGCGCAGAGCATTAGCGTTAAAGGAACCGTTACATCCGCCTCTGATGGAGGTCCACTTCCAGGTGTTACCGTAGTTATTAAGGAACTGCCAGGAAAAGGTACAACCACCGATGCCAATGGTAACTACTCCATTACAGCTGCAACCGACCAAACATTGGTCTTTTCCTTTATAGGAATGGAGACAAAAACAGTAAGCATTAATGGTCAATCTAAAATTGATGTTGCTCTTGCTGATGCGTCGCAAAAAATTGATGAATTAGTAGTTATTGGCTACGGAGTTCAGAAGAAAAGTTTACTAACCTCGTCCATTGCAAAAGTATCGAGCGAGGATATTGCGAAATCAAATCCCTTGCGCGTAGAGCAAGCTCTTCAGGGAAAAACAGCAGGTGTTGAGGTAATTTCAAATTCTGGTCAACCAGGCGAAGGTTTTACCGTTCGCATACGTGGAATTGGCACAACAGGTGATTCCAACCCCATTTATATTGTTGATGGAATGCCGGTGGGTGGAATTGATTACTTGAATCCGAATGATATCGAATCCATAGAGGTTTGAAAGATGCCTCTGCTACTGCCATTTATGGTGCAAGGGGTGCCAATGGGGTAGTTCTAATTACAACCAAGCAGGGGAAAAAGGGAAAACTTATGGTTAACTATGACTTCTCCTACAGTATTCAAAATGCTTGGAAAAAAGTCTCCTTGCTTGATGCAAGAGAATATGCCATGATAATGAACGAGAGCTATGCCAACGACAATAGCCCTATACCTTTTGCGGATGTGGATGCAGTTGTTGCAGCCGTGGGAAAAGGAACTGACTGGCAAAAAGAGATATTTTATAAAAACGCTCCCGCTGTCAACCATCAATTTACAGTAAGCGGAGGAAATGATGCTTCTACATTTCTGTCTTCGTTTTCCTATACGCTGCAAGATGGAATTGTCGCAAAAGGAAAATCCAACTATGAGCGTTATACATACCGTATAAACTCTGCCCATCATAGCGGTATTTTCAGCTATGGAAATAATCTTTGTATTTTCAAGTAAGAAAACCCGAGGAATTGATCCCAATGCAGAATTTAGCGGACCACTTGCCAAAGCAGTGAACATGGATCCTCTAACACCTGTAAAGAATCCTGATGGAACTTGGGGTCATTCTAACTATGCCACTCAGGAGGTGTGAACCCCGTAGCATACCTCAGCATCCTTAACTCAGAGTATAAGGAAAATAAAGTTGTAGGTAATGTTTGGGCACAGTTGGAGCCCATCAAAAATTTAAAAGTAAGATCATCCTTTGGCATTGATTTGGCCAATGGCTTTTCGAGAGGTTTTACCCCCGTATACGATCTTGGTGGTAATGTTAAATCCATCGTGTCTCAGGCGTCCGCAAGCAATGATCGCTGGTATACTTGGCAGATGAGACAACCATTTCATACTCAAAAAATATTGGTTCGCATGCATTTACGGCACTTGCTGGTATGACCTCCAATAGCTACCGTCATGACTATGTTGGAGGTAGCAAAAATGATTTACTCTTCAACGATTTTGAACATGGCTATATTAATAATGGAACCGACGAGGAGAGCTATAAATCTTGGGGTGGAGCAGATGAACATGCACTTCTTTCCTATTTTGCCAGAGGTAATTATGCCTTTATGGACAAATTACATTTTGGAAGCAGTTATACGTGCCGATGGTTCATCCAATTTGGATCGAACAATCGATATGGTTATTTTCCTGCTTTATCGGCTGGATGGGTTTTAACAAAAGAGCCATTTATGGCCGATTATCCTGCTGTCTCATTTCTAAAACTTCGCTTTGGTTGGGGACAAAATGGTAATGAGTCAATTGGAGCCTTCCAGTATACTTCACTTATTGGATCAGGAAGCAAATATACATTTGGTTCAGGTGAAACAATTACCGTTGGTTCTAATCCAACTAGTGTATCCAATCCTGATCTTAAGTGGGAAACATCGGAGCAAACCAACATTGGGATTGATAGCCGCTTCTTCAAAGATAGGCTCAGCATTGGATTAAACCTCTATAGGAAGGATACCAAAGACTTGCTTGTTGTGGCTCCAATTCCAGCATTTGTTGGAAGTGGTGCGCCCACTGTAAATGGCGGTTCTGTAAGAAATCAGGGTATTGAATTGGAGATAGGTTACAAAACAAATATTCATGATGTGGCCATTGATGTTAGTCTATCTGGTGGCTATAATAAAAATAAAGTGCTGACGATCGACAACAGCGAAGGTCGTATATACGGTGCCAATGTTGCTGTAGGTATGTATAACGTTTGTATGGCAGAGGTAGGTCAACCAATTGCTTTCTTCTGGGGATATAAGACTGCTGGCGTATTTCAAAATCAGGCCCAAATTCTTGCACACACCTCCGATGATGGTACAGTTCTTCAACCAAATGCAAAACCCGGCGACCTTATCTGGGTAGACAATAACCATGATGGTAAGATAAATGATAACGATCGTACCAATATTGGTAATCCCTATCCAAAAGTTACAACAGGTTTAAGCTTCTCTGCTTCCTATAAGGATTCGACTTTAATATGTTTTGGTATGGCGCATTTGGACAGGATATCTATAGTGGATCCCGTCGTTATGATCTTCCAATGTCAAATTGGGAGTCATCAGTGCTTGGTCGTTGGACAGGAGAAGGGTCATCTAATTCATTCCCACGGGTAACTATTGCCGATCCTAACCAAAACTTCTTTAGAGTATCTGATTTTTATGTACACGATGGATCTTTTGTAAGGCTTAAAAATATCACTCTCGGGTATACCTTGCCTGAGTCAATCAGCCAAAAGATCAAAATGTCGAAGTTGAGGATATTCGTTTCGTCCAATAATCTATTGACTATTACTAAGTATAAAGGCTTTGATCCAGAAATTGGAGCAAAAAGTTCACTCGACGTTGGTATCGACAGAAATGTATACCCACAAGCTCGAACCATTATTTTTGGGCTTAATATTGGTTTTTAACCCTTTAACTTAACTACAATGATGAAGAAAACATATATATTGCTGTTGGTTATCCTTGCTGCTGGACTTGGCTCTTGCACAAAGGATTTCCTCGAAAAGGAGCCCTTGACCGATAGGGTGGAAGCAAACTTTTACAAGACTCCTAACGATGCTTTTCAGGCTTTGGTTTCTGTTTACGATGTTCTGCAGTGGCAACCGGTGGTGGCTATCATCCATTTGATTTGGTAACCGATATCCTTTCTGATGATGCCTATTGTGGCGGTTCAGGACCAGGAGATAGACCCGGTTTGGTTCGAATGGGAAAGTTTAGTGAATATACAACCGACGAAGAACCACTTGGCTTATGGAAAGATAGATATACTGGAATTTATCGGGCTAATCTGCTTCTTGAAAAAATAGTGGATATTCCTTTTACCGATTCTTGCTTAAGGTAAGATACATGGCCGAAGCTAGATTTTTAAGGGGTTACTACTACTTTCAGCTCGAGCAGTTTTTTGGTCACATTCCTTTGATTCTAAAATCTCTAACTCCTGCCGACTACAAGCAGTTGCAAGCCGATCCTGCTGACGTTTATAACCAAATTGCAAGTGATCTCTATTACGCATACAACAACCTGCCTTCTGTAATTTCGTCAGATGAGGCTGGGCGAGTATCTAAATGGGCTGCTGGTTCCATGTTGGCAAGGGTTTATCTTTATCACAAAGGATATGGTAAAGGCGTACTTGGTATTACCTCGGATTTGAAGGCCGATAATAAAACCTTTACCGAAGCTGACATAGAGGATATGGTTGACAATATAATCACCCAAAGCGGGGCTGACCTTATGCCAAATTACGCCGATCTATTTACCATAGGCAAATAAAAATAATATTGAATCCATTTTTGAGGTTCAGCATACTTCAAAAGGTGACTGGGGCGATTGGGGATGGGCAAACGGTAGTGAAGGAAACTGGACCATTGTTATGTCTGGGTTTAGAGGCGTTGATAGCCCTATTTATGATGTTGGTTGGGGATTTCAACCTGCAACACAATCATTGGCTAGTGAATTTGAATCGGGTGATAGCCGTTATGATGCATCGATCTTTAATCCATCTGCACTTGGAATTACCTATAAACCGCAGGATTGCTACCAACACACGGGCTATGGTTTCATGAAGGTTCAGCCCTTGAAGGCTGATAAGGCCTCTACCAATAGCGATTTAAATTGGCCAAATAATTGGATGGTAGTTCGTTTTGCCGATGTTTTGCTTATGGGTGCTGAACTCAACCTTGACAATAATCTTAGTAAGGCTCAAACCTACTATAATAGAGTTAGAGCACGTGCCTTTGGCTCTGCTGCAACACCTCCAACGCTTACCAATGATGTAAATGGGTTAAATCTTATTTACCATGAGCGTAGGGTTGAGTTTGCCGGAGAAGGTTTACGCTATTGGGACCTAATGCGCCGTGGTTTAACCTATACTCAGCAAAAGATTGATGCAGCAGCAGGTGTTGCACCATTGGATGAAACATTTATCCCGCTACTCTTGGTTTGTTGCCAATACCGCAGTCGGAAATTACTGTTTCGGGCAATAGCTTGGTTCAGAATGCTGGATATTAATTCACACGCAACATTGAAAAAAATAAAACTATGAAAAGACATATTCTTCTGATTGGATATCTCATGGCTATGAGTTTTCTCTGGTTTGGTTGTCAGCCAGTAGAAACTGATAAGCCATCAATTGGTGCTGCACCCACACCGGAACAGCTACACTTTGTAATAGCTCCTGGTAGTGATGATTTTCACTTTAAGGTAATTAATACTTCTGATGTTAAGGGAATTGCTAACTGGAATCTTGGAAATGGTAGTAAGGCAGTTGGTGACACTGTTGTGGCCTACTTCCCATTGGCGCAAAGCTATACCGTTAAGCTAACCCTTTATACCTCTGGTGGAACGGCAACCATTTCTCAGGACTTTGCTCAAACAAAGACCGATTACACCTACTTCGAAGATCCATTGCTAATTGCTCTTTGTGGTGGTACCGAAGCAGTAAATGGAAAAACATGGGTTCTTGATAGCCTCGAAGCTGGGCATCTTGGCGTAGGACCAGCAGATGCTGTTGCACCCACCTGGTGGTCGGCTAATCCGTTGGACAAAACAGGTTTCTTTATCTACGATGATGAGTTCAACTTCAACCTCGTGGGCTTTAGCTATAGTGTTAATACTCATGGTAAAACTTTAACTGCTCTTGCTGGTGCAAGTTTGGGCCGAACAGTTGGCTACTATGGAGTAGCATCATATAGCGATGCCAACGATGAGGTGGTTACTACCTATGATGCTAGTCGTGGTGATATGACGTGGATGGTTGACAAGGTTGGTGATACCTACTACATAAAATTTGGCCAAACAGGCGCTGTATTTGGCTACGATGCTGGTCATGAGCGCGTATATGAAGTGTTGGACTATAACGAAAACTACCTTTATGTAAAATCTGTCAACGATGCTGAAGCTCGTTACGACAAGTTCATTCCTAAGGGATATGCCAAACCCGCTGTAACTTTTGATTACGGTGTTGTGGCTACAGCAAATCCAAATGAGTATAGCTTTTCTTTAGCCAATGTTTTGGTACCTGATGGTTTTACTATCAACTCTATTACTTATGATTTTGGTGATGGCGTAACCCAGGTGGCTACTTCAACTTCAGACGCCGTTACATACACCTATATGCGTAAGGGTGTATATCCTACAAGTGTTAAGATAAATACTTCGAATGGCGATTTCACCAAAACATATAGTCTGACGGTTGAAAACAATAGTCCTGACTATGTTCCTTACCTCTTAGATGCTATGGTTATGTATAACGATTTTGGTGAAACCACGCTTATTCCTATGGCCTTTGACCAATCAGACGGTGGTGGAAGCATTGGCATTGTTGATAATCCTGATGCATCACTTTATCCAGATAGAAGTGCTCACGTGTTGCATGTTACAAAGGCTAATGCTCAGTGGGCTAACGCTTACACGCTGCTTCCTGCAGGTTATCGTTTCAACCTTACCCTACAGACAACTTTTAAATTATTGGTTTATGGTAACGCAGGTGACGTAATTCTGCTGAAGATGGAAAATACCGACTATGGTGGAAATGCTTGGACTACTGGCACCAACGATCTTACCTACACCATTCAGCAGTCGAACAAGTGGGAAATTGCCGAATTCAATTTTGCAGGTATTGGAGCGGGTAGCAGTTCTACTGGTCAAATTTATACCAGCGATATCACTACCGATTCTCGCTTTAATGATAACTTCTACAACGTAGTTCGCATAATGATCAATCCTGGAAACAATGCAGGAACATTCTCCTTCTATATGGACGATCTTGCTGGACCTCACGTTGAAGGGCTGAAATAGTTTCATGAAAAGGGGTAGGGGAAACCTTACCCCTTAACTTAAAATTAAAAGAGAATGAATAAATTGATGATACTCTGCACTGTATTACTGGCAGCTGGTTGCAGTGGTGGTTTCCACAAGAATTCCACACAGCACATCTTTTCAAGTGATAAGATCATTGAGCACAAAGTTGATTCCGTACTCAAGCTAATGACTTTAGAGGAGAAGATTGGGCAGATGAACCAGCTAACGGGAGATGGAGAGGTTACCGGACCCATTACGTTAGCTGCATCATATCAGGAGGCTATCAAAAAAGGTCAGGTTGGTTCGATGCTCAACATTAATGGTGCTGCTTATACTCGTAAAATACAGAAGATTGCCGTTGAGCAAAGTCGATTGGGTATTCCCCTGATTTTTGGCTATGATGTTATTCACGGTTATAAAACAATATTTCCAATACCCCTTGGCGAAGCCGCTTCGTTCGACCTTCAGTCTATTGAGCAGTCGGCCAGGGTAGCAGCGATTGAGGCTGCCGCTTCGGGTCAGCATTGGACTTTTGCGCCAATGGTCGACATTGCCCGCGATCCAAGGTGGGGACGAGTAATGGAGGGAGCAGGCGAAGACCCTTACTATGGTTCTTTGGTAGCCACAGCGCGTGTAATCGGTTTTCAAGGAAATAATCTGGCCGATACCAGCACCATTATGGCTTGTGCCAAACATTTTGTGGCTTATGGGGCCACGATGTCTGGTCGTGACTACAACACCGTTGATATATCGAATCGTACGCTTTACGAGGTGTATTTACCACCCTTTAAAGCTGCTCTCGATGCCGGTGTAGCGACCTTTATGTCTTCCTTTAATGAACTTAATGGTGTTCCGGTAACTGGAAATAAGGAGATGATTCACGACCTTTTGAAGGGAAAGTGGGGATTTGAGGGTTTTGTGGTTTCCGATTGGGCCTCCATAATGGAGCTCATGCCACAGGGCATTGTTGCAAATCCTTATGAAGCCGCCGATGTGGCTATGAATGCTGGAATCGACATGGATATGGAGGCTCATATTTATACTGCAGAGCTGCCCAAGTTGCTAAAGGAGGGAAAGATAACCGAAGCGCAAATTGATGATGCTGTTCGGCGTATTCTCCGAATGAAATTTAAACTGGGCCTGTTTGACGATCCCTACCGTTACTGCGATACTATTAGGGAGAAGGAGCAGGTTTTAAGCCAAGGTCATTTGGATATTGCTCGAGATGCAGTAAGAAAATCCATTGTATTATTAAAGAATAATGGTGTATTGCCATTAAGCAAAAATGTAAAGTCGATTGGAGTTATTGGTCCGCTGGCCGATGATCAGCTCGATATGATGGGAACTTGGTCGGCTATGGGTGACGCGAAGGATGTTGTTACATTGCTTTCTGCCCTAAAGGTGAAGCTGCCAAAGGCAACGATTACCTATGCCAAAGGCTGTGAAATTGATGGCGATTCCAAGGCCGATTTTTCACAAGCATTGGCTGTTGCACGTCGTTCTGATGTGGTGGTGGTGGTGGTGGGCGAAGCAGCTATGATGAGTGGTGAGGCACTTAGTCGCGCCTATCTTGATCTTCCTGGTGTTCAGAAGGATTTAGTGCTGGCCCTAAATGCCCTCCATAAACCCATGGTGGTGGTTATGATGAATGGTCGTCCGCTAACTATTGAGTGGATGGATCAACAGGTTCCTGCTATTCTTGAAGCTTGGCTTCCTGGAACTATGGGGGGGCCTGCCATTGCCGATGTGCTCTTTGGTGACTATAACCCATCGGGAAAGCTTCCAATGACCTTTCCTCGCTCTACGGGTCAAATACCACTATTCTACTACCAGAAGAATACAGGACGGCCTCGTATCGACTCGGTGCGCTATACTTCCAAGTATATCGACAGCCCTAATACTCCGCTCTATCCATTTGGCTATGGATTAAGCTATACAACGTTCGATTATTCCAACTTTGCCATTAGTAGGCCTACCATTGGAATGAACGATACCCTTACGGTTTCGGTAAAGGTTAAGAATAGTGGAAAGTATGATGGCGCAGAAGTTGTGCAGCTATATATTCGTGATATGGTTGGTAGCGTTACTCGTCCCATTAAGGAGCTAAAGGGAATTAAGAAAATGTTTTTAAAGGTTGGTGAAGAGGCCACTGTTAAGTTCAAACTCACAGCTCAGGATCTGGCATTTTATACCAGAGACATGGAATTTAAGGCAGAACCTGGAGATTTTAAGGTGTTTGTTGGTTCTAATTCTGCCGATTTGCTTGGGTTAGACTTTAGGTTGGCTCAATAGGGCGGCGTCGGGGATATCGCTTCATTATCCCCGGCGTTCTCTTTCTTTTTAATTCTTTTGTAGATTTCGAAAATATACTTGAAGATGAAACGGAGCTATATAATATTTCTTATTCTATTGCTGTTAAGTATTCCTACCTATTCGCAAATTCAGGTGATGGTATGGAACGATGAGTTCAGCAATACTGGTTTGCCCGATGCAACTCGCTGGGGTTATGATGTTGGAGGCAGCGGTTGGGGAAATAACGAGCTAGAATACTATACCGATAGCCGATTGGAGAATGCCCGCTGTGAAAACGGCAACCTCGTTATTGAGGCTCGCAAGGAGTCGTATCAGGGTATGAATTATACGTCTGCAAGGTTGGTAACATCCAATAAGGGCGACTGGCGCTATGGGCGTTTCGAAGTGCGGGCAAAACTTCCAGGAGGGAAGGGCACATGGCCTGCCATTTGGATGCTTCCCACCACCTGGGTTTATGGTAGCTGGCCATCGAGTGGTGAGATAGATATTATGGAATATGTGGGCTACGATCCAGGTAATGTACATGGTAGCATTCACACTGAGGCATATAACCATACTATTGGTACGCAAAAAACGAGCACTTATTCGGTACCCGATGCCGAAACGGCATTTCATACCTACGCCATTGAGTGGACAACAGAAAAGATAGACTTCTTTGTAGATGATGTGAAGTATTTCTCCTTTACCAATGAGCATACTGGTTACAAAGTTTGGCCTTTCGATCAACCGTTCCACTTTATTCTTAATCTTGCCGTTGGTGGCGATTGGGGCGGTGCCGAGGGTGTCGATCCAAATATCTGGCCTCAGCAAATGGTGGTCGACTATGCACGGGTTTACCAGTATATTACTAAAGATCAAATTGTGGTAGATGGTCCTACCAATGTTACAGCTAATGCTACTGGTTTGGTGTTCAAAACTCAAAATATTGTGGGTGCTACCTACCACTGGACGGTTCCTGATGGTGCTACCATTGTGTCGGGTGATGGATCTAACCAAATAGTGGTTAATTGGGGAACCAGTGCTGGGGATGTGCAGGTTCAAATAACCCATCCCGATGCTGGAGGTAACTATTCCAAAGGTGTTGCAGTAATAACTGCACCAACTGGCGACAAATATACTATAGTGGATTTCAGCTCTTCAGGAACAGAGGGCTGGGCTCCATATTCCAATGGAACCAACATTATTACTTTGAGTAAGCAGGATACGCTCCTGCTTATTAAGTATAATATAGTTGACCCATCTGTGAACCCACATGTGGATTTTACATTTTCTAACCCGGTGAGCATGAGCAACCTTTCCAACCTTGTTATTTGGATGAAAACCTTCAACTTGAGCAATTCGGTGGTTGTGCGGGCCGACCTTTTCGATATTGATGGTAAATACACCGACGTTACCCCAGTTTTTAGGTTTACCCCAACCTTACCCAATGGTGACTTCCACTGCTACCAGTTCGATTTTACTAATAACTGGGGCTCCAACACGCCCGTGTATGGAAGCACCATAAATCAAAGTGCCATTGCCGGAATTCGTTTTTATGTCGACTATGGCTTTTATGGAAAGGTAGCAAGTGACTCTCTATGGTTCGACAATATAGAGATTACCAAAGATCCCATTTCTACTTCTGCCATTATGCCAAGTCTTTTGTCGAAGGTTATTATATACCCAAATCCATGTTCAAGCATGATTACAATTCAATCTCCTGAAAGTGCAGGAGAGCCAGAACAGATTGTTGTGTTAGATATGCTTGGACGGTTGGAGATAGCGATAAAGGGTTCCAAGCAAACAACAGTAAACGTTACCGGTTTGCCTTCAGGCTTGCACATGCTCATTTTAATATACAAATCTGGACAAGTTTCCAAGTTGCTTGTGAAACAGTAGCATTCCACTAAGAAAGATATGGGATAAAGTCAAAAGCATCTTAAATCCCAAGTTTGCCACATTTTCTAATCAGCCAAATATCACCTAAAGGTCAAGCATAAAATCGATAAGGTTGGTTTCGCTTTCAATACCAAGTTTCTTACGTAACCGGTAGCGACTGATTTCTACTCCACGTACGCTGATGTTGAGCATTTGTGCAATATCCTTAGTGGTCATGTTGAGTCTTAGGTAGGCACACATTTTTAGTTCGTGTGGAGTGAGACTGGGGTAGGCGTCTTTCAACTTTTTAAGGAAATTCCCATGAACTTCGTCGAAGTGCAGTTCAAAGCGTTGCCACTCATTATCGAGCTTAATGTCGGATTCAATATTGTGAATTAACTCCAAAACCTCGCGCTGCGATATTGGGTTGATTTTTTTGGCCACGGCTTCAAGCTTAACCTTTATCTTACTCAGGAATTCATTCTTATGCGTTATGTGCATTGCAATGCTGGCCAACTCACGATTTTTGCCATCAACGTCGATCTTTTTCTTTTCCACCTCGGTTTGCAGCATTTCATTGCGTAGCTTTATAATTTCCTTATCGGCAATTAGGGCTTCTCGTTCATAAGTCTCTTCCTGTGCCTTCAACTCCTTTTCCTTTTCGCTGATTAGCTTACTTGTGGCATGGGCAATTTTTTTCTTCACTACCCTTCGTGTAACCAAACTGCTTTCAATAAGAATTAGGATATAAACTATAAATGCAAGTTTAGAGAGATACCAAGGGTAACCCACCGTAAAGGTAACTTCTGCCTCCTTGCTCGTATTATTTTCAGAATCAACGGCTTTAACATGAAACGTATACTTACCTGGAGAAAGATTGGTGTAATCTTTATGGTTACCTACGGAGTAAGATGTCCATTGAGCATCATGACCTTCGAGCCAAACGCTGTAGTGGAGGTTTTCCTCGCTAAACCTTGGTGAAGTGTAGGTAAAACTAACGGAGTTATATCGGAAAGGTACCTTAATAGGTGATCTATTTGCGTCATAGTAATCGCTGAAGAAAATAGGACCATCGGCAGTAAGTGCGCGCATCTCTTTTACAAAGCAGGAGTATGGAATGGTGTCGTTGTTTATGGTTGCATCGTAGTGAATAATTCCAGCTTGCGTACCCACAAAAATATTGGCCATATCTTCCACAAAAATATTCTCGAAGGCATTTACAAAGCTATTTCCAAATTTGGTGAGTGGTGTCGATTCCAGCTTGTATGTATTGGATGATTCGTGCTTAAGTAGCGCGATATCGTTCAACTTCAAAACCCAAATATTACCGTATTTGTCTTCAAATAGACGACGAATATTCAGAGAGTCCTTGAGCATTCGGTTAAACTCCGAATAGCGTTCCATGCGGTCGGTTATAGCGTTGTAGCGGTATATACCTTGATTTGTAATAAATACTACCTGATTACGAATCTTATCTACAGCCATACCTCCTTTTTGTGGAAATCCTTTAGCTTGGTCGTAAAGGTAGAAGGCCACTACACTATCCTTGGCTTCATTAAGTACAATTTTAAAAATTCCCTTGTATCCATGAGCCATCCAAAGGTTTTCATATTCATCCTCAACTAATATTCTAGACGATTCATTAAACCCTTTTACCTCTTTGGAGAACTGCCAAATACCGTTCCTCTTTTCGTAGAGGTGAAGCCCATTATACTTACCCACAATGAGCTTGTCAGGATGATTTCGTAGCCGAAGAAATTGCCATGATCCCTCTTTTTCTGATATTTTTTTAGCATTATCGTTTAGTAGAAATGTGCCAAAGTTGTGACCACAATAGAGGTTTCCATCGATTATGTTCAGTGACCATACCTGTCCCTTGGTTTCTTCCACTCGTTTGAAGTAGGGTTGGTCGGAGAGGATACTCATCTTGCTATTCCATGGTGCAACATAAACACCTTGGTTTGTACCCACGTAGAGCTTGGAGTTAAAAATGTTAACTGCGTAGCAGGCGCCCAGCAAGCCAAGACCTTCGCTGTAATACGATATAGGAGAGTTAAGTTCTAGGTAATCTATACCATTATCGAGCCCCAACCAAAGGTTGTGGTTAATATCCACGAAGGTACATAGGATAGTATTATTTTGAACTCCTTTTTGATGATTTATGTGTTGCACTATCTCGCCGTTTTCTTTGGTAATAAGCAGCCCATCCTGGATGGTGCCAAAGGCGAAGTATTTACCCGGAATTGCCGAAGCCGAGAATATCTGGTTTCGTTTGAGGAAGGTGTTGGCTTCGTTATTCCATGGGATAAACTTATTGTTGGTGTATATCCATACGCCATGGTTGATGGTGGCAAAAAGGTATCTTTCTTCATCCATCTTGAGCACAGCCCATACCTGAATGCCCTTAAAAGTGCCGTGGTCGTTGAAGGGGGTGAAGCGGTTGTTGTTGAAAAGGTAGAAATTACCACTCTTACCCTGAACGTAGTAGTTTTCTCCTATAAAGAAGGAGAATTGTAGCGGCTCGGGTGGCGATATGGCCGTAACACTTCCTCCCTCCAGTATCATAATCTTGGTAAAACTTTGAAAAATAATTTTACTACCATTCTTATATATGCGCCAAACCTCGTCGATATCTATCACCTTTTTGTCGAGCAACGGCATGAGTGAGTGGTAGACCAGACCATGCTGCGGATTGTGCAGAAAATAACCAAACTCTTCAAAGGACCCAGTAAAATAGTATCGCCCACACACAACACCGATCGCACCAACTTGCTACTGTCGGGCATGTAGAAGAGGTTCCAAAATTTGCCATCGAACTGTAACACACCGTTGTTGTTGGCAACGTAGATGAAACCCCGGTAGTCTTGGCTAATGCCCCAGTTTTGTGTCCCTCCTCCGTATTCAGACTTCTTAAAGTTGCGCATAAGGGGAGTGCCTTTTTGCTTCACCTGAGAAAAGGCTAGGGTGGTGAATATGCAAAAAGCACTGAATAGCAGTATTTTACGCATTCTGATAAGCATTAAGCTAGCAATGAAAAATTAACCTAAAATTAGCATTCTTAAACAATAAAACACACTGTTAGACAAAATAGTTGTGAAAGACGATTGGGTGGTTAAAAGTGAATGATGTGCAGAGAATTGAATTGTAGGTAATTTGAATATAGATGTAAATAACTACAACATGTGCATGATTATAGGAATGTGGATGATGGATTCAAAACGTGCTAGAGGTGGCTTCTAAACGGCGCGTTTATATTTGACTGTTGAAATTCAATAGAATGGTTTTAATCAATACGCTACCCGCATTGGTTATTATCTCTTAAATATTTGCCGGGAGTTACTCCAACATATTTTTTAAAGAGCTTCGTAAAGTGGCTTTGATCAAAAAATCCATAGCTATAGGTAGTATCTAAAACTGAATTTTGCTCGATCAATATCTTTTGCAATTTTTTCATTTTACAAATAAGGTAATAAGCGTATGGTGATATTCCATAATGTTTATGAAAGTATCTATTAAAATGATATTCGCTAAGGCATGCAATCTCCGACATTGCTTTTAATGAAATTTCGAGCTGACAATTATTTTCAATAAATTGTTTAGCTAAATGCATCTTGTCTGAAAGTTCAACGCTTATAATATCAGCATTATCTACTAATGAATAGGATTTTAAAAGTTTTTTTATTTCTTCAAATAGGGTAATTATTTTGGATGATGATTTTTCGAATTCTGCAATTGCATGAAAATCGTTGATGGCCTTCAATAAGTTTGGCCGGTGATTAATTAATAGAGGAAAGTTGTATGATGTTTCAAAATTAAAGGAGATTACTTTGTAGCTATGAGGTAATTCATCTATCGATTTGCAACTATGAGGTTCAAGGGGCTGAATTACGAAAATGTTATTTGGCATTAAAACTGTTTTTATGCCACGATAGGTAAATTCTCGCTTACCCAATTCAATAATTCCTAGGTTATATGTTGAATGAAAATGCACGGGAAAAGCATTGGAAATATTGTAACCATGAGTTACAGATAATTCTTGCCCAGGGCTTAATTCGAAATGTATAATCTTTTCCTGTGCATTTTTCATGGTTCAAATTTACAATAATGCCGGAAAAAATTTTGCCAGTAACAGCAAACCCTCTTTTTCCGCCTTAACCGAATGGTTTTTGTCTGCCTCAATTAATCCAACGACTCCTTTTTTTGTATAGAATATTCATCTCTTCTATCATGCAATGGCCATGTCCATCTAAGATTTCGTGTAGCTCATCTTTCCCTACATGGTTATGAAGTCCAATTTCACAACCTGGATTAATCTTCACAATATGACAACTTAAGCGATTATCTGTGCTTTCGCCCTTAATAAGGTGTTTTAGGAATACACCTTTAAACGTAGGGTGTTCATTCCATACTAATTTTTCAATATCAACACATTCACCATGAAGGAATAGCTTTCCTGTGTTAAAATAATTTGTATTCATAATAGTAATGTTTTGATTATGACAACAAAACTACTTATCCTTCAAATATTGAAATTGTATAATCTTGCTATGTTGTATTCTCATTAAACTGTTGTGTAGGGCAAGTAATTGTGGTAAAGTCTGTATCTAAGATTTGTGTGTTCTAATCAGGCCTAAGCTCTGTTTGTCGCCAATATCGCAATATTATAAGGCAAGATTCAACTCACAAATGCAACTTGGGTTAAATGGTTTTATAGAATTGTCAATAGAGGTATGAATCGCACCAATTATTCTAACATGCTAGTCCTTAATGCATTAATAAAAAAAGACGCCATCCATTTGGATAGCGTCTCTTATATGCAATAGTTGGAGTTTAGAAAAGACCTTTCAGCTTCTTCTTCAGTGCCTCCTTGGCCTTCTCCTCGGCCTCCTTCTTCTTCTGGTCAATTTCGTCCTTGTGCTCTTCAAGCAGCTTCTTGGTCTCATCCTTTACCGTCTCTTTCACGGCCTCTTTGGTGCTGGTGCTTGAGGATGCGGAGCTGCCGGAACCCATACCTGCCAAGGTAACCTTGGGGGAGGTGGTGGTGCCAACAACCTTAAACTTTACGTCGATTTTTTCGGGTAGCTTAACCTCCTTACCAGCCAATGGAGTTTTGGCAAGTAGTGAGCTGGCCAGCTTGGAGGCCGCATCGCCAAAGTATTTTGAGGGAACGCTCAGGTCCACGTTGTAGTCAAGTGTTTGGTCAAGTCCGTTGCGACCGCCAAAGGTAAGGGCAATGTCGTCTATCTTCAGGGTCGATGGTGCCACGTTTACCCATCCATCCTTAATGGTAAAACTTACGTTTAGATCCTTAATGGTATTGGATGTTCCTTTCATTTTCAGCAGTTTATTCATCTGGTCGAAGGTGCTGGAGTTAACCAGCTGCAGGTTTTGCGACTGCAGCTTACCTGCACCGTCAATGGATTTCAATACCGGACTCATGTGCTGATCGATTAAAGTGAAAAAGGCAAACTTTAGCGAGATGTTGCCCTGGCAATTCTTGGCAATAGGAGCCATCTTTTCGAGCATGCTAAATGATGTGGTGGCCTTTTGGATGTCGAGGTTCTTTATATCGAGGTCCAGGTCAGCCGATGGCTTGGTGGTGTCGGTAGTATTGTAGGTTCCCGAAACCATCATGCTTCCGTTGAATAGATCCATGTGCAGCTTATTCATTAAAATTTTGCCATCCTTTATTACCATTGCTCCACCGAGGTTGGTCATCTCCATTTTGTCAAAAAGCACCTTTTTGATACCAGTATTGAGCGTAAAGTTGATATTCTTTGGCACAAACACTGTTTTCATGGCAGCGGTATCGGTGGTGGCGGTTGTGGTGGTTGTGGTGTCGGTCATAAACTCGTTTAGGTCGAGCAAGGTGGAGTTAAAGGCAAAGTCGCCACGAATGGTGCCATTCTTGAAAACGTAGCCGAGGAAATTTTCCACCCGTCCCTTCAGGCTCAGATCGCTTTTACCAATGAGGCAGTCGAAGTTGTAGAGCTGAACGTAACGTGGGGTGAATTCCATTTTAGAACTCGGTATTTTAATATCGGTAGGAAGATCGGGAGTCTTCATCTCGAAGTTCTTTAATTCAATGGAGCCAGCCATTTTTATGTTATCGTAGTCCTCCTTCTCAATTTGTGACATTTTAACCGCCATGTTTATTGCTGCGGTAACCACACCCTTCATGGTGAGGTCCTTCATTGGTACTACGTCGGCCAGTGAGCTGAAGTTAATCTTACCATTTAGGTTTGCGCTCACCTGTGGGTCGGTCATTGGGGTGCGCACTTGCGCCGTTGCCGATATGGGGTTTCCTGCCATGGTCATGTTGAACTTGCGCAGATCGATGAGCGTTTTGCTATCGTCGGCACCATTAAAGTTCACGTTTAGGTCAATGTTGATGTTCTCAATTGATTTGGGCAGTGCCGGATATTGGATGCGTGCATTGTTAACCAACAGCTGCATGCCAATGCTGGGTAACTCCTTGCTGTTGTAGGTGCCGGTTACCGTTCCATTGAGCGATAGCTTGCCATCGGTTTTGAGAGTTTCGTAATCCTTCATAAATACGGATGGAACCATGGAGAGCAGCGTCTTAAAGCTAGTTTCCTTTGCAAAGTATTTGAGGTTGAAAACCATGTCGCTGTCTGGCATGGCAACCGATCCATTCACACCAAGTATTAGCTTATTTACATCTATTTCGTTATCTTGGATAGAAAAGACCATGTTTTTGAGGTCCGCGCCTAGTTGAGCCTTTATGGCCACGGCCATGTTCTGTACGTAGGTGGTGCCCTCCATTATCACCGCTAGGTTCTCGATTGATGATTTTAGGTTAAGGGTTGTAATATCCGTAGATAGATCGCCCGACATTGAAAAGTTTAGGTTCTTTATGCCAGCCAGAATTTGAGAGGTTTGATCCTCGTAAATAATATTGGCGTGGTTGATGATAAACGATTTTAGTGACATTTTAAATGGTGAACTCGCTGTTGTGTCTACTGTTGTTTCTTCTGTTTCGGAGGGTTTAACAATATCCCAGTTTACAGAGCTATCGGCCAATACTTTTGCATAAATTTTTGGATCGTTTAGGATTATGGCATTTACCTTAATCTGGTTGCCTGATACAACGCTAGCGAAGTTCACCGACATATCAAAGGAGGTGAATGAGACTAGGGTATCCTTTGCAAACTTGTCGATGCCTACCACGCTTAGGTTGTGTAGCGAAATGCTCATGTTGGGGAAGTGGCGAAAGAGCGATAGGCTGAGGTCGGTAAATTCCACCTTGGCATTTACGTTCTTGTTTATCTCATCCTTGGTTTTGTTCAATATTTGGCTTTTAAAAAGCAGCGGAATCAGAATCATTGCAAGAATTACAACACCAAGAAAAATACCCAGTGACTTAAGAAAAATCTTTAGAAATCTATTCATGGCTTTATATTTTAGTTGTTTAGTATTTGGTGCTTTAGGTTATCGATTTAAGCCTGTTGGTTGTACATGCATCACTATATTTTACAGCTCAGAAATGTCCTTTATAGTTGTTTATCTACAACTGTTTTTGGCAACATCACTTTTCGTTGTTAACCATTCATTGTTTAAAACTCACCTTTCACAAAATAAGGTAAATCTCTTTTAGTTTCCTATCTTCAGCAGGATAAAAATTGAGCCGTCATGGATACAAAATTGCAAGTGGACCACCATACCACCGACGACCTTCAGATATTTGAAGGTCACGGCGACAAAACAATTCTAGACCTCTTCGATGAGACGGTTACGCCTGACGGTAAGCTAAAGTTAAAGGAACGTTTTTACAATCCCTTTAATAACATAGAAAAGGTAGTAGAGGTTCAACGGGCCATAGACCATATTTTGAATAACTTGCAGGATTGGGACTTTCCCATTACGCCCCAAGTGGCCAACGGTATTAACCTTTACTATATTTCTAAGATGAAACCGTTGTTGTTCCAGTCGGGTGGAATATCTGTGGCCGAAGGTATTTTGCGCCGAATCTTCAACCGCGAGTTTCGGGAAGTTGCTGTTCATGGGACACGTCACATGCTTACCTACCTACGTAAGCTGAAGCAATGGCTTAGCAAGGTGAATAATGGAGAGTTACCTGCGTTGCTTCAGGGCTATGTGGATGCCATTGAAAAGGCGCTAGCCGACGAGCTGCTTTCTCCAGTTTTTCAAAGCGAAAAACAGGCTGGCGGTTATCCGCTGCTACTGCTCGACAGGCTTCTTCGTGGCAAGCAATCGGTTCGCTTTGTGCTAATGCTAAATCAGGTATATGAGTTAGAAGCGCTCATTGCCATTGCCCATGCTAAGAAAAAATTGGGTTTTGTATTTCCTGTGATGGAAATTTCAGAAAAACCTGTTTTGGTGCTGGAGGAAGCGTGGCATCCGTTTTTGAAAACTCCTGTTCCCAGCAGCTTTAAAATGGGGGAGAAGGGTAACGTAGTTTTCCTCACGGGACCAAACATGGCCGGAAAAACCACCTTTCTGCGTTCGTTGGGAATCTGCGTTTACCTTGCGCATTTGGGCTTTCCTGTGCCGGCAAAAAGTGCCAAAATGACCATGCTGAATGGAATTCTTTCGAGCATCAATACACTTGATAGCGTTACACTTGGCTATAGCTACTTCTACAGTGAGGTGCTGCGAGTGAAGAAGGCGGCGCAGTTTGTGCGCGATACGCCGCGCGTACTTCTCATTATGGACGAACTTTTCAAAGGAACAAACATTAAGGACGCCTACGATGGCTCCTTGATGGTGATAAAGGGGTTGGCGCAAAATCCCGGCTGTTTGGTGGTGATTTCGTCGCACCTGCTCGAGCTGGCAGAGGATCTTAAGCCGCTACCAACCGTTTCGTTCAGCTGCTTTAGCTCCACGCTTGTTGATGGTAAGCCCCGGTTCGATTACCGAATTCATGAGGGGGTTTCTAGCGAGCGAATAGGCCTGCTTATTCTGAAAAATGAGGGGGTGGATAAGTTGCTCAACGTGCAGCTCGACTAGATTTCACTTTTGTAAAATGCGTATTTAACGTTACTTTTGCCTCCTTACAGAAGTAATTGATTGTAACCACAACGTCAACAGATAGATCATGAGCAAAGAATTTAACCCTAACGACATTGGCATTGCCAACGGTAACTACTTTGGTTTACCCTATTCTCTAGAGGAATCGCAGCTGCTACTTTACTCAGTGCCTTGGGATGTAACTACCTCCTACGGTGGCGGTGCATCGCACGGACCACAAGCAATGCTAAGCACCTCATTGCAGGTGGATCTCTTCGATTTTGACGTGCCCGATGCATGGTCGGCTGCCATTGGTACCATTCCCCTTGATGACGACTTGTATACTACTAGTTCCAAGAACCGCGATATAGCGGAGGCCATGATTAGCTATCTGGAGCAGGGTGGTGATCCGGAAGGCCGCAAGTTTCTGCAGCACCTCAAAACCGTTAATGAAGCTTGTCAGGAGATGGTGGATAAGGTTGCCATGGAAACTGGCGAATGGCTTGACAAGGGGAAGATTATAGGGCTCGTTGGCGGTGACCATAGCACTCCGCTGGGTCTGCTGCGCGCACTGGCCGAACATCACGAGAGTTTTGGCATTCTGCATATTGATGCTCATGCCGACCTTCGCGAGGCATACGAAGGATTCACCTACTCGCACGCATCAATCATGTTTAATGCGCTTAAGCTGCAGCAGGTGCAAAAGTTGGTGCAGGTAGGTATTCGCGATCTCTGTCAGGATGAGTTCGATTTAGCTCAGGCCGACAGTCGTGTAGTGATGTTCAACGACTACGACCTGAAGGCTGAAGCGTTTAACGGTAAGCTATGGCACCAGCAGTGTGAGGTCATTGTTGCCCAGCTACCTCAGAAGGTTTATATTAGCTTCGATATTGATGGATTACAACCCGAACTGTGTCCCAATACCGGCACACCGGTAGTTGGTGGTCTTTCATTCAATCAGGCGCACTATTTGCTGCGTATGGTGGTGAAGAGCGGCAAGCAGATTATTGGCTTCGACCTCAACGAGGTTTCCCCTGCCGACAACGACTGGGATGCTAACGTGGGAGCACGGGTGCTTTACAAACTTTGCCTGCTCACCATTGCGGCGTCTAACGAGAAGTTTGGCACCCGTTTAAAAGGTTGACGCTCCTTTTTTTTACAACATTTGGCCGGGGTTACCCGGCTTTTTTTACCTTAGCCCTACCCAATTCAAAACAGTATATCGATGGATACCAAAGTAATGTATATTCTATATGTGGCTGAGCAGCAACGAAGCCGTGATTTTTACCGCGAGGTGCTGCAGCTTGAGCCGGTGCTCGATGTTCCTGGCATGACCGAATTTGTGGTTGCTCCCGGCTGCAAGTTGGGGTTGATGCCCGAGAACGGGGTAGCACGAATGCTTGGTGATAGGGTTCCTCACCCTTCAGAGGGAAGTGGCATACCGCGCAGCGAGATTTACCTCTACGTGAATGATCCGCTTCAGTATTTCAAACGTGCTGTAAAGGCTGGCGGTGTTTCGCTGAGCATGCCCAAGCAGCGCGATTGGGGCGACAGCGTGGCCTACTGCGCCGATCCCGATGGGCATATCATGGCATTTGCTGAAAGGGTGTAAGGAAAGGGTTTGTTATGAGGTGAACTTTTATTTAAATATTGTTACTTAGTCATTAGGTACTTATTTCCCAATTTTTTCTGTCATTGCAGTTATGGCAACTTCTGTTGGTTGAAGTAATGGGAAGCGTACACTAATAGTATCTAAGAGGCCCAACCTATTCCCCCCTAAAGTGCGGGAAAACTTGTTTTTAATGGATTATTTGTCACTCCGTAGCCTGTCCCTCACAATTCATAACTCATACATAACTCATAATTCCGTTGCGCTACGACTTCATCTAACTCAAGCCTACCCAACAACGCCCCTTCGTATCTCTCTAAAACCGATGAGCTTATGCTTTTTCTCATCCCATAGCCGTAATCGCAATGAGCGAAGGCTGGAGAAGAATGTGATGGGGGTAACCGTGTGGAATAGGTGGTTTTCGCGATGACACTTTGCCAGCTTATAGTTTGGAATCTTGGGGCTAAGGTGGTGTACATGGTGAAAGCCGATGTTACCGGTAAACCACTGGAGCATTCGAGGCAACTTAAAGAAGGAGCTACCCTCCAGTGCAATGGTCTTGAAATCCCATTTCTCCGTTCTAGCCCATGAGGTATAAGGGTATTGATGCTGAACATAGAACAGCCAAACACCATGAACGGAAGCAATGTAAATTACCGGCAGCTGAATCATCAGGTAGGCTTTCCAGCCAATGGCCCACATCATTAGCAACACTTCAACGGCAATGGCAAGATTGGAGAGGTGAAGATATAGCTGTTCCTTACGATTCATGTAGGGTTTGGTAAAGCGATTCTGAACAAGAAAGAGAAGAATGGGGGCAATGCCGAACAGAAAGATCGGATGGCGATAGAAACGGTAGCTAAACTTCTGCCACCTCGTGAGCTTCAGATACTCCTCAACGGTCAGTGTTTTTACGTCACCAACTCCTCGCTTGTCAAGATTACCAATGGTTGCATGGTGTTCCTTATGGTCGTGGTGCCACTTGTGGTAAGCTGTAAATACCAGCAGCCCCAATGGAATGCCTACCATGGTATTGAGCCGTTGCGATTTAAAAAACGAACCGTGACCACAGTCGTGGAAGATGATGAATATTCGAATGAGGAAACCAGCTGCAAAAACGGAGAGCAGCAGCGTAAGCCAGTAGGATATTTGAAGGCTGTATACCATGAGAAACCACAGTAGAACGTAAGGCACAACGGAGTTGATTACCTGCCACCAGCTGCGAAAGGTATCGGGAAAGTTATACTTACGGATAATCTCTATCCAAGCAGGTTTGATGTTTTTGATGGATTCGGCGGTGGTCATTTTTTAAAGTTTTATACTATAGAAACAATCGGTGGCGGTTTTAGCTTAATCTCTCCATCCACGATGACGAAATTGTGGTGATATGGGCTGCCTGCCGATTGCAATTTACCGAATATGAAAATGATTCACGGTTTGCCAAATGGCCAATGAAATAAAGCTTTTTTGATGCAGCTGCTCTGGAAAAGAGAAATTTATAATGAAAAAAACGTCGAAATTAACAAAAGAAGAGGCCGGCTTTCACAAGCCAGCCTCTTGCACAATATAGCTGCTGATGGCTAGTATGGGAATAATTTAATTTATAGAACTTGTTTTTGCCATTCTTCTATTAACTTATATAATCATTGAATTGCTTTTGCTATCAACTTTCCATTCCAAGAATAGGCAGTAAAAGCCAATGGTCCGTTGAAATGGTTAGACCATGTTAATACCATTTCATGTTCCACTGTTAAAATTGAGGGTTATGATGCTTTATGGGCAATGGGAAATGTGAATACAAAATCATTTGCTTAGTACTAACGCTCCAGGCCTTGGTTACGTTTGTGCTTCCTCCGCTGGTATTGCGAATGGCCAAAGGAGAATTGCTGGTCTACGTTTCGTTGGCATTGCTTATGGGACCAGCAATTCACATATTCTTCTCCTTTTTCTTTGGCTGGCACGAATATATGCCACTATTCCATGTGCCATGGTGGAAAGAGCTGTGGCCGTAAATTTTATAATGGAAGTGTAGGTTAACTTGGTTTGTTTTCGTCCGAATATTTATGGAAAAAAAATAGAGACGCAAAATCTTGCGTCTCTATAATCGGTTGAATCCTTTTTATTCTTCTGACTTCCTATAACTTCTTATAACTTCCTCCTCTTCCTCTTTTCTATTCCAAAATCACCTTACTCTTTTTGGGATACTTCACCGAGTAGTTGAAGGTAATTTTCTTGGTCTCCTTGGGCTGTAGTGTGAAGGTCCAGGTTAGCAGGCCGGTTTTGTCGTTGTAGCTGGCATCCGATAGGTCACCCGGTTCTACGGTAATATCGCTGTTGGTGGAGAGCGGAATTTGGTCGTTAACGGTGATGTCGGCCTTCTGCGATTTGTTGTTGCGCACAGTGATTACCCATGTGCGGGTATCCTTCCGCTGCGAGCTTAACATCTGGGTGGAGGAGAAGTCTTTTTGCTTTTCGCGGTTTATGCTTATACCGTTATCGCGACCCAGCAAAATGTTCACGGTGTCGGAGGCATCGCGGGTGCTGAGGTAGGTTGACCCAACAAAGGTTCCTTCAAAGTAGAGGTTTGCCATGCCGTCCTGAAGGCTATATGCTTCCCAACCGGTTATCCCGGCCGAGAGAAACACAGCCTTATCGAGCTTGGGCACGCTTTGGTAGGTGTAGGTGGCAGGTAGGGTGAAGTCGGCAACGCTCACGTTGTAGGGGTTGTTGTCCGATGGAATCGTGGATAGGTTGGCAACCTCGAATTCGGCGGTGGTTTCGTTGTTGCGTAAGTTGGATGGAGTTAAGCTCAACTCATTCTTATCCCGCTTCATTCCCATGGCTGTGGCCATCACTGCTTCTTCACGCGGTTCATCACCCATATCATAGGCTTTGTTGCTCATCATCTTCATGGGCATTGGTGCAGGTGCAGGTTCATAAAAGGAGAGGTACCAAGGGGTAATGTCAGGCTTTACTCCATTTCTGGTGGGGTTTCCAGACGAGAGCACCAACCTGACTTTGTCCCAGATCTCTCCACAGTTTTGAACTACGGTTGCCCTGTATCCAAAGGTTACGGGGTTATTAATGTCCTTTATGCGAAGGTCGTAATAAGGCGTCCAACTGGCTTGGTTCACCAGGTAGGAGATGGTGAGTTCACAGGTGGTTGCGGTTTTTGTGGATACCATTAACCGTATGACTCCAGTGGGTTGGTCGAGCTGGGCGTTAAGCTCTTGCAGCTGCTGGTTTATCTTTCCAATTTCTTTGTTTAGCTGTGAAATGCTGTTTTGCGATGCCAGCTTCATGTTGCTGGTTTCGGTGAGACGGCTGCGAAAGAAATCGGCGGCTTCGCGTAGGTCAACAATCTTGACGCCGGCATTTTGGCTTCCCAACTTCTGGTTTTCGTGGAGTAGGTTCTCCTCCTGCTGCAGAATGGAAATTTTGTTCTGCTCAATGGTTACTTTATCCTGCAGCGATTTTAGCTGGGTTTGAAGGTTGGTAATCTCCTCCGTTTTAGCCTGCCTATTCAGGTAGTCGATGCTTTGGGTTACTGAAAGTATGGTAACGTCGTTAGATAGCCCTGCGCTAATGGACTGGGCATTAATGTTGGGCGATAGCCCTGCCAGCACTAGTTGGGTGGTTCCTGCCTTTAGGTCGACGGGAGCGGAACGGGTTATTTGAGCCCCGGATACAAAAACGGTTACCTGGTCAATTTTTGAGTTTATCTGCACCTGCGCCTTGGTGGTTAGCGAAAAGCATACAAGGAAAGCAAGAGCTAATAGTTTAACTTTCATATCGGTAGTATTTATCGGTGTATGGTAATGATTCGATTATTTAAAAAATCCATACCAAGTTAAGGAATTGTTTGGTGCGAAAAGAAAATAATTTGAGAATTAATCGATTTGGAGATTCAGCAGCGGCCGGACAAGTTTTGAAAATAATGGTGCAGCTATTAACCTCTTTGCTATTGCGGTGCGGGGCTGTTAAAGCCCGTTGAACAGCGGAGGAGCTCGCACCGCATGCGCTTGGTTAGGCTTTTCAACATGGGCTGTAGCCCATGGCTATTCATAATAAACTGCATTGCGGTTGCTTCTGGGGGCGAAAAACATTTCGCACATAAAAGGTATTGAATTCGTTTATCGGCATAAAGGAGACGCGCAGCCGTGCCTCTCTACATTAGTTTGACTTCTCATAATTTTTAACTTCTCCTAACCCCACGTTGCGGGATCTTCGCTTCGCTACGACTTCCTCTATCTTCTTCTACATTCCTCTTTCCAACAAAAAACCTATATTGCTGCTTCGAATGCAAAAAAACTTTTATAGCTTTAAGTTTGCATGGAGGGAATTTTTTACTCCTTTTGTCGTTTTCTGAAATATTGGATTAAAAACATACTAATGCATAAACTAACCGTAGCCGCTGTGGCAGTTTGGTTGCTTAGCGGTGTCACTTTTCGTGCTTCGGCACAGGATAAGCTGGAAGGTATTCTTCAAAATGAGCTGGGGAAGGTTTACGATGGACTTAAACAGCAACCCCAGCCTCCTTACTTCATCGACTTTAGGGTAAACCAGATGAAGATGTGGATGCTGCAGTGTTCTTCGGGAAGCCTTACCGGCGATCAGCACGTGGCAACGAGGGTTTTAACCGTGGGCATGCGCGTGGGTAGCTACCAGCGCGACAATAGTCACTCCACCGGCGAGGATGGCGAAAACTCCTTTATGCAGGGCTACTCTTTTCCGCAGCTGCTACCCATAGAGGACGATTCGCTGGCTATTAGCCAGAGTGTTTGGCTTACGTCGGACCTCGGTTTTAAGCAGGCTCGGCAATCGTTTAAGGGAATGAATATCCAATCTGCCAGTGATACTCTTGGCGGCAAGGTTGCTGACTTTTCGCAGGAAAAACCAGTGCAATACTTTGAGCCTGATACCATGCCTGGTCCAACGGCTGATGAGCTCGACCATTGGAAGGATGAGTTGCGGTCGCTTTCGGCATTTGTTGCCAGGGATACCAACGTGGTGAACAGCGAGGCGGTTCTACTGATTATGAATGAGAGAATATACTACCTAAATACCGAGGGAACACGGGTTGTTCAAAATAGGCCACGGCTACAGTTGCAGCTCATGGCCACAGTGCGAACCGTTGGCGGAAAACCTAGCCCCACTTTTTAAATCATACTATGCCACCAGTCTAAAAGAATTTCCTTCGAACGAGGTGCTTATGAAGGATGCTGCCGACATGGCAAACCTGCTAGGTGAGCTGCGCACCGCCCCACAGGCCGAACCCTATGCAGGACCGGTAATGCTATCGCCGGAGGCGGCGGGCGTATTCTTCCACGAAATATTTGGACATAGGGTGGAGGGACAGCGACTCAACAACGAGAATGATGGTCAAACCTTTAAGGATAAGATCGGCAAGAAAGTACTCTTTCCCGGGTTAAGCGTGGTATTCGACCCCACGGCCAGCACCCTCGATGGAGTAAAGCTCTTTGGCAACTACAAATACGACGACCAAGGCGTACTAGGCCAGCCGGTTACCGTGGTTGAAAAGGGTGTGCTTAAGAATTTCCTGATGTCGCGCACGCCAACCGAGGGAATTGCTCAATCGAATGGACATGGCAGGGCACAAATGGGTAGAGCGCCCTTTAGCCGGCAATCGAACCTCTTTGTTAAGTTCTCCAGCGGCGATAGCGATGCCGAATTGCGCAAGCTGCTCATCAAGGAGTGCCGCAAGCAGGGGAAAGCATATGGATACTACTTTAAGGAGGTGTATGGCGGTTTTACCACTACCATGCGCTTTTCACCCAACGTGTTTAACATTCTTCCCACCGTGGTCTATCGCATATATGCAGATGGCCGTCCGGACGAGCTGGTGAGAGGTGTAACGCTCATTGGAACACCCCTGGCCGTGTTCTCCGAAATTGTGGCCAATGGTGACAAAAGTGGTGTATTCAACGGCTTTTGCACTGCCGAATCGGGCTCCATACCAGTTGCCACCATCAGTCCGGCTCTGGTTATAAAAAAAATTGAAACTCAGAAGATGCCAGAGGAGTCGGCCCAGCTGCCCCAGCTCTCGTCACCAATAGTTAAACCATAAGAACATACATAGCCATGGTTATCATGCGAACAATTGTCCTATCTATTATAGTGTTTATCTCCTCCATTGCCCCTGTTGATACGCTATCGGCACAGAGTGCCAGCGCTGCCTCCGATTCGGTGGTGGTAAAGGCGCTGCACGATGAGATTTATCGGAACCTTAACCAGCTGAAGAGCGACGTGGCCGGAAAGCCCTGCTACATCAGCTACATGCTCCTTCGAGGAACAGATGCAGAGGCCAGCGGTTACCTCGGTGCCTTGGTGGGTAGCAATACCAACAGCCTTAACGATTACTACCTGCGGCTGCTTATGGGGAGCTTCCAAACTACCGATGAGAACTTTAACGACCCGTACGCTCAACGCAGCTCTAGGGCCACCACAAGCGTAAGCACGCCGCTCGACGACAACTACTGGGGCATAAGACGGGCGTTCTGGTGGAACACCGACAATGTATTTCGCTCCGCATCCCAAACCTACAGCAACAAGCTGAAGGTGCTCAAGGATAAGACTCTTCCCGATGAATATAAGGATTTGCCCGACTACACCCCCGCGGTACCTTTGAAGGCCGATTTTACGCACGGTGAGGTTTATAAACCTAATTTGGAGCAGTTGGAATCGCTGGCGCGTGATGTCTCATCGGTGTTTAGAACACGGCCACAGGTAATCAATTCGGGCGTTACCGTTTCAGCAGTAAATGCCATTGCCTACTTGGTAACCACCGAGGGGATGGAGATTAAAATACCGCTAAATCTTGCCGTGGTAACCATTAGTGCAAGCGTATATTCCAACGATGGTGAACCCATTGGCGATAGGTTGGTTTATGTGGCTCGGTTTACCAACCAGCTGCCCGCGGCCGATACCATGAAGCAGCACGCCCAGCTGCTGGCCGACTACTTAGTAAAGCTGAAGGATGCCAAGGTTGAAACCGAAGCTTATTCCGGTCCGGTTATGCTTTACCAGCAGGTGGTGGCTTCGGCCTTTGGCGCCACCCTATTTGGTGGCTCTACGGCGCTTGTGGCCAACAGGGAACCCCTAGTGAATGGGTTTTCGAAAAAGTTGACTGTACAAAGCAGCGGCTCCATTGAGCTGAAGCTGGGTAAGCGCATTGTTTCCAAAGATATTTCGGTGGTGCTGAAGCCACACATTCGGTATTTCCAAAAAGTTGGTCTGCTGGGCAGTTACGATGTGGATGGGGAGGGGGTTGTTCCTCCCGACGAGCTGGTGCTGGTTAATAATGGCGTTCTGAAAAACCTCATGAGCAATCGGGTTCCAACACCTAAGGTTAGAACCTCAAACGGTCACCATCGAATTTATCTGAATGGTATTGGAAGCTCCTTTACCGATGGACCGGGCGTAGCCTTTATTACCACCGATGCGCCCAAAAGCCAGGAGGAGATGATGCAGCTGTTGAAGGAGGAGATGGAGACGAAGGGGCTCGACCATGCCTATGTTATTCGACCCTTAATTGATGGCTGCAGCTTCAGCCCGTTTTGTTACTACCGTTTCGACCTAGCCACGGGCAAGGAGACGCTGGTTCGCTCCATAGAGGCTAGCGACATTACCCTAAGTAGCATGAACAAGATTTTGGGTTGTGGCGATGGCCAGTTCTTGTCGAACTATCTTCTTAATTCGTATGGAATGGAGACCAATAATGCTTCGGGTTTGCCGGTTTCCATTATTGCTCCCGATTGCATGCTGCTGCAGGAGCTTACCCTTGAGCCCCACAGCTCATCGTTCAACACCGATGGCCCGCTGCTGGATAATCCGGTTGGCGGTGACGATGGCGAGTAGCACTCTTATTGCATAAAAAGGCCCCGAGGGAATCGACATGCGACTCTTCGGGGCTTTTCTTTGCTTATGGGCTCTATTACATTGTTTCTGCCCTATATCCTGCCTTGGCAAGAATGGCTTGAACATCTTCCGGTGAGAGGTTTTCGGTCTCCACGGTAAGAATCTTTAGCGGGTTGGTGGTATCCACCTTCCAGGAGGCAACGCCTTCGGCTTCATTCAAAAATGGGGTTACCTTGGCTATGCATCCGCCGCAGTTGACGTTGGTTTTAAACTCTAGCGTTTTCATTGTATTTGTGTTTTAAGTGAATATTCAATGGTTGGTTGAGAACATATTTAGAATTAGAAATGATGCGATTATTTATTTGGACACATGTATGCAAAAAGAACTAACATCTCTTATAAGACCTTTCTCTGTTAAACCTCTACGAGGTATTAAAATTGAGAGGTTTATGTTCTTTACAAAACTAAATCTCCTACGGAGAATTTTCCGCGTAGCGGATTAAGTATTGTAGAATAGCATGGCAACATTTGATACCTGTTCCCTGTAGGGGATCAACAAAAAATCAATGAGAAAAACATTTTTCATGGTCATCGGTCAAAGTGTAGTTAAACGAGCTTGTAAACCTTTGTATCTTGAATTTATGCCACTAAGGCACAAAAACATTAAGAAATACTGAGACATGGTAACTAATTCGTTTAATCTCTTAATGCATAATCCAAAAAATTATCCCTTTCTAAGCCGTAGGCTGTTGCTTACCACCGATACCGAGCTCATGGCCATGGCCGCACCGGCAATCATGGGGTTAAGCAGGAATCCGGTAAAGGGGAATAGAATACCGGCGGCAATTGGAATCCCAATTACGTTGTAAATAAACGCCCAGAAGAGGTTTTGACGGATAATTTTCACCGTTTTCTTCGAGAGGGCAATGGCCTGCACAATGAGCATCAGGTCGCTGGAGATAATGGTCATTTTGGCCACATCAATGGCAATATCGGAACCCTTGCCCATGGCTATACCAATGTTGGCGGTTGCCAGCGCCTGCGAGTCGTTTATGCCGTCGCCAACCATGGCTACAACCTTGCCTAGCAGCTGCAGCTCCTTCACAAATTGAGCCTTATCGGCTGGGAGAGCTTCAGCCTTGAAGTGCTCGATGCCAACCTGCTGCGCAATGGCAGCAGCCGTTTGATGGTTATCGCCGGTGAACATGTAAACCTCAATGTCCAGCTGCTTGAGCTCGGCAATGGCCTTGGCGGAGGTGGGCTTCACCCTATCGGCTATGGCGGCTACGGCAACCAGGCGGTTGTCCTCGGCCATGAACACAATGGTTTGGGCCTGCTCCTCCAGCTTTTCAACTTCTGCCTTCAGGGCTGCATCATCTTCTACCTGGTTATTCTTCATCATTCTACCGTTACCAATTAGGTAGCGATGGTTGTTATGTAGCGCTACAATGCCCTCACCAGCTCGGTTTTCAATGGTTTGCAGCTCCACCGGCTTGGTAACCTCCTTCCGCAGATGGTCCACGATGGCTTCGGCAAGGGGGTGTTCGGACTGGCTCTCCATGGCCAGCATAACCTGCCGTAGATGCGCCTCGTTGCTGTTTTGGTCGAATAGCATACCCGTAACAAGGGGCTTGCCCTCGGTTATGGTTCCTGTTTTATCGAGAATAATGGCGTTTACCTTATGGGCAACCTCCAGACTTTCGGCATCCTTAATCAGAATTCCGTGCTGGGCGCCACTACCCACGGCAACCATAATGGCGGTGGGAGTGGCCAGCCCAAGGGCGCAGGGGCAGGCAATAACCAGCACCGTAGCCATGGCAAGCAGGGCATGGGTTAGCGAGTTGGCGTCGCTAAAGGCCATCCAAAGGCCAAAGCTAAGCAGCGAAATGGAGATAACCACCGGAACAAATATGCCGGCCACCTTATCTACAAACTTTTGAACAGGGGCCTTGCTTCCCTGAGCCTCTTCCACGGTCTTTATGATTTGGGCAAGGATGGTGTTGGCGCCAACCTTTTCGGCCCTAAACCGGAAGCTCCCCTTCTGGTTGATGGTTCCGGCAAATACCTTTAAACCTTCCGATTTTTCGACGGGAATGGGCTCACCGCTAATCATGCTCTCGTCCACAAACGAGCTGCCCGAAATTACCTCACCATCAACGGGAATGCGGTCGCCGGGGCGCACCAGTAGGGTGTAACCCACCTCCACGCGGCTGATGGGCATCTCCTCCTCCTGACCATCGGAGCCTATCACCAGCACCGTTTTGGGCTGAAGGCCAATGAGCTTCTTAATGGCAGAGGAGGTGTTGGCCTTGGCGCGCTCCTCCAGCAGCCTGCCCAGCAGGATAAAGAAGATGATTACCGCCGAGGCCTCGAAGTAAACGTGGGCCTCCATACCCCGTTGCTCCCAAAACTGGGGAAATAGGGTGTTGAACGCGCTGAATAGGAACGATATTCCGGTGCTAAGCGCCACCAGCGTATCCATGTTTGCCTTGCCATGGCGGGCCTGCTTGTAGGCGTTCACAAAGAAGGTGCGGCCAAAGTAGAACACCACCGGAAGGGCAAGGGCCATCATTATCCAGGTGCGGTAGGGCAGGTGGGTGAAAACCATGGAGAGGAGCGCCACCGGGAGCGCAAGCACACCGGCCCAAATGGTGTTTCGCCTCAGCTGGCCATACTTTTTCCGATGCAGCTCCTGCTGTATATCCTCGGTGGCCTCGTCCTCATCCACCAGCAGGTCGTAGCCAATGGCCTGAATGGCGGCCTTGAAATCGGAGGTGGAGGCGGCGCCGGGCACGTAGGTTACCAGCGCGCTGCTTGCGGCAAAGTTAACGGCCGCTTGGGTTACGCCGCGCTGGGCGCCCAGCATGCTCTCCACGCTGAGGGCGCACGAGGCGCAGCTAAGCCCTGTTACCGGAAATGTTTTAATGGTGGTGGGAACCTCGTAGCCCACGCCCTTAATGGCTTCTACGGCCTTGGCTAGGTCGAACTTGCCGCTGTTAACGGTAAGCACCGCACGGTTGTTGTTGAGCTCCACGCGGTGGGTAGTAACGCCAGCTTGCGCTGCAAGCGTTTGGTCAACTGTTAGGGCGCAGTGCTCGCTCTGCATTCCGGCGATGGGCAGTATCAGCTCCTTGCTATTGGTGTCTGTCATGGTTACACGCTTAATTTTAGCAAAGGTAGCCATGGGCAACGCGAGCCGCGTTACATAATTGTGGATGATGTTTATGAATTTATGGTGTTTTTGGGGGGAGATTTGCTGACAACTCGCCTTAACATCGTGTTAGCGCCAGCCGTCATTCCTTAACCTAATCTCTGACTTCATTAATTTATCTTCAATCCCGTATGGTTTAAGAACAGAAGCAATATTCTCTTGCATCCATGGCTGCATTTTGGGATGTGTAATAATTTTAAAATCCAAATCAAACAATTCATCCAATTTCAATTCAAAGCGAGTATAATCATGAGCATTAATATATCCTATTGCTAGCATGCGATACTCTTTTTCGCTTTCATAACTTACATCTTTTCTTAAACCAACGTATCTCTGGTCAGGATTAGTATACTTAGCCCCATCATATTCGGGTGGGAAAATAGGCCTGTATTCAACATTACTGCAAACGATTAGATCAATATAGGGATGAGACAAATTAATCTGAACATACCTCTCAACCTGGCGCAAAAGGGGTTCGGGCTTGAATCTAATTGCAACACTTTCTGGATTGGAATACAAATTCCACATTGCATATGATTCCCTGTTGCCTTGAAACCAGCAACTTGCAAATTGCATTCTTTGTGATGATTTACTTTCTATTAATGCAGAACTGTGAACTTCCTTTCTTTGCAATACCTCATTCTTTCTTGATTCTGCAGTGGGAAGTAGTTCAGGATTTAATACTCGTTCATCTTGATATTGGCTCGATTCATACAGTATTCGAAGTAGCCTTTCTGAAACGCCTTCATTTGGATCTTCAAAACAATCTAATCTTGTGAATATATTTGCTTTTCCCGGATTAAATATAAAAACTTATGAATATCCATGTATTTCCAAAGGTAGTTGTCACCAAAATCGACATGTATTTCTTCAAATTTCATTGACGTAAAGTTATTTGTTCTCCTTGCAATTTACCACATAATAATATTTCAACATATTTCTTGTAGTAAATAGTTGTCAACAATTTATCCTAGAAACTATCCTTCAATTGAGATGACCTTCCTGTTAGAGAAAACAGAGCCCTATGGTATGACCAACCCCGCTGGCGCGGACATTTTTCCTGTCCGTGCACTGCAAGCCATGGCAGATGTAAATGTAGCAAAAAACTAGCATGCAGGTTGCAGCTGAGCAGCCTTGCCTAGCGCACGGCACGGTTACGAGGACGTTCCGTCCGGCTGTAGTGACCTTTTTGTAGCGATTGGCTAGTGTGCAGTATGGGCAACATGCCCATGCAGCCGTTTTGTGCTCTGTGCACCGCTGCGGTTATGCTACCTTGCTGCAAAGTGTCTGTTTTGCTGCTTTTGCAATGGCTTGCAGCGCACGGACAGCATGTCCGCGCGAGCTGGGACCTTTGTTAATAATATCAATCTTACATACAGCATAATTCAATAACAATTTTACTACATTTGTTAACACCAAAACACTCAAATACATGAAATTAAAATTGCTTTTCTTTATTCTATTGCTTAGTCAATCGATATTTGGACAAGTCTCTACTAATTCTGGAATCTTTTTTGCTAAAGAGTTTAGTAAAGACATCGCCTTGTATAAAGCAAAGTCCTTCGTAATCAACGATGTTATTGGTTTGTCTGACTCTTCAATTAGATTCGAGATAGATCCTCTTGCAGCATCAATGTCTGGTGAATTAACTTCACTTGTTTATTTATGCAGTGAGAAAAAATATGGAGGGTTTAATTTTGGGATTCTATGGAGATAGATGGAATGAAAATGGAGTGATTTATCAATCATATGCATTTAGAAACTTCCCTAAGTCAAAAGCCATTGAATTACTCAATAAAGTAGAGAAGTTAATTAATGAAAACTCCGATTATTTGAGTCAAGATCAGGATAATAATAATGTATACACTAAATATGAGGACTGCTTATTTTTAATCTATAAAATCAAGGCGATACTAAAATAAGGGTGTTCTGGAATAATTTTGATTCTGACTGGGAATATACTGCCTTTAAAAGAACCAAAAAAAGATTATTAAAGAAACTTGAATAGCTAATTTTAATTTTATGACATTATGCCAATGCTATACATTGTTAAGTCGACTGAGGCAAATGATTTAGATAATAAAGTTTTACTCCCCGCTGGCGCGGACATTTTTCTGTCCGTGCCCTGCAAGCCCAGGCAGATGTAAATGTAGCAAAAAGCTAGCATGCAGGTTGCAGCTGCGCAGCCTTACCTAGCGCACGGTACAGTTACGAGGACGTTCCGTCCGGCTGTAGTGATCTTTTTGTAGCAACTGGCTAGTGTGCGGTATGGGCAGCATGCCCAAGCAGCTGATTTGTGCTCTGTGCACAGCTGCGGTTATGCTATCTTGCTGCAAAGTGTCTGTTTTGCTGCTTTTGCAATGGCTTGCAGCGCACGGACAGCATGTCCGCGCGAGCAGGGGATTTTGACTTGATATTATCCCAAAAACTTTTATCCTTAGTGATGCTGAAGGTTGTCAAAGGAACATGACATGAGTGAAATGTTTCTATGGTTTGTAGGCTACTATTATTTGCACTCTGTCCAAACCCGAAAGACGAAAACAGAAATAATCCGATTAAAAAAGTAATTCTTTTCATAAGCTAACATTAATTATTGTCAAGAGCTTTATGCACTCGCCGATGTCCTTATTTGTGCGCACCAAGCCAACCCAAGAGCAAATATAGCAAAAAGCCGATAGCAAGGTAGGAGGCGGCGGTTTAATTTATGGCTTAAGTAGTGGGTATTATTATTCCTAAAGTTCGTTTATTTCGTAGCTTGTGCTCCTCCCTCCACCTTCCGATTTTTTAAGAATGCCCTTGCTCATTAAATCTTGAATATCTCGTAATGCCGTGTCAGCAGAACATTTCGCGATTTTAGCCCATTTTGATGAGGTTAGCGTTCCATCGAATCCATCAAGAAGCTTAGTCAAGAGCAATTCTTGTCTTTTATTTTGAAGCTTAGAGGAGTTCTTGTTCCAAAATTTATGCTTGTAGATTACCTTCTCAAGCTCACTATTCGACGAGTCAAGAGCGTTTTGCAAGCAGCTTAAGAACCAATTGAGCCATTTTGTTATGTCAAGTGAACCTTTTTGTGTTTTCTCTAAAATGCCGTAGTACCTTTTTCTTTCGGCTCGAATTTGTGAAGACATACTATAGAATCGCTGAGGAATTCCATCGGCCCTTGCAAGAAGCATGTCTGTAATGGCACGGGCTATTCTACCATTTCCATCTTCAAAGGGGTGCAGGCTTACAAACCATAAATGAGCTATACCTGCTTTTATCACAGGTTCTTGAATGTTATTGCTATTTACCCATTCAAGAAATGAATTCATTTCCTTCCCTAAATTTGTTGCACTTGGTGCCTGGTAGTGAACCTTTTCTTTCCCAAGTGCTCCTGACACAACCTGCATGGGTCCGGTAGAATCATCTCTCCAGTTCCCCACGATAATCTTATACATTCCACTTCTGCCGGAAGGAAAGAGGCGAGCAATGCCAATTAAATAGCCTCTCCTTGGTCAGGGGGTTGATTGAAGCTTTGTGTTGCATCGAGCATCATCTCTACAACTCCGTCTACCTCTCTATCGGAGGGAACTAAACCTGCAATATTCATTCCCAGCTTGCGTGCAATAGAGGAGCGTACTTGCTCAGGATTTAATAGTTCACCCTCAATTTCAGACGATTTTATGATATCGAGGGTTAAGGTGTCCAATACCGCTTTCATTTTTTAGCTCAAACCCAAGGGATTCCATTTTGCCTATTAGCTTTCCCTGATGGTTACGAACTTTTCCCAATAGTGGTAGCAGCAATTCGCTATTCCCATTTGAAATTGGGCCAATCCTTATTTTCGTATATGTAGACTTTCATTCTCCGCACATTTTGCGGTAAATATAGGGCAAATTCCCATCACTTCAAAATAATCTCCGCACATATTGCGGCGAATGCTGGGTGTAATCTCCGCATATTCTTCGAGAAGTAGTGGTGGGAGTCATCTGTAGGTTTGAGGAGCATTGTACTCGCCACCCTTGATTTGCAAATGTGGCTAGTAGAATATTATTTCGTTCGGGAGGTGATTATCTTTATTATCGGGATCTCGTCTACAATCCCAAACCATTACAATCAGTATGATAGCTTCAATAATTTCATAAATTATTTGATAGTCACCTTTCACAAGAGCTCTTACGGAGTCAATGTCTGTTTACAATCCAATCGATGGATTTTTGGCAATAAGAGCTATGCTTTTTTTAATTTTAGAGTTGAGCCTTCGGCTATAATTTGCATTACCGTTCCTTCGATAGTAAAAGTCGAGAATATCAAGTAGATCTGACCTTGCCTCAATTGACCATTCTATTTTGTACTTAGCCATTGGTCTACCTCAGAATTTAGAGATTCATTGGAGATGGTTTTCACCTTTCTTGAGCTGTTCTCTTCCTTCTTCAACTCTTTTCTTCTCGTAGTCAGAAAGCTTATATGGTCCCTCTGCGACCTTAGATCAAGGATAGTCTTAATGGCATTCAAGAACGATGCATCATCAATATGAGTGAGGTATTCATTGATATTATGCCTTAATTCAATGGCGCTCATATTAGAATATTTTCGTAAGGGTAAAGATCTTCAATACTAGATTCAAATACCCTACTCGCTTGGCCATACTGCAAGGAAGGGAAGGTATCCTTAAATACTACTTTCATGTTTTTTGATGATATCTTCAATCCGCTGCTCTGCCTCGTCCATCTCTATAAACTTTGCTTTTCCGCTGTAAACTTCTTGTAATTCTTTGCGAAATCAGCTGACTCAAGGATGATTTCAACCTCGTCCTTGTTGAATTTACTGAGAAGCCTTATAAGCTTGTCGTAAACCCCATCGTTAACTCTCAATTTCACGGTGTGCATATGGTTCTTCTTCTATTTTTACAAAAATACGAATAAAGGATATCCTTTCGCAACCATACGTGCTAGGGCACCTAAACTCCCAATCGTGCAGATATACTCATCCCTGCTCACCAACCCAGCCCAAAAGTAAATATTGCAAATAACCTGCAGTAAGGTAGGAGGGATGGTGGGTAAAATGCGCTTCTGCCTAGCCTGCCCGTATGGGCCACAGGCCCAAGGTAATGCTTTGCGCTTAAGGATTGGCAGCGGTTGTTATTTCGTTGGTGCTAGGTTCAAAGGTTTCTGCGTGTTGCCCAGTTAGGATGGCACGGACGAGGACAACTTGAGCGGCCTGATTGACGGTTCCGCTCCAGCGTTTCGTATTATGTTCAGGCTAGCGGTCATATCAGCGTAGGATATGTCTCTAGGGGAATTCACGTAGGTGCAAATAAGAAGAGCCGCCCAAGGGCAGCTCTTCTTGTTGCAATCGAATTGAAGTTATTTAATAACCTGTAATTGCTTTGTTATAACTCCTGAAGTGGTTACAATTCGTAAGAAGTAAATACCATTGGCCAAAGTAGAAGTATTTAGAGTTCCTGTATTGTTATTGAGAACAGACTCAATAAGAACTCTACCCTTCACATCGACAACCGTAACCTTACTAATTGGTATGTTCATTTCAATATGAACAATACCATTTGAAGGGTTCGGGTAAATGTTTACACCGTTTGGGTCAATTTCAGAAACGCCAACGGTTGATCTAAATTCAACGGTCACCGTAGAATTAGCCGATAAGTTGCTCAAGGAGTAGGTGTTTGTTGTGTTCCCCGCAACGACGGCATCATTAAGTTTCCACTCTTTAACCGTGTAGTTAGCCGAAGGAAGTCGCAGTAAACACACATCTTTACCGATATTTACTGCTGCAGGAGAGGCAATTGCCGCTGCATCAACAGTTGCAGCTAGCGTACCATTTGCATTAACCACACTAAGTTAACGGTAAACGTTTGGATGCCGATGGTAAAGTTGATGGTGTAGGTCAGCTGTGTAATACCATCATTGGCCGTAACCACAACATTGGTCGCCCCAGGCAATACAGGTGCATTCGTATTGTCTTTACTGCTTACTATCCCTAGCTGTAGCCGTAACCGCTGGTGCAATTGTGGTTCCATATGGCAGTTCAACGTTGTAGGAATAAGTATCCGCATTAAAGCCGGCAACAGTAACACCACCAACTTTTTAAATCGGTCAATGCAGCTTCAGTCATGGCAGCCACGGTAAAGTTACCGTATAGGTAAGCTTCGTAATACCGTCCTGTGCTGTAACTTCAACGGTTGTTGCGCCGGGTAAAGCCGAAGCATCAGCAATAACCATTGTAGCATTAGCATCGAAGGCAGTGGCAGTAACCATTGGAGCCGATTTTGAGGCGGAAGGCAGCAGCACATTGTAGGTATCGGTTGCCGGATCGAAGCTGGCAACGGTTACACCTTTAACTTGCAAATCGGAAAGTGTAGCATTCGTGTTTTCAGGAACAGTAAAGGTGATGGTGTAAGTTTTGGATGTTCCATCAGGTGCTGTAACAACCACCGTTGAACTACCAGGCAAGGCAGCAGCAGCAGTAACGACCTTAGTTGCCTTGGAATAAACCGACTTACCATCGACAACAGGAATAGCCGTTGTTCCGGACGGTAATACTACATTGTAGTTATACCTAAGAGAAGGAGAATCCGGAAACGGTCACTCCATTTACCGTTAAATCCAACAAGTTCGAATTCCACACGGGCAAAGCCATTGTAAGAATCTGTGTTTTACATGGGACTCCTACTAGAGTCGCTTCGCCGGTTGATAGGTTGATCAAATAGGTTCCCTGCATGGCGTCCGCACCTGAAGCTTGGAAATACATAACCCCTTCGTTGAAATCCCATACCATCGGTTGGAAATTTGCTGACACAATACCACCAATATCCCCGATCAAAGTCATTTCGGCTGTGGCCTTATCCATGGAGTATAGCAAACCATTCATTACCTGTCTGTGTTCAATGGCATAAAAATTTACCATCCTTGTCGAAGGCAAATTGAGCCGCAGTTCCCGTATGTGAGCTGTTTGCAACTAGCGTTCCAACTCCTGTGGTATGATCGATAGAATAGAGACCAATGACAAAATTTGGATAGCCACCAGTAAGGGTGGTAGTATACATTTTGCCTGTAGTTGGGTCACAAAGCAAGCTGGTATAAAAGCTACAGGTGATCCCCGTTAAACCAATTTGCTTAAACGAACCATCGGCGATATTAACAGTCCCAAATCTCCCATCATATGTAACAGCATACAAAAGGCTATCCTTCCATGCAAGGACTTTGTATTTGGTAGGCGGAACGACCTATCACTGTAAACTTATCGAATGGAACATTTAACGTTCCATTCACACTGCCACCATCATAAATGGAAGCATAGGCAACTATTGGGTCAATTACTTTACACGCTTGAGTTAAGGTATTATTTACCGCATTCATATCACCAGCCATGGTAAGGGTTTGCGGTTAGCGTATGCAGTCCATCTGCAGGTGTCCACTCGGGGAATACAACCTTAAAGGTTGAGCCGATAGCAATTGGAGGCGTTTCCGTAATGGTGCGGTTATAGCTTCCACCATCCGACAGCGTAACAGAATACACCGATTCTTGGTAATTACCTAAATTCTTTACAAAAACAAAAGGAAAAACGGTAGTGCCACTTTCAACCGCATTAGTAACCGATTTTATTGCTAGATCGTGCCACTGCAGCTTTAGCGGTTACTGCTAACGTATCCTTATCGTTACTTGCAACGGCATCACCGGTTAAGGTAACCATGGCAATTAAGGTATGATCTCCCGTAGTAGGAATCCAGCCAGGGAATGTAACACTTTGATTAGAGCCGGCATTAATTGCAACAGTTACATCTACAGTTCGTTATAAGCACCACCATCTGTCAGCGAAACCGAGTATGCCGTTTCCTTGTAATTCCCGGAATTTAAAACAGTAACAGTTGGTATAATCGTGCTGTCGCTATAAATAACGGAAGGAACTATAATCGAAGTTGCCGCCAAGTCGTGCTTAGCCGGTGCAACCACAACATCGAGGGTATCCTTATTGTCGCTTTCAACGGCATCGCCAACCAGTGTAACCGTGGCGACTAATTTATAATCGCCTGTAGCAGGCGTCCAATCGGGGAATGTTACGCTATATAATTTGCGCCTACATTCACAGGAGTTGTAATATCCACCTGTTGGCTGTAAGAACCACCATCGGTTAACGAAACAGAATAGGCTGATTCTTTGTAATTACCCGAATTACGAACAACTACCGCAGGTGTAACCAAGCTGTCGCTAAGCAAAACCGTTGAGACTACAATCGAGTTAACGGAAAGGTTATGCGACGCCGGCGAAACCGAAACAGCTTACTAATTCTATTGTTGCTTCCCTTCATATCACCCACAAGGGTAACGGTAGCCGTCATCGTGTGCTCTCCTGTAGCAGGGATCCAATCCGGGAAAGCCACGGTATTGCCGTTTCCAGAATTAATTGTCGATGCCACATTTACCGTTTCAGAATAGGTACCACCATCGGTAAGTAAGACAGAATATTCCATCTCGTTGTAATTGCCATAGTTTACAACCGTTACAGCCGGCTTAACAACGCTATCGCTCAATACAAACTGGGGCATTTCAATTAAGTATATACCAAGATCATGCTCAGCTGGTAGCGATTGAACACTTGTGGTTTTAACATTATTACCGACAACAGCATCGTTCGGCAAGGTTACTGTTGCCGTTAACGTATAAGTTCCTTCACCAAATTTCCAATTAGAAAAAGGAATATCGATATACGAACCGACAGCAACTTCGATGGATCCATCGATGGTCTGAGATTTTCCAGCACCATTCGACAAAGACACGGCATAAACCGATTCCTTATAATTCCCTGTGTTTACAATGCGAACAACCGGAGTAATTAAGCTGTCACAAAAAACGGTAGAAGGAACAATAATTGCATTAGCGCTAAGATCATGCTTTGCAGCCGCAGCGCTAACATTTAAAGCCTTGCTATTATTTTGCGCATCCATATCGGCAGCCAAATTAACAGTGGCCGTTAGGGTATGTGCTCCCGTTGTTGGAGTCCAGCTAGGGAAGGAGACAATATATTGATGCTCCCGGTGCAATGGGATCGGTAACATTTACCGTCTCAGAATAGGTGCCTCCATCGGCTAGCATCACGGAATAAGCCGATCAGTAGAAATGCCCCGGATTAGAAATTGTAACAGAAGGAGAAACAATACTGTCGCTAAACACGGTTGTAGGAGCATTAATAGTTTTAACCGCAAGATCGTGTGTGTTGGGATCAAAAACGAAAACATCATCAATTGCCCAGTATCCACTATTATAGATACCCGTCCAGCTCCATCTGATTTTCACCTGGGATTTACCCGCTGCAACGGCACTTATATCGTATGTAGCAACTGTTGCATTTGCCATTGAACCGAACGATTGCAGCAAGGTCCATGTTGCGCCATTGTCGCCACTGACAAATAGTTTCGCCGTATTTCCAGGACCTAGATAGTAGTAGTAATGTTCAAAGGACAACTTCACCACGGTTAATGCAGAACAGTCGATTGCAGGGGTTGTCAAATCAGCATTTTCAGCTTTTCCATCATTACCAAAGTATTCACTATCGAAAATTGCAATACCGGTTTTGCCGGTAGTCGTATTAATTGTCCTATAGCTCGGATTACTAAAAAGCCATTTACCGCCGCCATTATTATCAACATTTAACCAACCGGCAGGCAAGGTGCCGTTGCTAAAGGTTTCCGAAAAAACAGAGCCACGTGCGCTTTTTAAGTTTCGCTGCATGACTATTGGGCTTTCCACATCACTGTTTAAGGCGGACTTTACCTTAGCAGGAGTAGTGCTGCCCACTACTCCATCCATTCTCGTAGAATTGTATTCCCTGTGCATTCGAACTAAATGCAACAAAAACGCCAATACAAGCGTCAATGTGTTTTTTTTCATTGTAAAGTTTTTTGTCAAATCATTAAAAATTAGGTAATATAGTAATTAAGGGTAATACCCATAAATCCTTCATACACGTTGAACAGAACATGCCTTTTCGAGTAGAGATTACATTTTTTAAATACTCACCTTACCTTGAAAAAGACATATACCATAATGGCTTCAACAACTATTCTAGATAATTCAAAACGGATTCATTCCTGTTACAAATTACCGCAAATTTCCAGTATCGTCTTTATCAATTTGAACAAATCGACACGTAAAATTGACAAAAATGACCTTAGAAATACTATTGTAACTTCCAATTACCAAAAAAGAGACGATAATATCGAAAAATGACACCATTAACGTCGACACACTAAATAATGTATAACAATAACTCAAGCGCTCCCCGGATACCTTGGTATATCTAAACATCCAAGCTATCTTAGCGGACAAGGAAATCCATCTAGGTTAAGCTGTGTAATATGGGGACTAACTTTCACTTTTTAACCAATGCCCTTTTTGTTGTTGTTTGCGTAACAATGGGAACCTCATTCTTATCGTTACACACCCCAAAAAAGGAAGGATTAAAGAGTTATCGAATCTCGCTTAAGGTTTCTGTCCAGCGCATACTTTACCATGAGCTTGCTCACTATAGCTCTTCTCACCTTCAACCTCGCCGACAATGCCCGTGAGCATTTTTCATTTTTCAGCGTTTTTATCTCTTCCACGCAAGCCCTCCTTTTTTCCTTTACCCTAATCACATTGATCAACCCCAGCTTTGTTCGAGCTAAAACCTAATATACCACACGCTACCCTACCTGTTCTTCACCATTCTCTACCTCGTATCGTACAACTTATTCGGTGATCCCAGCCTAACCTCACTCAACTATTTAGAGCAACACATAAGCCATCCAACCATTTGGATTAGGATGCTCTTCCTTGGATACTACCTATTCCAGTTGGGATATTACACTTATCTGTTTCTACGTGAGGTAAGGCTATACGACCAAGAGCTGCTGAATTATTTCTCGGAAGTGATGCAACTCAAAATGAGATGGGTGCATGTTGCTTTTTTTTCCGCCTTGCTCGTTGGAATTATTGCCATGGTATCCAACTTTTTCCCCGGACGATTCGATTGGATGGTAACTCTTACATTCGCCCTCTTCTACTTTGGATTTGCCCAGAAATATATACAATACAACAAGCTATATAACGTAATTGAACCAGCCATTGTGGCGGCTAATCTAGAACCCTCACATATTCCTACACGGACTTTAATAAAGACAGACTGGACAGCCTACCGGCAAATAATTGCAACCCGGCAGTATTATCGAGAACCGGGAGTGAACATTGAAGAGTTGGCAGGCAAGCTTAATATTGGGCGTACCACCCTATCCAACCTAATAAACAGGGAAGAGGGAGTAAACTTTAACACGTGGATAAACCGGTTGCGCATTGAGGATGCCAAGCAGCTGCTGATCGAAAACCCCGGCTTTGCCATTTCCACTATTTCAGAGATAGTAGGATACACCGAGCAGGCCAACTTCAGTCGCCAGTTTAAACAAGTTGCCGGCGAATCGCCCTTGATTTGGCGCAAGAAACTTGCCGTCTCCTAGCAAATAGTTTACATTACAAAATATTTTGGTTTTATTGAACCGTGCAATAATTTACCTAAACCGACAAGGATAGATAGTGTATCATGGCGCCATATCCAATTTCGGATATTCTACACAATTCATTTGAGTCGAAAACGTTAAAAAGCTCATAAGTATTCAAACCATCGCTTGGAAAATAGCTGTGAAAAAGGTCGGTCGAATTACGAGCAATTTTGGATTGCGAATAAGCGATATCAGGAAGATTTTATCCTGAAATTTTATATTCACAAAGCCATACTAACCTCACGTAGAATAGAAACCCTAATAAATCTGGGGGGTATTCATCTGAATCAACCCGCGAATAAACTATATACCTCCAATAACAATGGCTCTTTATGCTACTGCATAAAGGCCTCTGCTTAATGCAGAGTGAAGTGTAATAATGGTTACAATAGTTCCGCCTAAAAATCAAAGCGCACCGTAAATCATATTATAGAGACCTTGCACTTTTAGGTGGATAGAATTATATCGCACATTCGCAATCGGTTATAGGCGCAATTTTGAGGAGGATATTACGACATTGTTATCCTCGAAAAATCAAGAATAAGGACGACAAGAAAAAAAGAATTTCGGATATTTTTTTAGTTCAGCGCGTATTGGAATAACCGAATCGGAGCAAAAGAAGGAGGGTGACATTAGCCAAAATAAACTTGAATATATGGTTAGTTACTTTTCGTTTTGCTATCGACCTACCTCACCATTCCTGTTCCAAATTAAACGTGATAAGTCGATCCTATATGCCGACATTGTTTTTCTGGTCGAGCGGTTGTTCTCTTCAGTGCACACCAAGCCAGCGCAAAAGCAGATTTAGCAAAAAGTCTGTAGTAGAGTTGTGGTTCCGTGCTAGCGGTTTAGTGTATGGCTGGGGTAGCGGGTCAGGATACGCAAGACCGTGCGTCTCTACTGATGGTTAAATGGAATCGAGGGGTTTTCGGCTTTGGTTGCCCATTTGCTTAAAGTGGCTTGGGGTGAGGCCTGTGGCTTTTTTGAACTGGCTGGAGAGGTGTGCCACGCTGCTGTAGCCCAGCTTATCGGCAATTTCGCTCAGCGACAGCTCGTCGTACACAATCAGCTCCTTTACCTTCTCCACCTTTTGGGCAATAATATACTTCTCAATGGTTTTTCCCTCCACCTCCGAGAATAGCTTGCTGAGGTAGGAGTAGTCGCGGTGGAGCTTGTGGGCAATGATGTAGGAAAAGTTCTCATTCCCGTTTACTCCGCTGCGGTAGTGAATGTTCTCAACTACAATGTTCTTTATTTGCTCAATAATCCGGTGGCGTGTATCGTCGAGCAGCTCAAACCCCAGCTTGGTAAGGTTGTGCGAAAAGGTCTCGCGCTGCTCGTCGGTGAGCGGATTGTCCAAAATAACTTCGCCCAAGGAGACGCTGATTGGGGTAACTCCCATTCGGTTGAGTTCCTGTTCCACCGCCATAATGCAGCGAGGGCAAACCATATTTTTAATGTAGAGCTTCATTCCATCTAAATTTTCCAGAAAGGTAATATTTGTTTTACTGTTATGGCCAATGGATAAACAACCTTGGTGGACTATAGCTTTAACTCCAGCAGCTTTATGGCTTTAATCTCGGTGGGTGATACAGCCACCATTAGCGGATACACTTCAATACCCTGCGCAATGGCGGCCTTCAGCTTGCGGGCATACTCCGGGTCGATGTGACTCGCCGGAGCAAAGGCCTCCACGTCGGTTCGCTGAATAATGTAAAGCATGGCTGCTCGGTAGCCCTGCTGCTTTACCTTTACCAGCGTTTCGAGGTGCTTTTGACCACGAGTGGTAACGGCGTCGGGAAACATAGCTAGGTTACCCTCCTTAAGCGATACATTTTTTACCTCCACAAAGCACTCCTCGCTTGCATTCCGTGCGTATAGGTCGAAGCGGCTGTCGTCGAAGGTCACTTCGCGCTTTACCTCGGTGTAGCCTTGTAGCCCGGGAATGAGGTTGTTAACCAGCGCTTCGTAGCCAAACTGGTTGGGGTTAGCGGTGTTGATGCCCACCCAGCTGCCATCTATCTTAATCATCTCCCAGGTGAAGCGCGTTTTGCGGTTAGGGTCGGCAGCCGGGGAGAGGTAAACCTCCGCACCATTCTCCAAACAGCTCTTCATGGAGCCGGAGTTGGTGCAGTGCGCCACCACCACCTCGCCGCTGTCGAGGGTAACATCGGCCAAAAACCGTTTGTAGCGCTTAACCAGCGTTCCGTGCACTAGTGGGTTCGAAAATTTCATGGTTGAATTTTTAAGAGTAACGGTTTTGTCAACCTTTAGTTTGATGGGCATCTAAAAATAGCGAGAGTTCAACATAACCATTCTCTTTGATCCATCAAAACTAGGTGTGTTTATCGGAGTGCCATAGGCTACGTTTCCATTAAGGGTCAGCAAGTTCGATAAACCGTTGAAACGGTTTGGGTTTTCAACGGTATTTTAGTGACCCACGGTTAAAACCGTGGGCTATGTTTTTTAATGGCGATAGACTGGAGACCAGCGCCATACACCATTATTAAAATGTTAAACTCCTACGGAGTATTAGCAGGACGGATGGGATTCTCTTGTCTACAATACTTCATCGCCTATGGCGAAGGTGAGCTATTCGAGAGCAAAATCGGATCAAACGGATAACGACGGCCTCGTAGAGGCCTAACGTTGGTAGAAAAAGCAATCATATAATGTTAGCGCTCCGTAAGTGCGCAGCTATTCTACTCAAATCACTGGACAAACGAAATTTGTTGCGCACCTACGGAGCGCCAACGCCTCTCCAAACAATGTGCTACCAACGTTTGGCTCCTACGGAGCCTAGGGCACTAAACTCCGCAGCTGAGGACAACAAATTTTTATTGGACTACCATGCTAAAAACAAAATTTTAGCATTTTATTTTCAATCAACCACTATTCTTCCCTGAACTCCCATACTTTTGTGCTACAATTTTATGGAAATGAATTCAATCATAGGTAAAGTGTGGTTGGGTGTGATGTTAGCTACTCTGGTTGCCGGCTGCTCGGTAACTACCAACATTCCAAAGCCCAACGAATCGTATAAACTCACCGATCTGGGTACCTCGGTCTCCACGGTAGCCATCCCTGTTTCGTTCAACCGTGCGCAGCTGCTGGCTTCCATCAACCAACGGCTCGACGGGCTTATATACGAGGATAACGACAACTCCGATGATAATTTGCTGGTAAAGGTTTGGAAAATTCAGCCCATAACTGCTACCTTTTCAGGAAATGCAGTTAGCTATACAGTTCCCATAAAGGTGTGGGTAAATGCAAGTGTAGGTATGTTGGGCTACTCTATTTCATCCGATTTGGATGGTGAGCTTGCCATGACCTTCACCACCACCTTTACCTTTAGCAAGGATTGGAGCATGGTACCAAAAACGACCATGACTAGCTATACTTGGCTATCGGACCCTAAAGCAAGAGTTGGAAAATTTCAGCTACCAGCCTCCTACATTGCCGATAAAGCCATGAGCAGAGCAAAGCAGGATATTTGTAAGAAAATTGACGAGAATTTTGGTGAGGGAATTAGCCTTACAGCTGTTGTAGATCAACTCACAACTTTTGTAAAGAAACCCATTCTGGTTAACCCCGACTACAACATTTGGTTGGTTTTGGTGCCACAAAAGGTCTCTATTTCGCCCTTTTCCTCCACCGATAGCTACGTATCTACAACAATTGGGTTGCAGACTATATCGGAGGTGGTAATTGATAAACAGTCGCCAGATCTTTGGCTCGATGCCCCAAAACCACAGCTGGTTGTTGGTAACAGTTCCGACCGCTATGTGAACATCAACTTTGGTGTGGACGTTCCCTTTGAGGAGGCTGAGCGGCTTTTCTCTAAGGCGGTGGTCGGTAAAAAGTTTAGCCAGGGACATAGAACCGTTAGGGTGGATAGCCTGCGTATATATGGTAGTGGCGACAAAATGGTGATTGGAACGCAGCTGGAGGGCAGCCTTAATGGTTGGATATACTTTAAGGGTATTCCACGTTACAACCATGCATCCAGTAGTGTTGAAATGGTAAACTTGGATTACGAACTACAAACGAGCAATATCCTTCATCGTACGGCTTCGTGGCTATTTAAAAGCTCCGTTCTGGAATCAATGCGGAAGGCAATGGTTTTTCCCGTAGGGGAAGAACTTATCAAAACTTTGGCGGAGATAAACCAAAATCTAATTAGGAATCGGAATATACCTAATTTGGAGCTCAACGGTAAGATTACCGAGCTGGCAATTGATCAAATCGACCTTATTCCCGATGCCTTTCGCGTGAAGGTGAAGGCTAAGGGAGAAGTTGCGGTAGAGGTGAAGAGGATTCAGTAGTATAGGAAGTTAAAAGAAGAGGATGAAGTTATAGGAGGGTAGCGGAAGTTAAAAGAATTCAAAAGAATGTAGTGAGGCATGGCTGTGCATCTCCTTTATGCCGATAACGAATTCCCAACCTGTAGGGGCAAAATATTTTGCGCCCCTATTCTATTCATGCAAAGCATTATTGCATGGTAAAACCGCGATGCGGTTGAATATGAATAGCCAAGGGTGATAACCCATGGAAACCAAACCCCACCTAGCACGAGCGGTGCACGCTCCCTCGATGTTCAACGCGCTGAAGCAACCCCGCACCGCAATCACCGAACGGGATTAATAAACTTTACCTAATGTAGTGAGGCACGGCTGTGCGTCTCAATGGTTTCCATCCACAAACAAATAGAACCGCTGGTATACCGAAATCGCTCAACTAACAATAACGCCCTTTTCTATTAACCCTACCAGCCTATTAACCTAAAAACCTAATCTCTTTACTGCCTTCTTTTCTTTAATGGTTTAATTAGGTATTCCAGCCCATTAAGCTGAATTTCGTAGGCTGTTTCGATCAATACGCCCAGTCGTCCCTGTGGAAATCCTTTCTGTTTAAACCAAACAAGGTAGCCTTCTGGCAGGTCGCAAATTAGCCAACCCTTATATTTGCCAAAAGGCATGGGCATGGTTGCAAGCTCAATTAGTATTTTGGAATCTGGTTGAATATTTTCCACTTTTGCAGGGATATTTTAAAAATCGTTTTTCCGTCGTAGCGCCTTTTTTTGTGATTGTTCCTTTTTGAGATCGAGTCGCTTTTCCTTCGATGCCCTTGAGGGTTTGGTGGGTCGTCGTCGCTTGCGTGGGGTGAATAGCTGCTGAAGAATTTCGTAGAACTTGGTAATACATATTTCCTTGTTTTTCAGCTGCGAGCGATCCTCCTGTGAAACCACAATTAGCTCACCAGCTGTGGTAACTCTTCCCGAAAGTTTGTTAACCATTTTAACTTTTTCATCGTCGGAAAGCAGCAACGAGTTTATGATACTAAACCGTAGCTCTACCTTAGAATTTACCTTATTTACATTTTGCCCACCAGCACCACTACTTCGTGAGGCGCTGAATATAAACTCAGACGAAAAGTCGCGCAACCACACCGAAACAGGTCGTTTTTTTTTCATTATCCTCGGTGAATGACTCCGTAAGCATGGCAAGGTTAACTATATCACGTTCGTCTTTTCTACTGACCCGTCCAGTGGTTCAGAAATAATCTCGTTGGATTCGTCCGATGAAAAATGCTCGTAAATTACAATATGCCCCTTTTTATCTGTCCTAAAGGAGTAATATTTCTGCGAGAAGTAACTGAAAACTACTATTATTGCCGTGGTAAGCATTTTTGATGGAGTGGGATAGAAACCAAAATATTCAACAAATAGCTGCAGCAGAATGAAGTTGAAAAAAATGGAACCAACAACTATTACACCATAACGAAGCAGCTGAACATTGCTTTTTAGTTCCGATTGAATAAAGGTGATATACTTGTTCAGTAAAAAACCCGTGGGAAAGGAGATGCAAAATGCCATAATGAATGCTGCAATATGTGGAGCAATATTCATTATACCAATATCAACTGGTTCTTTTTTAAGAATGAAGTTATAGCTAACGAAGTAGAGCATGGTGTCGAGTACCATGTTTCCTCCACCACATGCAGCATAGCGAAAGGTCTCGAGCGGGATATATTTCTGGAATGGCTTATAAAACCAATTAATAATAGCTATAATCCAATTCCTGAGAAAATTGAAATTCATAAGGTTGGTCGTTTGGGAGCCCACGGTATCGGCATACAATTTACTCAATTTATCACAAACGATGCAAAAATAATAAAAGGAAAGTATTAAAAGCGGGTTATCGAGTTAAAGATTGTTGGTTATAGAATAATAGTATGAGGTTGAAAAAATGTCAATTCATATATAGGTGTAGAGTAATTCCTAATTAATTCAATGAATTATAGGAATTTAACCTTTTCTGAGAAGCATTTAGCCATGTAGGCAGGTGTAGTATGATGGTTTAATGCCATATAATCCATTTCTATTTCTTAGTTTGGATGTTAATAATCGAACGGAGAATAGTCCATGCGTCAAAACCTTTATGAAAAGGAATTGATATGTTATCTGCATCGTAACCAAAAAAAATATTAATAGGACGTTAGTGGAAGTTGGAGTCAATAATCATCTTCATACTATTTTTATCAAAGTTATTTCTTTCCGCTATCTTTGCGTCCCAATATTTTTTTACCTATGATTTACATTGACTGTGATGATGTGCTGGCAGAGAGCACCCGCTCCTATATCGCCATTATTAAGCGTGAGTTGGCATTGAGCGTAAGTTTGAAGAACTTACCTCATTCGATCTTCGTGTCTCCTTTGGCATGACACAAGCTCAGTTCGATCACTTCTTTCAACTGGTTCACTCCCGTGAGGCGATTTTAAAATTCCAACCGATGGATGGTGCCGTGGAAATGGTAAACGCTTGGAAGCAAGCTGGATTGGAGATTGCCATTATAACTGGTCGTATTACGGCAGCCTATGAATCAACGCTCGAATGGTTGCAGAGGCTATCTATTCCCTACGATCACTTTATGGTGGTGGATAAGTATAACCGACCCGAAATGGACATGAAAATTGCAAAACCTCTTTCAGCGTTAAGTTCTATGAATTTTGAACTGGCCGTTGAAGACTCCTATGCTACGGCAATATATTTATCAACGGAACAAAAGATAAGCGTTGCTTTAATGGACCGACCTTGGAATAGCAAAGCGCAAATTACTAATGGTCTTACTCGGGTGAGAAATTGGGCCGATATTGAGCAAAAATACGATTACTTAACAAAGTAGGTAGTAAGGTAACACCAATATTGAGGGGTTATCTAAATGTTTATTTCACGTTAACTAATTGTTAAGTAAGTCGGTGTAAAATACTTTTCAACGATGGTTAAACTTTTGCTAAATCTCACCGTTCAAAGGATAAATTAATGCTAAATTGTCGTCCTTTTTCTCCTAATTTTTCATAAATGAAAAAAACTCTCATTCAATCGTTTGCCGCAGTTGCCTTTGTTCTCATTCTTGCAAGTTGGGGATACAAAGGGCATAAGAGTATTAACTCACACGTTACTCTTTACTTTAACGCAGAGATGAGCCAGTTCGTTAGCTGGTCTTCCACTCTAGAGGCCCATGCTTCCGATGCTGATAATCGTAAGGATAGCCATGACCCAAATTATGACCCTAATGAAAAACCAAAGCATTACCTCGATATTGAATATTATAGCGAGTTTACAAGTACTGGCACCATACCCAAAACTTTGAACGAAGCCATTGTAAAACACGGCACTACAAACGTTTACAAGTGGGGTATTGTTCCTTGGGCTACCAAAACCACCTACGATACGCTCGTGGCCTGTTTTCGTCGTGGCGATCTAGATAAGGCAGTCCTTACTGCTGCCGACCTTGGACACTATGTGGGCGATGGACACATGCCGCTGCATATCAGTGCTAACTACGATGGAGTTATGACCGATCAGAAAGGCGTTCATTCTCGCTACGAGTCGGATATGGTGGATGCTTACATTAACAATCTTAATGGTGCCTACCCCTCACAACCGGAATCAATTTCCATAATTTCAGATGTGCAGCAGTACATATTGGACTACATTTATGTGACCCATTCCTACGTTGACACCGTTTTAAAATCGGATAACTATGCCAAGGCACTCGACACATCGTATGGAGATGTTTATGTTGCTGCCATGTGGGCAAGGCTTGGCGATATTACAAAACAGCTATTTCAGGAGTCATCGCATTGTATTGCGGAGCTAATCTATACCGCCTACGATGAATCTCTGAGAACTACGGGCATAAACGATGTGGTTACCACTTCTGGTATCACCTTGGAGCAAAATTTCCCAAACCCATTCTCCGATATCACAAAAATTCAGTATTCACTGGCACAGACTGCAAATGTTCAGGTTTTTGTTTTGGATACACAGGGTAAGGCCATCGCAACCTTGGCAAATGGACAAAAGCCCGCTGGTGTGTATTCGGTAGATTTTATACCTACCACCTTAAGTTCCGGTGTTTATTTTTTGGTGCTAAAGAGTAATAACTATGTAGAAACGAAGAGAATGGTGCTTATCAAATAGAGATGCATTCTTATCTTGTTATAAAGGGAAAGCGTCGGTGTAATTGCCTACTCTTTCCCTTTCATTTTTGCTTCCACCTCCGGTATTGAGGTTATTTTAACGCTCTACTAGTCATCAGTCGATTGTAAATAACGCATAATCGCAATTACATCTTCTTCACTATGACCAGTTGCATTGGCCGCATCAAACGATTTTTCCGCCTGTTTTCCGAGAGGCGAGTTCAATCCACTACTCTTTGCCAACTTTAAGTCTTTAGCCAAGTGCTTAAGCGCAAAGGCTGCTTTAAAGTTACCTGCCAATAGTGCTTCCCCCTTAATTTTCAGGTAAGGGCTTCCCATGGCACCGTTGCCTAAAATGTTGAGTAAATATTCAGGGTTAACGTTCATCTGCTCTGCAAAAAGAACAACCTCAGCTAATCCTTGCGTGATGATGCCAAGCAGCGTATTCACTGCTAGCTTGGCGGAGTTTCCTGCACCACATGGACCAAGATGCAGCGTAAGTTTTCCTAAGCTGTCGAGTAGCGGTTTAACTTTTTCGTAGGCGAGCTTATTTCCTCCCACCATAATAACCAAAGTACCATCCTCAGCTTGTTTTACGCTACCCGAAACAGGGGCATCGAGATAGCTACACCCTTTTTGTTTGCATAGCAATTCCATCTCCCGGCTTGTGTCGGGCGATATGGTGCTCATGTTTACAAATATTTTATCCTTACTCTCTCCATTCAGCAGTCCATTCACCCCCATAAATACCTCTTTTACGGCTCTATCGTCCGACACCATGATAAAGATGACGGCTGAGTTTATAGCTAATTCGTGCGGTGAGGAAACTGCATCTATTTTATCATTGTTTAGCAGCTTTTCTTTGCCTTTAGTCCGGTTATAAACGCTTACCTGATAGCCAGCACCAATAAGTCGCTGAACCATTGGAATGCCCATGTTTCCTAGGCCTATCCATCCTAAATTTATCTTCTCCATCTGTTTATAATTGGAATAATACTTTTTCTTAATTCAATATTTTCTGCGGCTAATTGTTTGGGAAGGGGATACTTGAAATACGCTCATATTCCTGTAGCAGCTTATCTTGCAGCTCAACCATGGCTGTTGCCCGTTGAAATTCCTTTGGACGTTTGTGGAAGAAGTATCCTCCTGTTACCATGGCCTCCTTATCGTTGCTGGTGGCAAGCCATGCCTGCGTTTTATACCCCTCTTTCAGACTATCGGGTGCATTTGCACCGCCCAGCTTGGTGGCAACCCATCCCGGTTCAATGGCATTGCTATACACGTTGTTCCAAAGTCGCGCAACAGCCATGGAGAGAATGAGGTTGTGCAGCTTTGTATCGCTATATGCGTTCATGCTATTCCAGGGGTGTGCTTCCCAAAACAGGTCTCTCAGGGAGATATCGCCACCACGGTGCAGGTTAGAGCTAACGTAAACTAATCGTTTAGGTCGATTGATTAAACAGGTAAGAATGTATGGTCCAAGTGAATTTACGGCAAAAATGGTGGGTATGCCATCACTGGTAACCTCACGCTCGTTGCCATGAAAGCCAATCCCTGCATTGTGAATTATGGCATCAAATGCGCCAAGATTATTCACCTGCTTTGCCAACTCTTTGGTCTCCATCATGCTTGCCATATCACCGAAAACCGCTGCTTCCGCTCCGGGAACGGCTTTGATAGCTTCCTCTGCACGTCGAGGATTTCTGCCGTGAAGCACCACCTTATGACCTTCGGCAACCAGCAGCTTTGCGGCCAGCAAACCTAGACCATCTGATGAGCCTGTGATAAATACTCTTGCCATAATGTATTAATATAAGAAGGTTTATACTTTATAATGAAGTGACAAACAATCTAGGTTGAAGTTTGGCAAGGAAATTTAGTTTTATGATGTCATTATGCCTGCAGAAGTTTTACTTTCCGATGCAAAACTTGGAGAATATATTACCCAGCACTTCATCGTTGGTAATTTCCCCAGTGATGGTTCCAAGGTAGTAAAGCACCTCCCTGATATCTTGCGACAGCAGATCGTTTGGAAGATTGGAATCGAGTCCTTTTAGTGAACGTTCAATGCCTTTGTTGACTTGACGAAGCGCTTCGTAGTGACGGGCATTACTAACAAGGATATCGCCAAAGTGCTTGGTGCTATCTGTCACCATGTTGGTGAGAGCGGAATGAAGTTCTTCAAGATGACTTCCCATTTTGGCTGAGATGGCTATAATTGGGATTTTTGGCCCAACTTGACTTTGAATATCCTTTTTGAATTGATCCACCACGGCTGGTTCCACACGATCAATTTTGTTGAGTAGGGCAAATATGCTCTTTCCCAGAAGTGCAGAATTGGAAATCACGCTTTTTAGAAACTCAACCTGCTCATTCATAACATCGGTAACGTCAAGTAACGCCAAAATTATGGAGGCATTCTCCATCTTGCGCATGGTTTGCTCTATGCCCATAACCTCAATGGTATCGTCGCTCTCGCGGATGCCAGCGGTATCGATAAGCCGAAAGCTGATGCCGTTAATTACGATGAGGTCCTCAATGGCATCGCGGGTGGTGCCGGCAATCTCCGAAACTATGGCGCGCTCTTCGCGAAGCAGCTTGTTTAGCAGAGTCGATTTACCTGCATTTGGCTTACCGGCTATAGCAACCGGAATGCCCTTTTTTATGGCATTTCCTAGAGCAAACGATTCAGAGAGGTGTGAAGCATAGGCAGCAATTTCCAATAGTAAGTTTTTCAACTGTTTTCGGTCAGCAAACTCCACATCCTCCTCGCCAAAGTCCAGCTCCAGCTCCAGCAATGATACTAGGTTGAGCAACTTTTCACGCAGCTTGTGAATTTCGTTGGAGAGGTCGCCCTTTAATTGCTGTAGTGCTAAACGGTGGTTTGCTTCGGAATCGGATGCAATAAGGTCGGCCACAGCCTCGGCCTGTGAAAGGTCCATCTTTCCATTAATGAAGGCTCTAAGCGTGAACTCTCCTGGTTGAGCCATTCTGGCACCGGCTTCCACCAATCGTTGAAGCAGCTGTTGTTGAATGTAGGCTGAACCATGGCAGCTGATTTCGGCTGAGTCTTCACCTGTATAGGAGTGAGGGGCCTTGAAAATGGAAACAAGCACTTCGTCTATGGGCTTTCCTTCTCTGTCGAATATTTTACCAAAGTGAATGGTGTAGCCTTTTTGTTTAGATAGAAGCTTTCCTTGTTTTGTGGCAGAAAATATGGAGTCAACCAATTCAAGAACTCCCGTGCCACTTAATCGTATTATGGCAATGGCACCGCTTCCGGCAGGAGTTGCTATGGCTGTGATAATTGAATTATCCATTATTAATTTTTTACAAAAATAGATAAGATAAACGGATAGGGCAATATTTGATCATCCGGCATAAGCAATTACAATTTTTTATTGCTGGTTCCTATTTTGTCAACATTCACTTTTTAGAGGCAATCTTCAAACATAAATCATCTTTTGTTGTTAACTTGTCGGAAATATACAGAACTATTTTTTTCTGAATCATTAAAAATCACCATCAATCTAAGCTATGAGCGTACTGGTTACCAAACAATCCAAAGTTCTTGTGCACGGTTTTACCGGCTCCGAAGGAACGTTTCATGCACAACAAATGATAGACTATGGCACCAACGTGGTTGCTGGAGTTACGCCAGGAAAAGGTGGACAATTACACCTGAATCTTCCTGTTTTTAACACTGCGAAGGAGGCTGTTGCCAAGACTGGAGCCGATGTGTCGGTTATTTTTGTGCCACCTGCTTATGCTGCTGACTCCATAATGGAAGCTGCTGATGCGGGGGTTAGGTTGATTGTGGCAATTACAGAAGGTATTCCAACTTCTGATATGATAAAAGTTAAAGAATTTTTGGCCGATAAACCTGATGTTATCCTTGTTGGGCCCAATTGTCCTGGAGTAATTACTCCAGGTGAAGCTAAAGTTGGTATAATGCCGGGGTTTATTCATAGGAAGGGAACCGTTGGAATTATTTCTCGATCAGGCACTCTTACCTATGAGGCCGTAGATCAAATTACCAAGGAGGGTTTAGGCCAGAGCACTTGCATTGGAATTGGTGGTGACCCGATTATTGGTACCACCACGCTTGATGCTGTTAAGATGTTAATGAACGATTCTGGAACGCAAGGTATTGTGATGATTGGTGAAATAGGTGGAACCATGGAGACCGATGCTGCCCGTTGGATAAAGGAATATGGAACAAAGCCTGTCGTTGGTTTTATTGCAGGCCAAACAGCCCCTAAAGGTCGACGTATGGGGCATGCTGGTGCCATTATTGGTGGTGCTGACGACACCGCTGCAGCAAAGATGAAAATTATGCGTGAATGTGGTATTCATGTGGTAGAATCACCTGCCGATTTGGGAAAAACAATGGCAGCGCTTTTGAAGTAGCAAAAGAAATATAGTTTGTATGACCCCGATTTCTTCGGGGTTTTTTTGTGCTAGTTCCGATTATTATTTTTTGACTACAATCTCTATTTTTGTAGAAAAAACGTGACTCCAATTCGTGAGATAGAGGATGCACTGGCTAGCCCCGGAAAGATTCCAATTATTGCTGCGGCCGAAGCCATGGAGAAGAATCCTACCTTGGTTTCTTTGGTGTTTGAATTGGCAAAAGGTACTCGGCAGCCCATTTCTTGGCGGGCGGCATGGATATTCAGCTATCTGGCCGATTGTGAGTCACCCTTGTTATCCCCAATAATTGATGATATTATTGCCGCCGCAATTGCCATTGACCACCATAGCCAGCGCGGATGTTTTTTAAAAGTGCTTAGCCGTTGCGGCTACAACGTGGAGAATGCTGGTGAGCTGTTCGATTTTTGCATTGACCTTCTGCAGAAGCCGACCAATCGTCCTTCGCACAAGTTTTATTGTCTCGACATCTTGGAAAAGTTTGCCAACCAATTGCCAGAGTTAAGGCCAGAGCTAATAATGGTTATTACCGATGCATTACCCAATTTTGAAACCGATGTGCTGCGCCGAAAGGGTAAATTATGGTTAAGAAAAATGGATACCCCCCGTTCTTCAAAGCGTATGCGCCTAAGTGATATACATTAACTGTTACTCTGTTACTCTTTTAAGGCTTCAAACATTACCTCCACCGGATGTTTGGCCTGTCTACCTGTTCCATCCTTAATTTGATGGCGGCAGCTGGTTCCTGGTGCCACAATTACTGTTTCGGCATTTGCCTTTCGAACAGCAGGAAAGAGCACGAGTTCACCAACCTTCATGGAGAGTTCAAAGTGCTCCTTTTCATAACCAAACGAACCGGCCATGCCACAGCATCCCGATGGAATTTCTTTGACTTTAAAGTTTTTGGGAATGGTTAACATTCGCTTGGTTGCCTCTGTACTAGCAACCGATTTTTGTTGGCAATGTCCGTGGAGCAGTATCTCCATGTGCGCATCGGTAAATAATTCAGGGCTAATGTTATCCTTTTCTACCTCTCGAGCAATAAACTCTTCGAACAGCAGCGCATTGGTGGAAATTGTTGTAGCCTTTTCTCGCAGTTCTTGCCTTACAAGCGATGGGTATTCGTCACGAAAGGAGAGTATAGCCGACGGTTCAAGTCCAATCAACGGGGTTTCGGCGGTAACCTTGCCGTAAAGAAGTTCCACGTTTCGTTCGGCAATTCGTTGGGCGGTACGCAGCAATCCCTTTGAAATGTACGTTCGGCCGCTTTCTCCGTGTTGTGGAATTACTACCTCATAACCAAGTGCTTGAAGCAACTTTACTGCCTTGATACCAATTTCTACATCGTTGTAGTTGGAGAACTCATCGTTGAATAGTAGCACCTTTCCTTTTGAAGCCGCAACTTTATACTTCTGTTTTTTGAACCAACGATTTAGGGTGGTTTTGTAAAGCGTAGGCAAGTTTCTATCGGGATGAAAGCCTAGAGCCCTCATCAGCAGTTTGGAGACATAGCGGTTGGTGAGGAAAAAGTTGGTAATTTCGGGTGCGATGGAGCCAATGGCATTAATCTTAGTAATGTATGCTACCAATCTGGAACGTAATGGAATCCCATGCTTATCGTAGTAGTGCTGCAAAAATTCGGCCTTGAGTTTGGCCATATCTACATTGGAAGGACATTCGGATTTGCACCCCTTGCAACTTAAGCAAAGGTCCAGCACTTCATATATTTCTTTGTGGTCGAAGGGGTTTTCATTTGTGCTTTGGGTAAGAAATTCACGCAGAATATTGGCTCTGGCCCTGGTGGTTGTCCACTCTTCGCGACTAGCCATGTAACTGGGACACATGGTGCCACCAGCTTTTTCGGTTTTACGGCAATCACCAGATCCATTGCAACGTTCAGTTGCACGAACAATTCCTCCGTCGGCACTAAAATCAAAAATGGTTTTAATATCTCGGGTTGGCACACCCGGTTCGTAGCGCAGGTGGCTGTTCATTGCCGGGGTATGAACAATTTTATTAGGGTTGAAAATATCTTTGGCGTCGAAGGATTCTTTTATATTCTGCATCCAGCCGTAGCACTTTTCCCCCACCATAATGGAGATAAATTCACCACGAAGTCGACCGTCGCCATGCTCGCCGCTTAATGAACCCTTATATTTTTTTACTAGGTGGGCAACCTCAGATGCTACTGTTCTAAACAGCTCCACATCTTTTGGATCTTTTAGGTTAAGTATGGGGCGTAGGTGCAGCTCGCCTGTTCCAATATGGGCGTGATAAACGCAGTCGAGATTATGACTTTCCATTAGCTTGGCAAACTCATCCATATAGCTTGGCAGAAGAGCAGGAGCAACGGCAGTGTCCTCAACCACCGATACTGGTTTGGCATCGCCAGTCATATTGGAGAGCACGCCAAGCCCTGCCTTTCGCAGGTTCCATACCCGCTTAACATCTGCTCCCCAAATTGCCGGAAAGTGATAACCATAGCCGTTTTGTCGCATCTCCAATTCCATTGCGGCAGCTAGCTGTTCAATTTCTGCTCTGTTTTCTCTTGCAAACTCTACAATGAGAATTGCCCCTGGTTCGCCCTGAATAAAGAAGCGGTTTTTTCGTTGCTCAATATTATCACGTGTAAGATCCAGTATGGTTTTATCCATCATCTCTACCGCGCCGGGATTATACTTCAGTGCAATGAGATTGGCGCGGAAGGTATCCTCCTTAGTTTTTAAATGGATGCACACCACAGCCTTCTCTTTTGGTGGGAGGGAAACCAAATTCAGCTTAATCTCAGTCACAATTCCCAAGGTTCCCTCAGAACCGGCAATTAGTTTGCTAAGGTTAAGTGGTTCTCCATTGTGAGTAAAGGGTGCTGCATTGGCCAAAATGTCGAGTGCATAGCCAGTATTTCTTCTTTTTACCGCTTGATCTGGAAATTGTTGCGCTATCTCATCCCGATTGGTTTGGGGTGTAAGAATATCGCGAATATTACGGTAAATATTACCTTCAAGGGTATTAAGCTTGCATTTGTCATCAAATTCTGTATTAGATATAGGTCCAAATGCAGCCTCTGAGCCATCGGCCAATAGTATCTTAAGAGAAACAAGGTGGTTGCGAGTGCTTCCGTAAATTAAGGAGTGTGAGCCACAGGAGTTGTTGCCCACCATTCCTCCAATCATACAGCGGTTGGATGTGGATGTTTCAGGGCCAAAAAAGAGTCCGTATGGTTCTAAATACTGGTTCAGTTCATCGAGAATAACTCCCGGTTGAACTTTTACCCAATGGTTTTCCACATTCAGTTCCAAAATCTCCCCAAAATGGCGAGAAATATCTACAACTAATCCGTTTCCAACCACCTGACCCGCCAATGAAGTTCCTGCTGCTCTTGGTATGAGCGGTATATTATTGGTCGAGGCAAACGCCACCGATGTTTTTAGATCGTCAATATTTTTAGGAATAATTACTCCCATGGGGAGTTCTCGGTAGGCCGAAGCATCGGTTGAGTATTGAATACGTTTTGATAAATCGGTATATACCTCGCCTTGGAGTTGCTTGGCCAAAGACGAAAGTTTGGTGGTTTTATGGTCAATTTTCATTACTCATGATTTGGCTATAAAGTTAGAACTTTATGCACTAATTATAGTTTCAACAGCTTATTATTGCACGCATTTTTCTCAAAAAATGGTTAACTTCGAAGCCAATTAACCATAGGCTTTATTGTTTAATTTGCAGATACAATGCCGTATTTTAGAATTTGGACTCACATTATTTTAGTTACGGACGAACGTAAGCCATTACTCGTTGGAAAAGTGGAGGAGGTGCTGCATCAGCAATTTCGTCTTATTGCCATGGAAAAAGGTATTTTAGTTGATTGTGTTGGAGGTGGTGCTGAACATCTTCATCTCTTGGTTGCAGTGGGCTCTGAACAGAGTATTGCTTACGTTGTAGAAACTCTCTCAGCGGCATCTGAATCGTACGTCAATCTGAACAAACTTTCACAATCTCCCTTTAGCTGGCATACCGATTATTTGGCATTTTCTGTAAGCCATTCGCTCGTGGATAAAGTTCGGGAGTATATTAAAGGACAGTCCGTGTTACATCAACGTAAATCCTTTCATGACGAGTATCGTGAGTTCTGCCAAAAACATGGTTTTGGATCTACAAAGTAAGCATTTCCAACCCTGTTCGACTATAAAAAAAGGAGGGGTATTTACCTCTCCTCGGTTTTCTGTGTTCTTATGAAAGCCGTCTATTTTTTTGTATAGAAATTAGTGCTTTCAAAAATTTTATCGGCGCTTTTGGCAATAAAGCCGTTGTAAAGATCACCATTGGGTAATGGAAAGCGTTCAGCAAATTCGTAGTAGCACGCTGGAATTTTGTATTTTCCTTCCATAAACTCTACCTCCACAATATCCGCCATAATACTGCTTTGCTTGAGCAACTCTTCTTTTGTCCCCTTAATTTCTCCACCGGTGGTATTCATCATAAATCCATTCATCATAAGTATTTCATCAAGCTCCTCTATGCTTTTGATTTTTTTAAGGGCATTAACGCTAACCGTAAAGTGGTTTGTCCTAAAGCCGTATACATACACCCAAGCGGCATATTCGCTTTCGGACCTAAGCTTTTGATAAATTTCATAAGATGGAGTTCCCCACAAATTTCCTGCAAAGATCAGTAGTTCAGGATCTAATCGATTTTTATTAATTTGCTTTACCGATTGATTAATAATGTCTTGTACAAATGGACTAAAGTCTTCCTTAATAAGTTGGCTTATGAAAACCTTGGGCATCAAAGGATTGTCCTTATGCTCGTAATGTTTGGCAAAGAGGTGCTTTTGCTCAAAGGTATATTGTCCTTTTTCAACATAACCATTTAGGGTGAAGGGGGTTGCCATCATGTCGATACCAATGCGGTCCATGTTGAAGGTCCTAAACGCAATATGATCATTAACAACATTTTCTCCCTGTTGAGTTAGCAGATGCATAATCTCTTTTGACGACGGATTCTGGTCAGAATACTCTTTCCACAGACGGTCATAAATTTGAGTAAGCTTCATGATGCTATTGAATAAGTTAGGATTATTTTTTCATTAACAGTATCTGCAAACGATTGTTCATTCGCATAGATTCTGTTCTAAATGCTATTAAATGAAGCATCTAGCAAATCTGGTACAATTTTTCTAAAATGTGTTATAAAAAAGGTTTAATTTCTAGTATACCCCACATTTTTCTGTAATTTTACGACAGAAAAATGAATATTTGAACATTCAGTATATCAATGACTTGCTCGTCTGAAGAAGTTTTGATGCAAAATGATTCGATTATGAATCGATGTAACCGATTTTTCAGTATTGGGACTTCTGACACTAGGCATTACCTTGCAATTTATTCACTTACTCCAAATTTTCTCTTCAAAATATTAACCAAATCATAACTTCACGAAATGGTAATTCTCGTATTAAACTGCGGTAGTTCATCTATTAAGTATCAGCTGATTGATATGTTGGATGATGAATCTAACAATTTGCTCGCTAAAGGTCTTGTGGAACGTATTGGCCTGAATGATGGTGTGTTAACCCACAAGCCAACCGGCAAAGATAAGTTTGAGTTGACTAAAAGTATACCTGACCATACGATAGGTATTAACCTCATTCTTGAGGCACTTGTTGATAAGCAACATGGTGTAATTACCAGCCTTAAGGATATTGTTGCCGTTGGTCATCGTGTAGCTCATGGTGGCGAGTTCTTCACGGAGAGTGTATTTATTAGTCCAAAAGTTAGGGAAGAGATAGAGAAGTGTATAGAGCTTGCACCGCTTCACAATCCTGCAAATTTAAAAGGAATACTTAGCATGGAACATCTTCTTCCTGGTGTTCCTCAGGTGGCAGTATTCGATACCAGCTTTCACCAAAGCATGCCAGCATACAGCTATTTATATGCCATTCCATATAAGTTTTATGAGAAGTATCGTATTCGTCGTTATGGTTTTCATGGTACTAGCCATAAATATGTGGCCCAAAAGGCTTGCCATATCCTCGGCTTGGATTTTAACAGCACGAAAATTATCACCTGTCACTTGGGCAATGGCGCCTCTGTAACGGCCATTGAAAATGGAAAATCGTTGGATACCTCCATGGGCTTTACACCAGTAGATGGACTTATAATGGGAACACGAAGTGGAAGTGTTGATCCAGGAGTATTACTCTATTTAGCCGACAAGGAGAATTTGAACCTTAAGGGTGTTAACGATTTGATTAACAAACAGAGTGGCGTTCAAGGAATTTCTGGAATATCTTCCGATATGCGTGATATTGAGTGTGCCGCAGCCAACGGAAATGAGCGCGCCAATCTGGCACTCGATATGTACTACTATCGTGTTATAAAGTTTGTTGGCGCATATGCAGGAGTGATGGGAGGTTGCGACCTCATTGTCTTTACAGGCGGAATTGGTGAAAATGATCCTGTTTTACGCGAAAAGGTGTCAACCAAATTTGCCTACTTAGGTGTCGATTTTGACATTGAAGGTAATCAAAACGTAAGGGGAAAAGATAAATTGCTGACCAAACCAGATTCAAGGGTAAAGGTAATGGCAATCACAACTAATGAGGAGCTTGTTATTGCGACCGATACTCGTAACATTGTGACTAAACTTAAATAAACCAACTTTAAAAACTAATTATATGGCAATTACAAAACTAGAACAGATTTTTGATGTTGTTCGGAGTAAAGGAAAAAAACGTTTAGTAGCTGCGTTTGCCAATGATGCTCATACCATTGGGGCTGTTAGCATGGCAATAGATATGGGTATTATCGATGGAATTCTTGTAGGCGATGAGGCTACCATTAAAAAAGTGTGTGAGGAAGAAAAAATAGATATCAAGAAGTTTCGCATTGTACAGGAGGCCGATGAGATGAAGGCTGCTGCTATGGCTGTTGAACTAATCAACAAAGGCGAAGGAGACATTCTCATGAAGGGTTGGTAAGCTCCGACAAGTATATGAAGGCTATTCTCAACAAAGAAAAAGGGCTGTTGCCCCCCAAGGCAGTTCTGAGTCACGTGACTGCAATTGAAGTACCTACATACCACAAATTACTTATAGTCGGTGATGTTGCGGTTATTCCTGCTCCTGATTTGGTCAGAAAATTGCCATTACTAACTATGTAATCAAAGTGGCAAAGACTCTTCAAATAGAAAAACCTAAGGTGGCTATTTTGGCTGCAACAGAGCAAATGTTGGCAGGAATGCCGGCATGTGCCGAAGCTGCTATGATTGCAAAAATGTCTGATCGTGGTCAAATTAAGGGAGCGATAGTTGATGGTCCTTTGGCATTGGATGTAGCAATTGATAAGGAGTCCGCTGATATCAAAAAAATTGGTGGTTTAGTTGCTGGTGATGCCGATTGTATTGTATTTCCCAATATCGAATCGGGTAACGTGTTCTTTAAAACCTGCACAAAGCTAGCCAAAGGTGAATTGGGTGCAATGGTTATGGGAGCCAAAGTTCCATGTATTCTTACCTCGCGGGGAGATAGTGTTAAATCAAAAATGTATTCGATAGCCTTGGCAGCACTCTCAGCCAAGTAAATATTACCAACGCTGAAAAAAAAAAACATGGAAGATTTCAGAGTATTGGCAATTAATCCGGGTTCCACATCAACTAAGATTGCGGTATATCAAGGAACAAAATCAATCTTTTGAAGAATATTAAGCATTCTTCCGAGGATCTCAAGCAATTTTGCAAGATAACCGATCAATTTGAGTTTCGTAAGGAGATCATTTTGCGCGAACTTGATTCGGCCGATATTAATGTTGAAACCATTAATGCCATAGTTGGCCGCGGTGGCTTGATTCATCCTATTGAATCAGGGGTATATATTGTCAGCGAAAAGATGAAAGAGGACCTCCGGATTGGAGTAATGGGAGAGCACGCCAGCAACCTCGGTGGCTTAATTGCTGATGATATTGCAAAATCGTTACCAAATACGAAGGCATATATTGCCGACCCGGTGGTTGTAGATGAGATGCAGGCAGTGGCTCGTATTTCTGGGCATCCCAAATTTGAAAGGGTATCCATTTTTCATGCACTCAACCAAAAGGTGATTGCCCGAACCTACGCAAAGTCTCTTGATAGAAAGTATGAAGATCTAAACATAATTGTTGCTCATTTGGGTGGCGGAATTTCTATTGGAGCGCACTCCAAAGGAAGAGTTATCGATGTGAACAACGCCCTAAATGGTGAAGGACCATTTTCGCCAGAACGTTCAGGCACATTACCATCGTTAGCTCTCGCAAAGCTATGCTTTAGTGGAGAGTATACCTTGGAAGATGTTAAAAAGATGATTACTGGTAACGGTGGCTTAATTGCCTTTCTAGGAACTAATGACGCCTACGAGGTGGAGGTTAGAGCCAAGGCTGGTGACGAAAGAGCTAAGTTGATACAGGATGCCATGGCATACCAAATTGGCAAAAGCATTGGATCCATGGCGGCCGTCCTTAAGGGGATGGTTGATGGCATTATTCTCACTGGAGGAATTGCACACAACCCATTCTTAGTTGACTATGTTAGGGATATGGTACGTTTTATTGCGCCGGTATTGGTTTATCCAGGTGAGGATGAAATGCAGGCCCTCGCATTAAATGGCCTGCTTGTTCTTAGAGGAGAAATTGAACCACGAGAATACAGCTAGGTGTAATTTTCTATGGTCAAATTTAAAAAGGCTGCTTTCGAGCAGCCTTTTTTTAATGAGCTATTTTGCTATGGTGTTGTTATGGCTAGGGGTATTATTTTACCATTGAATAAACCATAGCCAGTTTCGGCAAAGTTGACAATCCAGTTGGCCATACTTGTTGCACTTACTGGTGACTGATAGCCTGGAAATGCCTCCTGTAACATGGGTGTATTAACTGAACCCAGAGCTAAACAGTTTACGGCAATCTTGAAATCTTTAAGCTCTTCTGCAAGACATTCTGTTAAAACGGCTAATGCGCCTTTTGTGGAGCTATAAATGCTTAATCCAGGAAATTTCTGACTGCCCTGAAATCCACCCATGCTACTTATGTTCACTATGTGTGGAGTATTACTCTTTCGAAGAAATGGTAGAAGTAGCCTGCTGAGTAGAACAGGCGCCGTAAAGTTAACCTTAAGCATTTGCTCCGTTTCATGCAGGGTAATACTTTCAAATGGTTTGTTGATCAATAAACCGGCATTATTGATAATAATGTCTATATGAGGAATGTATTGTGCAATCTTTGGTAGTAGTTCCGATTCATATTTATCAACCATTTCCAAGTCAAATACAACAGGATAAAGATGTGCCTTCATATTCTTTCGAATACATCCATTTTTCAATTCCTTAAGTCCAGTCTCATTTCTCGAAATTGCTACTATATCGTGATCTCCGGTATCTGCAAATCGTAAAGCTAATTCAAAGCCTAAACCTCTACTTGCGCCTGTAATTAAAATATTCATCTTTTGATTATTATTTTCAAGCAACAAAAGTATGTAATTTATATTCAATGGCAATTATATTGTTAATCGGTAATGTTTGTTACTACCTTTTCTTTATTGTTAAAAAACATTAACGGGTTGATGGCGGCTTTTCCTTCTTCAATTGAAAATTTCTGCTGAAATGAAATTTGTTATTACCTTGGTGGACGATTTATAGCAAAGCTAATCCTTTAAAGGAATAGTGAGATTTAGCGAACATACATGTAAATTTGTTTGTGCGATTATAAAGAGGTGCGTAATTAATAGAGAAAAAACATTGGCTATGAAAAGATACACAGCTATTCTAGAAATAATTGGATTGATGTTTATTACTTTAACTGTAGATGGTCAATACTATGAACCTCAGTCATCTAAAAAACCTAGTTCATGGTTTTTTGGTGGAAGTTTCGGCCTTGCTGCAGGATCGGTCACTGCAGTGGACTTAGCTCCAATCGTTGGATATCGATTAACTCCAAGGTTATCGGTAGGGGGTGGTTTAAATTACCAATACTATAAGGCAAATAGTGAGAATTATGGATTGCCAACCTTTGAAACTCAAATGTATGGATTAAATACCTTCGTGTCATACGCTCTTATTCAAAGTCTTGATGATATTGGGATAATGGGACTTGGTGGCATTACTCTCCATGCAGAATACGATGGATTAAGCTTGGAACGACGCTATTTTGACTATCCCATGTTTCCTGAAAGTGGCCGTATGTGGATATCAAACTACATGGCCGGTTTTGGCCTTCGACAACCCCTTGGAGAACGTTCGTCTCTTAGTATTTTAATTCTATGGAGTATAGATCCACCTAAAATTTCTCCCTATTCCAATCCCGTTATTAGAGTAGGGTTTAATTTTTAGAATCTATTTTTCTGTTCATAAATAATTCTATTTGTATCTGAGTTATAGTCTTAAGTTTCTGATACGGACTCAATTAAAGAGTTATTTTTCCATTTTGTAGATAGAATTATTAATTGTTTCTTTGCACAAAATTTTTTTAAAGGCATTAAAATTAACGCTGATGAATATTGCAAACGACAGGGTAGTATCCCTAACCTATGAATTGACAGTTGACGGAGAGGTTATACAAACCGTTGATAATACCAATCCCATGTCATTTATTTTTGGACATGGTTATCTTCTTCCAAAATTTGAAGAAAATATTAGCAATATGATTGCTGGAGACAACTTTAGCTTTTCCATCAACAGCGATGAAGCGTACGGTGAAAGGCGTGATGACTACGTTGTAGAATTGCCAAAAACGGCATTCATGGTAGAGGGCGAATTCGACAATGAATTCATTTTCCCAGGAAACGTAGTGCCTATGGTTGATGCTGAAGGTAATCATCTTGAGGGAACTGTGATTAAGGTTGATGATGAAATTGTTTCGATGGACTTTAATCATCCTCTTGCCGGTAAAGGGCTCACCTTTAAAGGTGAAATTGTTGAAGTGCGTGAGGCTACTGCTGAAGAGATGGAACATGGCCATATACATTCTCAAAACTCCTGTGGTTGTGGTGATAGTGATTGCGGTGGTGGAAATTGTGGCGATGACGAAAATGCTGGAAGTTGCGGCTGTGGCTGCCACTAAGAACATTTTATATCTTTTTCGAAAGGCTGTCCATGTGGGCAGCCTTTTTTTTTATATTTTGCAGCAAATCTTTACCATGAAAAGAAAATCGCTTCCACTTTACGCTAAAATTTTAATAGGAATGGTTTTAGGGCTTTTTTGGGGTCTTTTAGCTGTTTGGATTGGTGCGGGTAAGTTTACTGTCGACTGGGTGAAGCCATTTGGAGTTATCTTTTTAAATTTACTAAAGTTAATCGCCATACCGTTAATTTTTGTCTCCTTGGTAAAGGGTATATCCAGTCTTTCTGATATAACCAGATTATCTAGAATTGGGCTCAAAACAATTGCCATTTATTTAGGTACAACCATCCTGGCGGTATTTATTGGCTTAACAATTGTAAATATCGTTAAACCGGGAAATGTATTTCCGCAGGAGAAGAGGGCCGAACTTCTTGAAAAATACGCTGGAACGGTCCAGTCCAAGTCCAATGAAGCAAAGAGTGTAAAGGAAAAATCGCCATTGTCAATTGTTGTTGACATGGTTCCAGAAAACATAGTTAATGCTGCTTCGGATAATAAAAATATGCTTCAGGTAATTCTCTTTGCAGCTCTTTTTGGTATAGCCATGACCCTTTCGAAAGGCGCCAATGTTATTATCGTAACTAATTTCTTTGATGGTTTAAACGATATTATTCTCAAGATTATTGACATCATAATGCTTTTTGCACCCATTGGAGTATTTGCATTACTAGCCTCCTTAATTGTCGATTTTGCAGGGGAGGGGTTTGCTGGATCTGGTAACTTTTTTATTTCGTTGGGACTGTATACAATAACGGTGGTCCTGGGACTACTCTTCGTTTTGCTGATACTATATCCTTTGCTGGTACGCATTTTTGGAAAGATAGCTCCCTTAACTTTTTTAAAGGGTATTTTCCCGGCTCAGTTGGTCGCTTTTTCCTCCTCATCAAGTGCTGCTACCCTTCCTGTTACCATGGAGCAGGTTGAACGCGAGCTGAAGGTTCCTAAACAGGTAAGCAGTTTTGTGCTACCGGTGGGCGCAACGATTAACATGGACGGAACAAGCCTTTATCAGGCCGTTGCCGCCGTATTTATCGCTCAAGTTTTTGGTTTACACCTTAGTCTTGTTCAGCAGCTTACCATTGTTATTACCGCCACTATGGCTTCGATTGGAGCTGCCGGAGTTCCTGGTGCTGGTATTATCATGTTGCTTATTGTACTTAATTCGGTAGGCATACCGGTAGAGGGATTGGCACTTATTTTGGCGGTCGATAGACCATTAGATATGCTCCGTACAGTGGTAAATGTTACCGGTGATGCCATGGTCTCAATTTTTGTAGCAAAAAGCGAAAAATTGCTATAAAAGGTATCCAAATAAGAACCTCATTTTTAATTTAATAAATTAATATATTGATATTCTTGTTGTTATATTTTTTATTTTAGCTATTTGTTTGTATATTTGCATTTGTTCATTCAATTCCTTTCGGTAACCAATTATCGTTGCTTGCCACGAACTTATTCTATTAACTAAACAAAACGCCATGTTAACCTTTCAAAAAATTAACAGCGAAAAAGATTTTGATCAAGTAAGTCGATCCAAATTTGTCGATTTTTTACAATTACATCTTGGCAAATTTGGGGACACACCATCCGCTATTCAAAAATGTATTGATTATGCCTTCTCTACTGAGGCTGGTAAAGGTGGATTTTGTATGATAGCCTATCTTGACAAGCAAATGGTTGGCGCACTTATCATGAATCAAACAGGAATGGAGGATTTTATTCCACAAAATTTTTTGGTTTACGTAGCTGTTGATGCCAGTCAACGAGGAAAAGGGATTGGTCGTCAGTTGATTGATCACTCTATTGCAGAATGTAATGGGAATATTGCGCTCCACGTTGAATATGATAATCCCGCAAAGAAATTGTATGAGCGACTTGGATTTACCTCTAAGTATGCCGAAATGCGATTGAATCGATAACTTATATCTTATTATGGCTCAACTTATTATTCATACAGATCGTATAATCTCAAATCTCGAAAAAATTCAGCATTTTCTTACAAAACACAATTTTAGCTGGACGTTGGTTACCAAAATTCTTTCCGGATACGAACCTGCATTGGAGGTTATATTAAAGCATCCAATTGCCAACCAGCTGCATAGTATAGCCGATTCTAGAATATCGGGATTACGACGTGTAAAGCAGATTAATTCATCAGTAAAAACAATGTATATTAAGCCGCCAGCTATGGATACGGTAAAATCGGTAGTTGCTTATGCTGATGTTTCGCTCAACTCTTCATTACGAACCATTGAGGCTCTTAATAAAGCGGCGGCCGCTGTAGGTAAAGTTCATCAAGTTATTATCATGCTTGAACTTGGTGAGCTGCGCGAAGGAGTTTTGAGAGAAAAGGTTGTGGATTTCTATTCAAAGGTTTTTGAATTGCAAAATATTGAGGTAATTGGGCTTGGAACAAATCTTGGTTGTATGTATGGCGTTCAACCAACTTACGACAAGCTATTGCATCTTTCGCTCTATAAACAGCTATTAGAAGCAAAGTTTAATAAGCAAATTCCGCTTATCTCGGGTGGCAGTTCTATCGTGTTACCATTGGTGGGAAAATCCTCAATGCCCAAAAATGTTAATCATTTGCGTATTGGTGAATCTGCTTTTATGGGGACCAGTCCATGGGATGGAAAAAAGTTTTCAACACTATCGACTAAGGTATTCGAATTTAAAGCAAATATTATTGAACTGGCTTCAAAAAAGAATTTTCCCGATGATGAACTTACCGATGGTAATATAGGTCATTTTGTTGATCTCTCCAATGAAGAGCAAGCGTTAACCTATAGAGCCATTACCGATTTTGGGTTAATCGACGTTGAAGCTTCCGATTTAGCAATTGTTGATGGTAATGTTAAATTTGTGGGAACTACTTCTGATATGACAGTATTCGATCTCGGAATAGCTAAAGTGGGAAAGGTTCACTCCATGTATAAGGTTGGTGATAAACTAAACTTCATACCATCGTATATGGGCGTTGCTCGGTTGATGAATTCGCGGTTTGTAGATAAAGTGTTAATTTAGCCATCCGTTTTTCAACTTTTTATTTTCATGCTTAGAATAGTTCTCCTAGTTGGATTTGGAGGTTTTGCTGGAAGTATATTACGTTATCTTGCCTCATCTTTTGTGCAGAAACTGTTCTACTTAACCTTTCCTTTTGGTACTCTTTTTGTCAATATTGTAGGCTCATTAATCATTGGATTTCTCTTTGGATTAGGTGAGCGAGGAAGTATTCTTTCTCCTGAAGCACGCCTATTTTTGGCCACCGGATTTTGTGGTGGTTTTACAACCTTTTCAACCTTTTCTCTCGAAAGTCTCTCCCTTATTCGAGATGGGCAATGGCTTTTCTTTTCACTTTATGCAATAGGATCAGTTGTGCTAGGTTTGCTTTTTGTATTTATTGGTTTCTGGCTTTCTAAACTATTTTGATATAAAAATCTGCGTTATGGAATTATCTGGTGAGTCCTTTCTGCTCAGAGTTTTTATAGGAGAACTTGATAAAATTAATGGTACGCCACTATATGAAGTGATTGTATATGCTGCAAAACGGTATGGAATTGCTGGCGCAACGGTACTTCGAGGTATCATGGGGTATGGTGCTAATTCGGTAGTGCATACTGAAAAACTGCTAACTCTTTCCAACGATCTACCTGTAGTGGTTGAACTCGTTGACGAGGAGAGAAAAATCAAAGGTTTTTTGGAGACTATGCAAAAATTTATGCCAAAATCAAAGTTTGGTGCTCTTATTACTCTAGAAAAGGTAAATGTCCTACATTACAAACCATCTAAGGTTTAGCCATATTCAAATAATATAAACTCTTTTGCGAATTCTAATTTCTGAATAGGATAATTACATCAGTAGTCCTATTTCACTATCTTTGATAGCAATGTTGTTTTTAAGTGTGTTGCTATGAAAAAAATATTTCTACTACTTAGTATCAATTTAATTACTCTCTCAGGCATCGCTCAAGATGTTTTTTTGGATCAGGCCATTGCTGAGGTCGCCTCACAGCTTCAGGCAAGTCAACGTGCCTCTAAAAAGCTGAATTTGGCAGTTTTGCATTTTCGAATGTCAGACGAGCAGCTAAATAATATGGGTCAATATATTCAAGATGAATTACAGCGATTGTTTAAACAGGGAACCAAATTTGACCTGATTGATCCGCTGGGAGTAAGCGCACTTTGTAAGGCCTCGGGTTGGAATTTGGCCATACGAGATAATCAAAAAGTGTATAGTGCATTGAGTGAATCTATTTTTAGGGAGTTTAACGAGGTTCCTGATGCGTTTCTTTATGGAGTAATTAGCGATAATGAAAGCTATCTTACACTAAATGTATATATCGTTCCAAATGCTGGAATGATTGTCAAATATTCCACTACAGCTAAGTTTTTGGCAAACGAACAATCTGATAAGTTACTGGGGAAACCCATAACACATGTTCAGAAGAAAAATGATCCCCAAGTAATATATAAGACAGATACAGTGATTAAGATCAAAGAGAAGGTGGTGGATAAGCGAGTTACCGATACCGTATTCGTAGAGAAAAAGGTCTATATTAATTCCCCTGATCAAGCTGTTCCAGCGAAAAAGGTTAGCTCATTAAAAATTGTAAAGGTTGGCGATTTAACATTGGAACTGAAGAAAGTGGAAGTTGTAGCTCAAAAGCTCGTATTTACTTTTTTAGTTACCAATACGAAGGAAGACCAGAAGTTATATCAAGTTACGGCTCGATTTTTTGACGATGAGGGCAATGAGTATGATCAACAGGATAATACCCTGCGATACTATAATCTAATTGAGAATATTTCAGCAAAAGTGACTTTCTCCTTTGAGAAAAATGCCTATAAAGCTTCTCAAATCAAAGTGCTCGAGATAACAATTGATGGCATTGGTAAGGTTCAACTTAAAGATATAGTGGTAGAATAAGTTCACTTATAAGATATATTAAGGAGCGGTATTTGGTTAATACCGCTCCTTCTGTTTAATATAAGTAAAGTTCAGAAATCTTTCGTGTTTATTTGGTCTAAACAAAACGTTTGGCAAGCTGTTAATACGTTGTTTTAAAAAATATGGCTTATTAAACACGAAATAAAATGTCGCAATTTGAGTTAAAAATGCCCAAAATGGGTGAAAGCGTTGAGCAGGCAACAATTACAAGGTGGTTTGTAAAAGAGGGTGATACGGTTGAAGAAGATGATGCTCTATTGGAAATTGCCACCGATAAAGTTGACTCTGAAATACCTTCGCCAGTTGCTGGTACTGTAGTCAAGGTATTGTATCGACAGGATGATGTTGTTCCGGTAGGAACCATAATTGCTTTAATTGGGATGGGCGGAGAAGGAGTAGGAGGAGAAGAGGTTGAAATTCACTCCCAAGCAGTTCAAGAGGTAATACCTAATGCTGATAATTCAATCGGCCACCATGAGAAAGGAATGGAGGTATCCTCCGATCAACAACCAACCCGTTTCTATTCGCCTTTAGTTAGAAGTATTGCAAATCAGGAAAATATTTCAATTAAGGAGCTTGAGCAAATTTCTGGCACCGGTAAAGATGGTCGGGTTCGGAAGGAAGATGTTCTTGCTTATTTAAATTCAAGAGGCAAGGTGGCACCGGTAGTGGCAACTATGGAAAATCCCGTACCTACCACATCAAAAATAGCGGCACCAACTACCGCACAACCATATAAGGTAAATATTTCAGTTGGTGCTGAGGATACTATCATAGAAATGGATAGGATGCGCAAGCTGATTGCTGAGCACATGGTAACCTCCAAGCATGTTGCGGCACACGTTACTGCCATGGTGGAAGCCGATGTTACAGACCTTGTGGAATGGCGTGAGAAGAACAAGGCGGAATTCCAAAAACGGTATGGTGTGAAGCTAACCTTTATGCCCATGTTTACAGAGGCAGTAGCCAAAGCGCTTCGAGATTTTCCTATGGTAAATTCGTCCCTGGATGGGGATAAAATAATCCTCAGGAAGCACGTAAATATTGGAATTGCTGTTGCGCTACCTTCCGGGAATCTAATTGTTCCTGTTGTACAAGATGCCGATCTTAAAAATCTTGCGGGTCTTGCTGGCGATATTAACTCCCTTGCCCAGAAAGCTCGTGAGAATAAGTTATTGCCCGATAATATTCAGGGGGGGAACGTTTACTATTTCCAATTTTGGCTCATTCAAAAATGTGATGGGAACACCCATTATAAACCAACCACAAGTAGCCATTTTGGCCGTTGGCACTATTGAAAAGAAACCAGCAGTAATGGAAACGCCGTATGGCGATATAATTGTTCCTCGCCAAAAAATGTTTCTATCCTTAACCTACGATCATCGAATTGTGGACGGAGCACTTGGCGGCGCATTTTTGAGAAAATTGCCGATTACCTTGAACAATTTGTCCCTTCAACATTAATCTAGTCAACAAGCATTCATCATGGATAAAAGAAATAGTAAGAAGTACGGAAATAAAGCAAACCTCGAAAGAGACCCTTCAGAAGTGGTATCACTTACTAACCCTTGGTAGATCACTCGACGATAGGGCTCCCAATTACCTTAAACAGGCTATTGGCTGGAGCTATCATGCACCCTATGCGGGTCACGATGGTATTCAGCTTGCAATTGGCCAAGCTTTCGATAAAAAGACTGATCATCTTTTCCCATACTACCGGGATATGCTTACGGCAATTTCTGCTGGGCTCACGGCCGAGGAGGTAATTCTTAACGGTATTAGCAAGGCCACTGACGTAGCAAGTGGTGGGCGACATATGTCAAATCACTTTGCAAAGCCGGAATGGAATATTCATAATACCTCTTCCTGCACAGGAAACCACACACAACATGCTGCAGGTGTGGGACGTGCATTTAAGTATTACAAGCAGCGGGGAGTTGTAATCAGTTCGCAGGGAGAATCTTCTGTATCGGAAGGTTATGTTTATGAGGCAATAAATGGCGCATCCAATGAGCATCTGCCGGTGATATTTGTTTTTCAGGATAACGGATATGGAATATCGGTTCCAAAAGCTGACCAAACGGCGAACAGAAAAGTTGGTAACAACTTTTCCGGGTTTAAAAATCTTCGAATATTTCATTGTAATGGAAAGGATGTATTCGACTCCATGAATACCATGGAGGAGGCAAAATTGTGGGTAATGGAGAATCAGATGCCTGCAATCGTTCAAGCAAATTGTATAAGAATGCACAGCCACTCAAATTCCGATCGACATGAACTTTACCGGGACGAAAATGAGCTGGGCTACGTTGCATCTCACGATCCTTTGGCAAAATTTCGCCGAATGCTTTTAAAGTATAGCCGTTTTACGGAAGAAGAGTTGGTTACCATTGAGGCCGCTGTTAAGGCAGAGGTCAAAGATGCTCATCGAAAGGCCATGGCGGCGCCAGATCCTGATCCTAAGTCCATATTCAAATATGTTATGCCAGAAGCCTATAAACCAGTTAGATATGTTGATGGGCTTCATTCAGAAACTGGCGAACCAATTAAGCTTATTGAAGCCATCAATCAAACGCTGAAGCAGGAATTTAGGTTAAATCCTGATACCTTTATTTGGGGGCAGGATATGGCTAATAAGGAGAAGGGGGGAATTTTCAATGTTTCCAAAGGAATGCAGCAGGAATTTGGGAAAGAACGAGTATTTAATGCGCCTATTGCGGAAGATTACATTATGGGTACTGCCAATGGAATGAGCCGATTTAACGATAAAATAAGGGTTGTTGTTGAAGGGGCCGAGTTTGCAGACTATTTTTGGCCTGCAATGGAACAGTATGTTGATTCATCGCATGATTACTGGCGCACCAATGGGAAATTTGTTCCCAACGTAACCATCAGACTTGCCTCTGGAGGTTACATTGGTGGGGGATTGTATCATTCTCAAAATATTGAAGGATCCTTAGCTTCAATACCCGGTGTTAGAATAGTTT